>Ga0172380_10009234_pt1 | contig 10555 bp, 10 predicted proteins | sample Leawe162metaG_FD_119747 | JGI IMG/M metagenome (GOLD analysis project Ga0172380, IMG submission 119747) | Leachate microbial communities from a municipal landfill in Southern Ontario, Canada - Leachate well 162 metaG | ecosystem: Engineered > Solid waste > Landfill > Unclassified | place...
ACGCGGGCTATCGCAGCGATCGTGGCGGCAACAATCACCAGGTTCGCTTCAATGGCAAGGGCAGCAACCTGCATGCGATCTGGGATTCGCCCGTGCTCGCCAGCCGTCGGCTGCGCTGGAACGATCATGCGCGCCGACTCGAACGCCAGCCGCTATCCGACAACAGCACGGATCCGCTGGCCTGGGCCGAACAATCCTGCCGCATCAGCCGCGACGGAGGCCTCTATCCGCAAGGCCGCACGATCGACAAGGCCTATCTCGAACGCATGCGCCCGATTGCCGAACGACAGATCCGGCGTGCCGGCAAACGCCTGGCCAACCTGCTCAATCGCGCGCTGGACTGAGGGTGCGTCAGCGATCGACGAAGGCGCGTTCGATGACGTAATCGCCGGCTACGCCGATGCGTGGCGAGACCTGGAATCCGCGGGAATCAAGCAGGCTGCTGATCGACTTGAGCATGGCCGTGCTGCCGCAGATCATGACGCGATCGTGGGCGGGGTCGAGCGGCGGCAAGCCGACATCGGCACCAAGCTTGCCGCTGTCGAGCAATTGGTCGATGCGGCCCTGGTGGAAAAACGCCTCGCGCGAGACGCAGGGGTAATAGGTGAACTTGCTGCGCACGGCGTCGGCGAAATACTCGTGGTTGGGCAGCTCGTTCTCGAAATACTCGCGATAGGCCAGATCGGCGACCTGGCGCACGCCGTGGGCAAGGATGATCCGGTCAAAGCGCTCCCAGGTTTCCGGATCGCGCAGGATGGCCAGGAATGGCGCCAGGCCGGTGCCGGTGGAGAGCAGATACAGGTTCCGTCCCGGCTTCAGGTCCTGCAGCAGCAGGGTGCCTGTCGGCTTGCTGCCGACGAGGATTTCGTCGCCGACCTGAAGATGCTGCAGGCGCGATGTCAACGGACCATCGGCGACCTTGATGCTGAAGAACTCGAGATGCTCCTCGTAGTTGGCACTGGCAATGCTGTAGGCGCGCAGCAACGGACGTCCATCAACCGGCAGTCCGATCATGATGAACTGGCCGTTTTCAAAGCGCAGGCCGGCATCACGCGTGGTCGTGAAGCTGAATAGGAATTCGTTCCAGTGGCGCACACTGAGAACCCGCTCGCTGTTGAACGCTGCCACTGATTTACCTGTTTTCCCTTTGCATCAATTGTTTTGCGCAGCTGTTGCTGCAACGGACGCAGCGTCGCCGCAGCCTGCTGCCACAGCCGGCATCTTGCTCAGGCAAGCGCCCTGGCCCGCGCCGCCACGGCCTCGGCAGTGATGCCGAAATGCATGTACAGCTGCTCCGCAGGTGCCGATGCGCCAAATCGGTCGAGGCCGACGACCGCGCCATCGAGGCCGACGTACTTGCACCAGAAATCCGTGATCCCCGCTTCCACAGCGACGCGGCGACGGCACCACGAGGGCAGCACGCCTTCGCGATACTCGATCGGCTGCGCATCGAACACGCGCGTGCAGGGCATCGATACGACACGCGCGGCCACGCCCTGGTCAGCGAGGATGCGCATCGCCTGCATCGCCACCTCGACCTCGGAGCCGGTGGCTATGAGGATCACGTCGAATTTTGCGCTCGGCGGATCGGACAGCACGTAGCCGCCGCGGGCGATGGCGCTGACCTGTTCGTCATTGCGCGGCTGGTGCACCAGCGTCTGCCGCGAGAAGACCAGGCACGAGGGACCGCTGCTGCGCTCGATCGCCCGCTTCCACGACACCGCCGATTCCACGGCATCGCAGGGGCGCCAGACATCGTTGTTCGGGATGTGGCGCAGGCTGGCCAGGTGCTCGACCGGCTGGTGCGTCGGGCCATCTTCGCCAAGGCCGATGGAATCATGCGTGTAGACATGGATGGCGCGGGTCGGGATCAGCGCACTCATGCGCACGGCGCTGCGCGCGTAGTCGGAAAACACCAGGAAGGTTGCGTCGTAGGGAATGAAGCCGCCATGCAGGGCGAGTCCGTTGGCGATCGCGCTCATGCCGAACTCGCGCACGCCGTAGTGGATGTAGTTGGCCGAGACATCGTGGCTGGTGACGTTCTTCGAGCCCTTCCAGATGGTCAGGTTGGAACCGGCCAGATCCGCCGAGCCGCCAATCAGCTCGGGCAGCAAGGGGCCAAAGGCATCCAGTGCCATCTGCGAGGCCTTGCGCGAAGCCACGGCCGGGCCTTCCGCTTGCAGCTTGGCGATCCAGGCATCGGCATGGCTGGTGAAATCATCCGGCAGCACACCGCGCTGGCGTCGCTCGAATTCGGCGGCCAGTTCGGGATGGGCGGCGCGATAGCGGGCAAACAGCGCATTCCACACCGACTCGCGCTCGGCACCCGCCGCCTGCGCGTTCCAGGCGGAATAGATCTGTGCGGGAATCTCGAACGGGGCATGGTTCCAGCCGAGGCTGGCGCGCGTCGCGGCGACTTCATCCTTGCCGAGTGCGGCACCGTGCGAGGATTCCTTGCCCTGCTTGTTCGGCGATCCAAAGCCAATGATGGTCCTGGCGCAGATCAGGGTCGGCTTGCGCGTCTGCGCGGTCGCTGCCTCGATCGCCGCCTTGATCGCGTTGGCATCATGGCCATCGACATCACGGATCACGTTCCAGCCATAGGCCTCGAAGCGCTTCGGCGTGTCATCGGTGAACCAGCCTTCGACCTCGCCATCGATGGAGATGCCGTTGTCGTCCCAGATGGCGACGAGCTTGCCAAGGCCGAGGGTGCCGGCCAGCGAGGCGACCTCGTGTGAAATGCCTTCCATCAGGCAACCGTCGCCGAGGAAGACATAGGTGCGGTGATCGACAATGTCGAGACCGCCGCGATTGAAGCGCGCGGCAAGCACCTGTTCGGCAAGGGCCATGCCGACGGCGTTGGCCAGGCCCTGGCCGAGCGGCCCGGTGGTGGTCTCGACGCCGGGGGTCTCGGCGTATTCGGGGTGACCGGCAGTCTTTGAATGCAGTTGGCGGAAGTTCTTCAACTCCTGCAGCGGCAGGGCGTAGCCGGTCAGGTGCAGCAACGCGTAGATCAACATCGAACCGTGGCCGTTGGAAAGCACGAAGCGATCGCGATTGGCCCACTGCGGATTCGTCGGGTTGTGCCTGAGGAAATCGTTCCACAGCACTTCGGCGATGTCGGCCATGCCCATGGGCATGCCGGGATGACCTGAATTCGCGGCTTGTACAGCGTCCATGGCCAGCGCACGAATGGCGTTGGCGAGTTCTTTGCGGCTCGACATTGTTCGGACTCGACTGGAAACAGCGGCCAGACCGGCAGGTGGACCGCAAGGGGTGCGCATTGTCGCCGATCCGGGCGGCCTTTGTCTTTTCGCAGGGCTTGTCGGGGGTGGCAAGTGGTCGCGCCAGCGGAAATGACGGCCCGGTGATTTCGACGCGGAAATGCGGATATTGCCAATGCCCGCGGAGCCTGCCGGAAAGCCCGCCAATATCTCGGTATCGACCTTTATCCACCTGAAACACAAGGATTTTCACCGAGATCCTCAATTAATGCACCGATGGGTATTGAAATTACCCGAATGAACCGCAGCTAATGGGCACGGCGCAAGGACGGAACAGCATTCACCGCTGTCGATCCAAGCACGTTCCGCATGCGAAGGCCTGCGGTTCCCTCCCCAAAAAAGAAGCTGGAGCTACCCCATGAAAACCACCCTGATCGCCATTGCAATTGCCGCCGCTGGCCTGGCCGCCCTCCCCGTCACCAGCCATGCCGCAGACAAGGCCGGATTCTTCATCAACGGCAACGTCGGACAATCCGCCATCGACAAGGGCGTCTACGATGACGATGACACCGCTTTCGGCGTCAACGCCGGTTACCGCTGGTCGCTGGCACCGAACTTCGCCCTTGGCATTGAAGGTGGCTACACCGATCTTGGCAAATGGTCACCCAAATCCAGCACGGCAGGCGCGTTGGTTCCTGGCGAATTCCTCACCGATGCCGAACTCAGCGGTTGGACCGCGGGCGTCAACGCCCACCTGAACCTGAGTGACAACTGGTACCTGAGCGGTCGCACCGGCTTGTTCCGTGCCGACATCAAGGGTGACCGACTGGTTGCCGGCCTGCCGGTTCACGCCGATGGCACCTCGAACAGCTGGTACGCCGGCGCCGGCGTGGGTTATGACTTCAGCGACAACTTCAGCCTCGGCCTGAACTACGACTACTACAAGGCGGACAAGAACGGCTTGAAGTTCGATCCGAGCGTGGTTTCCGTCGGCGCCGAAGTCCGCTTCTGAGGTTTTACCACCACGGGGCAAGGACGCTTCTCCAGCCGGCCTGGCAACAGGCCGGCTTTTTCATGCACGGCGGGTGCGATTGCCCCGTGCCCCGCTGCCATTGTCGCTGCGCCTCAGGTCTGGCCAGGCAAGTTGTCGGGCTCTTCGATGCCATTGGAGACGACCACCGCGGCCGCCAGGTCGCCGGTCACATTGAGCGTGGTCCGACACATGTCGAGGAAGCGGTCGACGCCAAGGATGAGGCCGATGCCTTCAGGCGGCACGCCGACCATGCCGCAGATCATGGCGATCACCGGCAGTGAACCGGCCGGCACGCCGGCCGTGCCGATGCCACCGAGAATGCACACCAACATGACCACGAACTGCTGGGTGAGGCTGAGGTCGACATTGAAGAACTGGGCGAGGAACAGCACGGTGACGCCCTCGAACAGCGCCGTGCCGTTCTGGTTGGCGGTCGCACCAACGGTGAGCACGAAGCGCGAGATGCGCCGTGGCAGTTTCAGTTCCTCCTCGGCCACCATCAGCGCGGTGGGCAGGGTGGCATTGCTCGAGGCCGTCGAGAACGCCATGACGATCGCTTCCTGGGAGCCGCGGAAGAACCGTACCGGCGACATGCCGCCAAAGGCGCGCACGCTGATCGAGTAGACAATGAAAAAATGGATGGCCATGGCCAGCAGGGCGACGCCGACATAACCCGCCAGCTTGGCCAGCAGGTCCCAGCCGAATACGGCAGCGAGATTGAACACCAGGCAGGCGACCGCATACGGGGCAAAGCGGATGACCAGGTGGATCAGGGTCATGGAGATCTCGAATACGCCCTCGATGACTTCCTTGGTCTTCATTGCCATCGGCGATTTCGTCAGCACCACGCCGATGCCGAACATCATGGCGAAGAACATCACGGCAAGAATGTCGTTGTCGGCGGCGGCACGGATGACATTGGTCGGCACGATGTTCAGCAGCAGGTCCATGCCCGAGCCATGCAGCGCGCTGCTGGCGACAATCTTCTGCGCGTTGTCGCTGGAATCGCGCAGCAGTTGCTGCGCAACCGCGGGATCGACACCTGCTCCGGGCTGGAACAGGTTGACCAGGCTGACGCCGATGACCACCGCGATCGATGACACGATCACCGTGTAGGCGAGCGTCTTCCAGCCAACCCGGCCGAGCGAACGGATATCGCCCATTTCGGCAATGCCGACGACCAGCGCCGAGAACAGCAAGGGAATGACCAGCATGAACAACAGGCGCAGGAAGACCTTGCCGACCGGCTGCGTGATCCAGGTCATCAGCCATTGGATCCACGGCGCATCGCCACCGTTCGACCAATGCACGAGCAGGCCGCCAGCGAGACCGGCGATGAAGCCGACCAGCATCTTCGTATGCAGGGCCATGGGCTTGCGCGTACTCATGCGTGTCCACCTCGTCGGCAAGCCGCGCCAACGTGGATCGAGCAGTTGGTTGCGCAAGGACAGTTCATGCGAGCAGGCACCTGTTCAAGGATCAAGCGGCCTAGTGTGCCGCATGCCCGGAGGCGACGAAACCGCCAGCGCCGAAGATGTGCGCATCCAGGCCGCTCATTGCAGGCAGCAAACGCGGATCGCTACTCGCCGGGCCGGTTGTGCGGCACATCCAGCGAGCCTTCCTCGCGATCACGATAGAGTGCCGCGCGCACCAGCAGCATCAGGGTGATCGGTGTGGTCAGGGTGAGGAAGACGCCGATCAGGATCTCGTAATAGATGGGGCGCGCGTGCAGCACGGTGAAGCAGGTGATCGAGCCGGCAAGCATGAAGAACGTGCCCAGGGTGGTGCCCAGGGTCGGCGCATGCACGCGCTGATAGAAGTTCTTCAGGCGCAGCAGGCCGAGCGAACCGATGAAGGCGAACAGCGCGCCCAGCAGGACGAAGATGGCGACGAGGATCGCCGCCCATGGCGGCAGGGCGTCGAGATGGTTCATTCGATCACCTGCCCGCGCATGAGGAATTTCGACAGCGCCACGGTCCCGGCAAACCCGAGCAGTCCGATGATCAGCCCGGCCTCGACATAGAGCAGGCTGTTGCTGCGGATGCCAATGGTGAGCAGCAGGATCATGGCATTCACGTACAGCGCATCCAGCGCCAGTACGCGATCTTGCGCACGCGGTCCGCGCAACATGCGGATGATCGAGAAACTCATCGCCAGCAGCAGCAGCAATTGGGCGAGGATGATGACCGCTTCAAGCAAGTCGTGGCTCATTGGAAAATCCCCAGCAGGAGGCGTTCGTAACGCTGCTTGATGGTGTCGATCCAGACTTGTTCGTCGGCCAGGTCGAGCACGTGGATGAGCAGGATGTTGGCGCTGGAGTCGTAGCTCACCCAGATCGTGCCGGGCGTGGAGGTGATGATGCAGGCCAGCACGGCAAGGCCGTGGCGATCGGTCAGATCCAGCGGGATGGCGACGAAGCCGGAGTTCAGGCTTCGATTCCGGGCAAGGATGATCCTCGCCACGGCAAGGTTGGAACGGAAGATGTCGAGGGTCACGCGAACGAACAAGACGCCGAGCAGATGAAAATTGTGCACACGCGCCCTGGGCGGTCGCAACAGGTCGTACATGCGCGCCAGGGCAATGCCGAGCAGCGCACCGAGCAGGATCGTGCCGGGGGCCAGGCTCTGCTTGAGCAGCAACCAGATCAGCAGCAGCAGCGCGGACAGGAGCGGGTGCGGAAACCAGCGCCGGATCATGGTGCGGCCCCCATCGGCGGCAGCACGGCATGGATGTAGCTGGCTGGCGCATGCAGTTGCGCGGCGGTATCGCGCAGGTAGCGCAAGGGCGCCTCGGCCAGCAAAGTGAGCAACAGGCACAGGCCGAGCAGGATTGCGATCGAGGTGGATTCGGTCAAGCGGACTTTCGGGAAGATGCGCTCCGACTCGACCCAGAAAATCTGGATGCCGGCGCGGCACAGGGCGATCACCGTGCAGAATCCGGCAAAGATGACCAGGCCGAACACCACGCTCGCACCTGGGCGTGCATCGGCATCGAGCATCGGTGCCAGCAGGGCGAGCTTGGCGAGGAATCCGGAAAGCGGCGGCAAACCCGCCAGCAACACGGCGCAGGCGGAGAAACTCAGGCCGAGCATGGCGATTGGCGCGGACAGCACGACGCGGCTCTCGTCTTCCTTTGCGTACAGGCTTTCGTTCGCCTGGGTTTCGCCGGGCTGTTCGTACGGCTCGAGGATCAGCGTGTCATCGGTTTCCTCGTCACCGTCGGAGGCAAGCAGGCCGGCAACCAGGAAGAACGCCGCGATGGCCAGCGTGGAAATGACCAGATAAGCCAGCGCACCGGCCGTCACCGCCTCATGCTGCAAGCCGATCGCGGCGAGCAGGGTGCCCGAGGAAATCACCACGTTGTAGCCGGCCAGCTTGCCGAGATCGCGCGCACCAAGCATGCCGATGGTGCCGGCAAGCATGGTCGCCACGCCGCCCCACAGCATCCAGTCGCTGCCGAAATGGCTGGATGCCGGCCCCGCTTCGTCACCGAACAGGAGCAGGCCCAGGCGCAACAGCACGTAGATGCCGACCTTGGTCATCAGCGCGAACATCGCCGCCACCGCCGGCGCGGCAGCCGCATAGGTGCGCGGCAGCCAGAATCCGAGCGGCCACATCGCGGTCTTGATGAGGAAGGCCACGCCGAGGATTGCCGCACCCGCATGCAGCAACGCGCGTGTGCGCTCCGGCACGGTCGGGATGAGTTCGGCAAGTGCCGCCATGTTCAAGGTGCCACTGACACCGAAGATCAGGCTGACGCCAAGCAGGAACAGCATCGAGGCAGTCAGGTTGACCGCTATGTAGTGCAAGCCCGCGCTGACCCGCCGGGCGCCCGAACCGTGCAGGGCGAGGCCGTACGATGCCGCCAGCAGCACCTCGAAGAAGACAAACAGGTTGAACAGGTCGCCGGTGAGGAAGGCACCGTTCAAGCCGACCAGCAGGAACTGCAGCAGCGGCTGGAAGTGTCCGCCGCGATGCTGCCAGCGGCCCAGCGCATGCGGCAGCAAGGCCAGCGCCAGCACGCTGGTCAGCAACACCATCAGGGCGGAAAGCCGATCGGCTACCAGCACGATGCCGAACTGCGCCGGCCAGTCGCCAATCCGGTACACCGCGGCGAGCGCGCCGTCGGCCGATACCGTCCGCATCAGCGCCGCGGCCATGATCACCAGCACCACGCACGAGACAACGCTCAGCAGCAACACCGTGCGCCGGCGCTTTTCGCCGACCAGCAACTGCAGCGCTCCCACCAGCAGTGGCGTGATGACAGGCAGGATGGCCAGGTGGCTGCTCACGGCGTGCCGTCCTCACCGTCGACGTGATCGTTGCCGGTAAGTCCGCGCGAGGTCAACAGCACGACCAGGAACAAGGCGGTGGTGGCGAAACCAATGACGATCGCGGTCAGCACCAGTGCTTGCGGCAGCGGATCGGCGTATTGCGCGATGTCGCCGCCATTCAGCACCGGATCGGCACCGGTGCGCAGGCCGCCGATGGAAAAGATGAACATGTTTACCGCGTACGAGATCAGGGTCAGGCCGATGATCACCTGGAAGGTGCGCGGGCGCAGCAACAGCCACACGCCGGACGCGGCGAGGATGCCGATGGCGATGGCAAGGACCAGTTCCATCAGGCCTCCCCCTCCGCGGCAGCCGCAGGAACCTGGCGTGGGCGGCGCAGCGACTGATGCGCCAGCGCGATCAGCATCAGCGTGGTGGCACCCACCACGACGGCGAACACGCCGAGGTCAAACAGCACGGCGGTGGCCAGCGGGATGCGTCCAAGCAGCGGCAGATCCAGGTACTGGAAGTGCGAGGTCATGAATGGATGGCCAAACGTCAGCGAACCCAGGCCGGTGAGCACGGCCATCAGCAGGCCTGTGCCAATCCAGCGCACCGGCAGCACGCGCAGGCGCGTCTCCACCCAGCGCGCCCCGGCGGCCATGTACAGGAGGATCAGCGCCACCGACACGGTGATGCCGGCGACGAAACCACCGCCGGGCAAGTCGTGGCCACGCAGGAACAGGTGCAGCCCGAACAACAGGATCACCGGCGACAGCAACTGGATGATCAGGCCCGGAATCATCAGGTAATCGGTCAGCGAGTGATCCGCGGCACGATCGGGTTCAGCCGCGTCATATGCCGTCTGCTGCTGTTGCTGCACGGGCATGCTGATGCTCTCAGCGGCTGGCCGGAAGCGGCGCAGCAGGCCGAACACGGTCAGCGCGACGATGGCGAGCACGCTGATCTCGCCAAGCGTGTCGAATCCGCGGAAATCGACGAGGATGACATTGACCACATTGTTGCCACCACCTCCGCTGTAGGCATTTTCGAGGAAGAAGCGCGAGATGGACTCGGACACCGGGTGGGTCATGGCCGCATAGGCGAGGCTGGCGACGCCGGCACCGACGGCGATGGCGATGAACACGTCGCGGCGACGGCGAAAGCGTTGCCAGCGCGTCTCCACGGCCATGCCGGCGATGCGCTTGGGCAACCAGCGCATGCCGAGCAGGATGAGGATCGTGGTGACCACCTCGACCAGCAACTGCGTCGCCGCCAGATCCGGCGCCGACAACCAGACAAAGCTCACGCACGAGACCAGCCCGGCACCACCGGTGAGGATCAACGCAGCGAGGCGGTGGAACTTCGCCTGGCTGGCCGCGCCAACCGCGCACACCGCGCCAAGCAGCCACAACAATGCAAATGCGGGATCAATGTCGGATCCCCCCAGGTCGAGTCCGAGCGGGGCGCTGGCTGCGGCAATCCAGCCTGCAGCCAGCGCCAGCAGCACGATCATCAGCAGTTGCGACTGCAGGCGCCGGCTCGGGTAACGGCGCTCGATGCGTTGCGGCACGTCGGCGGCGGCCACCGCCAGCACGCGCTCGAAGATGCGCTTGCCGCTCAGCCGCCCGGTCAGCGGAGCCGCTTCGCAACTGAAGAAATATTCGCGCAGGCGGACATACAGCAGGCAGCCAGTGACAAATGCAAAAATGCTCATCAGCAATGGCGTGGTCAGGCCATGCCACACCGCCAGGCTGTAACTCGGCATATCGCCACCGAGTACCGAGCGCGCCGCCGCATCCAGCGAGGGTCCGATCATGCGTGCCGGCAGCATGCCGACGAGCAGGCAGAGCAAGGCAAGGAAGCCGATCGGGAAACGCATCCACAAGGGCGGCTCGTGCGGTTTGCGCGGCAAATCGTCCGCCACGCGACCGAAGAACACGCCGCCGACGAAGCGCAGGGAATAGGCCACGCCAAACGCGCTGGCGGCCACGGCGATCACCACCGAAAGCGCATCAAGCAGCG
>Ga0172380_10009235_pt1 | contig 10554 bp, 8 predicted proteins | sample Leawe162metaG_FD_119747 | JGI IMG/M metagenome (GOLD analysis project Ga0172380, IMG submission 119747) | Leachate microbial communities from a municipal landfill in Southern Ontario, Canada - Leachate well 162 metaG | ecosystem: Engineered > Solid waste > Landfill > Unclassified | place...
CTGTCAAGGATTCTTTGCGTTCTTCGACAGACTTCAACGAGCTTACGACGAAATACTCCGCCGAAACATCCTTTTTCGATTTATACGACCAAGCGCTTATCTCATCGATCTTGAAAGTATCGTCCTCGACCAAAGTGATGAAGACGCGATTCGCCCACATGATTTTAGCCAGACGGCTTGTCAAGCCGCCGGTCATGTAAGTCTTAACTCGAGGATTGACACTGATTTGAACGCGATGTTCATGCGTCTGCGATGTGAACCTCTTGATCCAGCGTTCGAGCGCGGTGACAACAGTCTCAATCGAAGGCACAAGCCCCGAGCCCGCACAAGTCGGGCAAGACTCACGCAAAGAAAGCATCAGAGACGGGCGGATCCTCTGGCGGGTCATTTCGAGGAGACCGAACGGCGTGATCGGAGCAATATCCCATTTTGACCGGTCCATCTTCATCGCCCGGCGCATCTCGTCGAAAACCTTCCACCGGTTACGCTCGTCCGACATATCGATAAAGTCGATGACGATGATACCGCCGATGTCGCGCAACCTTAATTGTCGCGCTATTTCGCGCGCCGCCTTCAAGTTGACCTTTAGTGAGTTGTCTTCGTGGTCTCGCTTGCCGACAAACTTTCCACTGTTGACGTCGATGGCGATCAGCGCTTCGGTCGGATCGAAGTAGAGGTAACCACCTCCTCCGAGCCAGATTTTCCGAGAGAGACTTCGTTCGATTTCGGCTTCGATACCGTACTTGTCAAAGAGCGGTTGGCGATCAGAATAGAGTAAAAGCTTATCGACCAGGTTAGGGGCAACATCAAGCAGGTAGGTCTGTAGCTCCTTGAAGAGCTTCCTCGAATCGACGACCAGACTTGCGACGCCCGGTGTGAAGAGATCACGAATAATTGAAGACGCCATCGTCATATCACGATAAACGAGCCCGGATCCTCTCAGATTGAGAACAGCCTGTTCGATTTTCTTCCAACTGGCTTTCATTCTCGCAAGGTCCTGGGTAAGTTCATCTTCAGATTTACCCTCAGCCAACGTCCTAATAATCAGTCCGAAACCTTTCGGTCTGATCCGACCGCCGATTTGACGGAGCCTTTTTTTCTCCTTAAAGGTCGAAACTTTTCTCGATACACCGATAAATGATTCGTTCGGAACCAGAACTAAAAATCTACCCGGAAGCGAGATCTGTGTACTGACACGCGGACCTTTTCTGCCTATCGATTCCTTTACGACCTGAACGAGGATCTCCTGACCGACCTTCAGATCGGTGCCTTCCCATCGACGGCGATGGCCCTCCATATCGTCCTCCGCTTGTTCAACGGCGGGTTCGGACTGAAGTTTTATCAGGTCGTTACCGCTACCGATGTCGGAGAAATGAAGAAACGCATCCTGAGAGAATCCAATGTCCACAAAAGCCGCAGACATGCCTACCAGAACCTTACGCACAACCCCCTTGTGCAGGCTCCCTACCATTCGCTCGTTTTCGGGTCGCTCTACGAACAACTCAACGAGTTGATCGTCTTCAAGCAACGCGGTGCGAGTCTCCTCGGCGGTGGCATTGATAATGATATCTTGTTTCATTCTGCCTCAAGGCGGAGCCCAATGCTCCGCAAGTATGTTAAGAACACCTCCCGCCTGTTGAATCAACAGCAGGAGTAAGTATTAGTACGGAAATGACTTCATATCGCGTTCACTGCCAACAACGACAATTTGAAATCTTGTTCCGGCGCATTATCCATGCGCAGAGAGTCCCCCGACCCATTTCCCCCTACCCAATGTATCGAGCAAGTACGCGATACCGATCTATCCCCAGTCGATCCGATCTTGGAGAGACTTGAAAGTTATAGACTTGATCTACCAAAGGACCGGCAAAGCCCAGACGTAGCGGGGCTTTGCTTGACAGACAGAAGTAAGCTGCCAAAGGCTCAAATCTGGGTGACAGATCAACCACCAAATCGAATCCTCGATCATAAAAATTCTTGCAGAAATTTTTTCTGGGAATTCCGAAGAAGGAGAGATCTTCCCGACGCACAGTTATCATTTCGGCTTCGATCTCGGTCGGTGCCGAAGCGCCTACTCCCGGAAGTGCGAGTAACGTGAGCGAGGCGTTGGGAAAACGTTCCCGAATTCGGTTCAGTACTACTCGTGCTGCAAGCAAATCGAGTCCTTCACCGGGCCAGCAGACCAATACTTTATGGACAGTTTCCCAAACTTCGAGAGCGTCGAACTCATCTCTGGGAAGTTCTTTGGTCAGCTTGCGTAAAGCTATTTTGGTGAATTTTTTCTGGACAGCGTGCCAAAGGCCTTCAAGCATTATTGAAGTTTACCTCCGGCTTCTCAATCTTGATCCTGGAGATTCTTCTTCCCAACAGTTCTTCCACTTTGAACATGTAGCCGTTGAACTCAAACTCTTGCCCTCGACGTGGCACGACTCCAAGTTGGCTATAGACGAATCCGCCTACCGTGTCGTATGCGTCTGATTCTTCGATCAGCTCATGGCCTATCACCAGATTGAGATCATAAATGGAGAGTCTGCCGCTCGCAATAACGGTCCGCTCATCAATTTTAGCTGATAACGGCTGCTCTTTATCGTACTCATCTTGAATTTCGCCGACGATTTCTTCGATGATGTCCTCGAGAGTTACCAAGCCGGCGGTCCCCCCATACTCGTCGAGTACGATAGCCATATGCACCTGCTCCTTCTGAAACTCGCGCAGAAGGTCGTCAACTTTCTTTTCTTCAGGAACTACATAGACTTTACGAACCGATTTGGCCAAATCGAATTTATCGGGATCACTCACAGCAAGAAGCAAATCTTTCACATGGATGATTCCGATAACGTTGTCAATGCTGTTGTCATAGACCGGAATTCGGGAGTGGCCATGCTTGTTGACGAGTTCGACAACCTCCTTGTGCGAGGCTTTCGACGAAACTGCTGTCATATCAATTCGGGGAACCATCACTTCGCGTACTATGGTCTCGCCGAGCTCAAATATCGAATGGATCATTTGGCGCTCCTCTTGCTCAAGGACGCCGTGTTCATGCCCGACTTCGACAAGTGCCCGAATCTCTTGTTCTGACATGCTCATCACGCGGTGTTGCTCCACACCGAACATGTGGCTTAATGCGACGGCAAGGCGTGATAACGGCCATGAGATTGGGTAGGTAAGCAATACAGCAAGGTTAACTGCCGAGGCTGTGTGGAGTGCCCAGGACTCAGCGTTGCGCAGTGCTTGAAGCTTGGGGATAAGCTCACCAAAATAGAGGATTATCAATGTTACAATAAAAACCTCTATACCAATCGCCAAACCGGAACCAAAGCCGAGTTTTTCAGCAAACTCGACTGTCCATAACGCGGAGAGACCCGCGATTGTCGTATTGACAATGGTGTTACCCGTCAGAATTGCCGTCAACAATAGCCTTGGCTTGTTCATCAGGTTGACAACTCGTCTGGCACGAGGATCGTTGGATTCAGCAAAACGATTCAGAACTGTCCGACTAAGGGAGAAAAAGGCGCTTTCGACGCTGGAAAAGAATGCCGAAGCAAGCAGTAGTAATAGTATCGCAAGAGGCTGTAACCAGGAAGAGGATTCCAATTAGTCATCTCCTTCAATGACGACGATGTACTTCTCCCCGCATTCGACCATATTGCGAAGCGAATCGTCATCATCATGATCCCAGCCACAAAGGTGCAAATATCCATGAACTGCAAGCCTGACTGTTTCCTTGATCGGCTTATCTCCGCATTGAGTAGCTTGAAATGCCGCACGTTCCATGCTGATGTAAATGTCGCCTTCTACCTCCCCTGCAGGATCGTCGCTCAGATCAAATGCGAGCACATCTGTCGGCTCGTCATACCCTCGGTATTCGTGATTGAGTTCTTTCAATAGCTCATCATCACCTAATACGACACTCAGGCTTTTAGCGGCGCGGTGTTCACCTGTTTGAACCGCAACAAGCGAATCGATGATCGACTGTGCAAGCAGAGGCTGGTACACGCTCGAGACAAACTCTACCCGTATCGCACTTTCATCGGAATTTGTAATATTATTTTTCAATTTCTCAATATTCTTCCGGAAGGTTCTCCTTTAGTGGTTTCCCAGGTTCGCCTTCTTGAAGCCGTTTTGTTTCAGGATATTGAATCCGCTGGTGATGGATTCCAATAAGAATGTTTAGAAATGAGGCTTTTATTTGCGAAAGCTCTTTTAAATGAAGCGGGCATTCGTCCAAATCTCCCTCTGAGAGTCGGACCGAGACAAATTTGTCAACCAAATCGCTCATCTCTTGCGGGGAAGGATGGTCGAGTGACCGAGTCGCGGCTTCGATTCCATCTGCAAGCATCAGAATAGCAGTTTCGCGAGATTGAGGTTTAGGACCGCCATACCGAAATTTTGCTTCATCCACGACTCTACCCTGTTCACGAGAAGCTTTCGAGAAGAAGTAAGCAAGCCGAGTTTTACCGTGATGCTCGGTGATGAACGCTTTTATCTCCCTTGGGAGTTTGTGCTGCTCGGCAAGCTCAATTCCACGACTGACATGATCGATGACAATTCGGGCAGACTCTGATGGTGGCAGGCGGTCATGGATATTTTCCGAGCCAGTCTCCTGATTCTCGATAAAATACTCACGGATTTCCATTTTTCCAATATCATGGTAGTATGCTCCAGCGCGAGTTAAAAGTGGGTTAGCGCCTATCGAACGTGCCGCCGCCTCGGCAAGGCTGCCAACCATCAAACTATGATGATATGTTCCCGGAGATTTAATCGCTAATTGGCGTAATAATGGTTGATTAAGATCAACTAATTCGAGAAGCGTCAGGTCTGTTGTGATGCCAAAAGGCGTCTCGATTAGTGGGACAACTCCGAGCACAATAATAGGTGAAAGAAAAGCGACAGCCAACGCTATGCCTGCTTCGGAGAGTATGGAACTCTCACCAGCATATGAGATAAGATAAAATCCGAAGACTAACGTAAGGGATACTGCCGCAAGATAGAGCCCCGGCTTCACGACATCACGACGTGATTGCAACGACCTTAATGACATAATAGCAACACCACCATTGGCAAGTACGATAGTCGTCGTCTGGTAATCATTACCGTTTAACAAACCGCCTGCAAGACCCAATGTCACAATTCCGAGCGCAGCGATGCTCTTTCCAAGTAAAATGGTCATTAACATCCCTGCAAGCGCGGCAGGAAATAGTTGCCGGGACAACCCAAATCGAATTGGGACAAAACTGTAGAAAATCAAAACTAATGAAAGTAACAGGTAGATCAGAACCATTCTCTGCCAGACATTCCATACTTCGGGCTTGGCCAGTGCAATACCAAGCATCATGAACGCCGTTAACATGAGTATCATTGCGATTTGCCCGATAACCGGCAGAAAAGCAAGGATACCTCCGCGTTCGGAAGATATTTCTGCTCGTTTCACTGCAAGTGAATGCAATTTCGACAGGTGATCCTCACTGACCTTGATGTGCCTGTCGATAATCAGTTCATCCTGTTTGACGAAACCTTTTGCCAAAGGCACCTTGTTCACCGCCGCCAACCGGCGTTGGGAAGTTTCGTTAGGATCAAATTTCAGATTGGATTGGACGAATTGACCAATGAGCCCGGCGACCGCATAAACCATTTGACTATCAGAAGTTGTCAATGAGCGAAGATGCTGTAAATAATTGTATATCAAATGTTGATATTCAGGGAATCGGGCGAGCGAGTCAACTACCACGATCTGTTCTTCGTTGCCTGTTCGGACACAAATTGATTCTATCCCAATCAGTGATTCCAGTTCAGGGTTGATTAGAATCCCCGATTTGTACAATCTTTTCAGAGTACCGTTGCCAGTTTCATTAAAAAACTTTGTAAACAAATGATGATCATTAGCCGAGAGATAGCTTTGAAACAAGTATCGCCATTGCGACCAATTCAGTCGAACGTTAAAATCGGCAGTAATTCGTTGTGATCCACGCAGAAATGGCTCACTCGCCTTATCACCCCATGCATCTGTCGAATCTACGATAGTTTTCAACCATTCAGGGGACAAACTACCGAAAAAATTAGAGGTTGCCTCCCCGAATTGCTGAAAACGAGCTATACTGTTAACAACGGCCGAATCGTTTCTGACAAATATTGATGGTACTGCCCGGGCAGCCTGATCCCGCTCCTCGTTTAATTCCTCTGAGCCTTTAAGTATCTCAAAGTCGAACGGTGCAATAATCTTCGCAGGAGAAATGCTACCAAAAGAGAGATGGGCAAATTCCGGTGATTTCCCGCGAGGCGCAATAATCGTCAGCAGGATCACGAATCCTGATGCCAAAGCGATATGCCACCAACGGATCGAGTCTCTTAACCGAGGCTTCGAATCGGGATCTACCGACCGAACGTCACCCATTATGCACGTCGCCGTTTCCGTTCTGGTATGCCCGGAGAATCTCCGCGACCAACGGATGCCTCACCACATCGGTATCCATAAATTCCACGAACCCGATGCCTTCGACGCGAGTCAGTATCTGTTTGGCCTCGAGAAGCCCTGATTTCGAGGGGTCCGGCAGGTCTATCTGCGTTAAGTCACCGGTCAGAACCGCACGGGATGAATTGCCGAGCCGTGTAAGGAACATCTTCATCTGGCCCGAAGTTGTGTTTTGGGCTTCGTCAAGAATGACGAAGGCATGGTTGAGCGTGCGACCACGCATATAAGCAAGGGGCGCTACCTCAATAGCGCCTCGTTCGATGAATCGCCGAACGCGATCCCGAGTGAGCATTTCGTCAAGGGCATCGTACAGCGGTCTGAAGTAGGGATCGACTTTTTCTAATATATCACCGGGTAGAAACCCAAGCGTTTCACCGGTTTCGACTACCGGCCGGACGAGAATAATCTTGTCCACCAGTCTCCGGTGATACCAATCGACTGCTTTGGCTACGGCAAGATAAGTTTTTCCGGTTCCGGCCGGACCGATACCAAAAACAATCGCCTTTTGTTCGATCATTGCGACGTAACGTTCCTGATTGGGGCCACGAGCGCGTACAGGCCCGCGTGAGGAGTCGAAAACTACCGCGCCTTGATCCGAGGGGACAACGGAGCCTGAAGCTCCGCCATTAAATCCTGCGAGACGGAGTATGGTTCGGATGTCCTTTGCCGAAACGTCATTTCGGCGCAAGTAGAGAGCTTCAAGGTCTGCAAAAACACGCTTGATCCGGTCAGCCTCATCAGCCGGTCCTTTTACGATAATCCGACTGCCGCGAGCGGTTAACTGAGAGTCGAAATGACCTTCCAGATAACGTAAATTGGCGTCACCTTCACCTAATAGGAGCGGGAAAATGACATCGTTAATATCTATGTCGAATACTATCGGGTCTGATTTCATCTTAAACTTCAAAAGAGAGCCCTTACCCGTTCAACCGGAACGGGTAAGGGCATAGCGATATTAAACGGGGCATGAGCCCGATAAGATGGCACTACCGGAATTAAGGGATACACGCTAAAGTGATCGCCTCAATTGCGGGGGATCGTGAGTATCTGTTCGGGGTAGAGGTCACTTGGCTCACTAAGGAATTGCCCGGCTTTGTTAGCCTGATACAGCTTGGTCCATTGGAACGGATCACCATAGACTTCTGGTCTGCCGGCAATCTTTTTCAAGTTATCCCCTCGAACGACAAGATACTCATCTTTGGAAAGCTGGCGCGGGATTGTAAACTGTTGCGCCGGATAAATCAAATCGGGATCTTTGATGGCCGATTTGTTATAGCTCCAAATTCTAAGCCATTTCCACGGGTCGCCATAAATGGCAGGTTTGCCAGCGATTCTCCAAAGGCAGTCTCCACGGACTACCGAATAGAGGTCATGCTTGGGTTTTGGCAGACTTGCCTTAAGCGATTGAACCTTTGCGGCCATGCGGTCGAGTCGTTCGCGTTGCACGGTCAGTTTAGCGATTGGATCATTCAGCATCGCTACGATCAAACCGGCGATTTCGTCCAACTCGGCTTCCCGTGCAAGCAACTGTTCAGGCGTCAGCCTGGCAAGCTCATTCAGACGCTTCTCAAGACCATCGAGTTTGGTGTTGAATTCAGCTATTTGCTCTTTGGTTACGTTGAGTAGGGCGTAAATTTCATCCCAAGTTGCCGCGATTTGCGCATCGAGTTCGACAAGTTGCGCCTGTAGATCGGCAATCCCTGTATTTTCGGTTTCAAGCGCTGCTTTTGCGGCATTTTCTCGCGCCTGAAAGGCTTCAATTTTCTTCTGGTACTCTTCGAAGGTCATGCGCTCGGCAGCGCTGGCAGTCGATGCAGTAAAGATCAGGCCGGTCACGAGCACCAACGTGACCAACAGTGTAATGTATCTGGTCATTGTTGATTCTCCTTAACGGCTTTTAACTTTTTCGAGTTCAGCTTTGGCTGCAGCGAGTTCGACTTGTTTATCTGCCACCTGTTTTTCAAGTCCGCGACGTTCAACTTTAGCTTTATCGACGTCACGTTCAGCAGAGATAGCTGCCTTTTCGGATGCATCAAGTTTCTTCAAGTCATCGGGACTTGCGTACTTGGTACAACCGCCGAAAACGAGAATACCAGCCGCAAAAGCACACACAGCGCACGTGCGTATTGCTTTGCCGGTACTAATCATGGTAACTCCTCATTTGATATACTCCCCCAGTTGACTATAAAATACGTAACAAATATCGATCTGTCAAGTGCAAGTGCCGATTATTTGCTTGGCTTAAGTCCCAATTCGGCAAGTTGGTCGAGATCGACGGTCGAAGGAGATCCATCCATTAGCGACGTTGCCATATTGGTTTTAGGAAACGCGATTACGTCACGGATGGACGATTCACCAGCGAGCATCATTACCAAACGGTCAAACCCAAGCGCAATCCCGCCATGAGGCGGCGCTCCATACGACAGAGCTTCCAAGATGAATCCGAATCGCTGGTGTGCTTGTTCTTTATCCAGACCAATAACTTTGAACAACCGTTCCTGTAAAGCCGGGTGGTGAATGCGAATGGAACCGCTCCCCATCTCCACGCCGTTAAGTACCAAGTCATACGCACGAGCGGTGACGTTTATTGGATCTGACTCCAACTTATCTTCGTCAGCCTCAATCGGCGAAGTGAACGCATGGTGACAAGGCGTCAATCCGGATCCGTCTGGAAGCTCTTCAAATAATGGAGGTTCGGGAACCCAGCAGAATTTGAGTTCTCCCTCTTTTATCAAATTCCATTGTTCAGCTAACTTCCGCCTGACCTTTCCGAGGGCTATCAATACTTTTTGGCTGTTTCCTGCGGCGATTAATATCATATCACCCGTTTCGGCATCCATTCGGGCAATAAGATCGGCTTCCGCTTCGGTGTTGAGCGTCTTGCCTAAAACCCCGCCAAGTTTGTAGCCTTCTTCGACAGGTGCGGAAAGCAATCCGGCCAAGCCATCGGCACGAGCCAGGGTTTCAAGATCATCCCGTTGCTTTCGAGATAGGCTTCCTTTGCCCTCTGCACGCATGGCAAAGACTCCGCCGCCGGAACTCAGCACATCGTCAAAAGCCTTGAAACCAGAATTTCGAAAAACGGCATCCACCCGGTTTATGATCAATCCAAACCGAAGGTCAGGCGCGTCGGACCCGTATTTGGCAATCGCCTCGTTAAATGGGATGCGCGGAAAGTTTAGATCAATATCCCGACCAAGCGTGTCTCTAACCAGACGTCCCATCATTTTTTCGACATGCTGCATCACGTCTTCTTCTTCAACGAACGACATTTCGAGGTCGATCTGGGTGAACTCGGGCTGGCGATCCTTACGCAAGTCTTCATCGCGGAAACAACGGGCTATCTGGCAGTACTTGTCAAGTCCACCGACCATCAGCGATTGTTTGTAGAGTTGAGGGGATTGAGGTAGCGCATAGCAATGTCCGTGTTGGATCCGGCTGGGCACGAGGTAGTCTCGAGCGCCTTCAGGCGTACTTCTGATAAGAAAAGGAGTCTCGATTTCGACGAATCCTTCTTCATTGTGAAAAGTTCGCACGGAATTGAGCGCCTTGTGGCGAAGTTCGAGGTTCCTCTGCATTCTTGGACGACGAAGGTCGAGGTAACGGTATTTCAGACGAAGTTCTTCGTTTGGATCATCTTCATCTTCAACACCAAGTGGCAACGGTTGACAAGGTGAGAGTATTTGAACGCTATCAGCGATCACTTCGATTTCACCAGTGGTCATCTTTTTGTTAATCATCCCGTCAATACGGGGACTAACTTGACCGATCACCCGAACGACGTATTCGTTGCCGATTTGACGCATTTGATCGGCGACCGATTGATCTTTGGCAACGATTTGGGTTTTACCGTATTTGTCGCGCAGGTCGAGGAAGATGACGCCGCCAAGGTCGCGGACTCGTGCCGCCCAGCCGGCGAGGGTGACAGTTTCGCCAGTGTTTTTACCGGTAAGTTGACCACAGGTGTGGGTGCGATAGCTCATGCGTTTTCCTTCGTTAACGTGCTAATCTAGTCCAATTAATCTTGGGTGCGATTAGGTATAATTGAATCTAAAGAAATAAAGAATCATCCGGGTGGCAATTGA
>Ga0172380_10009236_pt1 | contig 10554 bp, 10 predicted proteins | sample Leawe162metaG_FD_119747 | JGI IMG/M metagenome (GOLD analysis project Ga0172380, IMG submission 119747) | Leachate microbial communities from a municipal landfill in Southern Ontario, Canada - Leachate well 162 metaG | ecosystem: Engineered > Solid waste > Landfill > Unclassified | place...
ACCCACCCGTTCCAACGCAAACATGCGGCGATCCTTACGATCGACCACGGAGAGAACCTTGAGCCCGGCAGGCGCTGCATCAACGAAGAGAAGGAGCCTGTTGACAAAGGCGATTAGAGAACGCTACGGGACACGATCCGCCCGCCCGCCAGGCTGATCTCCTCGGCGACGCTGTCGACATCTCGCCAATGCGCGGCCTGCTCATCCTTGGGGTACGTCTCGGGCGACCGGCCGGACCTTAGGGAATACGACGCACAGATTGCGGAGGCTGCGCTTACGCTGGAATGTCGGCGCTCATCGACTTCGTTGCCCGCCGGCTTAGCCGGACGGCCGGCCATACGCCGGCGGAGTTTGGCGATCTCTCCGGTCCCATTCGATGGGTCTTCGACATACCTCCATGTCAGCCGACATCGGCGATCTGGTAGGCTTGGCGGAAATATGAGCGGAGGGCCTCCATCTCCGGCGTGAACTCGATGCCCTTGTGGTAGGCGAGGCCGATATCCATGGCCGGGATTGGGTCGCGCACGTTAATCGTCTCGATGCGCTTGCCTTCGAGCGAAAAGGGGCGGTGGACCATGTCGGAAAGAATGGCTACGCCCTGGCCGTTGGCGACCAGTGAGCGGGCCGCCTCGACAGAGGACGTGCGTAGCGTAACGTTCGGTTGGTACGGGCTCTGGCTCCAGTACTTGAGTGCCGACTGCGCCGCCTCGTCGACGGTGAGCATGATGTAGGGCTCCTTCGAGATCTCCTTGAGGCCCACGCTCTCGCTTGAGAGAAGCTCATGCCGTGCCGGCACCCACAGCCGGCGGGTGGAACTCAGCAGCCGCTCGGTGGCGAGCGCGGGGTCTTGGATGTTTGAGGTCAGCAGGACCGCGATGTCGTAGCGATGGGTGAGCAGGCCCTCCTCGACCGACTCTCGGGTCAGTTCGAACAATTGCAGCTCGAGCTTCGGGAACTGACGGCGGAACCGCCCGATGTGAAACGGCAGGAAGTAGCCGATGACCGTGTAGGTGGCTGCCACGGTCAGCCTGCCCGTCAGCGCGCTGGTGACCACGTTCAGGTTCGTCGCCTCCTCGACCTTGCTGAGGATGTCGTAAGCGTGAGAGAGGAACTGCCGGCCGGCGGCAGTGAGCTCCATGCCGTGCGGCGAACGCAGGAACAGTGCCGTCCCCACCGCCTGTTCGAGCTCCTTTATCGCGTTTGTTATCGCCGATTGTGAAATAGCAAGTTCGACGCCCGCCTGGGACACCTGACCGAGTTCAGCGGTCGCGACGAAATAGCGGAGTTGCCGGAAGCTGATGCTCATCTTGTCCCACGAGATCTGAATTTTCGATATTGCTTGGCAGGAATTGCTGAGTCTCCGCAGACTCTTGAGCAGTGCGTTGCGCTGTGGCGTCGCCGGGAACCTGTAAGGGACTGTTGCATCGAAATAATCCTGAGGACCTACTGTCGCCGTAGCTATCTCAATATCAGATAATGAAATTCGGTAGAATACACTTTTCAAAAGCCTCTGGAGTTCGTAGCTTTCGTTGACGCGCAACAAGGTCCAGACCTTAGCGCGCGCATATGTGTGGGAACGAGGTACCCCGACGTGGCACTCCAAGCGGTAGACATCAACTGCGACATGGGAGAAGCTTTCGGCCGCTGGTCAATCGGAGACGCCCGCGACACAGCACTCATCGCCCTTGTCAGCTCCGCAAATATCGCCACTGGCTTCCATGCCGGCGATCCCAATCTGATGGAAGAGACCGTGCGCCTCGCCGTGCAGCATGGCGTCGGGATCGGGGCTCATCCCGGGTACCGTGATCTGCAGGGGTTTGGGCGGCGCAGGATCGAGGGTACCCCCCGCGAACTGGTCAACGACATCGCGTACCAAGTCGGTGCTCTGCGGGAATTCGCCCGTCGCCATGGCGCCGGCTTGCAGCATGTGAAGCCGCATGGGGCACTCTATATGGAGATGGCGGCCAACGCTGAACTGTCAGGCGTCTTCATCGATTACATGCGGAAGGCCGCACCAAGCGCCTTCGTGTTCTGTATGCCGGGCTCGGCCACATACGCCGCCGCGCGTGCGGCGGGGCAGCCGGTGGTTCGCGAATTCTATGTCGATCGCGACTACAACGACAGCGGCTCGATCGTCTTCGTTCGTGAGCCCGTGCCATCCGATCCCACTGCGCTCGCGCGCAAGGCGCTCAGAGCCTGCATGGAAGGCAAGGTGACCTCGGTCACCGGCAATGAACTCGACGTCGAGTTTGAGTCCCTGTGCATCCATTCCGACACGCCAGGCGCCGAAACGATCCTGGCACAGACGCGGGAGGCGCTGGTCAAGGCCGGCATCCGGATTGCTCCCGTTTCCGGACCGGTGCCCGCCTGAACGAGGGGGATAAGGAGAAACCCATGAGCAAGCTTGAGATCAGGTCGCCGCTTCCGGGGACGTTCTATCGGCGGCCCAAGCCCGACGCCCCCGAATACAAGACGGATGGCGACTCCGTCGCCCCGAGCGACACCATCGGGCTCGTGGAGGTGATGAAGACCTTCCACGAGGTGTCCGCCGGCGTTTCAGGCAAGGCCATCAGGTTTCTCGTCGAGGATTCCGATGCTGTGATGGCCGGCCAGGCGATCGCCGAGGTCGAGCAATGAACATCCGCTCAGTTCTGGTTGCCAACCGCGGCGAGATCGCGGTCCGGATCATCCGGGCGGCCAAGGCGCTGGGACTGCGGACTGTCCAAGTCTATTCCGATGCCGATGCCAGTTCTCTGGCGGTTAAGCTGGCGGATGAGGCGGTCAATATCGGCAAGCCGGCAGCCGCCAAGTCCTATCTCAACGTCGAGGCGATCATCGCCGCAGCCAAGTCGGCCGGCGTGGACGCCGTCCACCCCGGCTACGGTTTCCTTGCCGAGAATGCCGACTTCGCCGATGCCGTCGAAGCCGCCGGGATGGTCTTCATCGGCCCGGGCGGCGGGGCAATCCGCCTGCTCGGCGACAAGGTCAGGGCGCGCGAAATTGCCATGGCTTCGGGCGTGCCGACCGTGCCCGGCAGCAATGGCCGCGTCTCCACCATGAGTGAGGCGGCCGAGGTGCTGGAGCGCACCGGCTTTCCGGTCATGATCAAGGCCGCGGCCGGCGGCGGCGGGCGCGGCATCCGCATTGCCCGCGGCCCGGCCGAGTTCGAGCGCCTGTTCCCACAGGCATCGGCCGAGGCCCAGGCGGCCTTCGGCGACGGTGGGCTCTACATAGAGGCCTTCGTCGCCAATGCACGTCACGTCGAGGTGCAGATTCTCGGCGACGGCGAGGACGTGATCCATTGTTTCGAGCGCGAATGCTCGCTGCAGCGGCGGCGCCAGAAGGTGTGGGAAGAAGCCCGGGCAGTGGCCATCCCCAACGACCTCAGAATCACGCTGTGCAACAGCGCCGTGGCGCTCGGCAAGCGCGTCGGATACCGCGGCGCCGGCACGGTCGAGTACCTCTACGACGAGGCGCGCCAGGAGGTCTATTTCATCGAGGTCAACACCCGCATTCAGGTCGAGCACCCGGTGACAGAGATGGTGACCGGTATCGACCTGGTGCAAGAGATGATCCGTATCGCCGGCGGCGAGAAACTTAGCATTACCCAGGCCGACGTCGCGGTCACCGGCCACGCCATCGAGTGCCGCATCAATGCCGAGGATCCGGCGCGCGATTTCATGCCGTTCCCCGGCCAGGTGGGGAGCCTCAAAGTGCCCGAAGGCGAGGGCATCCGCTTCGACACCATGCTGTATGAAGGCTACCAGATCCCGCCCTTTTACGACTCCCTGCTGGGCAAGTTGATCGTCTGGGGCAAGGACCGGCCCGCCGCCCTTGCGCGGCTGCGCGAGGCTCTGGCCGGGCTCGAGATCGGCGGCCTGCCGACCACGGTCCCCCTTCATCAGGCTCTGGTGAACGACCCCGATGTCGTCGCCGGTCACACGAGCACGACTTTCCTCGAGCACTGGCTCGAGATTCGGTTCACCCAGTCTACCAAAGCAAGCCAAGAGGTCGCCTGATGCAGGCTCGCTATTCATTCGGGGGGGACGAGCACCTGTTCGTAGAGGTCAGCGAGGAGATGTCCCTTGAGGCCTTCTTCACCAGCCTCTCCATGGCCAACGGCATCCGCGATGCGGCCATCGAGGGCGTGACCGAGATCTGTCCCGCCAATGCCTCGCTGCAGATCAAGTTCAATCCGGACGTGATCAGTCCGGACAACATTCTGAAACAGGTTCGGGCCATCGAACGCGCCGCCGGGAAGCACGAGCCGGTGATCACCACGCGCATCATCGAAATTCCGGTCTTTTACGGCGACCCCTGGACGCATGAGACGCTGATGCGTTTCCGCGAGCGCCATCAGGACCCGAGTTCGACCGACCTCGAATATGGGGCGAAGGTCAACAACTACGACTCGGTGGCCGCCTTCGTCGAGGCGCATTCGGGCTCGCCCTGGTTCGTCTCCATGGTCGGTTTCGTCGCCGGGCTGCCCTTCATGTACCAGATGGTCGAGCGGCAGCGGCAGATCGAGGTGCCCAAGTATCTTCGCCCGCGCACCGATACCCCGCGCCTGACCGTCGGCCACGGCGGCTGCTTCGGCTGCATCTATTCGGTGCGGGGCGCCGGCGGCTACCAGATGTTCGGCATCACCCCGATGCCGATCTACGACCCGACGCAGACGACATCCTACCTCCAGGACTTCATGGTCTTCTTCCGCCCCGGGGACATCGTCAAGTTCAAGCCCATCGACCGGGCCGGCTACGACGCGGCGGTCGCTGCCGTGGATGCGGGCACCTTCTCCCCGCCGATCAAGGAGGTGCGCTTCGACCTGCGCGAATTCCAGAAGGACATCGCCGGCTACAACCGCAAGCTGGAGGACATCCTCTATGGCAATTAAGGTTCTCCACCAGGGGCTTTCGACCACGATCCAGGATCTCGGGCGCCCGGGCTATTTCCATTTGGGCATCCCACTGGGCGGAGCCATGGACCGGCTGGCCATGCGGGCCGCCAACCTGCTTGTCGGCAACGCCGAGGGCGCGGCCGGACTCGAAGCGGTGTTCATCGGGCCGCAGCTCGAGTTCACTGCCGACGCGCTCGTCGCCGTCACCGGCGCCGACATGCCGATCAAGCTCGATGACGAGCCGCGGGAGGGCTGGACCTCATTCAGGGTGAAGGCGGGCCAGGTCCTGAGTTTCGACTTCCTGAAAGCCGGCGCCCGCATCTACATCGCTGTCTCTGGCGGCGTTGATGTGCCATTGGCGCTGGGCAGCCGGTCGACCTACGCCATCGGTGCGCTCGGCGGTTTCGAGGGCCGGCCCCTGCAGGTGGGCGATGTGCTGCCGGTGGGGCAGGGCACAGGCGCTGCCGAGGGCCGCACAGTGTCGGAAGCGCTCCGCCGCCGCGCCGGTTCGCCGGCCGAACTCAGGGCACTGCCGGGGCTCTACTGGCATCGCATTACCGAGGAATCGGGCAGGAACTTCTTTGCCGACGAATGGAAGGTCGCCAACGAGGCAGACCGGATGGGCTATCGGTTCCGCGGCGGGCGCAAGCTCGAATTCGTACCGCGCCAGCAGCCCTTCGGTGCCGGCTCCGATCCCTCCAACATCGTCGACAGCTGCTACCCCTACGGGTCAATTCAGGTGCCGGGCGGCACCGAGCCGATCATCCTGCATCGCGACGCGGTCTCGGGAGGCGGCTACTTCATGGTCGGCACCGTCGTCTCCGCCGACATGGACCTGATCGGCCAGATGCAGCCGAACACACCCACACGTTTTATCAAGGTCGACATGGATCAGGCCCTCAAGGCGCGCGCCGACAGGGCGAGGCTGATCGATGCCATCCGAGCCGTGCTCGACTGAGCGGGGCAATAGACTGCAACAAGGGAGGACCCAACCATGCAACGAGCACTTTACAGGCTGATTGCCGCGAGCGCGATCACACTGTCCATCGCAGCACCCGCCGCTGCCCAGGATCAGTGGTATCCGTATGACGCCCAGCAGATCACGCCGCCTTTCGCTGCCGACGGCACGCCGTCCGACGTGGCCTATACGCCGCTCGAGAAGGCCGAGAAGGCCTGGAACGTCTGCGTCTCGTTCCCGCACATGAAGGACGCCTATTGGCTCGGCGTCGGGTACGGCGTGGCCGAGGAAGCCAAGCGCCTGGGAATCAAGATGAACCTCGTCGAGGCGGGCGGCTACACCGAACTAGCCAAGCAGATCAGCCAGATCGAGGACTGTGTGGCCGGTGGCGCCGAGGCCGTGGTGATCGGCGCGATCTCCTTCGACGGGCTCAACAACCTGGTCTCCGAACTCAAGAACAAGGGCATCCCGGTCGTCGACGTCATCAACGGCATCTCGTCACCGGACCTCACGGCCAAGTCGCTGGTGTCCTTCCGTACCATGGGCTACGAAGCTGGCGCCTATCTCGCCCAGAGGCACCCTGCGGGAAGCGAGCCGGTGAAGGTCGGCTGGTTCCCCGGCCCGGCGGGCGCCGGCTGGGTGGAGGCCGCCAACACCGGCTTCCTCGAAGCCGTCAAGGATTCTGCGGTGACCGTGCTCGAGCCAAAGTATGGCGACACCGGCAAGGAAGTGCAGATCAAGCTCGTCGAGGACGCTCTGCAGTCGGATCCCGACATCCGCTACGTCGTCGGTACGGCGGTAACCGCTGAGGCCGCCCAGGGACTGGTGCGCGAGCGCGGCCTGCAGGGCAAGGTCGATCTGCTTGCCTTCTACATGACCCCAGGCGTCTACGAGGGCATCAAGCGCGGCTTCATCCTGGCCGCCCCCGCCGATTCCATGGTCATCCAGGGCCGCATCGCCATGGACCAGGCGGTACGTGCGCTCGAGGGCAAGGACCTGATCCAGCATATCGGGCCCAAGATCTTCGTCGTCGATCCGAGCAACGTCGAGACGGTGCCGCAGAGCAACATCCTGCCGCCGGACGATTACAAACCGGTGTTCACGGTGAACTGATCCCTCTCGCAAACACGGTTCCGGCGCTATGGCGCCGGGACCCCAAGCAATGGAATGAAGGCATGAACGCCCTCGCGGCCCCCCTTGTCGAGATGCTGGACATCTCCAAGCAGTTCCCCGGTGTGAAAGCACTGGATGGGGTCAACTTCACGCTCAAAGCGGGCGAGGTGCATGTGCTGTTCGGCGAGAACGGCGCCGGCAAGTCGACGCTGATCTCGATCCTCGCCGGGGTCTATCGCCCCACCTCCGGCACCATCCGCATCAACGGCACCGCGGTCGAGTTCGGCTCCGTCCGGGACGCGCAGGAAGCCGGCATCGATGCGGTGTTCCAGGAATTCTCGCTCGTGCCCACCATGACCGTGGCTGAGAACATCTATCTGGGCAACGAGCCGCTGAGCGGTCCGCTGGTCGATCGCGGCGCCATGCGCCGTGGCGCGCAGAAGCTCTTCGGCGATCTCGGCTTCGACATAGATGTCCGCCGAGGCGTAGCTTCGCTGTCACGGGCCGAGCAGCAGATGGTGGAGATCGCAAAGGCGTTCCACGCCAAGGCACGCATCCTCATCCTCGACGAACCGACGGCGTCCCTCACTGAGCGCGAGACCGAGCGGCTGTTCGGGATCATCGCCGCCGCCAAGTCGCGTGGCGTGGGTATCGTCTACATCTCGCACCGCATCCACGAATTTGCCGCCATGGCCGATCGCATAACAGTGCTGCGCGACGGGCGGCTGATCGGCACGGTCGGCGCCCGCGAATTGTCGGAAACGGCGCTGGTCGAGATGATGACCGGCCGCTCCATTGACCAGATCTACCCCGAGATCATGCGGGCCGAGCGCTGCGAAACCGCACTCGAAATCCGCGGCCTCCGGGCATGGGGCGTGACCGGCGTCGATCTCGAGGTCCGCAGCGGTGAGGTGCTTGGCGTCGCGGGGCTCGTTGGCAGCGGCAAATCGCGGACCTTCCGCGCCGTGATCGGGCTCAACGACGTCTCTTCCGGCAAGGTCAGCTATCGGGGGCGCGACGTCACTGGCATGACCCCACCGCAATTGATCCGACAGGGCATCTTCTATCTACCATCCGATCGCAAGACCGAAGGTTTGCTGCTCTCCGCCAGTGGACGCGACAATATTGCCATCTCCATGCTCGATCGACGTGACACCCTGGGGGTGTTCGGCATGCGCTCGATGGGCAAGGTGCGACAACTCACCGACGAGGTTGGCAAGCGCGTCGACCTCTCCAGGTCCTTTCTCGGGCGCGCGGCCTCCAATCTCTCCGGCGGTAACCAGCAGAAGGTGCTGTTCGGCAAGGGCTTCGGCGCCGATTACGACCTCTACATCCTCGACGAGCCCACGGTCGGCGTCGACATGGGCACCCGCGCCGCACTCTACCGGTTGATCAAGCAACTGGCGGAGGCCGGCAAGGCCGTCGTCGTCATCTCCTCGGACCTGCCTGAAGTCATGCACCTCGCTCACCGGCTGGTGGTGTTCTCGCACGGGCGGATCTCGGCCGAGCTCGAGGGGAGCGCGATCAACGAGCAGACCGTGCTCAACGCATTCTTCCAGTTCGAAAGGCAATCGGCATGAACTCCAAGGCGGAGGCATCAGCGGCGGTTGAGACGAGACAAGCGTGGTCGTTGCAGCGGCTACTTGCGGCCCTCTTCATCCGCGTCGGCGTACTGCCCTTCTTCCTCGCCGTGGTGCTCGTGGTCTTCACGCTGGCGTCGCCAAAATTCCTCACCGTGGACAACATCACCAACGTCGCCCGCCAGTCGGTCTACCTGGTCCTGGTGTCGCTGGGGCAGATGCTCGCGTTGGTCACCGGGGGCTTCGACCTATCGGTCGGTACCTCGATCGCGATCACCTCGGTGATCTCCGCCACGGCCATGGTGGCACTGAGTTCCGTATTTCCGGATGCCGTGTGGCTGGTGATCGCCCTCGGCATGCTTGCCGGGCTCGGTGCGGCGCTGCTCATCGGCGCGATCAATGGCATCGGCATTGCCCAGTTCGGCGTCTCGCCCTTCATTATGACTCTGGGGGTGCAGTCGGTTGGTGCCGGGGCCGCGCTGTTCATTACCGGCGGCGTGCCGATCGGCAACCTGCCTTACGAGTTCGGCGAGTTCTTCGGCTTCGGCAGGCTGTTCGGGGTGCCGGTGCCGGTCCTGATAGCGTTGGTGGCCATCGTTGCGATGTGGGTTCTGATGAACCGCACGCGTCTCGGCGCCCGCCTCTACGCAGTGGGCGGCAATATCAAGGCCGCGAATCTCTCCGGTATCAACACCAAGCGCACCTTGTTCCTCGCCTACGTCATCTGCGCGCTACTGGCTTCGCTCGCAGGCATCCTGCTGACGGCCCGTGTGGAGTCCGGGGAGACGAACCTCGGCGGCACCATCGCGCTCGAGTCGATTGCCGCCGCCGTGATTGCGGGCGTCTCGCTGCGCGGCGGCATGGGCCGGGTCGAGAGCGTCATGCTCGGCGCCTTCTTCATCGTCCTCGTTCAGAACGGCATGAACCTGATGCAGATCGGGTCCTACATGCAGATGGTACTGCTGGGGAGCCTGCTCATCCTCGCCGTCATCATCGACCAGTTCCGTTACCGCATGTTGGTTGGCGAGCGCTGAGCCGCCGCACCAAAAGGAGAAGACTCATGCAGCTTGTCACTACCCGTCCCGTTCTCGCCGAGGCACTCCTCGGTCAACGCTCCGGCCTTGTGGCCAGGCTCGCGCTCGTCGTCGGCGGCGTTGCGCTGCTGTGGGCGTCGGCCAAGCTGCAGGTGCCATTCTACCCGGTGCCGATGACACTGCAGACGCTGGTCGTGCTCGGCCTCGGCATGACGGTAGGCTGGCGGTTCGCAGGCACCACCGTGGCGCTCTATCTGGTCCAGGGCCTCATCGGCCTGCCCGTCTTCGCCGGCACTCCCGAGAAGGGCATCGGACTGGCTTACATGATGGGGCCCACTGGCGGTTTCCTGGTCGGCTTCCTCGCCGCTGCCATGCTTATGGGCTGGCTGGCCGAGCGCGGTTGGGGCCGGAACGCGGTCTCGACCGTTGGGGCAATGCTAATCGGCAATGCCGTCATCTATGCTTTCGGGGTCGCCTGGTTGGGAACGCTGGTCGGCTGGGACAAGCCGGTACTCGAATGGGGTGTCTATCCCTTCCTGCTGGCGGACCTGTTCAAGGTCGGTCTCGCAGCTGCGCTGCTGCCCATGGCTTGGCGGGTCAGCGGCTGGCTGAAGGACCGGGACCAACGCTAAGGTGGTGGCGTTTCCCCAACCCCGGCCTTCCGACCTTGTTTCTGACCCGGCGCAGAGGCGCCGGGTTGCCGTGGCCTCATACGTAGTAGCGAGAACAAAATGTCAAACGCCGCCATTTCCGCCCGCCGCAACGAAGCCATCGCCCGCGGCGTCGGCGTCACCACGCAAGTCTATGTCGAGCGCGCGAAGAACGCCGAGCTCTGGGACGTCGAAGGGAGGCGCTATATCGATTTTGCGGCCGGCATAGCGGTGGTGAACACCGGGCACCTGCACCCGCGCGTCGTCGCCGCGGTCAACGACCAGTTGCAGCGCTTCACCCACACCTGCCACCAGGTGGTGC
>Ga0172380_10009237_pt1 | contig 10554 bp, 4 predicted proteins | sample Leawe162metaG_FD_119747 | JGI IMG/M metagenome (GOLD analysis project Ga0172380, IMG submission 119747) | Leachate microbial communities from a municipal landfill in Southern Ontario, Canada - Leachate well 162 metaG | ecosystem: Engineered > Solid waste > Landfill > Unclassified | place...
CGCCGTGAATGTCGGCGCTGACAGTACGGCAAGCTTTGCCGACATCGACGGCGACGGCGATCTGGATGCGATCGTGAGTGCGGCCGACGGTACGCTCAGTTACTTCGAGAACACCGGCACGGCGGCGGCGCCGGTCTATGTCGAAACTACCGGCGCGGCCAATCCGCTGGCCGCTGTGAATGTCGGCGCTGACAGTACGGCAAGCTTTGCCGACATCGACGGCGACGGCGATCTGGATGCGATCGTGGGTGCGGCCGACGGTACGCTCAGTTTCTTCGAGAACACCGGCACGACGGCGGCACCGGTCTATGTCCAGCGCACCGGCGCGGCCAATCCGTTTGATGCAATAGATGTCGGCTCTGGCAGCACGCCAAGCTTCGCCGACATGGACAGCGACGGTGATCTGGATGTGATCGTGGGCGATGCAGGCGGCACATTCACCTACCTCTTGAACACCGGTACCACCCTGGCGCCCGTTTATGTCGAGCGCACTACTGCCGGCGACAACCTGATCCTGGCGGGCGTTGGTGCCGACACGGTGATCACGGGTGGCGGTACCGATCTGGTGATGGGCGACAACGGCGAGTTCAACTGGGGCGCCACCGGGCTGCTTGAATCCTTCATGAGTACCGATCCGATTCTGGGCGCTGACGACGTGATCCTGGTGGGCGACGGCGACAACATCGTGGTGGGCGGCTTCGGCAGCGACACGATTACCTCCGGTTCCGGTACCGACATCCTCCTCGGCGACAACGGCGCGGTGACTTACACGCCGCTCACCACACAGTTGCTGCAGGCGGTCTCGACCGATGCCGTGAATGGCACCGGCGGCAACGACATCATCACCGCCGGCGAAGGCGATAATCTGCTCCTGGCCGGCGTCGGCGACGATACGGTGACAGCGGGCACCGGCGCCGACCTGGTGATGGGCGACAACGGCCAGATCGACTGGACGGCAAGCGGCGTGTATGACTCCTTCCAGACCACAGACCCGACCCTGGGCGGCAACGACGATATCCGGGTGGGCGACGGCGACAACATCGTGCTCGGCGGCTTCGGTTCCGACGTGATCGAAACCGGGGTGGCCACAGACCTGATCATCGGCGACAACGGCCTGTTCGACTTCACCGAAGTGGCCGGCGTGGCCGTGCTCACCGAGGCGAGCACCACCGACACCATGGCCTTGACCGGCGCCGGCGATGTCATCGTCAGCGGCGGCGGCAGCGGCACCAATATCGTGCTCGCCGGTCTGGGTGATGACCGGGTGAATCAGCCGCCGCTGGCGCCGACCGATCCGCTGCCCGCGGTGAGTACAGGCGTCGATATCGTGATTGGCGATAACGGATTCGTGAATTGGGATACCGGAGCCCAGCTCACGCAGTTCGGCTCGACCGAACCGGAACTGGGCGGCGACGACCTGATCGATGTCGGCGATGGCGGCAATATCGTGATCGGCGGCTTCGGTGACGACGCCATCACCACGGGCATCGATGCCGACATCGTGCTGGGCGACGACGGTCAGGTCGACTATGTCGGTACCGACCTCGATTCGACCGACATCGACCTGATCCAGAGCACCTCGACCGACGCATTCGGCGGGGTGGACACCATCATCACCTCGGGCGGCAACGACATCGTGATCGGCGGGCGCTTCGGCGACGTCATAGACGCAGGCGACGGCAGCAATCTGGTGATCGGCGACAGTGGCCAGATCACTTCGGACGTCGTCGACGCGCCGCAACTGGCCGGCCTGCCGATCACCCTCGGGCTGATCGAAACCATACAGCTCGATGACGGCGGCGCCGACCTGCTCACCACCGGCAGCGGCAGCGACATCATCATGGCCGGCTTCGGCAGCGACACGATTGGATCCGGCTCGGACAACGACATTGTGCTTGGCGACAATGGCCTGATCGCCTACCAGAACGCCGTGATTTCGCAGATCGAGTCGACCGACACGGTGGCCGGAACGGGCGGTGATGACATCATCGATGCCGGCGAGGGCAGCAACGTAGTGATCGGCGGCGTAGGCAGCGACATCTTGACTACCGGTAGCGGCTCGGATGTGGTAACCGGCGACAACGGAACGGTGATCTACGATGCCGCGGGCGTCCTCGTGCAGGTTGTGTCCGGCGATCCTTTGCTGGGCGGCAGCGACACGATCTCGACGGGCGACGGCGTTGATGTGGCGATTGGCGGCGCGCAGGGCGACACAGTGACCAGCGCCGGTGGCAGCGATGTACTGTTCGGCGACGGCGGCATGGTGACCTTTGTGGCGGCTGGTCCGCAACTGCTGATCGAGTCGATCGACGTGAATTACGGCGGCAACGACACGCTCGACGCCGGTGCGGGCAACGACATCCTTATAGGCGGACAGGGTGACGATCTTATCTACGGCACGCTGACCGAGGACCTGCTGTTCGGCGGCAGTGCCGCGGTGACTCTGGTTGCAGGAATTATTGTGAGCATCGAGACCGACTTGAACGATCTGGTCTCTGCATCCCTGTTCAAGTCCTTCGGTGCCTTGCAGGGCCTGAGTGACGACGCGATTGCCGGCCTGCTCGACCTGCTGCCGGGTCACCAGGCCGAGGTGCGCGAACTGCTGGCCAAGATCATCGCGATCGAGCCGCTGCTTGATCCCAACGTGTTCCAGAAACTGTTCAAGCTCGGCGTGTTCTCGCTCCCGGCAGGACCGATCAGTGTTTCGCTGTTCCAGCAAGTGTTCGGCACCGTAGTGGTGACGATGCTTGCGGCGCCGACACACGGCGAGAGCGGCGAACGGGCTGGGGCGAATTCTGCAGGTCCGACCGACGCGGCGGCAGGTTCGGCCGCCACTGTGCTGGCGGCCCTGGACGCAACCGCCGACGCGACGGACAGCCGCAGTGATGTCCTCGCGTTGCTGGGCATCGCCGGCCTGCATGCCGTGCAATCGCCGCAATCGCGTGCCCGCAGCAGGCGTACCACTGGTCGTGATTCGGCGCACTCCGGCAAAGACTTCGAAACCTGCGCCTGAACTCTCCGGGGGTGCGAGATCGTGGATGAAAGCGATGCTTGCCGGCAAAGCCGATCGAAGAACCATGGTCTACATGCGCTTGGTATGCCCGGCATAGAGTGATAGCATCGACTTGGCATCGCAGGGGTGTCAGCGCCAGCGTCTTGCCCAATGTCGCAGTCAGGGCAGAGAAGCACGTAAGTGCGAGGCCACACCATCGGCGCGGCGCCCGTGCATGGCCCTTGCTTGCGGTAATCTGCAGCAGGCGATTTCACAGGACGAGCGTTGCCGTTCCGAAACGACCGGGCTATCGTCTTCAGGTATTGGATTATCTTTTGGAGCCACGAATGAGGGTCTTGAGTTCAGTTATTGCAGCAGCATTGCTCGCACAAACCGCCTACGCACGGGCGCCGCTTCCGCAGATTCCGGAATTGCCGGCCGAGACGCGCGTGGGAGAGACAAACAAGGCAGGTGAGACATTTGAATGCCTGGTCAAACCTTTCATGGTGGTCAAGGTCGGCAGCCCTGTCGATGGCGTGCTGGAACAGGTCATGGTCAATCGCGGCGACCGGGTGCGCAAGGGGCAGGTGGTCGCGAAGTTGCAGTCCGGCGTCGAAGCCGCGGCGGTCAGGTTGTCCGAGGCGCGTGTCGAATTCGGACTAAGGCGGGTCGAGCGAAACGAAACCCTGTTCAAGAAGCAACTGATCTCGGCACAGGAACGCGACGAGTTGGCGACCGAAGTCAATCTACGCAAAGAGGAACTCAGAAGAGAGCAGGAAACCCTGAAACTGCGCACCATCGTCAGTCCGATCGACGGTGTCGTGGTTGAACGCCATCTGGCGCCCGGCGAGTTCATACGTTCCGAAAAATCGATGGTGCTGGAACTGGCCCAGATCAACCCGCTCAACATTGAGGTCATCGCCCCGGCACGGTTGTTCGGGTCGGTCGCCGCAGGCAACCCGGGCAAGGTCAGCCTGGCTCCGTTTTTTCCGGGTAGCTACAAGGCCAGGGTAGTCGTGGTGGACAAGGTGATCGACGCCGCCAGCGGCACGCTGGGCGTGCGACTGCAACTGCCCAATCCGGATCACAAGATACCGGCCGGCATCAAATGCAGCGTGGCGTTTGGAAAATGATTTTTAACTTAGGGTGCCATAGGGTATAGTTTTGCCGCATATTGTTCCGCGCCGGGCCGATTCCTCAAGTGGTGCGGGTGACGCTTGGGATGCTTGCATTTTCATTTCCGCGGAGCTGCAAATTGGTCAGGAAAAATTGGCAGGATAATTTCAGGCAATTTGGTCAATTTCGTTCTTCAATTATTGAGGCCGCGCGCTTCTTGTCGGAACCTGTCAAAATGAAGGACCGGCAAATACAAACAGGTCGCCACGGTTTGGTTCAATTACTTGCATTGCTATTTGCTGTGCTGACGTTTTCGCCGTCTGCTCGCGCCGAGACGCTTCTTGAAACGTATGTGCTGGCCCGCCAGAGCGATCCGAAGTTCCGCTCTGCGCAGTCCGAGTCCAAAGCGATTGGCATGGCCTTGGATCAGGCACGCGCCGGATTTCTGCCTACGGCGAAGTTCGAGGTTGACGAAATGGAAACGCGCCAGCGCATCCTCGACAGCAAGAACCCGATCTTCGGCGCCGGCGTTACCAATTTTGAAACCTACAGCCATACCCTGTCGCTGAATCAGCCGATCTTCCGCAAGGAAGCCATAGAGCGTTTCGCGCAGGCCAAATCCCTGGTCAGGCAGGCCGAGTTCACCTTGCTCGCGGCGGAACAGGATCTGCTGCTACGCACCACCGCCGCCTACCTGGTGGTACTCGCGGCGACCGACAGCGTGGCGCTTGCAGGCGCCGAACGCGAGGCGGTGGGCAAACTGCTCGAACTCGAGCGCACCAAACTGCAGATGGGCCTGGGCACGATCACCAGCCAGCATGACGCCACCGCGCGTTACGCGGTGACGCAGGCCCGCGAAATCGAGGCAAAAAACCGGCTGCGCGATGCGCGCCAGGGTCTGCGCGAGATCACCGGCAAGTTGATCGAAAACCTGGGCAGCCTGCGCGACGAGTTCTCCCTGGAAACACCGAAGCCGGCCAGCGTCGAACGCTGGCTCGAAACGGCATTGGAGCAAAACCTGCTGCTGCGGGCGAAACGCGAGGCGATCGACGTAGCGCGGCAGGAAGTCGAACGCCAGCGTGCCGGTCACTATCCAACCCTCAATCTGCTGGTCAGCCATAATCAGCGCATGGCTGGCAGCACGCTGTTTGGTGGCGGCAGCAACGTCGAGACCACCGACTTGACGCTGCGCCTGAGCGTGCCGCTCTATGAGGGCGGCCTGACCAGCGCAGTGACTCAGGAGGCGGTGCATCGCTACCAGAAAGCGCAGGAAGACCACGAGCAGGAGCATCGCGCGGTCGAGCGCGCCACCCGGGCTTTCTTCGACGGCACGGTGGGCGGCGTCAGCCTGGTGCAGGCGCTCAAGCAATCGGTCGTGGCGCAACAGAGCGCGCTGGAGGCGAAAGTCGAGGGGCACAAATCCGGCCTGTTTGCACTGTTGTCGGTACTCGACGCACAGCGCGATCTGTTTCTTGCGAAGCGCGACCTGGCGCAGTCGCGCTACGACTACCTGATCTATCGCCTGAGGCTCAAGCAGGCGGCTGGCACATTATCCGAAGCCGACCTGGCGGGCATCAATGCAGCGCTTCAGTAGTCGGGCCGTTGTCGAGATGATCGGTGCAGCGCAAAAATCAGTTCGGATGAGTCCCGTCGCAGGCAGCTTGCTGCACGCGGCCGTTCCGTCCGTCGCACCTCAAACAACATACGGGGACTAGGACTTTCCAATGGCAGAGGACGACGGCATTGCCTTGATCTCCAGTGCCCGGCGCACGGGCGGGGAGGGCGACAAGGAAACTTACGATTCCGCTGCATGGGCGCGACTCGCCCATGCCGGAGACTCGCACGCGTTTGCGTCAAACTGGCTCGACATTCAGTGCCGCGCCTTCGAGGGCGTCATCAGGGGCGTCGTCATCCTGCGCGCATCCGAGTCGGCGGCCTTTGCGCCTTTTGCCATCTGGCCCGACGGCATCGAAGGCAGCCCGAAGCTGGCAAGCGTGGCTGAACGCGCCCTGCAAAGCCGAGCGGTCGCGGTGGATGGCGCCAAGCGCGTACCGCGCAAGCAGGATCCCATTTTCATGGCGCACCCGATACTGGTCGACGACGAGCTGTACGGAGCCGTGGCCCTGGAGGTCGAGGGCCGCTCGGAACACGCCGTACACGACCTGGTGCAACGTCTGGGTTGGGGTATCGGCTGGCTCGAAGCCCTGGCGCGGCGCAAAACCTTCACCAGCAAGGCGCGCCTGGTAACCGTACTCGAACTCATCGCGACCTCGCTGCAACACGAGCGTTTTCAGGCGGCGGCGACGGCCGTCGCCACGGAACTTTCCACGACCTTCGGCTGCGAACGGGTCAGCATCGGCTTTCGCAAGGGCCGCCACATGCAGGTTCGGGCACTGTCGCACAGCGCCGCGTTTGCCAAGAAAACCAATCTGGTTCGCGCCATCGAGGCGGCCATGGATGAGGCCGCCGATCAGCTTGCCACGGTGGTTTTCCCTGCGCGCAAGGACGGCCCCTTTCAAGTGACGCGAGCCCATGCCGAGCTGCTCCAACAGCACGGCACCGGTTCGGTATGCACCATTCCCCTGACGGCCGGGGAGGAAGTTCTGGGCGCACTGGTCCTGGAACTGCCGACCGGCCAGGAGTTCGATGCGCGTACCGTCGAGCTCTGCGAGCATGCTGCGCTGCTGGTGGGTCCGGTGCTGGACGTCAAGCGCAAGGAAGACCGCTGGCTGCCGCACAAGGCCTGGGACAGCTTGATAATTCACTGGAGCCATCTGGTCGGCCCGCGGCATGTTGCGCTCAAGCTATGGGTCGGACTCTTCGTGCTGACCGTGGCATTCCTTTCCTTCGTCAAGGGCGACTATATGGTCACCGCCGACGCCAGCCTGGAAGGAACCGTCCAGCGCGCCGTCACCGCGGCGATGCAGGGCTACATCGTCGAAGCGCGCGCGCGCGCCGGCGACGTGGTGCGCAAAGATCAATTGCTTGCCGCGCTCGACGACCGCGATCTCTGGCTGGAACGCCAGAAGCTGGTGAGCCAGAGCGCGCAGCAGGAAAGCGAGCGCCGCCAGGCGATCGCCGAAAGCAATCGGGCGCGGGCCGGCATTCTGGACGCGCAGGCCGGCCAGATCCGGGCGCAGATCGACCTGGTGGACGAGCAGATCGCCCGCACGCGCCTGGTCGCGCCGTTTGACGCGGTCATCGTCAAGGGCGATCTGAGCCAGTCGCTCGGCGCCGCGGTCGAGCGTGGCAACGTACTGTTCGAACTGGCTCCGCTGGATACCTACCGCGTCATCATGAAAGTCGATGAGCGCGACATCACCGAAGTCGCGGTGGGGCAAAGCGGCCGCCTCGCGCTGGGCAGCATGCCCAGCGAAGAAATCACCCTGACGGTGGAGAAGATCACTCCGGTCTCGGTCGTCGATCAGGGCCGCAATTTCTTTCGCGTCGAAGCCGTGGCGCAAGGCGCAATCGAGAAACTGCGTCCGGGCATGGAAGGCGTCGGCAAGATCCAGATCGACCAGCGCAGGCTGATCTGGATCTGGACGCACAAGCTCACGCACTGGTTGCGGATGTGGATCTGGTCATGGTGGCCGTGATTCCCGAACGCACGTGAGCGACTCGCTTTTCAGCCCTTCCTGGTACCGGGTCGCTGCCCTGAAGCCGCGGATCCGCGCGCACGCGCGCATCCTGCGTCAATCGTTCCGCGACAAGGTGTGGTTTGTGCTGCAGGACTTCGCCGCCGAGCGTTCGCATCGCTTCTCGCCCGCCGCGCATCATTTCATCGGCCTGATGGACGGCCAGCGCACGGTGCAGGAAATCTGGGACGCAGTCAGCGCGCAGCTCGGCGACGCGGCGCCCACCCAGGAGGATGTGATCCGCCTGCTGGGACAGCTGCATGCAGCGGATGCGCTGCTTTGCGATTTGCCACCCGACAGCATGGAAGTATTCCGACGACATCAGAAGCATGAGCGCATGCTGTGGAAGCGCCGCCTGTGGACGCCGCTGGCGCTGCGTTTCCCGCTGCTCGATCCGGACCGCTTCCTGCAGCGCACGCTGCACTGGGTGCAGCCGCTGCTCGGCTGGTTCGGCATACTCCTGTGGCTCGCGGTGGTCGGCACCGGCGCGGTGCTCGCGGCCTCCCACTGGACCGACCTGACCGAAAACATCACCGACCGCGTTCTCGATCCGGGCAACCTGGTGCTGCTTTGGTTCGTGTACCCGGTGGTCAAGGCTCTGCACGAGCTGGGCCACGCCTATACCACGCGCAAGTGGGGCGGCGAGGTGCACGAAATCGGCATCATGCTGCTGGTGCTGTCGCCGGTGCCCTACGTCGACGCGTCGTCCTCGTGGGGCTTCAGGGAGAAGTACAAGCGCATGATCGTGGGCGCCGCCGGCATCGCGGTGGAACTGTTCCTCGGCGCCCTGGCCTTGTTCGTCTGGCTCGCGGTCGAACCGGGTACGGTGCGCGCCATCGCCTACAACGTCATGCTGATCAGCGGCGTCTCGACCCTGCTGTTCAACGGCAATCCGCTGTTGCGCTTCGACGGCTACTACGTGCTGGCCGACGCCATTGAAATACCCAATCTCGGATCGCGCTCCAACCAGTACCTCGGCTATCTTGTCCAGCGCTATCTGTTTCGTTCCAGGGACGCGGAATCGCCGGCCTATTCGACTGGCGAGCGGGCCTGGATGTTCGTGTATGGGATTACTTCATTCCTCTACCGGATTTTCATTTCCTTCATCATCATCACCTTCATCGCCGGCAAATTCTTTGTCATAGGCGTGCTGCTGGCGATCTGGGCCATTGCCACCCAGATCGTCATGCCGATCGGCAAGAGCCTTTCCTTCCTGGTCGGCAGCCCGAATCTGCGCCGCAACCGCGGGCGGGCCCTGACGATCAGCGGCCTGCTTGCGGCGGCCGTGGCGCTGCTCCTGTTCGTTGTGCCGGTACCGAGCTGGACGCGCACCGAAGGCGTTATCTGGGTGCCCGAAGAGGCGCAAGTCAGGGCCGGGGCAGAGGGTTTCATCGTCGGCCTGCTGGCCCCGCTCGATAGTCAGGTCGAGCGCGGTCAAGCCGTGGTGCAGGCCGAAGAACCCTTTCTTGCGACCCGTGTTGCAATACTCGAAGCGCAATTCCAGGAATTGCTGGCGAAGTACAACGCATTGCTGCCGACGGATCGGGTGCAGGCGGCCATGGTGCGCGAGCAAATGATCGCGGCGCGCGCCAACCTGGTGCGCGCCCGCGAACGCGAGTCGGATCTGGTTTACCGCAGCGCCGCCAGCGGCCGCCTGATCGTGCCGAACGCAGCGGATCTGCCGGGCCGCTTCGTCAAGAAGGGGCAACTCGTCGGCTACGTGGTGGAGCCCAGGGAACTGACGGCGCGAGTGGTGGTAACCCAGGACGACATTGCGCGGGTGCGACAGGACACCCGCGGCGTCGAGGTGATGCTGGCCGGCTGGGGAGCCAGCCCGATTCCCGCGCGCATCCGCCGTGAAGTTCCCGGCGCCTCGCACCAGTTGCCGACGGCGGCACTGGGTGGAGCCGGCGGCGGCCCGATTGCGGTCGATCCCAGCGACAAGCAGGGCATCACGACGCTAAGGCAAATCTTTCAGCTCGAACTGACGTTTCCGGCCGAAGTCACGTCCGAATACCTCGGGGCCCGCGTTTTTGTCCGTTTCGATCACGGCCTCGAACCCGCCGGCTTCCAGATATATCGCGCCTTCAGAAGGCTGCTGCTGCGGCAGTTCAACATCTAGGCACGGTCCGGCCCGCGCGACGACCGAATGAGAGCACACACTGGCACTACCGTACTGCGTCCCGGAATCGCCCTCGGCCCCTACCCGCAACGCGAAGACCTGCGGGACAGCTGGCTTGATCGCACCGCCGGCAGCCTGGTCGGACTCGTCCGCCAGCAGGCCTACGGACGCAGTCCGGGTCGCGGAAATTTCCTTGCCCTGGTGAATGCCGCAGGTGAAAGCCTGACTGTGCTGACCGACAAGCAGATCAAGGAAACCATTCCCGACTTGCGCCGGCAGCTTTACAGCGAGGGTTTGGACGAGTCGCTGGTGGCGCGCACCTTCGCAGTCATCCGCGAAATTTCGGACAGGCGCCTGGGCATGCGCCCGTTTGACGTGCAGTTGCTCGGCGGACGGGTCATGCTCGACGGCAAGATCGCCGAAATGGAAACCGGGGAAGGCAAGACGCTTACCGCCACCCTTCCGGCCTGCGCTGCCGCGCTCGCAGGCATCCCGGTGCATATCGTGACCGTCAATGATTTCCTGGTCATGCGCGACGCCGCCTGGATGAGCCCCATTTACAAGTTCCTCGGCCTCACGATCGGTACCATCACCGAGGGCATGGACCCCGACGAGCGGCGCCGGGCCTATGCCTGCGACATCACCTACGGCACCAACAAGCAAATGGTGTTCGACTACCTGAAAGA
>Ga0172380_10009238_pt1 | contig 10554 bp, 10 predicted proteins | sample Leawe162metaG_FD_119747 | JGI IMG/M metagenome (GOLD analysis project Ga0172380, IMG submission 119747) | Leachate microbial communities from a municipal landfill in Southern Ontario, Canada - Leachate well 162 metaG | ecosystem: Engineered > Solid waste > Landfill > Unclassified | place...
GAGCATACCCGCGCCAATAAAGGAGAATGCGATAAGCACAAATATGGGGTACGCCATCGCGCCCTTAATTTTTGAGTTCGTGTAGTGGCTGCGCTCGGTGTGGTCGGCCAGGTACGTCAACACTTCATCTAATTTTCCTGATGCCTCCCCTGCCTTTACCATCTGTATATAGAAGTTGGAAAAAATATCCTCGTACCGCGCTAACGAATCCGAAAATGTTGTTCCGCTATCTACGCTTGAGGCAATCTCACGCAGAGCCTCCTGCAGGTAATCACTGCTTGCTTGGGCGGCAAGCGTGTTGAGCGATTCTACCAGTGGCACGTCTGACTGGAACAATACCGACAACTGGCGAGAAAATGCCGCCAAGTCTTTACCGCTTACGCGGCGGAGAAACTTCAGGTCGCGCGCGAATAGCGGAGTCGCCGACTCCGATTCTAATGAAAGGATGGTGAGCTCGTGCGACTGCAGTATATCTGCCGCGGCGCCCTCATCTCGCGCCTCAACGCGGCCCTTCTGTTGACCTCCTTCCTTTGTGCGCGCCTCGTAAAGAAAAATTGCCATATTATCCCCTGATGAGCGTTCGGAGCTCTCCATCGTTTAATGAGTAGCTCTCGGCAACATCAGCCGACACCTCCCCTTGGCGCACGAGGTTAGCGAGGGAGCGGTTCATGGAAATCATTCCATCCTCTCGGTTCGTTTCAATAACCATATTTATTTCGTGAATCTTTCCTTCGCGGATAAGGTTGCGTACCGCCGCGTTGGCAATAAGCACCTCTACCGCAGGGGCGCGGCCGCCTTCAATCCGGGGAATGAGACGTTGGGATACTACCCCAACAAGCGTGAGGGCAAGCTGTGCGCGCACCTGGCCCTGCTGTTCGGGCGGGAACGAGTCAATAATACGGTGAATTGTTTGAGCCGCGTTGTTGGTGTGCAGGGTGGCAAGAATAAGGTGCCCGGTTTCAGCCGCGCTGATAGCCGTGGACATCGTTTCGGCATCACGCATTTCCCCCAACATAATAATGTCGGGGTCCTGTCGGAATGATTCGCGTAGAGCCTCTCGAAAGCCGAGCGTATCCTTTCCTATTTCGCGCTGGTCAACGATACTGCGCTCCGGATTGAAAATATACTCAATAGGATCTTCAATCGTAATAATGTGTTCGGTGCGCGTTTCATTAATTTCTTGGATAAGCGCCGCGAGCGTTGTAGACTTGCCGTGGCCCGCCGGACCCGTAATGAGGATAAACCCCTGCTGGTATTCGGAAAAGGAATGCAGAATTGGGGGCAGGCGCAAATCCTCAATGGAACGAATATCGATAGGAATAAAACGCATCGCCACCGCGAGATTACCGAACTGATAGTACGCGTTGACGCGGAAGCGCGCCATATCCTGGTACGAGTAGGAAAAGTCTACCGACTTTTCCTTTTGGAGGGTCACACGCTTCTCTTCGGAAAGCATTACGGAAACAAATGCTTCCATATCTTGGGGCGTTAAAATCGCGTACTTGGCAAGCGGCACCAAGCGTCCGTCAACGCGCAACGTGGGAACGCGGCCCGCACTCAAGTGCAGGTCGGAAGCATTTTGCTTTACCACTAAGTCAATGAGTCCGTAGAGTTGTTGTTCGTATTCTGGCATAGGTGTTAGCGCGACAGCGCGCGGACGCGAGAAACAATTTCACTTGGCGTATAGAAACTTTTTATCAAATAAGATGAAGCACCACGGCGCTGGGCTTCCTGCATAAGGCGTGAATCATCCTGGTTGCTTACAATAACAACCGGTGTTGTTTCGCAGCCATTCGTCTGGCGAAGATACGAGAGGACGTCCAGGCCATTCGCACTCCCCAACACTACATCCAGCATAATCACATCGGGCGGCGTACGTTCCGCTTTATGCACCGCGTCGCGCGCGGTGGACGCAACTTGCACGGTGTAGCCCGCCTGCTCCATTTTTGCCGCGTAAATACCGGCGATGAATGCGTCATCATCGATGATAAGCGCGCGACGCATCACTCTTCAATCTTATGAAGCACGTCTTGTATGGAAACCAATCCTTGCAATGCTTTTATGATACCATCTTGCCTCATGCTCACCATGCCTTGCCGCTTTGCTTCCTTCATAACTTCCAAATCATTTGGAGTTTCCAAAATAACGCGCTTCAATTCATCGGTCATCGTAAGCACTTCGTAAATAGCGACGCGGCCCTTGATGCGCTTTCCATTACACTTGTCGCACCCTTGGGATTCCCACACGGTATAGGGCTTTTTAATTTGGACCATCTCCAATACTGCAGGGGCCATCGTTGCCAACTCCTGGTCAATGAGAGACGCGATAGTTGGGTGGGGCTGTTGCTCTTGCTTGCAGAACGTGCACAAGCGCCCTACCAAACGCTGAGCAACAATAAGCGAGAGGGAGCTGGGCAAAAGGAATGCATCAACTCCCATATCAATGAGGCGCGGAATTACACCAATCGCGTCGTTGGTGTGGATGGTTGAAAACACGAGGTGCCCCGTCAACGATGCCTGCACCGCAAGGCCAGCGGTTTCCGAATCACGAATCTCACCAACCATAATGACATCGGGGTCCTGTCGTAGAATGTGGCGCAAACCGGTCGCAAATGTATAGTCAATTTCTGGGCGAATTTGGGACTGGTTGACCCCCGGCATGTAGTATTCGATAGGGTCTTCCAAGCTCACCACGTTAACCCCCTCCTTATTAATAAGGTACATGGAGGCGTAGAGCGTTGTCGTTTTACCAGAACCGGTCGGTCCCGAAACCAGTACCATGCCGTAGGGAGCGCTAATCGCGTGCTCAAAAAGGCCCAGGTGGTAGGGCGCAATGCCCAACTGCTTGAGATCCAGAAGCGAAGAGCTGGGGTCCAACACACGCATAACAACCTTTTCCCCTTCGCTGGTTGGGAATGTGGAAACACGAAAGTCGATAGACTTACCTTTCATTTGCGTGCTGAAGCGTCCATCCTGCGGAACGCGCGACTCGTCCAAGCGCAGCGACGCCAGAATCTTGATGCGCGCCACGATTGAATTGTGGGTGGAAGACGGAAGCACCAAACTCGTGTGCAGCGTGCCATCCTGACGGAAACGCACGCGAGTTTGCTCGCGCCCTCCTTCAATGTGGATGTCGGACGCCCCTCCCTCGATTGCGTGCTTCAAAATAACCGCAACCACCTTGGTGATGGGCGCTTCCTTCAGTGTTGCCTCCTCACCGTCCCCTTCTTCTTCCTTTTTTTGCTGGCGTCCTTCTTCCGCCATGGTGGACTCGAGGTCCGCAAGGGCGCTCTTTACTTCGCTCTTCAGCTCCTGGTAAAGAGCAAATACTTTTTTGAAATCTTCTTCCGTAATAACCACCACGGACGGCGTGGTTTCGCTCCGCAAAAAAATAAATCGCAATGCTTCTTGCGCCTTCACGTTTGAGGGATCAACCATTCCAACCATGAGGTTCGTCCCCTGCTTGGCGAGGGGTACCATTTGATACTGCAAGGCCGCTTCCGCTGGAATTTCTCGTAGTACTTCGGCGGGTACGATGGAATTGCCGATTGATTGGGCGCTGACATCCGCCGCCGCACTTTTTGCGGCCAGCAGCCGAGGCGCATCTATTTTAAAGGTGCGCGTTAAAAGCGCCTCAAACGATTCCTCCGCGTTGGGTAGCGTAGTTTCGAGGGCTTGTGCCTGCTCTTGGGAAAGGGCTCCCGCGGTAACGAGAGCTCTCGCGATTTTTCGTTCAAAGATCGTCATATCCCTTATGGGGTTCTTATGGTTGCGGTTCTGGTTGCGCGGGCGCGGGTGCAAAGGGGTTTTCGCGGCCCGCCTCAGCTGGGGCTTGGAGTGGGCTGTAGGGCGCAAAGTCTTGCAACGGTCCATTACGCAAAAACTCCATAGGAATTGTTACCTCCTCAATAATGCCTCGGGCGGATTGCATCGCCTCGTCATTAGAAATCTCGCTCTCATCAACCAAGAAAGCGGAAACAACTGAAGATACAATCAAAAGGAATAAGAGCGCGGCGACGATGCCGGCAACAAACGTGAAGTATCGTTTTTTGTTGGTAACCATTATCATTCCTTCGCGGGTTCAACTTGACGAATAAAATAAGCTTTTCCGCGTATCTCAAATCGTAATGGCGTGGATGCCTCCGGCGTGTTCTCCTCTACTAAAATATTTTGCGGGTCAAAAATACGCAGCGAGCTTTCCGTAGTTTTTAAAAACTGCTTTAAGGAAGAATATTCTCCTTCGGCCGAAATTGTTGCCGACACCGAATGTACAATGTTGACGCGGCCCTCTTCGGCGGCTTGTATGTCTTCCTCCACCACGAGATCCGAGACCAGTAGCCCGCTCTCCTGGGCGGCATTTTGCAATACTACGGCAACATCGTGTTCATTGGGGAATATGGGCGCTGCCAACGCCACGGGTTCTTTCAAGTCTTCGTCCATTCCCACAAACGAAGCGACTGCCGATTCCACGTCAGCGCGGGCAGCCTCTACCGCCGCCAAACTTTTACGCTCGGTGCTGAGGGTGCGCTGCGCCACTAACGCATTCTGGAACGCGGGCCATACGAAGAGCCACGTCATCGCGCCGATGACACTTACCCACAACAACAAAATTAAAAATGGAGAGCGTGTCATCGGTCTAAGTTCTCTCGTAGAAAACCTTCTTTCACTTTAATAATTACGGAAAAGAGAACCTTGTTTTCAGTAGTCGTAGAAAATTGATCTAGGGTTGCGCTCTCAACGAATGCCGCCTTGTCGCGCCAGAGCACAAACTGTTCTCCCATTACGGTGAGTGATGGGGCGCTCGCGGAAATACGCAACTGGCGAGTTGGCACGTCCAAATCGAACGATGTTATCAGAACGCCCGAATGCATATTCTTTTCAAACGGCTCTAACACTTCGGACGGTATAAGGTGACTTCGCAAAATACGCTGCACCCCGCGCACCTGCGCGGCAAAATCCTTCGCGCCTTCCAAGTCAGATTGCTCCAAGTTGGAAATAATTGTTTCCTGCTGCGCCACCGCGCTCGCCGCTTCCTGCTGGGCCCAACTTTGCCACCACGAAAGGGCGAGGTATAGGCCCCACATAATAAGAATCGCTACGCCCAGCGCAATGAACGGCCGATACTGGCGCGCCAAACGCGCAAACGAAAGCTTACCGCCTGCCGCGCCTGCGCTTACTCCGTTGGGGATGAGAGAGAATTCTTGTGGCATAGACTACTTAAGCGCGAGTCCGATCGCGGTAGAAAAATCAGTTGGTTGTAGGGATATCGCACTTTGCAAAACCTCGGGAACCATAACCGATGTAAATGGATTGCCTAATTCGGCAGGAATATTCAATGTTTTTTCCAAATATCCTACTAATTCTGGCATGCTCGCCGCGCCCCCGTTGACTAAAATGCGCTGCGCGGAAGTACCCCCTTGGCGAACATACGTTTCATTCAATTTACGAATTTCTTCCGCTAACTTATCGACGAGCGGACGTAATAATTCGGCAACCTGCCCGTCAGACTTAAGGCCTTGCTCCGCTTTGAGCGCGCCGGCGCGACGCATATCCAATGCCAAGCCTTGCGCCAAGGTACGGGTAAAATGAAACCCAGAAATTTCGCTGTTGTGGTGAATGACAACAATCCCCTTCTCAACAATGCACACGTTTGTCGCACGCGCGCCGATATCCAACATAATGGTGCTTCGCGGGTCCGCACCAATAAGCGAACGGGCCGCGCTAAAACTTTCCAGCTCAAGGGCCGTTAAGGTAAGCCCGAGGGCGCTTGCCATACTGCGGTACTTCTGGATGATTTCGTTTGGAACGGCAACCATGAGCACGCGCAGCTCCCGTTGCGTGGAAAGGTGTTCTACGACCATCCAATCAAAATGCACTTCATTCATTGGCACCGGAACAAACTTGCGCGCTTCAAACTGCACCGCGTTGGCGAGCGCCTCTTCTTTCATGCGCGGCAAGGTAAGGAGGGTTGAGAAGCTCGAAAACAAAGGAAGCGAAAATGCCGCGTTGCCTGGAACAATTTCGGCAGTCTCTAATATGCGCCGAATAATATCCACAATATCGCTATCCCTCATTTTGAGAGAGCTGTAGTGAAACGCCCCCTCTTCGGTTTCGGTGTAGAACTGAGCGTAGTTGGCAAGACGAGAGGGCTTGCCGCGCTCTAATTCAACGACCTTAATAGAAGCCGTCCCGATGTCTATACCGAGAGTCCTTTGTGAGTTACTGGCGAAGGGATTCCACATTATCAAAAGAGAGCAGATTGTGCCCTTTTTGTATTATACCCCAACGCTTCCGCCACCACACGGATAATATTATCCACACGATGAGACCGTAGACGCTCCTTGCGTCAATCTTGTCCAAGAATGCCTAAAACGCTACAATTAAAGCACGATATGACCTATCCATTCCTGACAAACCAGCTCACCAAGCGCCTCACGCGCCGCGCACGCCATGCGTTGGAGTATTCAGCGCGAGCGCCAAAAAGAGCATCAAATACACCCATTACCGCTTCAGACCTTCTGCGCGCCATTGCGGCGGAAACCGGCTCGCTGGGCGCAAGCGCTCTTTCCGCCCATGGCATTTCGCTACCCAAAAGGCGCGCAAACGGCACAATGAGCACCCGCACTGAAACATCGGATGATGTAAAGATGGCTATGAAAAAGGCGGCGCACATCGCCCTCAAGCACAACCAACACTTCATCGGCACCGAGCACCTACTCTATGGAATTCTGGATAAAGCCGAAAGTCTCCCCGGCATCACGCCTTCCCAGCGGGCGAAGATAAAACGCTACCTGGAAGAACTCCTGGAATCCACGACGTCCTTCTCGCACCTCTACCAAGGCCAGCGCGGAAAGAGGCACACGGCTCGGCTCTTTGGCAACGCAAGCTCCCACGAACATATGGGAGATCGGCTTTCGCGCGTGCGCCTCAAAATAAATGAACCCTCCGCCACCCCTACCCTGGAACGCTTCTGCGACAACCTGACCGACAAAGCGGCAAAGGGTGCGCTCGACCCGCTTGTTGGGCGCGACGCCGAACTGTCGCGCATGATTCGCGTGCTAACGCGACGCACAAAAAACAACCCGCTCCTGGTAGGAGAACCGGGCGTGGGAAAGACCGCCCTTGTTATTGGCCTCGCTTCGCGTATTCACGAAGGCACCGTGCCCGCATCCCTCGCGCATAAACGCCTTTTCTCGTTAAACCTCAACGCGCTCATTGCCGGCACCACGTTTCGTGGTGAATTTGAAGAACGTATGCGCGACCTCGCGCACGAAGCGTCGCACCACGATGTCTTGCTCTTCATTGATGAAATCCATACCCTCGTTGGCGCGGGAGCGGCGCAAGGCTCTCTGGATGCGGCAAATATTTTAAAACCGGCGCTCGTCACCGGTGCCTTCCAGTGCATCGGTGCCACTACCTTTGACGAATATAAAAAATCGATAGAAAAAGATGGAGCCTTGGAACGGCGCTTTCAAAAAATTATTGTACAAGAAGAAAGTCCCGAGGTATCCAAGGAAACCCTGCGCCGCCTCGCCCCCCTCTATGAAAAACACCACGGAGTAACCATTGAACCCGCGATTGTTTCACTCGCTGTTGATATGGCGGTGCGCTACCTGCCCCAGCGAACCCTGCCGGATAAAGCGCTCGATATTTTGGACGAAACCGCCAGTAAGGTTGGCGCTGATTCTGTTGGTGATGGCTCCGCCCGCCAGATGCGCCAACTTGAGCAGGACATCGCCCGCGTGGTGCGCGAGAAAGCAAGCGCCACCCGCAGCGAACACTACGCGAAAGCATCTCGGCTTCAGCACGAGCAGGAAGAACTTGAACTCACCCTCCGCCAGCACATGACGTTTGTTGCCGCGGCAACGCCCCGCGTAACCGAGGAGGCCCTCCGAGAAGTTGTCGCCGAAATGGCGGGCATTCCCCTTTCTTCTTTGCGCGCTTCAACATTCGCGTCAACCCTTGCCCAATCCCTGCGGAGCGCTGTTATCGGCCAAGAGAAAGCAGTCACTAAGGTGGTGAGTGCCCTTGAGCGCGCGAGTGCCATGGTGCGCGACGAGTCTCGTCCAGTAGGGTCATTCCTCTTTGTTGGCCCAAGCGGCGTGGGCAAAACCCACCTGGCAAAAACACTCGCATCTTCTCTGATGGGCACCTCCTCATTTATCAAGCTGGATATGTCTGAGTTTTCCGAGGGGCACACAATCGCCCGCCTCATCGGCGCTCCCGCCGGCTACGTCGGGTATGAAGAAGCCGGCTTCCTAACGGACCGCGTACGCCGTAACCCCTCTTCGGTCGTGCTATTCGATGAAATTGAAAAAGCACACCCGCGCGTACTCAATATTCTTCTGCAAATTTTAGAAGACGGCACACTCACCGACGCCCAGGGCCGCTCGGCCTCCTTCAGGCATGCCATCGTTATCCTTACCTCCAACATCGGTACCTCAAACGAAAAACGCGGAAGCCTTGGATTTACCGAGGGCAGCGCGAGCAATGACGCGCGCCTGCGCGAAATGCTTGTGGAGCGTTTGCGCCCCGAAGTGGTAAATCGCATCGACGAAATTGTTTCCTTTGAAGAACTTAATAAAGAAACTCTTACTAGTATCGCGCGGCTCCAGTTGGACGCCCTTGCCGCCCGACTTGCGCCCCGCATTTCCTTCTCAACAACGAAGGGTGTTGCTTCCTGGCTCGCCACACACGCCTCCAGCAAAGACCAGGGTGCCCGCGCGTTGCGCGCACTCATCACCGAGCACATAGAAAATCCGCTTGCCGCGCATCTCACGCAAGAAGACAGTACTGCCGTAAAAGTACGCGCCGACAAAAATGGCATCACTCTCTCGTATTCCTAGTAGCTATGCGCCCTGCCCAGTACGTACACCGCCTTTTCACCTTCTGTGTTGGGGCGGTTTTTCCTGCATCTTGTTACGGCTGTGGGGCCGCTGATACCTACCTCTGCGCCGAGTGCGCCGGCAACGTAGGCGCCTTGCCCCAACCCCAATGTCCGCATTGCGGTACTCGCTTACCTTTTGGGCAGTTGCCCAATGCGTGCCGCGCGACACTGCGCCTCTCGCGGTTCTTCTGTTGCAGCGACTACCACAACGCCCGCGTGCGCGAAATGATACACGACTTTAAGTACAGCCGCGCCTTCGCGCTCGCCCCCGCATTGGCAAACTCAATGCACGCCTGGCTAACCAACGACGGGTATGCGCCCCTATTCGCCGAACATACCGTTCTCGTCGTGCCCGTACCAAGCCATCCCAAACGAGAACGCGAACGTGGGTTCCACCCCGCCGCGGTACTTGCGAGGGAATTCGCGCACCAAATGAATCTTGCATACGTGCCGGACGTACTTTTAAAAACTCGCAACAACCAACAACAAGTAGAAACAAAAAACGCGGCAGAGCGCCGCGAAAATGTGAAGGGAGTATTTGCTTTGAATAAACCGGAATTAGTACGAGGTCGCACCGTTCTCATTGTTGACGATGTGTGCACCACCGGCGCTACGCTTACCGAATGCGCGAAAGCGATTCGCACTGGAAACCCCAAAGCAATTTGGGCGCTAGCGTTGGCGAAAGATTAAGAAAACAAACAGCCGCCGAATATATTCGGCGGCTGATGATTGATTGCGCACCTCTGCGCTAGAGCAGGCTCATTCCCCAGTAATCGTGGAAGCCCAGCGACGTCCTCCCCGTCGTACCGAAAACCTCTTCCCGCCCTTCAAATCGCGCGAAGTCGTTCAGCCGAGGGTGGTTCGTGTACAGCAATCCACCATTCGTAAAGACGAACTGACCCCTGCCCCCGAAGAACTCCTCCCTCTGGTAGGCCGTAGACAGAGCGCGCTTCAAGATCGAAATCGCTTCCTCTTCGTAGTATCCGCCGTAGTTCATGACCCACACGGGAACACCATCAAACCAGATGGTTGTCGTGCCAGCCGACTTCACCAAATTGGGTGCCACGCAGTAGCGATCCACGAGCAGGAAATCCCCCTCTGAAAAGCGGATCTCCTTGTAGCCGGGCATGTCGGCAACCTCGGTCTTTTGGCCGCTGCCCGCATAGCCTTCCCGCATCGCCCTGAAAAAGAACGCCTGGACTTCTGCTATGTCAACCATTACAAACCTCCGCGTTTCCTTTAGTTAACTGGTGAGAATATACAATAAAATCAATTGTATGTCCAGAATACTAAAAAGAACCCCATTGGGGTTCTTTTTAGGGATTTTGCGGTGGGAGAGGGATTCGAACCCCCGGTGCCCTTACGGGCACAACTGTTTTCAAGACAGTCCCGTTCAACCGCTCCGGCATCCCACCCTTTATTTAGGTTTTACCTATGCTTCTGATGAAACAACCTGCGCGCTTGTTTGTCGTTCCAACTGGCGGTATACCCACGCGCCCGCAATGGTAACAACAGGAATTGCGACCAACAAGCCCACAAAGAATACCAACGCGCCAAGGATGGTAACTCCTATCGCCGTAAGAGCAAAAAGGAATACTTGCATGCGCGCACCCTTGGTAATCGCGCGGCTCTGCTTCAATGACTCAATGGGGCCAGCTCCCTTGTCTA
>Ga0172380_10009240_pt1 | contig 10553 bp, 23 predicted proteins | sample Leawe162metaG_FD_119747 | JGI IMG/M metagenome (GOLD analysis project Ga0172380, IMG submission 119747) | Leachate microbial communities from a municipal landfill in Southern Ontario, Canada - Leachate well 162 metaG | ecosystem: Engineered > Solid waste > Landfill > Unclassified | place...
GGTCCAAAGCTTGTGACCGAACAGGAAACACAGGATCTTCGGGAACATGGAGTTCCTCCTTTGCTCTTTCCTTAGAGACCGACAGTGATTCTGGAAAGACCAGTTGCTCCGCCACCGGGCTCCGTAGGCTGGGGCCCACTCTTCTTGGAGCACCCAGCAACAAGCGTCCCGAGGGCGAACAGTAACGCAAGCGCAATCTGTTTCATCACACACCTCCTATGTTTCTCTCGACGTTACCGTCGACAATAGGGCTCAGATACGTACCCTTGTAAAACTTCGGATTATCCTTGATCAACCATGAGACCTCATGACCAGCCTTGGCCTTGGTAGCGTACGTGCTACCAGAGTCAGGGTTCTGTTGGATGACAGTATATGGATCATGGCAGACAGCCTTCAGCTTGCCACCCAGCAGTGTCTTCTCAGTGCAGCCAACTGGTAGGGCAGCATGGCCATGTATATGGGCATGGGCAGCTTTTGCGAAGGCAGAGAGGTCAAACATGGTCATTGCCCTTTCTTGTAGCTGAACCATGCATAGGTATCCAGGCCAAGGCCAAGGACGCCAAGGATACACATCGTATCCGATACCCAGTAAGGATCTTCGACGTAGACGCTCAGGACGACGAGAGTCACGTCAAATCCCAGCGATAGCAGGTACTTTCGCAGCATGGGCAGCCTCCTTAATGGATGCAAGACGTGTATTCAACCAATTCTCAAAATCCTTCGATTTCCTGGTTACCCTGTCGCCCTTGTCATAGCACTGGACGATACGAAGTCTATGGTCCACCTGCGCACAGACGCTATCCTTTCTAAAGAATAGGTCACGACTATTGGTGTACCCACCAATACAATGTTGGCATTCAATTCCAGCCTTCACCATCGCACCCCGAGTAGAGAGGCGGAGTACTTCAAGGTCCTCCGGAAGGCTGAGAGAACAAGGCATGGGCGTGAGGTCAGCCGTCCTTTTTTCATTATCCTTGGCCCTTATAACCGCCTCCTGATGGTGGTTATAGGCCGACCTCTCAAGGGCTACTCTGAGACCGTGCCCCTGAACCTCTTTGGTCAAATCTGGGTAATTAAGATGTAGCTCGTGTCCATCTCGAATCCAGTCCAGCATACCCTGCGCGGCCCGTCTGCTGGCCGGATGAGGCTTCTTCCTACCAGTAGGATGGAGCTTGTGGTAGAGCTGAAGTACTGAGTTATCAGTGTTGAATGGATCAACTAGGTGATCCAATATGGTGTGGTACGTTGGCACCAGAGTTAGCAACCGCCGACCGATGGTAGTAGATGGAAGCTCCTTTGGAAGGGAGTGATCATGGCCTATGTAGGCCAAGGTAAACCAGGTTGGTGCCTTCTTGATGGCCCCAGTGGCCAACTGCATATCATGTATGTAGGTGTCCCAGAGTCCAAGGCCAGTGGCCATTGGGACCACTTCCCGTTCACCAAAGTCATTCTCAACCACATTGTTTGCCATCTGGTCTGTCCTATAGGACAGTCGGCACCAGAGCCAGCAGGCAAAGCCATGAGGCAGCTTCTCCATGTCAGAGACCAGGAGGCTAAACTTCTCTGGCCCAATCTGCTCCGCCAGCTTAAGGACCGTGCCCAACCTGGGGTTGCCCAGCCTATGCAGACTGAACTGCGCCATGGGCCCTCTACCATAGAGCCTCCTGATAGTCACTCTATGAAAGGCGCCAAGGACTTTGTCCCTCTCTCTTATAGAGCAGCAGGCACTAGGCATCCAGGACTCTGCATATAGGAAGGCCGTCTGGACTGCCTTCCTCTCAGCAATATACTGTAACTTCTTCTCCATGTGCGTAGAGGACTTCTCTGTTGAGCTTGTATGGACATCTCGGTAGAATGAACCTAGGACCAGGCCAGCAAACTCAGAAGGGGTAAGCTCCCGCCCTTGCTTCCTTCTGTCCCTTATGGCCGCCAGGACGTCACAGTATCCACCCTCAGGGATACGTTCTGTCCAGTCGTCATGTTGGAACTTCATAGTGGTACAAGTCCAAGCTTCTGATTTAGCTTCTGAGCGAGAAGACCACCAAAGTTGAATCCTATGGCAAGAAACAGGCCCATGAGGATGAGTCCTGCCGCCTTGGTAAGCAAGATGCCCGTGAGGAGAAGCATATCGGTACCTCCCTTTACTTAATGTTGAGGAACTCATCCACTACCAGGCTGGCCCGGACCAGATGGATGACATCCGAGATAAAGAATCCAAGGGCAAAGCACAGCAGTGAAATAACTAACGTAGTCATTTGTTACCTCCCTAGAGATATGTAATTAGAAGAACAAGGCCATGGTCTTGCTGACTTCATTGTAGCTGACGCTGAAGGATGGGTAGCCAAAGATGAACCACCCACGCCACCGTAGGCTGCACTTGGCCCGACGGATGCGCTTGAACATCTCCAAGTAGATGCCCAAGATGACGCTGCCAAGCACGTTACCAATACCTGCTACCATGCCGGCGCCAGTGAAGATGACTATGGAGGTAGACAGGGCAAAGTTGGCGACCACACCAACAATGGGTATGGCGGCAATGGCACACTGCCAGGACATAGGAAGGCTCCTGAACATGAAGAGTTGGACCAGGAACATGCCTACGACAGTGAATGCCACCAATGTGAACATGGATTGCCTCCTTGGGCGGTAACTCAGTTACCATCTTTCGAGACTCCTTCCGACCTGTAGGAAGGGCGAATGTAGCTGGAAATAGGGTGGGACCCGCACACTGGCGTACGCATCCCAGCGTACGGGTCCCTGGGAGGCACAACATGAAATCCACCTTGCCCACAATTTCGTCCCAGGACTGGCCAGAGGTAGTGACTGACCAGGACCCGCCAAAGGCTGACACAGAATGATACAATAGAAACCAAAAGATCAACGATGTTAAGGTTCTACTAAATTGGATTGTAAGCTAGGAACAAATGTAAGTAAGCAAGTAACTTCCTTAGTCAGGAAAGTATTACCTTGGGCCGAATACGGGTACTAGGCCCTGAACCTATTGGTAATAGGCTGGGTCCCGATAAGAAACAGATACCCAAGCTGTAACTAGTTAACCTTAGTCACAGTTCTGCATTGCTTCATCGCAGACTTCGTCAACTTCAGATGCCTGGATACGCTTGGCCTCGAGGTTGGCCTGATACTCAGCCAGATGATCAACGATCCTCTTGCCAGCCATGCGCTCCAGAGACATGGCGAACACAACATCCTTGTTCGCCCAGGCCCTACCAGCCAAGCCAATCATCAGTTCCGTGGTCCCAAGGACCGGAGTCAGGAACTGAATCCTGGACTTGACGTCGCCCTTATACTTGACGAACGACTGCCTGCGCATCCTGTCCATCTTGCACCGGTCAGTAACGCCATACTTCTCGGCGACCCACTGACCAAGGACAGACATGTTGACCCGAGACACAGGCTTCCAGCCACGGAACAGGGAAGCAATACGGTAGTAGAAGCTACCGGACAGCTCCTTGTCCTCAGGCAGAGAGGCCAATGCATCGAAGTCCATACTCCTGACCGCGCGGAAATACTCCCTGACCCGCAGGGCCAGATCCACTTCAACACCATACCGGGTCGCCATCCCTGGGATGACACGACCATTCCTGGTCTTGAAGTCCTCAAGCCTAGGTGCCCACAGGCCACCAGGCGTATACTTGATGGAATCGACGAACTGTTGAACTTCAGTGGACATCATCTTCAGATAGATGCCCATCAGAGTTCTTCTGTCCGTCTTCCCTTGAGCACGGAGCGCATCGAGGACGACCATACACATATTAGTCGTCCTACCGATGAGTCCATAGCCCTTCAGGCCATCCACCATGACCTCGTGAACATTACGAGGATCATCGCCCTTGCCCTTGGTAGGCAAGGTCAGCCACTTGGCAGCCCATTCCCTATCAGGGAATGTAGGCTTACCATCAGCGCCAGGCTGTCCCTGCTTGGTCCAGTCCGGGAAGATCTCCGGACTGAGGTCAATACGCTTGAGCAGACGACCCAGCTCCATAACCATGAGCAGGTCGCCATCGTAATCCTTGCCCAAGCAACCGACCATCCAACTGCTATCAGTCCCAATAACATGGGAACTGATATCAGACTCAACCCAGAACGGCAACATCCAGGGCGGGCAGAACGCCAGCCTCTTTCTGTTAGCCGATTCCAGGTTAGGCATGGCAACGCCATAGGCGCCGGCCACCTTGAAGCACAGGGCCTTGGTGATAGCAGTACCCGCAGACCTGAACACCGCATCCCGGATGTCGCTCTGTTCCAGCGGTTGACCCCGCTTAAGGAACTGGAACTCCATCGGATGATTGGGTTCACCAGTCTTCGGATCCTTATACTCACCAAGCGCAAGCACTTCACCAAGGCTTGCGTTGCCCTCAACGACACGACGCACGAGACCGAGCCTATCCATGATGACAGGATCCGTATCCATGAGATTACCAATCTCAGGATACAGCCACTGCATCACGTCCAGGGCCAGCTTCGGCATCCTGTCCTTGGCCTTGCTACTACGAGCTTCGGCCGTCAGGTCAGGCAGATAGCCCATCAGACCAGCCAGCAGCCCTGAGTTCTCCCAGTGCTCCTTGAGCTTGACAGCATCCTTAGGGATGACCATGTCAATCCCAGGCGCCCACATTTCCATTTTATACATGGGCAACACACGGGCACTGGCCTTGATGGGCCACAACTTGTCACCGTCGTGAATGTTGTTGGACGAGGCATAGACCTCGGACACATACACCACGCCACCCAGCTCGATATCAACGAGCTTGATGACAGGCGGAATCCCAAACCTAATGGGATCAGCCAACACCAACGGTGACCTGGCCACCTTATCACGGGAAGACATCTTGGAAGGATCCACGCCGAGGACGGAGTGATAGAGTGAATCCATCACATCCTCCTTGGCATAGAAGAACTTCCCGGCAGCTTTCGCTGCCCTGCCTCCACCGGTAGGCCACTTAGGCTTACCATACTGAGGAACGTAGCCCTTAGCCACGGAGCGCTTCACCAGGTCCATATACTCCCTGGGATCAAAGCGCCCGGACAACCAAGTCCGTGCCTTCGGATCCCAGAACGTACGTTGAACCATGATGGTACGCTCCATGAACTTGCGCATGCCACAAGTGGCACTGCCCAGGTCCCGTTCACTCATACACCAACGCAAGAACTTGCCATTGGCGTAATCGAACGACGTAACCAAGTTGAGCCGAGGATTACCATCCTTATCCTCAGACAGCTCAACTACCATGTCAGGTATTACTTTACCTCTGTGGATACACAACATGTGCAGCCTCCCTTGTTACCGAATAACGACGCGAGAAGTCGCGCCGCTCGCTTCACGTACCAGGATGGTAAGACCATCCTGTCCTAGATGGGCATGACAGGCACTGCAGTAAACAGCGCCATCGGAACCAGTAGTGGTTTCGACTTCCATGCCCTCCCGCTTACAGAACACGAAGTCCAACTCAGTGGCCTCGTGTTCCGGACCAAGGTCCCCCAGGAAAGAAGTGGATTGCCCACTTCTTTCCCCCAGTGGGGCCCCTCCTCTTAGTAGACGCATACTGCGCCTCTCCTTAAGGTCCTCCATAAACTGGGGGACCAACGAGACAGGGAAGTAATTCCCAGTCTCAAGATAGTAGACGTACAAGACGCACGTCCACTGATACGGGGTCCAAGAGAGGACAAACTCCTCCTTGGACCGTGCCCACAACCACCCGCTTAACTTATCAAACATACTCATTGTATGCCTCCCTTGTCCTGGAAGTAGACTTCCACGGACTTAGCCCAATCGAGCATCTGATAAGTAGGCACACCAGGATTAAAATCACTGTGTGGCGTACTTACGATGGCCCGATGTTGCTCCTTGATGAGCTTCTGGGCCAAGATACGAAGTGAAGCACTGATAGCATGATACTCATACTTATCAGCGCACTTCTCCCTAGCCCGTTCAAGTTCATCAACTGCGTTAATACAACTAGCAGCAGCCTTAAGCCAATCCTGCCCGCAAACGCGGACAGTTGGCATAATACCCTGAGTTAATAACTCAATTGCCGAGTACATGTGAGCCTCCCTTGATACTAAGCTTTCTTAGCAAAGACCCCATGCGATACTCGCATCAGGTCTTTGTATTCTTGAGGTTGAAGCCTAGTACATCCAGGAAACGATCTAATGACAAATGGACAATAACGGGCTACCTCAACGGGGCGCCCATCCGTCCATCTAGCCATAGATACGTAGACTCCTGAATTAGCACCGGCAAAGGTAGCATGACGGGCCGAGCCATCATGCGTCCTATCAACCGATACAACATAGATATCGCCTACACGGCGATATCCATTACCATTCGTTTCACTCATGATCAGCCTCCTGTAAGAAAAGAAGTAACTTAGTTACTTCTTTTCTAATGGTTCCAAAGGAACCAATCTATGAGGGTTCCCTCCCGCAAGCGGGCCCCTCCCTCTACTCTTAACGATTGAGTCTTTTTCGTTTGGCATCTTCGTACCCTTGCATGAACAGTCCGAAGAACATCTGCCCAATCAGCGTAAAGAAACTAAGCACGATGGTGATACTAGTGAACACGAATACCACCATGCCGAAGACTCCATACAACACGTTCTTGATCGCTTTCATGACAGCCTCCTTTGTTCTTTCTTTAGGTCTTCTTCTGTGTGGCCTAAGCACTCATACTTACCACACTCTTCCACCCAATAACATTCCATTCTCTCATTGGGATCTATGATGTTGTGATACAGTAACTTTTCAACTTGTTCCATATATCCTCCTATTTGAACCACTCTTCCATGTTGATGTCAGGTTTGAACCCATGAGCTTTGAAGAACTCGCGAATGGCATACTCATCGCAAGCACGTTCTTCTTGTGGATTCAAGACCTCACCATTACGGCACTTTGTGAAGACCACACTATTGATGTCATGCAGGTAGTGAGCCTTCTCATGGTAGATGATACATTCCACAAGGTGCTCGAAGTTGCTACCTGTCTTCTTTGCCCACTCAACAATGGCCTTCATGTACAACACCGCCCTACCAGAAGCAGGGAAGTAGGCAGCATACTCCTTCTTGTTGTCGATGTTGCGTCTCACAACAACAAACTTCTTCTCCTTCTTAACCTTACTCTTCACGACTTTGAGTTCAGTCATTTGTTTCCTCCTTCTTCGATGAGTGTGGACAGCATATGTTCAGCCGCCCTCTTTCTCTTATCCAGTTCCTTCTGTTGCTGTTCAATCAACGCCAACTCGGCAAGGTACATTCTGATCCCCTGTTCGAGTTCCTGAGTTCTCTTTCTGAACGGAATGAAGTTGTACAGTGTGTACAGCAACACTCCGATCACACAGATACTTCCGATGATCGTCAACATGTTCTAGTTCCTCCTTTGTTAGTGGTCTTATTTGTGACTTGTACCATCTGAATCCCGCAATTTCCATTACTTTCTCCTTTCTTTATTTATTAAACGCTTTCTTATTAATTTCTTTTTCTTCTTCAGTCATCTTTCCAATAAAGACCAAATGATACGGTCTTTTGGTATTGATGTTCATGTACACACGCACATGTTTCTTGTTGAACTCATCACGTGTGAGGTGATTGTGCGCGATGACGTACGATGTCGTAGCATACGTCATGATAAACACAACAATGCAACTGATAACAACCGTGATCTTTTTCATTGTATTTCTCCTTTGGTTGAGTAGTTTAGTTTCTTATGCGTGTATCATGGAATGCGCATCCCTCCATACTGCTATTGAGGCTGTTGCTCGGACGACTTCTTCTGTTCTTCAACTTCTTTCAGCGCGGCAGCGAGGACCTTTCCTTGGTTACGCACCTCAAGGAAGCCAGCCTTCAGACCATCCAAGAAGGACTTACCCTTCTCAATGGTTGTCTTGGCCTTTTCCCTGCTCTGCTCAGCCAGTTTGATCACCGTCTGCTCAACCACAGTGATACCGATGGCGACGTTCTGACCGATCTTCCGCGCAGTTTCATTGTTCGTGTTCATTTTTATTTCCTCCATGTTTGATTTCTGATTGATACGTGCCTAGATATAGGCATGGACTCATCAGCGTGAGTTTTACCCACGGATGCCCGATAATCTGGGCATTTCGTCCTTTACTTATTCTCTACCAAGGAACAACTCTTCCACTTCTGAGTCTTCTGTTGATTTGATTCTGATTTCATTAAACATTTTAGTATCCTCCCTTCTAGTTTAGTGTTACTTGCAGCAGGCCAACAGCGGAGCAATCCCATTGAAGAAGCTAACCAATGAGATACCCAGCACCAACAACGTAGCCATACCCAAAGCAGCATGGATATGAGCATCAGTCACTTCGACCCGAACTTCATGCACCAACATACCCTGCCAGAAGGCGGACAGGAAGTCGGTACGACCACTTCGGATACTGTGCCGATACGCATACCTAACTGCATTCATCATGTTCGTATTCATTGTGTTGCCTCCCTTTAACTACATGTCTGAAGGACTCATCAGCATAGGCATTACCTATGTACACCCTGTTACTCTAGGGTGTTTCGTCCTGTACTATTTCAGTTTCTTTGCTTGATCAACGCAGTAACGAGCCCAACGATGATCACCTGTGTTGATTGCACTGATTGCCATATCCATCCACATGTCCATCATCTCTTGAATGTTCATTGTGTTGCCTCCTTTGTACCCATTCTTGTTTTGGCCCATCAATACACGGACCTAACCATCTGTCTTCACTTGTAGCAGCCCACACTATAGCTGCAATGTACATCAACGCAGCCATTACTAGCACTATGATGTTATTTCCATGATGTTCTACCCTACGCATACTACCTCCCATGTACAGCATTTAGTATTAACTACTACTTCAAATCGTGAGCAGTTTAATGACATGCTCAGGTCACACTATAAGCTACTAGTTAAGTGATGCTGTGCCCTTACTGATCCACATGTTGTTCTGATACACCATCTCCCATATCAACGTATGTCTCATTTCAGCGTTGATGTTATTCATCTTACGGAACGACATGTTGATCTCATACAACTCATTCATTGTCATTGTAGCCTCCCTTTATTTAAGGTGCACTTATGTTTCCATTACGACCCCGCCGGCATTGAACTAAAGTCCAGATTTCAAAGACATATACACCTAGTGAACGGAAATTTATAGAATTTCAAATTATTAATGGTTTCATATATTAGTGATATAATGAAACTGGAGGTGTATATGATATGATATGATATCAACGGAGAGAGTAAGAAGATGGAGACACAAAAATCCAACTAGAGCAAAAGAACATAGTAGAAAACAGTTAGTTGGTGACATTGAAAATAAGACATTTAATTATAGGAAAATTCAGCAACGAGCTAAAGAAGGAAATATTCCAATGGATATAACATTGGAAGAATATAAAAAAGTCGTAGAAGGGAAAAAGTGTCATTATTGTAGAGTTGGTGATCTTCCAAAATATGGTGGTTGTATTGATAGAAAAAATAATAGTCTAGGTTACACACTTGATAATATAGTTCCTTGTTGCGCATCATGTAATGATATGAAAGGGCATCTTCTATCATATGATGAAATGTTGATGATATGGAAGGTAAGAATGAAAGAAGCAAAGGTAGTTGATGTTTCAGATATAATCAGTTAATAAGGGAGGAACGATATGGACGTTGTGAGCATTAAAGGATTGCCGTTTGAAGTCACCGAGCTCTACCAGTTGGGTGATGGCCGCATGGAGATACGTTGGACCCCTACGGAACGGGCGATCGATGATGAGTTTCAGTATCTATCGGAGAAGTTGGCGATGCCAGTGGCCAAGACGGCCCGTCATGCCCAGATGAACAATGATCAGATGCACTATCTTATTGATGAAGGTGGAAAGTGGTACGGTATCCGTTGTCCAAAGGCGGCGTGGGAACTCTACCTCTTGGCCAAAGGAGCAACGGATGAGGAAGTAAAGTCCTTCATATCCACCTGGACGAAGAGTCCGACCAAGGAACTTTGCCCTCGTGAGTTGGCAACAAAGGCCTAGGTTCCGTGAAGAAGGGAAGGAAGAGCACTACTGACCTGGCCGTAAGGGTGCGTGACTATAAAGTCCCCTACCAATTCAAGAAGATTAGTATTAGACCCATCCTCATGGCCCTTGGGGATGCTATAGTTGACCTTGGCGAAGTTGCCATCACTGGCCTTGGGCGCTTCTATGTCCATAGGAAGAGAGTTAATAAAGCAGTAGGGAGTGGGGAGAAGGTTCTTCGGTACGCCGTTGCCTTTAAGCCATACCCGAGTTTCTTAAGAAGGGTGGAAGACAGGTGGTCCAGACCGATGGAAGTAAAGATCGAAACGAGTCCGGGGACGGACATAGAGTCACCATTACAAGAAGCTTCAAACCAGGAACCTGTGTCATCTGCGGATGGCAGGGAATCATCGGGATCATCTGTCGGCGGAGAAGGTGCGCAGGCCGCTTCTTCTATGACCTTAGATACGAACTGGTAAGGACAAAGGGACGGACCATAGTATCCCAGGCCCAGAGGGAACTGTTCATTAATGTAAGGAC
>Ga0172380_10009241_pt1 | contig 10553 bp, 11 predicted proteins | sample Leawe162metaG_FD_119747 | JGI IMG/M metagenome (GOLD analysis project Ga0172380, IMG submission 119747) | Leachate microbial communities from a municipal landfill in Southern Ontario, Canada - Leachate well 162 metaG | ecosystem: Engineered > Solid waste > Landfill > Unclassified | place...
CGTGTGACAGAGGTTAAATAATTATGAAACATAAAGTTATCGCATTATCGGTTGCTTGCATACTTGGTGGTTGTACCACAGCGGCAATGAAACCCATCCATTCAGGCGTTGCTGATGTTGAAAAGGATATTGTTGCGGCTACTGAAAAACTCCGTAAAGCTGAGGTTGTGACTCCGCCTGTTTACGAGAAAAAATCTCACGTTAAATATATAAAAGAAATGTGGTTGCCTGTTAAAAAAGATGACTCTCTTTACACAGCTAAAGAGGCGGCTTCATTAAGTCGAGCTATAGCTGTTAATAGAAAGTTTGTAAGCCTTGCTGACGCTACAGCTTATATTACTTCATTGACTGGGGTGCCTACATCAAGTTCAATTAACGCATCAGCGGCAGGTACGCTTGCGCCGGTAACAACTACAGCAACTGGTGGACTTCCACCGCCTCCCGTAGGTGTTCAAAATTCATCTATAACCAATGCATTTTCAACTAATGCACAGTTAACGGCTGTGACTTACAGTGGCAAACTTTCTGGTTTTCTTGATTTGATTGCGGCTAAATATAATGTTTCATGGGAAGTTCAGTCTGGTTCGGTACGTTTTTTTAAGACCAAATCAAAGACATTCCGACTTGCGGCGCTACCAGGTAACACGAGCTTAAAATCCTCGATTGGAACCAATTCAGCAGGTGGAAGTTCAGTGGAAGGGGCCACATCAGCGTCAACTGCGTCACAGGAGGCTGGAACGGAGTTTACAGGGTTATCTGTATGGCAGGGTGTTGAGGATAGCATTAGAACAATGCTGTCTCAGGATGGCCGGATAACAGTAACCCCTGCAACTGGTACGGTAACTGTAGATGACACCCCATTGGTGCTTGAGCGGGTATCAAAATTTATTGATAACCAGAACGAGGCTTTGTCGCGACAAGTTGTTATTAATGTAAAAGTATTGTCTGTGGATTTAACGGATTCAGATGAGTATGGAATCAACTGGAACGCTGTTTATAACAACGTAAATCGCAGTCTTGGATTTTCTCTGAGTAATGCAGTTACACCATCTGCAGGTGCAACCAATATGACGCTTAAAGTCCTGTCAGGAAGCATGTGGGATGGCACCACTGCGATGATTGATGCTTTATCTAAGCAGGGCAAGGTTTCACAGGTTACATCGGCATCAATGGTGACGATTAACAACCAGCCAGCACCGATTCAGGTTGGCAAGCAAACATCATATCTAGCATCAAGCCAAACAACGATAGGCACGAACGGTGCTGGTAATACTACAACATTGCAGCCGGGTAAGATCACGACTGGTTTTAGTATGAATATGCTGCCACACATCCTTGATAGCAATAAATTGATGCTGCAATACTCAGGTGATATTTCATCTCTTATCCGCATCGGTTCCGCTTCATCTGGTGATTCAAGCATTCAAACCCCAGAGGTAGATACTCGTAACTTCATGCAGCGTGTGATTATGAATGGCGGTGAAACTTTGGTTGTGACGGGTTTTGAGCAGTTTAATTTGTCAGGCGATACTCAGGGTGTAGGCAGTCCTGAAAATGTTGCTGTTGGTGGCGGTGTTAAAACTAAAAAATCCAAAAGTGTTCTTGTTGTGTTGATTCAGCCCGTATTGAGTGGCGGTATTCAATAATGGCTGCGCATGTTTTTGAGGCAGGAGGTTCCCAGTTTGTTGCTGGACTATTCTGGCAACCTTTAACGGAGGGTAATTCAAGCGAAAAACAGAAAGAAATCAAAGCGCTTGCAAAAGAACTTGATTTTGAGATGTGCGTGTTGCGTAAAACGCCCATTGATTGTGTCGGTTTCGCTAATGCTAGTTCCACCATTAAATATGGACACGCTTCTGCGGCGGCGCTTGTTTCAAAATCTATGGACGTTGAGTTTGGTGTTGAGGATTTTATTTTTGTAACTCAATTGCCGGATAGTCAGTGGATTTACATTGCACAGCGAGATGGGTTAATCCTACCGGATGGTGACCAGGTATTTTCATCAGAGGACGCCGCAAAGTCTCGTTTGCTTGAAGATATGAGTCTTGGTGAGTGGTCTAACATCATTGCGCCTGCGATATGGGGTATTAAGAAATCAGCGGAAAGAACCTTTGATTCTATGCTTCCAGTCAAGGGAGGCAAGGTAAAGCTTCATAAATGGTGGAGATTAACTTACGTTGATTCATCCAGAGAGTTTGGCCGCCACAAGATCGCAATCGGGCTCGCTATTATTTTATTGGTTGGTGCGCTAGGTGGATTTAAATACTATCAAGATTATAAACTCAAAAAAGAGATGGAAGCTGCTGCTTTAGCCGCACAACAGGCGATTGCTATGCAAAACCAGAAGGTTGCCGTTGAACATCCATGGAAGTCTATTCCTGTGTCTTCTGACGTTCTTGACGCTTGTATGGCTGCGACATCGAATGTAAAGCTGTTCCCTGGTAACTGGGATTTAGCTGGAATCAACTGCACTAATGGCATGCTGACCGTTTCCTGGAAACCGAAGGGTGTGAATGGTTGGATTGAACACCTTAAGGCGGTTCATCCTGATGCTGTAATCTCGATTGATGGCTCAATGGCTTCTATCAATATTCCCATTGGTGAATTACCTAAAGGGTATGACGAGGAAATTAAAGGGCAGAACGAACGTCTGGTGGAAATGTATTCCGCGGCCCAGCGCTACGGCTTTAAATTCACAGTGACACCTTTATCTGCGCCAGCAATTAAGGTTCTTCCTGGCCAAGAATCGGCTACGCCTCCACCAGCCCCAGACTGGGCTGAAATTAATTGGAAGGCAGAGGGGATAACTTTGCCAGAAGCTGTTTTATCAGCCCTTGAAGGTGACGGTTTTAGAATGAAGTCAATGAATGTTTCATGGCAGAACGGTAAATTTATATACACGATGGAAGGTACTCAATATGTTAAACCATAACAAAATTAAACTCGCTGTGTTGTCAGCGTTACTGCTGCCCGCAATTTCTTTTGCGGCAGATCCTGTAGTCACAATGACGGAAACGAAAGTGATATCCGCCGCTTCGCCCTCTGTAGATTCTACGAAAGAGGCTCCCATGAAGCCGGTTATGAATGTTAGTTCGTCTGCAAAAGAGATCGCAGACATTAACGAGCGATTGGCTGTACTTAATGCGAGATTCGCAGAATTGGAGATGCAGTCAAAAATCGCCACAAAAAAGTCGGAAATCAATAAAGCCAATAATCCTAACGACATTGGCCATGATGGATTTGCACCAAGTGTAGCTTTTATTGACGGTGTGGACGGCAGTTTAAAGGCTGTTCTCTATGTGGAAGGTGGAAATACGCAATCAGTCTCAATTGGAGATAAGGTTGGCGGATGGAAGGTTAAGAGCATCAAAATGGATTCTGTAACAGTTCAAAAAGGTAAGGAGTTAAAACGTCTTGGTTTTGGCTCTTACACTAACTCAGATAATCCGGCTTCATCATCTGGAACGCAGTTTGGCAGCGTTCCGCAGATGTCAAATTAATTAAGTACGGCAATCAAGGCGCACACATGAGAGTTTTAACCGCAAAGAATGGTGAATACGAAGCTTCTGACGGACTGCGAGAAAAACTTGCATTCCTTGAAGATGGTCGTTTATTTATAGCGAAGTCATTCGCATTTGATGCGCATGTGCGCGGTTTTGTATCGAGACTTAAGCACAAAGAGGTTCAGTTCACGATTCACCAGGCAGATCTATCTATTATTGCTGATTATTACAGTAATGACGCTACGAGTGCTTCGCCAAAAACCGAGCACTCCGATATGCAAAAAGCCGCGAAGTCTCTATTTGAAAAAGGGGTCACTTTAAGAGCTTCTGATATTCATTTGCGCGTAAGTAAACGTGGTCGCACACAAATATTGTTCCGTGTCCACAACGACCTTGAATTTATTGCTGAGCACCCGTATGAGTACGGAAATCTTCTATGTACAACAATCTATCAGGCGATGGCCGATGTGTCTGACTCTACGTTTGAGCCATTGTCACGTCAGGACGCCCGTATTTCAGAAAAAGAAAAGATACCTCAGAATCTTGATGGTATTCGTATCGCGACAAGCCCTCAAGTAGATGGGTATGTGATGGTGTTGCGTCTGCTTTACAACGACACCAGTAATGATTTTAGTTTGACCAAGCTGGGGTACTCTCAGTCGCAGGTCGATTCTATCGAATATATGAAGAAGCGTCCTACAGGTGTGATTGTGATTGGCGGTCCAACCGGTTCTGGTAAGTCAACAACCTTACAGCGCGTATTGGGCTCGGTTATTGAAGAATCTGGCGGTAGAAAACATATCATCACTGTTGAGGATCCTCCAGAATATCCAATCCCTGGTGCCGTGCAGACGCCGGTAACAAACGCCTCTTCAGAAGAGGAGCGTTCAAGAGAGTATCAAAAGGCAATTAAGGCTGCCATGCGTCTCGATCCTGACATCATTATGCTCTCAGAGGTTCGAGATAATCCAACTGCGCGATTAGTTGTTCAGGCCGCCATGACGGGTCATCAGGTCTGGACAACAGTACATGCGAATAGTGCGTTGGCGATTATTGATCGTATGACAGATCTTGGCGTGCAACCAGAGCTTCTATCTGATCCAACTGTGATTGCCGGGCTAGTTTGTCAGCGCTTGGTTAAAAAGCTTTGTCCGCATTGCAAAAAACCACTTTCGGAACACATGAATGAGTTCGACGAAAAAGATATTCGCCGATTTATGAGTGTCCTTACGATGCAAAATGTATTTATTCAAGGGAATGGTTGCGATGAGTGTCGAAATAGTGGCACTGCCGGACGTACCGTTGTTGCCGAAACCATTGTCACCGACAACGCTTTAATGAAGTTCATTAAAGAGGGTGACCGTATAGGTGCTATTGATTATGTCAGGCAACAGCATGCTGGCATGTCTATGCTTGATCATGCCATATTGAAGATTAATGCAGGCGATGTTGACCCATTCCTTGCTGAAGATGTTGTTGGCTCTTTAACGGCAGGCATCATTGAGCTCGACCATCGAATTTCATCTAACGAATTAAAGCAGCAATAATATGAATGATATCGAATATAAAATAAATCGCTTCCTATTCAAGCTTGACGCATCAGCACGGAAACGTCTTTGGGCTAAGTTGGCAAAGCTAATAAGTAATGGCGTGCCTATTCTTGACGCCTTGAATTCAATGTATGACCGTCGTGTAGCCAGTGGTAATAAAAAAAACCCAATGACGATTGCCATTGGTGAATGGATCAAGCAAATAAAGAACGGTCGGCGCGTATCTCAGGCGATTGAAGGGTGGGTTGATCGTGATGAACAGATGTTGATTGCCGCAGGCGAACAATCGGGCAAATTGGACGAGGCCCTAAATTCGGCTGCTGAGGTGATGGAAGCTAAGAAGAAAATTCGTGGTGCCGTGATTGGCGGATTAATCTACCCAGTGGTGATGATGTGTATCGCAATTGGCGTACTAATTATGTTTAGTTTTAAGATTATCCCGTCGTTCACCAAAGTTGTTTCTGATGAAAAATGGCACGGTATTGCCCGTTTCATGATTGATTTAGCCAACTTCTCGCGTGACTGGATATGGCTGATTGTTCTTTTGATTATTTTTGCTATTACGGCATTTTTCATTTCATTACCGCGATGGTCAAATGGATTTCGCATCAAACTCGATCAGTACGCGCCTTATAGTGTTTATCGCATGCTACAAGGCTCAACTTGGATGATTTCTTTTGCTGCGCTGGTGTCAGCAGGTGTGCGCATCGAAAATGCATTGCAACAACTATCTGAAGGTGCCTCGCCTTGGATGTATGACCGCGTGCAATCTTGTTTGCGTGGGATGCGTTCCGGTTTAAATGCCGGTGATGCACTTGCCAAATCTGGGTACGGATTTCCCGACCTAGAAATTATCGACGACCTCGGTGTTTATTCAAAGCTGTCCGGTTTTGATGAGGCGCTATCCATTATCGGCAAAGAGTGGATTAAAGAGTCGGTAGAAAGTATCCAGGTGATGATGAAAGTCATCTTTGGTGTCAGTTTGTTATTTGTCGGGTTCTTTGTTGCCTTCATGGTTGGCGGCCTAGTCGGTATGGAGCTTCAAATGGCAGAGATCATGAAGACGATGTACAACTAATTTTAAATTTCAACAGTAGTTAATCAAGTAGTTTTTTTAATCAAGGAGCTTTAAAAATGAAACAAATGAATTTAGGTTTTAAACAGGCTGGCGTTACCTTAATCGAACTTATTGTCGGTTTGGTGATTATTGCTTTAATCGTTTCTGGGGCGTTGGCATTATTTGGTACAGCGCAGTCATCACAAACATCAACGCAGATGGTGCAGGATTTAACTTCGTTGCGTTCAACGACGAAAGCGCTTTTTCTGGGTCAAGGAAATTATGGCACAGCAACGACAAGCCTTAACAACATTCTTGTTACTGCAAAACGAGTTCCTTCTACAATGATGATTGACACAACAACAACGCCGAACACAATAACACATTCATTGAACGGTACCGTAAACGTTGATGTTGCTGCTACAAATACTCAATTCACGATCACTTTAACAAACATTCCTGCTGACGTATGCGTTCCACTGCTATCTGGTGCGCGTGACTGGTTTAGTGTTAAGGCTGGTACTGCAACAGCAGTTACAACATTCCCTGTTTCTCCTGCAGCCGCTGCAACAGATTGCGCAACTGGCACAACTTTAGTGTTTACAGGTTCTTAATCAACTGTAATGGTTGGGGTTTCGGCCCCAATCATAAGCAACTTTAACCAGGTTGTTTATGATTGTTAACCAATAATAAGGCAAACGGTAATGCTAAAAGATATCGATTTAAAAGACATTTACCTGGGAGGAAAGCACGCATGGCTTGCTGGTGTGCCCGGAACAAACGACCCAATACCCGCGCCTGAAGATTGCCAGCAGGAATTGGACGAGTTGCGATTATTGTGCGAAAAAACGATTGAAACTACGCCGCGTGAAGAGTTTGCTATACGACACAATGACGTTGCTTATCGTGTATCAGTGCTTGTCAGCATGGCTGAAACTGTTTATGTGCTTAGGCGATTCCCGGCACAAGTTCCACATTTAAGTGAGCTTAATATCCATTCAAGATATGTCGAAAATTTCATGAAGCCAAATCTTTCTGGTCTGATTGTGATTGCCGGCGCTTTTGGACAAGGAAAAACCACAACCGCGTCATCGATTATCTCGTCTCGGTTGAGTAAATTTGGCGGTGTGGCGATTACGATCGAGGACCCTCCAGAAATGCCACTGGAAGGTCGTCACGGGGAAGGTGTGTGTTATCAGACGTGGGTGGAGCGCGGTGGATTTGGCGATTCATGCCGTAAAGCAGCGCGATATGCGCCTAGTATTATATTTCTGGGTGAAGTGCGTGATTCAGAAACCGCAGCCGAAGCTTTAAGGGCTTCATTAAACGGAAGGTTGGTTGTCTGTACGACACATGCAGATTCAGTTTCAATGGCTATTGAGCGCATGTATTCACTTGCCAATGGTGCCGTAGGCTCTCCTGATGACACTTCAAGTTTGCTGGCTGGTGGTTTATTGTGCGTGATGCATCAATCGCTTGAAGGTGACACTGTTAAACGTCCAAAGCTTGAATTTTTATGGATGGGAGATGAAGAGACGCAGGGAATTCGCAGCACGATTCGCCTGCGTAAATTTGAGCAGGTGAATAATGAAATTACACTACAGCTCAACAAAATAATGATGGCTTCAAGAACCTTACAGACTCCGCCTGATGAGCGAAGAACCATTCCAAGGACATATTAATGTACCCTATATGGATAGTGATGGTGTTTGGTGCGTTATTTGCGTCTTATGTGGCTATCGAAACTCCAAGGCAGGAAAGATTTCTTAACGAAGTTTCAGCAGAGGTATCTGCAACAAATTTCATCGCCTATAGGAAATCTGTTATCAGGTACCTTGATGCTAATCCGGCGGCTACCGGCACAATTACCGATGCGTCTTTGGCTCCATATTGGCTAACGGGTTATATTCGTGACGCCAATTGGAGCAATATAGTCACAGGAGGAACGCTTTTTATTCACTCAACCTCCGCTACGGCAATTAATACTAAAAATACTATTTATCACAAAGCAAAAAAATCATCCTTGGTTGGCACAAAAGACGCAATCACCGGCAGACTTCAGTCTCTAAACGGTTTTGATACCGGGATTAACTTGCCAGCAGCTATCCCAAATAACGCTATTGTATTGTTAGGAAAATAAAATGACAGAAGATTACGGTTTAATTGACGCCATACTTGCTTTACTTAATGGAAGCAAGCAGTTTTCAGATATTCGGCTTGAATCAGAATCGCCGATCATGATTAAAACTTCAAAAGGATGGGTTGACGCTGATATCTTAGAGTTTCCATCTATGGACTCGATTGGCACATTTCTTAAAGCAATTGACCCAAACTGGGAAGAAGCTATCGTTACAGGTTCAATCAACAGACCTCTCGATTTGAATGCCTGGCGTTTGCGCATTAACGCCTATCTCGCCTTTGGCGGTAAAAAACTAATGGCGTCAATTAGAAAAGTGCCAATCAATGCGCCGACTATTCAGGAGGTTGGTTTACCCTCTTCATCAAGGCTATTACTGGAAGGTGCCAGCGGCATTATTTTGATTTCAGGTCCCACCGGCGCTGGTAAAACGACAAGCATGGCCGCCCTGGTGGATGTTATAAATTCTTCACGTAATGCTCACGTTCTTACGATAGAAGATCCAATTGAATTTCTACATAAGCCAAAGAGTGCTATATTTTCTCAACGAGAAATTGGTGTTGACTGCCTTAGTTTTTTTGACGGCGTAAAAGATGCACTCCGTCAACGTCCAGATGTAATAGTTATCGGTGAGATCCGCGATAAAGATACGGCTGAACAGGCAATCATAGCAGGCGAGTCTGGACATTTGGTTATTGGCACACTGCATGCAAGTTCTGCTGCAGGCACCATTTCAAAGCTGCTGGGCTATTTTGGTGCGGATGAGCGCGAATCTAAACTGCAATCACTTTCAGGAAGTCTTGTTGGCATTATTAACCAGACGCTTATTCCTAAGAAAGATGGTGAAAGCTATGCGCTGGCAGTGGATTTCTTAGCCAACCATAAACGTCAGTATTCACGTATCTTGGGTGAGCCAGACAAGGTGCAGTCGATGATGGACAGAAAAGAGGATGGAGTATCTATTGGGTTAGCTGACTCGATTATCAAGTTAATCAATGATGGTGTGATAGATAAATCTGACGCGGCGAGAGCTGTTGCCGGAAATGCTTCTGTTTATGACAAGATTCGCAATGTGTAATTAATTTATAGCTTAGTGTTAATCCTATAAATAAAGAACCGCCAATTTTGGCGGTTTTTCTATTTAGGAGATTGGCATGAAAAAATTAATTTTATTATTATTGATTACCTTGTCTGCATCAAATTTAATTGGTTGCGGAAAGATTCAAAAAACAATGTCAAGCATTTCTGGCGATGGTACTGAAATCTGTCAGGGAGGTGTGCTCTACCTGCAATTCACATCTGGAGTTAGTGTTGCTTACAACCCAAACGGGACTATTAAGACCTGTAAGTAATTAATCCACTTAGGAGATTGGTATGACATTTTCAGATAATACAAAACATTCATTTAAATCGGCATGCTACTTAATCATTGCATTGGTTGCATGGTCAATTTTTTGTTTATTCATCGAATTCACGATACCTGTGCTGAATGCGTTAAGTCAAGTGACTAGCGCATTTCTTACACTAGGTATTGTATTTTTTGTGTTTAAGACTATCTATATGGCAACATTGGATGGTGCTATAAGCCTTATTAAGCCTAGACTTAAAAAAGAGAATGACGTAGGTGAGTCTGACGATAAAGGTTTGATGTCTCAAAATAAAAGTAAGATTGTTTCTGATTATCCCGATGCGGATAACAGCGATGTTTATTATTTTGATGATGACAATGATGAAAGAAGGAATAAGAATCATCCTTCAAATAGCAGTCAGTTTATTTACGACTGTGCTTAGCAGCCGCTTTAACTAAAATTAAAGCAATAACACTCATATCTTAATCGGTATGAGTGTTTTCTTATGGCCAATCCTTCTGGAATAGCCGTCAAAACGATTTGTTTATATTTTAGATGTAATTGCATATACATACCAAAATAACGCGCCGTAGAGTCCATTTTATTATAAAGGGGTGTATTCACTACAGATTACAGACTGCGAATATCTCGCGGTAACTTGTTAGCAAGGAGTTTGTATGAAACAGTATTTTATCGTGAATGTAGATTCGTCTAATGTTGAATGGATTGGACTTGGGATGGATGGTGAACTGCTTCAATGGTTGAACAGGCCCACTGAGGCTGGTTGTAGTGCTGATGTTTTGGTTAAATTTAAATCAGGCGACGTTTATCAATATGAGTCTAAAATGTCTGATTTTTCTGATCTTCTTAATTCGTCCTCGATAGGGCGTCAGATAGGAATATTTAAGGCAAATAACATATTAGTTGATAAATTAAGCGGAGGACTATTGGATTATA
>Ga0172380_10009242_pt1 | contig 10551 bp, 12 predicted proteins | sample Leawe162metaG_FD_119747 | JGI IMG/M metagenome (GOLD analysis project Ga0172380, IMG submission 119747) | Leachate microbial communities from a municipal landfill in Southern Ontario, Canada - Leachate well 162 metaG | ecosystem: Engineered > Solid waste > Landfill > Unclassified | place...
ATTGCCGTGATCCGTACCTGACAGGAACCCTGACCCGCCTCCGAAAGGATGCGAATGAAAGGATGCCGCTATCATGACCCCCGGGTGTGCTTCGTATATCTTATTTATGGCGCTGTCCTCAAGTGAGACATGCGCTCCGGATACGCTCTGTTCGGGAATGTAAGTTATAAACGTACCGTCCGGCAGATAACCTATGAGTACGGCACCTTCAGTGCGGTGTATGTCGTAGATCACCTGAAGGATCTTGCGTGTCTCAACCATTACCGCCTCGGGGAGCTTCTTAATTACCCGCACTCCCAGAAGGCCCTTAGTCAGTTTACTGAACGCGTCGTCCATGATGAAACAGTCCTCAGGATCGTCAAGCGCTCCTTTAAAGAACTGGTCGTCCATGAGCACTCCGGTAATACCCACGCTGTTATACTCCAGTGTGTGGTACAGCGGGTTCTCATTCACCAGCAGGGCTCCCACGCCTACCCGCGTAACACCCCCTATCTTTTCCATAGATCTTACTTTTACCAAATTCAAGCTATTGTCCTCCCGCCCTTTCGGCATAATATTCTTCCTTTGTAAGGACACTGGCTTTCCAGGCGTCCCCGTATACTCTCAGAAGAGGATTTATTTTTGAGTCTGAGTACGAGACCCCTCTGCCCTGCTCCTCATCGGTCAGACTCAGCAGTTCCTGAACCATCTGGGCTGCTGTAGCGCCTGCCATTATATTACTGTACACTGTCTGAGGCACGTGCCCTATCTCCTCCCGCTGGGAGCAGCTCAGCATTTCGTCCGGGTAGGTCAGTTCTGTATACACCTTAGGCAGCATGTAGTCGGATCTGATACGTTCAGCCGACCAGGCTCCGTCATCTGAAACACCCATATTTACATAAAAAAGATTATCCGACCGGTTCGCTACGATCAGATCCTCCATCAGTTTACGCGAGTAGGTGTTGTCCACGCATGAAACTATGATACGGATGGCGTTGGACACTTCCTCCGCAAGAACGGACATGTTTGCATAAGCCTGCGTATCCTGTCTGAGCATGTCCGTTGCCCCCATTACGTTTACCACGTCTCTGGAGATGGACAGATAACTGAGGAACTGCTTCACCAGATCAGCCAGGTACTCCGATTTGTACTGTCCTTCTCCTGAGTAGAACGGCTGCCGTACCAGGTTACGGTTCTCAACCTTATCCGGGTCCACTATGCTCCACGTAAGGTACATGTTCCCTCTGTCCTCCGGACCGGCCTGGGTAATGGCCTGCGCAAGAGTGTGCATCAGGGTGCGTGCGAACCACGAACCCGTGCCTCCGGCGCCTATCTGTAATATCTTAACCCTCATGTCTTCTCCTTAGATAGGGCCCCCGCGTAAGCAGGGGCCCTCCGGTTAAAGTCTTTTTAAATAGTGCCGTAATCGGTCTTCTTGGCGGAAGACACGGTCCTGGCGCTGGACACGTTCGGGTTGTTACGGTTGTCCCACTGCGAGCCTGCTACAAGCATGATCGCATCTTCGGAGAGGCCGTTAAACATATCATGAACGCTCTGACCGTTACGGCGTCTGGCAAGAACGGTATCAACCATGTTCTTGATGTACTCCGCTCTGGTGTTACCCTTTACACTGAAGCCGTTGGCGTCATTGAATGTGAACTCCATGGGGGCCTGCTGTTCCGGGCTGTTTACGTCGTTGAGATCTCCTCCTTCAGGAGCATTGAGGTCATCAAGAGAGGTTGCTTCCTCCTGAACAAAAATGTCAGGAAAGAGGGCTTTGAACTCATCGTCTCTGGTGAAACTGCTCAGCTCTTCGTTGAGAGAGTCTATGTCCACACACTCCGTAGCGGTGAACAGGCTGGTCCGGAGCTCTTCCTGCTGCATAATGGACTCACCGAAAACGGAGTAATCGTCGTCTGCAATGAGATCTTCCGCAAGGAACTTGAGTGCCTTAAGCTGATCAGCCGGGCTGCGTCTCGCAAGGAAACCTGAAATGAGAGGGTAATCCTGTTTGAACTGCTGGTACTGGGATTTGATGGTAGCGTTTGTCGTCATGCTTGTCTCCTTCTACTGTGGAGGACTGCGCGCTTAAGCCTGCAGCTACTTGACCATTCAAGTAACTGCAACACGGTCCTGCCATGTTAAAAGCGGAAATATTCCCGGTAATGTACGTTCCGCCCGCGTACATTCCTTCCTACTGAAATATGCTCATCACCGGCTTGGGCCGGTAGTGCACGGTAACTGTATGCTCTATTGTTTCAGGCACCATACGGGCCTTCTCACACTTAGTATGTATGGCCTCCAGGACACTCTCAGAAGTATACACTGCGGAAGCTCCGCGCGTAGTATTAATGTAGCCGTTAAGGACGCAGGCCACGTACAGGTCGTCCTCTTCCACGTAATAGCGGGAGTAACTTTCGTTACCGGCGTAAAGCTCAATGAAAGGCTTCAGCATCCGGTAGACGTTCCCCCGGCTGAGGTATACGAACACCCTGCTTCTGTTTCCGGCGGCAGCGGCTGACTTCAGAAGTGCGTCCACAACGTTCTCTGAGTCAGGCGTCCCTTCCTTCAGGTGCTTGATCAGTCCCGGCGGAAAGCCTTCCTCCGGGTAAGGCTGACTTTCCATGCAGAATATGTCACGCCTGCCGTTCCTTCCCTTTTTCATTTTAAGCACTCTGCTCCGGCATATGGCCGGGATCAGTGCAACAGCCTGCAGAGCTGTTAAATCTCTGTACCACATGCTTCCTCCTATGTTGTTACAAGGGATATTAATACGCTTGCCAGTTTTTCCATGTAGATGGCGTACACTTCAGAACTTATCCTGCCGCCGTATCCTGATTTCACGAGAGCAGCCAGCCTGTCGGCGAACGGTTTGTCTGCAGAAGCCAGGTAGGCATGTACCCCTGTAAGATCCGCGTCCGGCAGACGCTGTTCCAGGTACGTTCTGACAAACCCGAAGAAACCTTCGGAGTGATACATTGTAAGAGCGTCCCTGGTGTTATACGCCAGAAGGGCGTCATGAAGGTCTATGTCCTGGATCATGCGTTCTATGAGGTTGGATCCCTGCGTATCCCCTGAAAGGAACTCCGCGGTAAATACCGGAAGAAAGTGAGGGTGGATCTTCCCCATGGCATTGAAATAATAGGCGGGATCGTCCCGGTGGTCGAGTCTCAGGTCCAGGGACACATAAGGAGGCAGAATCTGGGGATCCAGCCGCAGGTCATGATTGAACCTGCCTTCCAGGACTGCTCCGCGGTCCGTACGTCCGGTGCACATTCGGGTAGTCTTTCCTCCAGACAGTACCCTTGTAAGCATTACAGATCTGTCCGGTAACCCGGGCTCCTTAACTTCACAGCGTACTGCGCTTACGTGATACACGTTGGAGAAGTGGGGGATCAGAATGCGTCTGGGGCTGTTGCAGAATTTAAGGCATACCGTTATGTAGGGTTTACCATCGTGTCCTATGAGACATGACCCCGGAAAGAGCCTCCCTCCTGTACCGGACACGTAGGCGTTCTCCACTCCTGCAGGAACATAAGTAGTCTTCATATGCATTACGTTGGCTACATATTGCCCCGTATTCAGGTCACGGGCAGTCTCTACCGGCTCGAAGGCGTACATGACCGTGAGGCCTTCCTCCAGTCCGTTCAGCATGCATTTAGGGTATACGCGGACAGGGTCAGCCATGAGACGGGACACATCCTGATACCGGAATACCGCCTGTTCAGGAGTAACACCCATCAGGGGTGCCAGATCGGGGTCGGGGACAGTGGTTCTGTAGTCCTGCTCTTCCCGGATACCGCATAAAAAGTCGTTAAATAAGAGTTCACTCATGTTCGTTAACCTTAATTAAATTGATAAATATCCTACAGATACTTATAACATTTTAGCACCACTAAAACTCAATCCTTCGGGTTTGGGATACAGCGGAAGCGGTTTCTTAAACATAAACTTGACAACTTACCAGCCCTAAGGTATTATTCTGTTAGTTAACTTTTGGAGCAGGGAGTTGCTGAAAGCTTACAAATACAGAATATACCCGTCCAGAGAACAGGTGAGGAAGATTTCCGAGCAACTGGGTTGCTGCCGGTATGTCTATAACTGGGGCCTGCAACGTAAAATGGACGAGTACAGCAAGGGGGGCACAAGCATTTCATGTTTCGATTTGACAAAGGAGCTGACCTTCCTAAAGAACAAGTTTCCCTGGCTTAAGGATACCTACAGCCAAGCTCTTCAGATGTCTCTGAGAAATCTTGACAATGCGTACACAAAGTTCTTCCGTGAGAAGAAAGGGTTTCCGAGATTCAAGTCCAAAAAGAGTTCAACACAGTCGTGTCAGTATCCTCAGGGAGTCAAGTTCCGAGGTGAAGCTATATTCCTTCCTAAAATAGGTGACGTGAAACTTGTCATGCACAGGTCGTTTAAAGGGGCTGTAAAAACCGTCACGCTCAGCCGTTCAGCCAGTGGAAAATACTACGTCTCTGCACTTGTCGAAACGGGTGAGGCTCTCCCTGAGCGCCGTCCATTCTCCGGGAATACTACCATAGGTATAGACATGGGCCTAAAACATTTTGCAACCCTCTCCACAGGTGAGAAGATAGAACATCCCAGACATCTCATTAAAGCTTCAATAAAACTGGTACGTGCCCAGAGGGCAGTCTCCAGAAAGATAAAAGGAAGCAATAACCGGAACAGAGCCAGGGTAATACTGGCCATACAACACGAAAAAGTGGCAGCTAAACGGAAAGACTTCCTTCACAAGCTCTCTAAGCGGCTGGTAAGCGAGAATCAAGCGATAGCCCTTGAGAACTTAGATGTTGCAGGAATGCTAAAAAACCACAGGCTCGCCCGCCATATAAGCGCAAGCGGCTGGTCAATGTTTTTCACTCTTGTCGATTATAAGTCCGACTGGTATGGAGGTAACCTTCTTGAAATAGGTCGTTTCGACCCTTCTTCAAAAACGTGTCATACCTGTGGTCTTATTAACAGGGATCTGAAACTCAGTGACCGGACATGGGTATGCCCGAGGTGTGAGGAACGGCATGACAGAGATACCAATGCAGCGATGAACATCAAAGCGTTTGCGCTGATCCATCAGAATTTAATTGTACCGAGGGACACTCGGGAACTTACGCCTGGGGAGATCGCTGGATTAAGCGGTCATTGAACCAGGAAGCCTAATCATTTATGTTTGGGCGTTGTCACAACATTTTGAGGTACTGCTGTGGCGAAAAAAAACTAGATCAGGACCGTTATGTCCCATCCGGGGTACTCCTGATTGTCCGAACCCTGTCTGATGACAGATTTACGGAATGCGGGGTATGAGGTCACTATTACCGGCCTGGAAGGAGGACCGTACGCTCTGTAAAGATCGTCGGCTATGCTGTCCGGAGCAGTGCTGTCTCCTGCACGGTATCTGCGTATGGCGGGGTCTGAGGATAATATTTCCCCAAGGTGTTCTACCAGCCTGTCCGATACGCTCCCGTCGGAAGCCTCAGGCTCATACATAATGTATTTTACAGCGGATCCGCTGTCTTCACTGTAACGTCCGGTGAGCAGGGTTTTCAGTCTGTCAGCCCCTCCGTCATCTGCGAAAGCTGCTGTGTCAACAGCCACCACTGTAACGGCTTTTACTGAGCTGCTGTTGAGCAGCTCGAACAGATAAGTGTACAGCATGCCGCTGAGATACAGGGCCACGGCTCTGCCGTAGTAGGTATCGGAGGGGTATATGCTGAACAGCCTGGTCTCATTGACGGAGTACCGGGACTTATAAAGGTCAGCCTTTACGGTGTCAAGGTCTATATTGAGCTTGCGCAGGGCCGGATACACTTCAAAGTCGTCCTCCATGTCCTCCGTATCGGACTGGGTTATGGCGTGAACCGCCATTTTCCTCAGTTCAGTGAGAACAGGGGTCATATCACGCACAACCTTGCGCAGTTCCGCGGCTCTGGGTACGGTGAACATGGTGTCCAGGAACTCATCCTGCAGGTATGCGAAAGGCATATCGAGTATGAAGTTATCCTCCAGCACGTACATGTCATAGATGAATCTGCGTATGTTGGGGTGCAGATACATCTCTACGAGATCCATGTCGTCGGGAAGCATGTCATTGACGGACATTATCATTCTTGACAGATACCTGGTAGGTACCGGACGTAATTCATCTTCAGACCGTATGCCTGCCGGAAGGTTATTGCACAGGAGAACTGCATTATAGAAAGCAAACAGGCTCTGAGTAAGAAGGAGGGGTTGTTTAAGAAGTGCAGGTATGGCGTAGAGCTTGTTGATGAAATTGGAATCGATCTCCTCATTCTCAAGTTCCGGGAAGTGCCTGAGGATGTGCTGAAGAATGAACTCAGCCTCCATTATGCACATCTCCTCATAGGAGTACTCCTTACTTAGAATAGACCATATCTTTTCTATGGAATACTGTGATGCCGGATTTTTGAGGTCTTCTCCCAGCTCACGGCACAGTTCTATACTGGGTATAGGAATATTGTAGTCCATTATCTGGTCACCATGATCTTATCTACTACTGAGTCAGCAGGTTCAAAAAAGAGCTTGAGGGGGCCGAGCAGTCTGTCGTTGATCTCCTTCCTCTCCTCTTCATCGACCTCAAGATCCTCGAGTCTCTCTATGAGGGACGCCAGGTGCTTAAACTCCACAGCGGTCTTCTCGTCATTGTATATGACTTCGGCAACCTGCGGAGAGAGCGATGTCACTCCTGCACTGTAGGGGACGTTGAGCTTGCCGGTATCTATAAGAATGTTGCGCACTTTCTTTATGCCGGGCATATCCTTTTCAAGGGTGGTGTTGAAAACCATGTCCCTGGGGTGCTTGCTGAGTATGTTGTAGAGACTGTCACTGCCTGCTGAACTCTCCAGAAGGTCCATGACCTGTTTCTGGAACTCCCTGTCCGCCGTAGTTATCACCTTCTCGTCCTTCAGCTTGGCGGAGAGCAGTTTGACGAGACTGTCTAGTCCGCCCTTCAATGCGGTGTTTGCCTTGAGCACTTCAAAGACCAGCTTGGGTATGAATGTCTGGACTGCAGGGTATCCGTCATCGACAGGTGCACTGTAGTCTGACAGGTTGCCTGCGTCCAGGATCTGATTTCCCGGGTTCTGGGCTATGATAGCCTTTATTTTCCCGTATGTACGGGGACCGAACATCTTTATCATGGGGGGATTGAAGGATTCCATAACTCTGTCAGGGACACCCTGGGCTCCGGCGTACAGCATACTGAGGATCGCCTGGAGAGGTGAGGATACCGGGAACATTCCTGAAGCGTCATCGATGCACGGAACGCTCTCTCTCACATACTGCCTGAAAAAAGGATGGGACGGCGTTGACTTGGAGATCCTGAAAAGATCACGGAGCTCATTGACATGGGCGCGGCATACCGCATCCATGCACATATCCGGAGAGCTGCCTTCGTTGGACGCCACCAGTATTCTTGAGTAGAACGGATCCGGTCCCGCAAATACGTGGGATGCAACCTTTACTATCTCACGCATGAGAGCTCCGGGGTGGAACCCGCCTCTGACATAGTCCGTAACATACGCCTGACCGGAAGAAGCTATCTTATCCCTGGTCCGTGTCTCAACAAGTCTCCCTAAGGAAGCCAGCCCTGTGTCGCTAAACTGATCAATGTACATCTGTTCACCCCTCTATTTAAAATTCTTACTGAAATTATCGTACTTGGCATGGCAGGACCTGCACATGGATATATGCTTCTTCCCGTTGGAGCCGTGAACCACCGCCCTCTGAACATCCTTGGTACTTCCGCACCTGGAGCACTTGGAGGCAGGACTCTTTTTGGCAGCATCTTTATGATCTGCCGAGTACCCTCTTTTAGAAGGCCCTTTATAGTTATTGTTCTTGGATCCTTTCTGGTCATATCCGGCGATCTTGTCTATTACTGAACTGAGTCTGCTGTACTCTGACAGCATATGAAGCATGTTACTCATCAAGGCACCTCCTGAATATCAGGAAAAGTATAGGGCTTATGCTGCATTCTGTCAACTTTTTGTTAGAGTGCCAGTTTTTTTATTTCACAGAGGGCGTCAGCCAGTGATTTAGCGTTATTGACCAGGAACACGGGACATGCCTTACCCAGGACAGCAAAAGCCGACTCCTGATTGCTTCCTTTCTTTATCTTCTTATTACGCGCTTTCATCTCCATATACCAGGTCAGGTACTTTCCTGAAGCCAGGCGGGTATGACACAGCAGATCAGGAAAAGTATACTCCGAAAACTTGTCAGGCACCTTGATGGCCAGGACTCCGCAGGTCTTAAGAGCCTCCCTCACGTCAACTTCAAAGTCGTGCTCCTTCCGGCCCGTCCAGTACAGCGTCTCATGTTCAGACATCTTATTCCAGAAATCTATCAGAACCCCCAGGCAGGTTATGTCAAGAAGGTAATCCCTGTCGTCTATCATATGGTCCCCGTTTCGTATACGTTCTCCTGAAGGGCGTCAGGTGAGTATGCGACGCTGAGGTACTTGGCTATGAACGCTCTCACAGCCTCCAGCATAAGCTCCTTTCTGAGCTCAAGGGCTGAGGAGTCCTCCGAAGTCGCTATGAACACCCTTGACTTGTAGTAACCTGATCTGTTATAGGTCACCGCCGGAGCATCCGCAGTCAGAGACCCGCTCCTCGTCAGAGCTGTTCCGCCTGATCCTGTACACGGCATGAGGGTCTCGGCAGCTACGCTGGCACGTATGTCGGAACGGGTGCCCCATAACAGCTTCTCTGTTCCGAAAAGCGTGTAATTCTGAGTATCTATGTCATCGGGTTCCAGGAGACGTATGAACGCTCCGCTCCGTACCCTCTCCGTACTTCCCGGAGTATTCCATGCGGAATTATTCATCTTACGGTACAGGAACAGTTCCAGCGGAAGCTGTCCGTATGCACCGGTGCTTTCCCCGGTAATAGTATCATACCCGGTTACGGAATGAATGTACATCACCAGAATGTACAGGGGTTTGCCGGCTGATCCGGTCTCCGCCTCTATGCGTCGGTGTATGGTTATTTTCGGTATTATCATACTGTCACCTCTTCCCATCCTTCAGGGTATTCAGTTAAATCCATCATGGTCGTTATGCCGGTATAGGCCTCGTAAGCGGCCTTAAGGTTAGTGAGAGCGGTCTTAAGAGTCTCATTAAAGGTATGCACCCCCTGCTGGTTTCCGGTGAACACTATGGAATTGGATGTTACTATCCTGTCAACTGCATAGGCCCCCAGATCCGCATCGGATGGTATCGTAACCGTGTCAACTTCAAGGTCAGGACCCTTAACAACATCCGTCTCAGGGAGGGCTTCCCAGGTGGCAGGCTGCACTGTTCCGAAGACAGGCTTTCCTACCAGATTGAATACGTGCACAGGTACGATCCCCCTGTACTCGCAGTCCTCTGCAGCCATGGCGGCGGTGTATCCGGCCCCGGAAGGCTTATGATACAGGAACAGCCTGCGGGAGTCTACCGGCAGGGACACCCCTGCGCCGTCCGTTATATCCTCCACCTCAGCAGTATAACGCACGCCTCCGGAATACAGCGGTTTGAAAGTATACCGCATTTTTATGATGATCGTCTCAGCCATTGGTCCATCCTCCGTCAGTGCTATACCATTCAGGAAGAGAATAGCTCCTCTTAGTGAAGGTGTGTTTTTCAAAGAAACCGTTGGTATTTTTCAAAGCATTCTCTGTTCCGAGAAGAAGGTTGCTGTATACCGCCTCGTATCCTGTAAAGATGTGGGTCTGTATCAGTCTGGCGCATTCTGAGTATCTCGTATTGGTAAGGGAGCAGTCTATCGACGCTTTTATGAAGTTGAATCCCAGGGCATGGTACTTATTAAATACGTCCTTAACAAAGTCAAGCACTTCCCTGTCTGCCTCGGAGTACCCGCAGTCGGGGAGCTTATAATAACTCTGGTACAGTTCAAGGATGCTATCAAACACTTCCTTGTTAAACGTCATAAGGTCCGCTCCTGATACCTCGCACTCCTTACCGGTGCATTTCTCCTTAAGGCACCTCCTGTCCAGGTATTTAGCCAGACGGTATAGCTGATCTCCGGATATGTCTATATAGTGTATGAGGAAATCCCTGAAAGCCTCGGTCTTATCCGGGTTGTCCAGAGTAAACCGGCCTGCTATTATATTCCTGTAATCCTTAAGGATTTTGAACACATAGTGGCGTGCCAGGGGGGCGTCTTTACGGAAGACCGAATTGGACTGCCCGTGTCCGGTCTCGGTCTCCTTTATTTTTTTAGTGAAAAAGAGCTGTTTAAGCGTTATGGCGGCAGTGCACAGGGCCATGAAAGCTGCCACTACCTTAGGGTCAAGCACAACATTCAGAATTTTATCCCACATCGAGTCCCTCCAGATCAGGTGTCATCATAAAATAGCATCGAACCTTTATTAATGCAAGAAAAAGAAGACAGTTCAGGGCAGGCACTCTGCTATTTCTTTGACATATTCCGTAATACATTCTATATTAGTATAGCTGTTTTTAACTCGTTCACAGGAGAACTTCATGGCCGCACGTACGATAAAGCTTCCGGGGATGCAGGTCCCGGG
>Ga0172380_10009243_pt1 | contig 10550 bp, 9 predicted proteins | sample Leawe162metaG_FD_119747 | JGI IMG/M metagenome (GOLD analysis project Ga0172380, IMG submission 119747) | Leachate microbial communities from a municipal landfill in Southern Ontario, Canada - Leachate well 162 metaG | ecosystem: Engineered > Solid waste > Landfill > Unclassified | place...
AATTTACCTGCCTCCTGCCCTGAATATTTCTTTGCCAGTTCCACCGCTTCATTAATGGCAACCTTAGGCGGTATATCCTGGCGGAATAAGAGCTCAAAACAACCCAGGCGCATAATATTACGGTCCACGAACGCCATACGTTCCAGCTGCCAATTGGCGGCATACCGGCTGATCTTCCGGTCGATCTCTTCAAGATTCAGCACCACTCCCTCGAACAGCTGGGCGGAGAACTCTTTCATCTCTCCGGAAAAATCATGACGCTCTTCACCTAAAGAAAAATTCTCCAGGACCTCCTCCCATTTATTATGGGTGATATCCGCCTGATAAAGCATCTGCAATACATACTCCCGCGCCTTACTGCGTTTACGCATTAAAAAATCCCCCCTCTTATTTCAAGTTTTCCGTAAGGTTTACCATTTCGATAGCCGAAAGCGCGGCATCGCGGCCTTTATTCCCGTCCTTTGAACCCGCACGCTCCACCGCCTGCTCGATCGTATCGGCGGTAATCACCCCAAAGATCACCGGGATCCCGGTTTCCAGGGAGATCTTGCTTATCCCTTTGCTGACCTCGGCGGCGATATAGTCAAAATGCGGGGTAGACCCGCGGATAACCGTGCCCAGGCAGATTACCGCGTCGGTCCCCTTCTTGCAGGCGGCCTTCTGGGCGGCCAGCGGTATCTCAAAAGCGCCCGGGACCCAAAGCAAAGTGATATCTTTATCGTCGGCGCCGTGCCGGATAAGCGTATCGCGGCAGCCTGCCACAAGCTCTTTTGTCATCAAGTCGTTGAACCTTGAAGCTACCACCGTAAAAGTTTTTCCCTTGGCGATCAAATTACCTTCGATTACTTTCATGTTTCCTCCTTTTTTTAAGCTCTCAGCCTTCAGCCGTCAGTTTTCAGCTAACCCAGCAGGCCTCAAACAAGATTAATTTTATGCCCCATTTTATCTTTTTTAGTTTTCAGATACTTATAATTCGCGGCGTTGGGGGCGATTTCTATCGGAAGGCGCTCCACCACTTTAAGCCCGTACCCCTCCAGGCCGACGATCTTGCGCGGATTATTGGTCAACAGCCTGATCTGTTTGACACCCAGGTCGACAAGAATCTGGGCCCCGATGCCATAATCCCTCAAATCCACCTCATAACCCAGGGCCTCATTGGCTTCCACAGTGTCCATCCCCTTATCCTGCAGGTTATAAGCGCGCACTTTCTCTACCAGTCCGATCCCCCTGCCTTCCTGGCTCATATAAAGGATTACACCCTTTTTTTCTTCCCCGATAATCTGCATCGAACGCTTAAGCTGCTTTCCGCAGTCGCAGCGCATAGAGCCGAAGGCGTCCCCGGTAAGGCAGGCCGAATGCACGCGCACCATTACCGGTTTATCGTCGAGATTCCCCATGGTAAGCGCAATATGGGTCTGTCCGTTGGTGAAGTCGCGGTAAACGCTCATGCGGTAATTGCCGAACTCCGTGGGCAACTCCGCGGTAGCCACCTTTTCGGTGAGTTTTTCATTGCGGCGGCGGTATTCAATCAGGTCGGCCACCGAACAAATCTTAAGGTTGTGGCGTTTGGCAAATTCAAGCAGCTGCGGAAGGCGCGCCATTGAACCGTCGTCATTCATGATCTCGCAAATCACCCCCGCCGGATAAAGCCCGGACAGCTTCATAAGGTCTACCGTAGCCTCAGTATGCCCGGCCCTGACAAGGACCCCGCCTTTGCGCGATTGCAGGGGAAAAGTATGTCCCGGACGCACCAGGTCTTCCGGCTTGGTCTGGGGATTGATCAGGACTTCAAGAGTGCGGGCCCGGTCGAAAGCCGAAATACCGGTAGTAACTCCGCGCGCCGCATCGACCGAAACCGTCCAGGCGGTAGAAAGAGGGTCTTTTTTATACCCCTGCTTCTGCCCTTTCCCTTCGAACATCGGGCGAAGCTCCAGCTCGCCGAGCCTTTCCTCCTCCATCGGGAAACAAACTATCCCGCGGCCGTGTTTGACCATAAAATTTATGTGTTCGGCCCTGGCAAAAGAGGCGGCCATCATAAGGTCCCCTTCATTTTCACGGTCCTCATCATCCACCACAACCACCATCAAACCTTTTTTAAGGTCCTGAATAATCTCGCTTATCGAATTAAACATTTCTTTATCCCTCCGAAAAAACAAAAAACCCGAAGACAATTCTCCGGGCTACTGATCTTTCCCGCCAGGCTTCCCGGCGGGTCCGCCATAATTCATGGCGGAAATCTCCTTCCATCTGGACTTTCGGCAAAACAGTTTTTTCGGTTTGCCGCGCGTTCACACGCAACCATCGGCTCTGGAATCTCGCCAGATCTGTCCGCCACCGTTTCGACGGCGGACTCGCGGGCTTTCTCATCCGGCCTTAAATTAAAGGCCGAAACGCGCTTTCCAGCGCTACCGCCGGTAAGGGATTGCACCTTGCCCTGAAGATTAATTGTTGTTATTTTAACATAAAAACCGGGCTTGTCAATACAATTAAAAACCGTTATAATCTATACCGTAAGCGGCGAAAAGGTATTCAAGCGCCGGTAATTCGTCCGCATAAGAATATGGAAAAAACACTCGAACTGATCCATAAAAACCTGGTTCGGAGCAAAAAAACACTGGCGGTAGCCGAATCCTGCACCGGAGGGCTGCTTTCCGCCGCCCTTACCAGCCTGCCGGGATCTTCGGCATACTTCATCCTGGGAGCGGTAACTTACCACAACAAAGCGAAACAAGCCGTCTTAAAAATACCTTTAAAAACGCTGAACCGTTATGGCGCGGTTTCCCGGCAAACCGCGCTGTTGATGGCCGTGAATATCCGGAAAAAAACAGGCTCCGATTTCGGGCTAAGCGTTACCGGGATCGCCGGGCCGTCCGGGGCAACACCCGGCAAGCCTCTGGGGACGGTATATATTTGCCTTTCCAAAAACAACAAAACCGACTGCCGTAAATTCATTTTCCGCGGCAGCCGCCACTCTATCCGCAGACAATCGGTTCAAAACGCTTTAAACCTGTTATGCGCGCATTTATCGCCATAGAGATCCCCGCTAAAGTTAAAAAACAGATCGGCGCCTTCCAAAAAGGCCTGACCGCCGCGCTTCCCGCTGCCAAGATCACAAAACCGGAAAACCTGCACCTGACCCTTAAATTCCTCGGAGAGATCTCCCCTTCCCAGGCAGAAAATATCCGAAAAATAATTACGGAGGCCGCACGCTTAACACCGCCTTTCCCGCTAAAGATCAAAAATGCGGGGGCCTTTCCAAATTACCGCAGACCGAGAATAATCTATCTGGAGGCGGATGATTCTGCGGGCAGGATCGGGCGGCTGGCCGGAAGGCTGCACAAGGCAAAGGCCGAAAACACGGATCCTGACAACAGAACGCCTTCTTTCAAGGCACATATCACCATCGGGCGTTTAAAAAGTCCTGGTTGCGGGGAATTAGAAGAAATACTGAAAGAATTGGAGAAAAAGAATCCGGTGCGGAACCTGGAATTCGAAGCCGCATCGGTCGGCTTATTCCAAAGCATACTTTGCCCCGAAGGACCGATGCATCTTCTTCTTGAAAGATACGCGTTAGGAAAATGATCAGCGGGAAAGAAGCAGCCCCAGACGCAATACGATATTGGTATAAACCCCTGCCGCAAGGTCATCCGCCATTATTCCGAATGCGCCGTGGCAATTCTGCAGCCTGGATGCAGGATAAGGCTTAAGGGTGTCTAAAATACGGAAAATCAAAAAACCCAGGATCACCACCCGGGGTTCAGAAGGCATGAAAGCAAGCCCCACCAGCATTCCGGCGACCTCGTCGATCACAATATATCCGGGATCTTTCCGGTTTGACATTCTCTCCGTCCGGCCGGCGGTTAAAAACCCCAGGACAATTACCGAAACGGCGGCCAGGAAATAAGCCGGCGAGGAGGCGTCCCGCAGCGAAAAAAACAACCCCACCCCGAAAAGACTGCCGAAAGTGCCGGGAATCAAAGGAAGATATCCGATAAAAAAAACGGTGCTCACTGCCCCGGACAAGGAAGAAACCGTATCCTTGATCTTCATAAACGGGCGATCACCTTGCGGTTCTGCCAAAGGTAAGACAACCCGGAATAAAGGGTCAAGGCCACCGTAAAGATCATCAGGAAAAATATTCCCCGGCGGAAAATCTTTTCCCAGGCGGGATTCCAGGTGTAATATTTCAAAATAATCTCCTTAAGCAGGATAAAACCCAGGATAATGAAAATCACCGCCATCTGCACCACCGTCTTATGTTTCCCGGCGCGCGCCGCCGAAAGCACCTTCCCCTTGTTTAAAGCAAAAAGCCGCATCGAAGTAATAAGGATCTCGCGGGAAACAATAATCACAAACATCCAGGCGTCGATCAGCTGCAGCTGCACGAAAGCCGCAAACGCCGCCAAAACCAGTATCTTGTCGGCGATAGGATCCATCAGCCTGCCGAAATCCGTAACCATATTGCGGCGGTGCGCGATCATGCCGTCCAGGTAATCCGAAATTGCCGCCAGGATAAAAACAACCAGGCTCAATACCTTCGGCCAAAGCCCGTTACAAAACAAAAAAAACATAAAAATAAAAGTCAGGAATATCCGCCCGACGGTCAAACGATTGGCAAGATTCATTTTGCACCCTCTTTCAGATTTAAAATTCTACTTTTGTTTGTCTACCCCCACTAAATCATATTCCAGGGTATCGGTAATCTCCGCCCGGATGAATTCGCCGGGCTTTAAGACCCGCCCGGATTTAATATAAACCACGCCGTCCACTTCCGGGGCGTCATATTGAGTGCGGCCGAGATAATCCGCGCCTTTTTTCTCCTCAATCAGGACCGGAATGATTTTACCCAGGAAGCCGGAATTTATTTTTCCGGCAATCTCCTGTTGGGCCGACATCACCCGGTTAAACCTTTCCTGTTTTATCCGCCGGGGGATATGCCCTTTAAAACGGCAAGCGGGAGTCCCTTCTTCGCGCGAATAAATAAAAGCACCCAGTCTTTCAAACCCGGTATCCCTTACAAAATCTAAAAGTTCTTCGAACTCTTCCTCCGTTTCCGAAGGAAATCCCACGATAAGCGAGGTACGCAGGCAAACTCCCGGGATAATCTTCCTGATCTTTTTGACCAGCGCAGATATTTTCTCCCTGTCTGCCCCCCGATGCATCATCTTCAGGATACGATTATTGATATGCTGCACCGGCAGGTCGATATATTTACATACCCTGGCGGAAGAAGCGATTAATTCCAGCAGTTCATCGCTTACCCTCTCCGGATTCAGGTATAAAAGCCGGATCCAATCGATATCCGGAGTGGCGCCGATGATCTTGCGCAAGAGTTCCGGCAGCAGGCTTTTCCCGGCCCGGTCCACCCCGAAACCGGTAATATCCTGCCCAATAATATTAAGCTCCGAAATCCCCTGCCGGTTAAACAGGCGCGCCTGCCGGAGAAGACTCTCTTCATCCCGGCTTTTTAAAGGCCCCTTGATCTCCGGGATCACGCAATAACTGCAGCGGTTCAGGCATCCTTCACAAATCTTCAGGTATGCGTAATGCCGCGGCGTTAGGGCAAATCTTCCTTTAGGTTCCCCCGGCTCCGGCGCGCCGACAAAAGCATCCACTTCCGGCAATTCTTTAAATAAATCCCTGTATCTCTGCGCCAGGCACCCGCAGACAATTATCTTCTTTATCCTGCCCTGCTTCTTTAATTCAACAAGGTCCAGGATCGCCTCAATCGATTCTTCTTTCGCCTCCCGAATAAAAGCACAGGTATTGACCAACACTACCTGTGCTTTAGAGAGATCTTCAACCAGTGAATACTTTTTCGCTTTAAGCCGTCCGGCGATCTCCTCGGCATCCACCAGGTTTCTCGGGCAACCCAGGCTGAGGATACCGATTTTTTGCTTCATCTGGAAATCTTCAGGCCTTCTTTATTGATCAAAACGTTCTTTAAAGGCTGACCGTTGCGCCCAAGATTATTAAAACGCTGGTCGTTAACCTGCAGCTCCACCGCCCCGGCATTCCCCAGCGACAACTCCGCCTTCTCAAATACCTTCCAGGTTTCCGAGCGCCCGCGCGCGAGCACCCCGTGAAAAACGGTCTTTCCGTCGATTTTGACCGAGATCCAGGACTTCCCCCGCGCGAATATCCCCAGGGTAAACCCCGAGGCCAGGTCTTGCCCGAATTTCGCGGTTTTAACCCCGGGTTTAGGCGCGCTTACCGCCGGAGAAACAAGATGCGCCTTGCCGGGATTTTTATGCGGGCGCGAGAGAATAAAACGCACCAGGCGCATCCCGAAAAAAACAATAACCACCGCCGCGAGCACTAAAGCGGCCTTCTTAAAATTAAAATGCGGCTTAAGCGATCCCAGTTTAACGGAAGCCCCTTTAATATAAGACGGTTTTTTTTCGATCCGCGAACCGATCGGCTTGCCTACCGCGGCGTTCAATGCCGGCTTCGGCTGTTCCCTTTCTTCAGGCCGGCCGATAAAATCCCCGGCATCCAAACCCAGGCAGCCGCAATAAATCTTGATAAACCCTTTAAGATAAATCGGGCTGAGATTGGAAATACTGTCCCCTTCTATCGCGCGCAGGATATTCAGGTGGATCTTGGTCTTCTTCTGGATATCCTCGAGGCTTAAACCTCTTTCCTGGCGGATTTTTTTAAGCCGGGCACCGGCTGTTTCAAGGCTCATCTCTTCTCCATCCCTTGCCTACATAGGCAACACCCGCGCAATTTTCGCCACGGGGCGAATACCGACGCAATACCTCTTAGCGTCGGGTACATATCTGCGCACCAGTCACTGACCAGCGCGGGGTGTAGTTATCAAGGCAACACCCGCGCAATTTTCGCTGCGGGGCGAATACCGAAACAATTCCAATTAGCGTCGAGTACCTATCTGCGCCTCAGGTACTGAACAACAGCCAATGTTTACTATCAATGCGAAGTCTTTTCGCCGGTCAAATCCCTCAGCCAGGCCTCCCGGTCAACCAGGATCCTGCGCGGTTTGCTGCCTTCGTATTGTCCAACCAGGCCTTCTTCTTCCATCATGTCGATGATCCGCGCCGCACGGGTATAGCCCAGGCGCATCCTGCGCTGCAATATCGAAACTGAAGCCTGATTGCTTTCCATAATCACGCGCACCGCTTCATCGTAAAGTTCATCCTTTTCCCCGCCCGACGAACTGCCTTTTTGCTGTTCCTTAAGGATCTGGTCGTCGTAAGACGGTTCCCCCTGGGCCTTGATAAAAGAAACCACCCTCTCGATCTCCGCGTCCTTCACCAAAGCCCCCTGGATACGGGTAAGGTCTTCCCTCCCCGGCTGCAGAAATAACATATCGCCTTTACCTAATAATGTTTCCGCGCCGTTACTGTCAAGCACCGTACGCGAATCAACCTTGGAGGCCACCTTAAAAGATATACGCGCCGGAAGGTTCGCCTTGATTACCCCGGTAATTACGTCCACGCTCGGACGCTGGGTCGCCAGGACCAGGTGTATCCCCACCGCGCGCGACAACTGCGCCAGGCGGGTGACCGCATTTTCAATCTGGTCGCGGGCGACACTCATCAGGTCGGCGAATTCATCCACGATCACGACAATATAAGGTATCTTTTCCTGCTTCTGGTTATAAGCCTCGATGTTGCGGGCTCCGGCCTTCGACAAAAGCTGATAACGGGATTCCATCTCGGAAACTACCCAGTTAAGGGCGACCGCGGCTTTTTTGGCGTCGGTAACCACCGGGCACAAAAGATGCGGCAGCCCGTTAAAAGGCATTAACTCCACCATCTTGGGATCAATCATCAGGAATTTCAATTCATTGGGAGAAGCCCTGAAAAGCAGGGAAAGAATACAGGTATTGACACAAACAGTCTTGCCGCTGCCGGTAGTACCGGCGATCAAAAGATGCGGCATATCGTCAAGATCGGCGAATACCGGGCGCCCCGTGATATCTTTTCCCAGGGCAATGGAGAGAATAGATTGCTGTTTCTGGCATTCGGCGGAAGCAAGCAGGTCCCGGATACAAACCAGGCTGCTATGCAGGTTAGGAACCTCCACCCCCACCCTTCCTTTTCCCGGGATAGGCGCGATAATCCTGATCGATTGGGCCTTGATCGCCAGCGCGATATCATCGCTTAAATTCTCGATACGGTTAATCTTGACCCCCGCCGCCGGTTCAAGCTCATAACGCGTAATTACCGGGCCCCGGATAATATCCGTAACCTTGGCCGAGATGCCGAAATCATCCAGGGTATCCTCCAGGGTGCGGGCGCAGGATTCCAGGTCTTCCTTTACCTGTTTGCTGTCCGCGGCCTGGGAAGAAACTTCCAAGAGGTCCACCGAAGGAAGATGATAATCGCCGATCTTAAGTTCGCTCATCTTGACCTTCGCTTCTTCCGTGCGCACGGGAGGCTTGATCTGTATCTTGGCCTTGGGCGAAACAGCGGCAGACGGAGCCTCGGGAATGAAAATTTTCGGTTTTAAAAGAGCGGCTTCGGGAGCTTCTTTTTTGAAAAAGAATGATTTCTTGGCGGCCGGACCGGGCTTAACCTTTACCTGGGGCGGTACCGCTTTCCTGGAAAAAATCGCCAACCCCAGGAAGAATGCCTTTACCCTCCCTGCCAGACGCAGAAAAAGCGAAGAGATCAGGATCTCCGTCACCAAGGCCAGTGAAAGTATGATAAAAGTAATAAAAATGATGAAACCGCCCAGGCGGCTGAAATAGGCGGTAATAAAACTGGAGGTAATTGAACCAAAAAAACCGGCGAGCTGAAACCTCAGGCTGGGATTGCTTAAATTAAACATCCCGATCAGGGAACTAATGGAAACCAGAAGGACGAACATCCCCAGAAAGCGCGCGATACTCAAATACGGCTTATCCTGGCGGAAATACTTGACCCCCAGCGCAATCACCAGAAAAGGTATGCAATAACTGGAGATATTCCCGAAAAGCAGGACGGTTAAACCCGCCAGATACGCTCCAAAAACTCCAAGCAGGTTTTTTACCGGGAAATTCGGGGAAGAGGTATAAAAAACAAGGTCCAGACGGTCAAAACGAATGAGGCTGACCAGAATCATCAGCCCCGCCGCAATCAGTATAACGCCTTTAACCTCATTGATTCTTCTTTCTTTCACTTCTCACCTTAACTACCCTGCTGCGGTGTCTCAGCCTGTTTTTTGCTCAAGTTGATCCTGCCCAACTCATCTATCCCGATAACCTTGACTTTAAACTCATCCCCGACCTTAACCACGTCGTCTATTTTCTTGACAAAGGTATTGGAGAGTTCGGAAACATGCACCAGCCCTTCTTTGCGCGGGGCAAGCTCCACAAACGCCCCGAACTGCATAATGCGTTTCACTTTTCCGAAATAAATCCTACCCACTTCGACATCATCGGTGATCGCCCGGATCATCTTGATTGCGGCGTCGGACTTCTCGGCATCCACCGACCCCACCAGGACCGTGCCGTCGTCATTAATATCGATACTGGCGCCGGTAGCGGCGATGATCGCTTTAATTGTCTTGCCGCCCGGACCGATCAACTCTCCGATTTTTTCGGTATTTATCTTTAAGACGTCGATTCTCGGGGCATAACTGGAAAGTTCCTGGCGCGGGCTGTTTAAAACCGCGGTTATTTTATCCAGGATAAACATCCTTCCCTCACGGGATTGCGCCAAGCATTCCTTAAGAAGCTCCAGGGAAATCCCGGTATTTTTAAGATCCAGCTGCACCGCGGTAATCCCGCTGCGGGTGCCGGCAACCTTAAAATCCATATCCCCGAAATGATCCTCAAGCCCCGCGATATCGGTAAGGATGGCGGTCTTATCGCCCTCCTGAACCAGGCCTAAAGCCACCCCGCCTACCGCTTCCTTGATGGGGACACCGGCGTCCATCAGGGACAATGTCGCAGCGCATACCGAAGCCATACTGCTGGAACCGTTAGATTCCAGGATCTCCGAAACTACCCTTACAGTGTAAGGAAATTTCTCTTTCGAGGGCATTACCGCCAAAAGCGCCTTCTCCGCCAAAGCCCCGTGTCCGATCTCGCGCCTTCCGGGTGAACGCACCGGACGGGTTTCTCCGACACTGAAAGAAGGAAAATTATAATGCAGCATAAAAGACTTTTTTCTCTCCCCATAAAGGGATTCGATCAACTGCTCGTCTTCGCCGGTGCCCAAAGTGGTGATCGCTAAACTCTGGGTCTGCCCGCGCGTAAAAAGGCTCGAACCGTGGGTGCGCGGAAGGACCGCGACCTCGCAGGTAATCGGACGGATCTCCTTAAAAGAACGGCCGTCGATACGCAGGCTTTCGGCCGAGATCATCTTGCGCACCTGTCTCTTTTCTACTTCGTGCAGGCCGGAATGAATATCCGCCCCAAGATAACCTTCAGCAGTTAACTGAGCATCTAACTCCTTGGTCAAGAGTTCGATCTGTTCCTCACGTTCCTCTTTTTTGCCTAATTTATAGACCTTGGCCAGTTTTTCCTGGGAAAGATTTTCAATTTTTTGCATTAAGGCCGGATCCACGAGTTTTAACTGGACTTCGGCTTTCGGCTGCCC
>Ga0172380_10009244_pt1 | contig 10549 bp, 13 predicted proteins | sample Leawe162metaG_FD_119747 | JGI IMG/M metagenome (GOLD analysis project Ga0172380, IMG submission 119747) | Leachate microbial communities from a municipal landfill in Southern Ontario, Canada - Leachate well 162 metaG | ecosystem: Engineered > Solid waste > Landfill > Unclassified | place...
ACTTACTGTTCTAAATGCTGTAGCTAATAAATTAGTACTTCGTATATTTGCTGTTGCTAAAAGAGAGGGACAATATGTGAAATTATTTAATTAAATATTTGGTTTTATCTTAGAATGCTCAGTAACCATCACGGATTAAGCGGATTTATGGATTATTTGCTCTAAGAAATGTAGAGACGTATCGCATATGTCTCCAAATCCCACAACCCCTTTGCAACCACGTCACTCAGAGGGAGCGAAGTGCAAGTGTTGAGTGGAGCCGAAGCTAAGGATTCAAGAGAGTCACAAAGCAGTTCAATATTAGTAACGCTCTTGAGTAGATTATTATTCCCCAATATTTTCATATATTGTAAAACTGATACTTTACTACATTAAGACCAAATATGAATTTAAATCTCTACATATTAATTATATTGTTGTCGTTTGGATTTGCTCAAAATGCGGTGACTAGAACTCACCTACCTCTAACAGAAGAAGAAATAGTAAATAACCTGCTGGAAAAACTATCAAATGCGAAGGAAGATACTAATAGGGTGAACTTAATTAAGACAATAGTTCTCGAGTTACAAAGAAGTGATCCCGATAAAGCGATTGAATATGGATTAGAAGGTTTGGAAATAACGAAGAAAATGGGATGGGAAAAAGGGATAGCAGAATGTTATAATTGATTGAGTATGTGTATCACTTCTGGTAAAGGAAATCTCACAACAGCAATAGAATATGACTTTAAGGCACTTGAAATTTATAAAGAATTGAAAGATAGTGTAAATATTGGTAATAGTTATTTTCGTATTGGTAGCCTGAAATATTTCATAAACAAAGATTCTAATATGTCAAAAATGGACATAATCAATACATATAATTTAAAAGCTGAAACATTATATAAAAAGATCAAAGCATATAAAGAATTGAATAAACTCTATAGACAACAATTTGTTATTTATAAGCAAGAAGTTGATGCATACAAAGAAAAAGAGGATTATAAAAAGGCACTTGAGTTCCATGAAGATTACACAAGTGTGTTGGAATCCTATTTAGTTCAGAAACACAAAGAAGAGATAGAGATAATAAACAAAGAAATGGAACTCGAAAAAAAGCAGATAAGAGAAGCCGAACAAGAAAAAAGAGAGCTGTTTATTATATACTTTTCCATTGGAATTATTGCTCTTCTTTTAGTTATCGCTTTTTTGATTTATAGATTGAGTTGGCATACTAGTAAGGGGAAAAATGAAGGTTGAGGTTTAGATTAAAACGAATCGTTATGAATAATACAATCGGAACTTCCTCTCCTGGACTCTTTGGATACTTCGTATCCTCTGAGTGACGAATTCAACGTGGATTTCTTGAGACGTATGCGATACGTCTCTACATTTCTGAGAGCAAATAATCTGTGCAATCCATAAATCCATTTAATCCGTGATTCAGACAAGAAGGGATTGACAATCCCTACAGCTTCTTTAAATCTCGGTGTGTGTATTCGTTTTCTGTGTTGCCAGTGTTTAGCGTGCTCATTGGTTCGAAAAGCAAGACGTGGGATTCCTCGCTTGCTATGGGGCTATGCTCTATACCTTTGGGAATGACAATGAATTCTCCTTCACCGATTGTCTTTGTGTAATCCGTAAATTCTATATGTATTTCACCCTTTATAACTAGGAACATCTCGTCTTCATAGTCGTGCTTGTGCATAGGGAATTGCCCTTTGAACTTCGCCGCCTTTACGTGCTGACCGTTCAGTTCGCCAACTATGTGTGGTTGCCAATACTCATTTATCTGTGAGAAAATTTCGTCTAATTTTTTAACTTCTATCATTTTTTACCTCTTTATTGTAACTAATTGTGATAGACCCAAGTCACCCAATAGTCGTAATTGTAATACGGCTCATACTCGAATACCTGTGGCTCGGTTATTTGTTGGAGTGTACCATCATAGTAATTCCAGATGAAAAGCCGCTTGGCTGTGAAGCTCTCCGCTCTATTGTAGAAGAAATTCTTGTCTATTTTCTTAGCTTCCTCTACCAATTCATATCCTTGGTATAACAACTTGCCGTCCCAATATATCTGATAATGCTCGCCACTGACAGGGTGGACCACTCCTCTTCCCACTACGAATTTGGCATTAGTTGCTCGGACTAATTCACCTCCATCATAATATGATTTCCCGTAACGCATCTGATTTTTGATAGACCACGGTGCGTCGAATTGCGAAATCCATTTGTGGCGGAAAGGTGCGACTATCACGACCATGTCGTTATTGTTTAAGTGAGCAACTTGCTCCGCTTGGAATTTCATAATCACATCTTTTTGTATTCGCTCAGCTTCTATCCAATCGAATTTATTTACAAGAATAGCACCAAATGAAAGAGTAAATAAAGCAAGAGCTATTCGAGCTTTCATTGCTTTGCTAATGCTATTCAGTTGAGCTATTTTGACGCCAATTATCACTACTATTAGCGGTATATAGAACGAGGCTACGAACATAGTTCTACTCCGCGAACCCATGCCCCACATAGTGTAACCGGCTGCAGAATACAAGAAAAACCCAGCGAAAATACCGGATACTAATAGCAAAATAATGGCAAATCTTTTAGAACGAAATAATGCTTTATAACTTCCGGCATTTTTCTTCAATTTGATGAAGAAATAGATAATCGTAGGTACGAATACTGCCAAAGCTATCAGCTCAAACACACCAAAACTGGCTATTAGCAAATAAGGGAAAGATACTATATTGACAACCAGTGTTTGCAAGAAATATGGATTTATTACTTTATTGATAACTGCATCGAATATAGTCGGTGCTAATCTGTTCCAAACTACTGTCATTGCTACTATCACGGAGAGTATAACACTATGCTTTATGAGCACTTTTTTGTCAATTTTCTTCTCTTTAATATAGAGCCAAGCTATAGCGATGAAGATGAAATACTGAAAGAAGAAGCTCTCATAAGTTAGTACAGAAAGTAGATAAAAAAGACCAACTTTCGCATAGCTATGTTTGCCAAACCGTAACCCTCTGAAAAGATAGTACAGGGATAGCGAAAAGAATATGAAAGAAATAAGATTAATAGAGCTAGAAAACCAAGCAGTTACTCCCAAAGTCCAGGGGGAAACCAGCCAGATAAGTGCCGTAATAGCCGCCACCATACTCGCTTTTTTGATAGAGAGGAATGCTAAAAACTCACGAGCAAATAGGTAGTAGGTGTACAAAGCTGTGAGTATCCAACTGAGCATAAATGTATGCACCAGCGCGATATTATGCCCACAAATAGAGTTAACTAGATAGAACATTACACCCGACATTGGTCTATTGGCATATACAGTCATAAAATGAGTCAATCTATCGAGTGAAAATGGTGCAGATATATGCGGAGTTTCAGTGAAATAGCTAATCAAAAATACCCAATCATCAGAATACATACCAGCAAAAAATGGCTGCCATATATATATAAAAATGAAGAAGACAATGACTATCGAAAATGGGTGTTTTTCTATATATGATTTAATATTCAAATAAGTAGATCTTAGCTTGTTGGTATCTAAAAAAGCAATTTAATCAATAGTTCGCAAATACGAGCTAATGTATAGATTTGTAAATTTTCTATACGTGTGTAACTTTTGATTGGTTAGTTTGTTTATAGACTAAATATGTCTTTTTGATTACAAAAAACGCAGTATTACTAATTTTTTGAGGTTCTAGTATGAAAAACATAGTCATAGCATTTGTACTAATTGCATTCGTTGGTTGTAACGAAGAATCACCAACAGAAAACAAGTTGACAAATCAGCAGAAATACACAATTGAAGAACTGGAAAGTAACTCAGATTGGGTAGAAGTTACTGATATAGATACTTTGGAATTGCCTTGTATCTGGTTGGATGTATTTGAAATGGGTGAGATTAGCAGAACAGATGATGAATATAAAGCTCTGTATAAAGAATCTAAATTACTAGATATGGGTTACGAAATGCCATATTGTGATAAAGATACTGACTTCATAGACTTGGATTTTTCAACAAGAAGTTTGATACTCTTTGAAGTAAGGTCAAATGGTGGTAGTCCATTGTTAGAACGTAGAATATTTAAAAATTCAAAATTAAATCAATATAGATATATTCTTGAAATAACTAAAAGATCAGGTACAGAAGAGAATTCTGGTTTTACAGAAGTTATTTCGATACCAAAAGTATCATCAAACTCGAACGTAATGTTTGATACTTTAATGTACTATAATTATTAGAAAATATTTAGGATTTATATGAAAAAAGTAATATTAATAATCCTCTTATTCTTGTTTATATCTTGTAGTAATGGAACAGACTCAAAAGATGATATTGCTCCTTATGCAGGGGAGGGGTTTACTCAAAACATTTTGTGGGAGAATTTTAATATCCCTGATACTGTTGAAGTTGATTCCGTCTATAGAACTAGAACAAGACTAAAAACAAAATTTAGACTAATAGGCGATATTTATTTTATTGAACAAGATAAAAACTTGGTATTAAATGTGGTTGGTGTAGATGATTTAGCTGACAAACCACATAGGATTTTTGAAGAAAAATTTAAACTTCGTTTTAATACAGATAATGAGGATAACATATTTGATTTTGAAACAGAAGTGAAAGTAAAAAAAGAATACCATCAAGACCATATAAAAGGACATTATTATTCGTTGTACTTACTAATGGATTCTATATATATAGATTCGGATACTTTGTATAGAAGTTCTTTAGGTAAAGATAGTATAAATTACCCCTTTATACTACCAGAGAAAAGATGGTATGTCTGAGGGCAAGAAATGTATGATAGCACATACTCACAAACTACAACTGACTTAGAGTTCTTATCACAATATTTTACTGGTCAAGTCATTGAGATTTATTATTACTCTGGCCAATTATATAATAACTCTATTCAAATTAAAAGATGACTATAAATCACTTCCCTCTAGTTCGGAAAATAATATCCCAAAGAGGTGAGCTAACTCCGTAGCCCTCGTGCGGCTCTACGTAGTGGTGCTTCATGTGGTGTAGTTTTATCTTCTTGAATATACTACTTTTGAATGAGAAATGGTGCATAGCGTAATGCCCTACATCATAGACCAAATACCCTAATAGAAACCCACCGAAATATGGGAATAAGCTCGGCATCGGTACAAGTAAATAGAAGAATAAGAATAATATTGTAGAAAAGATAAGACTCAAACCGGGGGGTAATACTAATCTTTTTGCATCTTGTGGATAGTCGTGATGTACTCCGTGCATTAGCCAGTGTAGTCGCTTTCCCCAAGCCGTTTTCGGTTCGTAGTGGAATACAAAGCGATGCAAAAAATACTCCGCAAATGTCCACACGAATAAGCCAAGTATTAGCATAAGTCCAGTATCAACTAAGCTCATATCATTGCTAAATCCCAAGTACAGGAAGTAAGAAATAATAGGCAAATAAACGATAATCGGCAAAGTCCAATGCGTCTTAGACAATGCTTCGATTATGTTCCATTTGAACATACGAACAGATTCGTTCTTATTTGATATAAAGTGTTTTTCTTTCATTGCCTACTTGTTCGAATTAGCGTAGTAATATTGCAATCTAATAAATATTAGAATTTAGTACAAATATAAGTGCAAGTTAATGCTACTTTATTAGTTCATTTATTATTTTAACTGAATCGACACCTTCTGCTTCTGCGTTGAAGTTAGTCACTATTCTGTGTTGAAGAACAGAAACGGCTACTTCTTTTACGTCAGCTATTTCTGGTGATGAGTTCCCCTTTATCCCTGCTCTTGATTTTGCACCAAGTACAAGGTATTGGCTTGCTCTTGGACCTGCCCCATAGCTAATGTATTTTTTTACTAATTCAGAGTCAGTATAATCTGGACGAGTACTTCGAACTAGATTAACTGCATACTCAACTACATTATCAGCCACAGGAATACGGCGGATTAGGTTTTGGAATTCGATGATTTTATCTGCGCTTATCACTCGGTTGATAGTCGCGTTTGTTTCAACAGTAGTCGATTTTACAATATCAACTTCTTCTTGTAGAGATGGGTAATCAAGCATAATGTTGAACATAAATCTGTCTAACTGTGCCTCTGGTAGTGGGTATGTACCCTCTTGTTCAATCGGGTTTTGTGTAGCAAGTACGAAAAAGGGCTCTTGCAAACTGAGTGTTTTCCCTGCTGCCGTTACTTCGTGCTCTTGCATTGCTTCTAGTAGAGCTGCTTGAGTTTTAGGTGGAGTTCTATTTATCTCATCGGCAAGTACTATATTCGAGAATATTGGCCCTTTGACGAATCTAAAAGTCTTTTTACCAGTAGATAAATCGTCCTCTATCACCTCTGTCCCAGTTATATCACCGGGCATTAGGTCTGGAGTGAATTGGATACGAGAGAAATCTAGGTGCATAGATTCGGCTAGTGTTCGGATAAGCAATGTTTTCGCTAATCCCGGTACACCTACTAATAGGCAATTACCCTTAGCGAACAGTGATATTAGTAGCTCTTCGACTACTTTATCTTGACCAATTATTACTTTTGAAACTTCACTTTTAATTTTATTTATCGATTCGGAAAGCTCTTTTAGTAGCTCGATATCATTTGCCATATTCTTTACTTGATTATCATATTAAAATACATATTACGAATGGTATCAGTTATTGTTTTCGTAACGTCCTAAAATCTTGCCTTCTTTGTCTAATATATCGTATCTATCAAAGTATCCATCGAATTGCTCAACTAGCTTTTTCTCGTTCCCAGCTATAGCTATTGATAGTCCTTCAGGTTTGAAGAGGTCAATTTGAGTGCTGAATAATTCGTCACTTCTAATGTTCTTTATTTTTCTGTAAAATCCATTATAATAGTCATCATCTAGATCATTTAGTGCAATTGTAGTAAGCATTTTTGAGATTTGCTTGTGACTTTCTGCACTTCGTAGAAAACTTCCAAGATAATAGTTTTTCGCACGTTGTAGCTCATCGTCTTCTAACATTTCATTCGATATTCTTGACATTTCTTCAATTATATCACTTACAACCTCTCTAGTTTTATCCAGATTTACAGATGTAGAAACGCCTAATAGCCCTGTATGAACAGCCGAACTAATAGATGAGTGAACCCCATAAGTTAAACCCTTTTGCTCACGAATAAGGTGGTTCAGTCTAGAAAGAAAGTAGCCACCGAAGATTACATTGATTAAGCTGAGACCAGCATAGTTTTCGTGTTTTATATTAATAGTTGGCTTACCAACGCTAATAACTGATTGCGAACTAGAGTTGAAATTCACAATAACTAGTTTGTTTTGCTCACGCACAAGTATATTATCAACATCTTCACTCTCAATATCATCAGCCATTCTGTTGACTAATTCGTTAGCGTATTTTAGAGCAGTTTCTTCGCGCATATTACCAGTCGCTACGATAGAAACCCTTGATCCGAATATATACGATTCCCAACAGTTCTTTATATTCTTACGTGTAAATTCATCCATCTCTTCGCTGAATCCATATTCTGGATTACCATAAGGATGCTCACGGAAAAGCGACGCCATCATAGCAGTAGTGCTTAGGTAGTTGGAATCCGCTTCTTCTTGCTCTTTAGCCGATTTGAATTTACGAATAGTCTTTTCTATTTCTTGATCATCGAATTTCGGGTTGAAAAGCACATCTTTCAGCAACTCGAAAGCCGTATCGAACACATCTTTCAAACAATCTAATCTACAAACTGCATAATCTTTACTCTCAGTAAAGCTAAGCGATGCACCAAGGTAATCTAGTTCTGTCGCGAAATCAAGAGCTGATTTGCTTTCAGTACCAGAGGACAGCAGCTCAAACATAATCTTCGAGATACCAGTATATTCTTCCTCGGAAGTCCCCTTATGGAATAATATCTTGAAAGACACCAAGGGGTGGTTATTGCTATAAAAGTGTAATAACTGCGAGTCATTACTTATGTTTATTCTCTTGGTATCAGGAGCTAAAAAAGCTGGAATATCCGTACTTGCAGGAGGTACAGACCAATCTATTGTTTTATTATTTAAGTCATTCATAGTCGTGTAAATTACGAATTATTTTCCCTAAACTCATTAACTAAGTAAATAAATTCGCTCATGATAATAGCCGTTGCACCCCACAAAGGTACTGTGTGGTGTACATCCCAATACGGATAAGCGAATGGCTTTCCTTTGTATTCTGAGTTCTTTACTTTCAGCTTATCATCGGTCAGGAAGCTATTCAATGGTACGTAGAATGCCTCTTCGACTTCATCGGGGTTCAACCGAAGGTCGATGTTGCTCGGTATTCGTCCTATTACTGGTTGGATTATATTATTAGATGGCGGAACATATAGCCCTGACATTCGCCCCATTAGCTGGATTTTACTACTGCTTATACCCACTTCTTCTTCGGTCTCGCGGAGTGCTGTTTGTTCGAAAGTTTCACCTTCATCAGCTCTACCACCTGGAAAAGAGATTTGTCCACTATGTTTGCGTAACTTACTACTTCGAAGAGTGAACAAAAGATCTAATTGTTCGTTTATCAGAAGAAGAACAGCGCTCTTTTTGGCATCGGGTCTTGGTATATTACTATTTAGTCGCTCCAAATCGGTGAAAGATGCCATTTTGATATGAGCTTTCGCACCGGGCAAATCAGATTTGAGGCGATTATTCAGAAAATCGAAGAATTTTATTGGTTCAGTTATCATAATTATGTCAGTAAACGAAAATATATTCAAAATAGTGAAGCAAATACCAATTGGCAAAGTAACAACTTATGGTGCCATTGCCAAAGCAATTGGTTTGCAATCTTCAGCAAGATATGTAGGATGGGCACTGAATAGTACAAAATTGTCATCTGATATACCTGCACATAGAGTAGTGAACAGAGTGGGCGAACTAACAGGCAAAATGCACTTCCCAACTCCCACGTATATGCGTGAAATGTTGGAATCAGAGGGGGTTGACTTTATTGGTGATAGCGTAGATATGAAAAAACATTTATGGATTCCACCATTAATTAATTAGGTGTGAATATCTAATGTTTTTTCTGTGAACGATTATTTGATTATATTTGTTTTTTAAAAATGAAACAGAAGATTAGGAAAAGAGGTAAAAGTGGATTTATTCGACAAAGCGTTTAGTTTTCATGTAGCAGATGAAGCAAAAGAGAAAGGGATATATCCCTACTTTCGAGCTGTAGAAGAGAATGAAGGTCCAGTTGTGAGTATGGAAGGCCGTAAAGTAATTATGGCTGGCTCCAACAACTACCTCGGACTAACGGCGCATCCCGAAGTAAGGGAAGCAGCAATAAAAGCAATAGAAAAATACGGTACTGGCTGTTCGGGTTCTAGATACCTAACGGGTACATTAGATTTACATATTGAGTTAGAGGACAGATTAGCTAAATTCTTAGGGTTCGAAGAAGTATTGCTATTCAGTACGGGATACCAAACTGGCATTGGTACTATCTCTGCTTTGCCTGTAAAAGGTGAATATATCATAATGGACAAGGAGAATCACGCTTGTCTTATAAATGGCGCTATGATGGCCAAAGGTGCATTCGTTGACTTAGTACGCTACAAGCACAACGACATGAATGACCTAGAAAGAGTACTTAGTAATTTGCCTAAGGATGCTGGTAAACTATTAGTTTCTGATGGTGTTTTCTCTGTTACTGGAGAACTAGTTCACTTACCTGAATTATTAGAATTAGCGAAGAGATATAATGCAAGAGTATTGATAGATGATGCTCATGCTACTGGAGTTGTAGGAGTTGGTGGTCGTGGTACTTCTAGCCACTACGGATTAGTAGAAGAAACTGATATGATAATGGGTACATTCTCTAAGACTTTTGCGTCTTTGGGTGGCTTCGTAGCTGGTCCGAGTAAAGTAATTGACTTTATAAAACACACTTCTCCCGCACTTATATTCAGTGCTAGCCCTACACCATCTTCTTGTGCCGCTACATTAGCAGCACTTAATGTGTTGGAAAGAGAGCCAGAAAGAGTAACACGATTGAAAGAAAATGCAGATTATATGCGAGCTGGATTCAATGAGCTTGGGTTCGAAGTTCTTGATAGCTTAACAGCAATTGTACCCGTTATCGTAGGTGAAGTAGAAAAATCCCTATTGATGTGGAGACGACTATACGACGCAGGAGTTTTTGTAAATGCGTTTATACCTCCAGGAGTGCCTCCTACTATGAGTATGATGCGTACTAGCTATATGGCTACTCACGAGAAACATCACCTAGACAAAATACTTGAAGTATTCGGTGAAGTCGGAAAAGAGTTTGGTCTGATTAAATAATAGCTGAAAAAGTAAAAGTAAAGCAGAATATCTAAATAGATGTTCTGCTTTTTTTTTGACTTATATTTTCAAAAGCATAATAACTAAATTGCTAGATAGACAAGATATTAATGATGATTCTATAGTATGTCACAGCGAGGACTGAAAGGACGTGCTTGCCAAGCCAAAGGCATGGGCTGTCTCAAGATTACTAATTTTAACACAGAGCCCACGAAGATTTGTTTTTCTAATTTTTCACACAAAGGGCACA
>Ga0172380_10009245_pt1 | contig 10549 bp, 7 predicted proteins | sample Leawe162metaG_FD_119747 | JGI IMG/M metagenome (GOLD analysis project Ga0172380, IMG submission 119747) | Leachate microbial communities from a municipal landfill in Southern Ontario, Canada - Leachate well 162 metaG | ecosystem: Engineered > Solid waste > Landfill > Unclassified | place...
GCATCAATCATTTGTTTCGTAACAGCCTGTGTTTCCTGCCTACCAATCCCGTAAAGTTTTTGTGCTTTTTCCTGGAATTTTGACATCCACTCAATAGCTTTTTCCTGGCCCTTACCATGAACCCCTGCGGTACCTGCTTCAAAGACATTGAGCATTTCCCCGGCTTCAGCGCCCTTACGATATTCTTCCTGCTTTCCCAAAAGGATAAAACCAAGACCCATTGCTATAATTCCGCCACCCGACAACAACCCCCCTGTCAAACTAGAAAAAATACCACCAGCCTTAGCTTTTGCCTGCTTTGCCTCTTTCTCAACAAGTTTCCACATCCCAGCCATAGCTTCTTCAAAATCTTTTTTTAAACCCTCAATAGTCTTAGCTAATTTTGTAGTTTTTTCTGTGGCCTCATCAATCTTTTTATTCATGTCCTCCGTAGCTTTATCTGTACCAGAACCAGCGGGATTTATATCCGCAGTTTTATCAGCGGCAGACTCTGGGCCTGCCCCCAAAGCACCAGCCAGTTTGGACATATCTGTATTACTAATATCCTTCAACTTTTGAGAAATCTCGGCAGACTTTTTCTGGTAGTCCTCCAAATAACCAGAAGTTGACTGCAAATGCCTCTCAAACGATTGAAAACCACTCTCAGAAACCATACCAAGATTAGTAAATGTCTGAAAAAGTTCACTAGCTTGGTCCTGAATACCCTTTAAATCATTTGAAACTTGGGAAGCAAGTTTATGAATCGTTTCCCCAAAATCAGTAAAAGACTTGTTCAGAATTGAAAACTGTGACGTAAATGACGTGAAATCAAACGAAAGAAGATATTCTTGCGGGGTCGGCATCTTACTTTACCTATTCGGAACTGACTGTAACGCGCCTCTTGGATTTCGATACAGGCTTTTCATCAACGGCCTCTGCTTTAATCGAAACTCTCATTGAAGCTTCCTTCTTTTCTTCCTTGACTTTGGCCTCACTTTCCAAAGGCTTTACAATATTTTCATTTATCCATTGCGTTTCTGGTGATGATCTAACAGCATATTTCTGCAACTCCACCGGATCATCCAGAAATACTATATCTTCCTCTAGGAACTTCTCCAGCTCCTCTTCATCCATCATCTCAGTTTTACCAGAAGATGCTTCAGTTTCTAGATCTTTTGCTGCCTCTTCTTGTTGTCGTAACTCATCATTACGTTGTACAAAAGCCTCAACAAACCCCTCACGCGACGTCATTACTGCCAAAGGAACATACTCATTCTCGCCCGGCCTTTTTAGAAGATGCGTCTCCGGATCTTCCATTGGCATCAAATTCAAGCCCAAAAGATTTATCAACTCCTTACGGAAAGCTTTGAATAATGTTCCAACTTCTTCTACTCGCCGTTCTTCCTTCATCCTCAAAACTTCGTACTCGAACATCCACTTCGTTTCATTCATATTTTTAACAATAGGATCTGAAATTAATACCCTCTTGGATTCAAGTACCCGCGCCTTAACAATAACGTCAGAAACTACTCTGCGCCAATAGGGGAAGGCTCGGTCGTACTCTCTTCCAATGTCTCCTTTTCCGAACTCTCCCCCGAGGATTTTTTTAGCGTTGCAATTGCCTCCGTCCTTCGGGCCTCTAGCGTCTGATACTTCTCCCAAAGCTCTGCAATACCCTCTGGATAACGATCAGCAAGGAACTTCATCAAATGTTCCGCGCAAAAATACTTGCGGGAATAAGTATTCATGCTTTCCAACTCATTTCTCTTATCTTCAGAAAGCATTTTCCATTCTTCATCAAAATATTCGTAGATAGAAATATCATCAATCTTTCGAATACCAATAGAAAGTGTTGGAAGACGGAAAGAAGCAACGGCCGAAAGCTGATTACTCATAACCACATGGGCCATACGCCAATTGGACTCTTCCTCATTCAGAAGAGAAAAAGTCCAGTTGTGGCCAAGAACACTAAACGTATCGGTAATGTTCCCGGTAACATCCAGTTCTTTCCCGATGTCCTCAAGCAACTGTTTAACTTTTTTGGGATTTGTAGTAGACATTGTAGCTTTCGCTCACTTTCTCTCGCCGAAGCGAGGTTAAAAACTAACCCAACCTGCAACTATTACAGGAAGGCTCTTACACGCTCATACATCAAAGAAGCAGAAACAGAAACAATCCTGTCCCCGTTAGCAGTTAAATTACGACCTAGATTAGTAAACCAACAACCGGTATAAACAAGAAGTTCCGTTGATCCATCGGGATTTGACCACTTCTCAGAAATCTCAAGAGGGTTGGATTGGTCAGTTAGCATCTGAATGCTGAATGAACTCCCCCAAGCCTGCTCCATCTTCTTTTTATATAGGTCATACCGATCTACACGAATAGTAAGATTTGACAGATTCCCAGGAACGTTTTCAAATACTTCCCCGGTAGTTGCTGAATTCAACTCATATGTGTGAACAACGCCCCTATTCTGAGACGGTGCCCAGGTCTGAATCTGCCCAATAGTAACCCCGTTCGCACGGATAGCCACCGCATGGGAAGTTCTAACTGTAGTCTTTGGAATTGCCATATTTATACTCCTCTATCCTACGCTGTCGCCGCGAAGAAAGGGTTGTCCACTGAGTATTCACCGAAGAATCTCTTTGCTGGATACTTCAAATTGTACCAATACTTAAAGAGATACGTTCTTGGATCTGTTGTATCCTGATAAACCATAATGTCCGTCTTAGGATCAATGTCCCGTGTCGAACCGTCGCTATTCTTGTATGGACCAATCGTTCCGTTGTTAATATTGGCTAGAATACCAAGCATAATCCATTTCTTCACGTCAGTAATGAAGTCCGCAAGGTCATCCGGAACAACACCAACTACGTTATTGTAGAGTAGTGAATCAACCGTTGCAGTAACCGCATCTTTCTGAGCCGAAGAAGCAGGTTCCTCAAACGAAACAACCTTGCCACCACCAGCTTCGGTCGTTAGCGGGTCAAGCAACGTGAATTTCCCGGCATCCTGGGTAACTACACAAACACCATTACCCGCTAATGTGTGCCGCTCACCACGAAGATACGTTTCAAAAGTGTCAATTTGGAAGCCCGTGATTAGCTTGTTAATCAGTACATCAGACGGACTTGGAAGCGACGTGTACAGAGCCATAACCGCTGCGGCAATGTATGTCCCGTCAAGGTCTACATCGACTTCACGCCCATCCTCAAGCGTCAAAGTACGCTCTGCCTCAGACGGAGCCACCAGAATGAGCCTGCCACGACCAGGAGAGGTATTCCCCGGCTGTAGCGTCCGCGTAGCACGATATACAAATGTATCTGCCGTATCGGGATCGCCAACCGCTGTACCCCTTGACATCCCGAACCAACCACGCCTATAATGCTTATTCAACATACTCGACTGATCCGCAACGTGAGTCATCAAATAAACTGCTGTATCCGTTGACGTATCAATAACAACTACATCTGTAATTCCAGACTTCTGCTCACAAGAATCAATTGCGGCATGAATTTGCGAAATCGTTGGTGTACCTGGAACAGTTGAATCGTCGATTTGCTGCAACCACAAAGCAGGAGCATTATTTTCAAAAGCAATCTCACCTGCAATTGCCAACTTGTTCCGGGTATAATTTCCAATAGTCAACGGGGAACAATAGGCATAAAGCTGCGTTGGATTATACACCTTTGTTGGAATAATGTAATCATCTGCTGGCCGATTGTAATCGTATGTACAATAATATGATGTGCCAAAAGCAGGCCGAGACGCAGCGCCACGAATTTCGTAGGGTTGGGTAGTCGCCCCAAAGAACAGTGAGAAAGCATTCTGTGCCACAGCATAGAAAACAAGAGAAGTAGCATAGCCCCGCTCAACAGGGAAGCTCTGGAAAGGCGTTCTAACTTCCATCTTCAAATAGCCACCAGAATCTGATGCTGTCCAAGCATACTCAGGACCATAAACAGCACTACCGGCCAAAGCTGCATTAATAATAATGGCAGTCGCCGCCGCAGTAGTAGCACCAGGAGCAAAAACAACTGTAATTGGAGTAAGACCATTAATTGAGAAATTCAATTGGTCGCTAACACCAGCAACGAAAGTATAGTTTTGGATTACTGTTGCAGTCACATTTGCAGCATGATAATATGCAGCTACATTCCAATCAATTGTAGTAGTAGCGCCATTCTCATAATCCTGATTTTTCGTATAAGATGAAGAACCTGGATAACTTCCAGTAAGGATAATGTTAGAGAGAGTATCAGTTGCAGAAGTTTCCGCTAATGGATCTTCAACCGTCTCGACAGTCACGTATTCAATTGTGTAAGTTGCCGTTGAAGAATAAACCGCATCAATTACTTCTACAATTGAATTGGGCTGAACACCGGCCGTTGCAGAAGGTGCCCACGATGCATTAGAAATAATGGAAGCACAATCATGGTCCAAAGAAACAAAAATCTTAATATCTGAAGCCGTACCGGTTGTCGGAGAAGTTAACCTCAACGTATCATTTGGTGCCAAGGTTGCAAAAGTTGTTGCAACCGCATTATATGTAGCACCATACAGAGGACTGGCCGCAAGAGCAGCATTAATCTCCGTAGCAACTTGCGTAAGGGGAATAACACCGGGGGTAATAGCAATTGTAAGAGCCTTTTTTCCATCCAAAGAAACAGTAAAACTGTGGTGTGTGCCGTCCGTAGTAACAGGTGTTCCCGCAGCACCAGCAATCATCGCAGGAGCAAACGACCAATCCCCCAAACCAAGAGCGTTTCCGTTCATATAAAGAACAGCATTATTACGGTCCCTGTTTGATGTATTTACAACATTCGACCTAAAAGGAGTAACAGCGGACCAACCTGCTACCGTCTCGGCATAGACCTTCCCACGAACAACCGCCTCATTTGTAACCCTACGAGTACGGGGAGCAATTGCTACAACGCAGCCGGTTCTTTCTGAAACAACAGAAACCGAACCCGGCTCGATTACCTCAGAAATATATACACCAGGATCGGTATAAACACTAATTGCTATTGTCATTTAAAATCCTCCTACTTGCACTTAATCATAAGCCAACTTGTGTAGGTTTCTTAAAGGGACACAAATTAAATCACCAAAGACTTAAGCAGCAGGTGCCCAAAATGGATTATCCACTGAGTATTCACCGAAGAATCTCTTTGCCGGATACTTCAGGTTATACCAATACTTGAACAAATACGTCCTTGGGTCTGTTGAAGACTGGAACACTTGAATGTCCGTTTTTGGGTCAATATCCCTGGAAGAACCATCAGTATTCTTGTAAGGCCCAATTGTCCCATTATTGATATTTGCGATAATTGCCAACATTATCCACTTTTTAATATCTGTGATAAAATCGGCAAGATCATCCGGGACAACACCAACCACATTGTTGTATAGCAAAGTATCAACTGTTGAAGTTACAGCATCTTTCTGCGCCGAAGAAGCTGGCTCCTCAAACGAAACAACCTTGCCACCACCGGCTTCTGTCGTAAGAGGATCAAGAAGAATTAACCTTCCTGCGTCTTCGGTAACTACACAAACGCCATTACCTGCCAAAGTATGTCGTTCTTCAGTTAAATATGTCTCAAAATCATCAATTTTGAACCCGGTGATTGTCTTGTTAATCAAAACATCTGAAGGTGAAGGTAAACTGGTATAAAGAGCCATAATCGCGGTAGCCACATATGACCCATCTACTTCCACATCAATCTCTCTGCCATCATCCAAAGTAACCGTCCTAGTCACCGTTGATGGGGCCACTAGAATGAGCCTGCCACGTCCTGGAGAGGTATTTCCCGGTTGTAGCGTCCTGGTTGCCCGATACACCAACGTATTTGCCGTGTCCGGATCACCTACCGCCGTGCTTCTAGCCATCCCAAACCAACCGCGCCTATAATGCTTGTTTAACATAGAAGATTGGTCAGCAACATGGGTCATCAAATAAACCGCAGTATCCGTTGAAGTATCAATGACAACGATATCGGTAATTCCCGACTTTTGTTCGCAAGAATCAATTGCTGTGTGAATCTGTGTGCTAGTTGGAGTACCAGGAACCGTTGAATCGTTAATCTGTTGCAGCCACAAAGAGGATGCACTGTTTTCAAATGCAATGCCGCCAGCAATCGCCAGCTTGTTCCGTGTATAATTCAACACCGTCAAAGGTGAACAATAACCATAAAGCTCTGCCGGGTTATACACCAACCAAGGAGTTAAATAGTTAGATGCTGGCCTGTTGTAATCGTAGGTGCAGTAATAAGAATCACCAAAAGAGGGCCGTAATGCCGCGCCACGAATTTCATACGGAAGAGTTGTTGCACCAAAAAATAGAGAAAATGCGTTCCTGGTGTTGGTATAGAAAATAATTGAAGTGTCATATCCGCGCTCTACAGGGAAGCTCTGGAAAGGTGTTCTAACTTCCCACTTCAAAGACCCCGCATTATTTGAAGCCGTCCAAGCATATTCTGGACCATATGTAGAACTTGCGGCTAGAGCGGCATTGATTTCCGCAGCCAAAGTAGCCGCCGTTACACCAACACCCGCCGTAAAAGTAACTGTAATTGCCGCCAACCCGTTAAGAGAGAAAGTAATCCGGTCACTAATATTTAGAACGGGTGTATAAGGACCAGCCACCGTTGCTGTCACATTAGCAGCATGATAATAAGCAGCCACATTCCAGTCAATTGTAACGGTAGCTCCGTTTTCGTAGTCCTGATTTTTCACAAATGAAGAAGAACCTGGATAACTTCCCGTGACCACGATATTGCTAAGGGTGTCAGTTACAGTTGTATCCGCTAATGGATCTTCAACCGTTTCAACCGTTACATACTCAATTGTATACGTAGCCCCCGAAATGTAAGAAGCATCAATTATTTCAACCGTAGAATTTGGCTGAATCCCAGTAGTGGCTGATGGAACCCAAGAACCACTAGAAATTACGGAAGCCCCATCCGTAAGAGGAGAAAGGAAAATCTTAATATCAGAAGCGGACGTTGTTGTGGGCGACGTCAATTTCAATGTGTCGTTCGGGTTCGTTGTAGCGTAGGTACTCGCAACAGTAGCATATGTTGCACCATAAATTGGGCTGGCGTTCAAAGCTGTATTGATGTCCGTCGCAATAGTAGTAAGCGGGGTTGAAATGCCGCTTGTCAAAGCTACAGCAAGTGCTTTCTTTCCATCCAAAGACAGAGTGAAATACCGAGTGCCGCTGGACACCGGAGGCATTTCCGTACCATTACCAACATCGGAATCCATGAAAGCTGTGCCGCCAGCACCGGAAATATCGGTACCCGCACCAGCAGGAACAGCCGAAGTCACACTAACATCGGAAACAAACGGATCAACACTTACTGAAGAAACAATAAAATGATCCACAGACCATGTACAAGTTTCCAAGTGGGTTGGTGTCAAAGCCCGAATACCAACTTGAATAACCGTCGCCACATCATTCATATTCGCGCAAGCACCAAAGTTCAGCCCAAGAACGTTATAGACAACACCATCAATAGAAATAGTAAATTCACCGTCGCCAACAACGGTCCAAGTTAAAAGAACAGCCGTTGCCCCGTTACCGCCCAACAAATAAGCAGGAATCGTTGTAACAGTCGTATTAACCGGTGTCCCAGGAGTTGCTGAATTGTTGATTGTAGCAGGAATAAACGACCAATCTCCTAAGCCAAGAGCATTTCCATTTTGGTAAAGAATTGCGTTATTTCTATCGCGGTTCGAAGTATAAGTCAATATTGCTCTGTATGGCGTAGAACCTGACCAACCTGCTACCGTCTCAGCAAAAACCTTGCCACGAACGATAGATTCATTCGTTACACGCCTTGTACGTGGCGCAATGGCTACGACACAAGGGGTTCTTTCAAAATTAGTAGAAACAGAACCCGGCTCAATTACCTCTGCTTGGTAAACCCCTGGATCTGTATATGTGCTGATTGCAATAGTCATTTAGACCTCCTACATTTCAAAACAGTATAACATCAAAAAAGTTGGCCCATTGAAGACCCTAGCCAATTCTTTTGAAATTCTTACTCAACACCCCATAATCCCCATCGGGCAATGATGTAGTCCACACAACATCCGTGCTATTCAAGAAAATAGGAACCGTAGTCAATGGCCTATCAATGTAATCCGCTATCAAAATTGGGATAGAACCACGATTCGCATAGATATAATCGTAAAGCTCCCCACCTAACCGGGGAACATTTATCTCCCCAGACCAGCTAAATTCACCCTTGAAAATTATGTGGTACCACTCAGCAGGTGTCACTGCGTCGTCAAAATAGGACCTACCCAAAAACTGAAAACGCCTTTTTTCCATCCAGAAACCAAAAAATGTCTGAACAAGGTCGCTCATCTCCCCACGTTCATTTAAATCGTCAGTAATTACATCAATATTTATGGTCATTTCCGCCATAGTGCCATATCTGTTCTTTGGCGGTCTTGCGGTATTAAGATATGTGTCCGTTTGCCCAACAGTTAACCCAAATGCCGTTAAACAAGCCGCAGTGCCCCCTGTAATGGTTATAATGTTGGGGGTGCCCTCTGCACAAGGCCCCCCAGCCGTGAGCCTCAGATAGCCATCTACGGTCGCAGAAGCGGTATAGTAAAGTGCTTGTGCATTTATTGCCAAAACTACAGCATCTATTGTAGCTGCTCCTATTGTGGCAAATAATATACTACTAAAAGTAATGGTTGAAGTTGTTGTATTTTCAACCAAGCCCCGTGGAACAGTTGTCAGGGTGAGTGTCCAACCATCGGTCAAAGCAAAAGGACCAGCTTTTGTACCTTCTACACGCGGGGGATCTTGTACATGATCCACGAAATTATTTCCAATGCCTAGACGCTTCTCGCGCGAGGTTGCTGAAGTAATAGCAATCATTGGAAATTTATCTGAAGTATCCGCATACGACATCATTACTTTCGTAATGGTTTCGAGATCTCCTTCAGCAATACCGGGAGCAGTAGTTCCACGACTGTATTTGTTTATTGTGGGAATCTCGCTCAATTTATATGCTGCATCTGTCGAAATATATTGGAAATATGACCGCAATTCCGTCATAAATGCGTCTTTGGCCGTCTCAATAAGCTGCCCAAACCTTGGCGGATCTGTGCTGTCATAGGGGGCAGTTTCTATGTATTGTCTCTCTGTAAGGTCTTCTCTGGACATTTTGTCTACCTATTAAAATTCCGCACTACGTTTCGTATCACCATCGGGTGTGGTTCTCATCTTGACATGTAACCTCCGTGCCTGTATCTTTAGGCACCGACCTGCACCCCAGGTCGTTTTCAACTTGTAAGATGTTCCTGGCTGAATTCTCATCTCTGTCCATAACCAAGCCACACACAGGACACTCATGAATGCGAATATTTAGTGCCTTACGCACTAGGGTACCGCAATCCGAACAGTGCTGACTTGTGCCCTTTGGGTTAACTAGCACAACCGGAAAACCAGCTTCTTCCGCTTTATTTTTCAGTTGAGCTATAAACATCCCCCAGGAAGCATCCATTATGTTTCGTCTCATAGAACGGGTGTTTTTCTCTGTCATCCCTTCTGGGGCTGGACGTGTTGAAGCCAGCATCCCAACAATGTTCAATTTCTCAACTTTAAAACCATCATATTCTTTAGCTAGAGCAGCAACAGTTTGAAATATAAAATCTTTGCGCTTATTAGCAACTTTCGCGCTGATGCGCGAAAGAACTTGCTTGGACTTTTTCCTATTGTTTGATCCTTTTTTCTTGGAACTTAAATCTCTTTGAGCTTCTTTTACCTGGGGAAGAACTTTCTTTAGAAAATGGGGATGATCTATATCTTTCCCATCGGACATTTTAGCAAAGGTCCTCAAACCAACATCGATCCCAACCTCATTCCTAGGAGCTTTGACAGCAGGAGCAGGACCAACATCAATCCGAAAATCCGCCCACCAGCGATTTTGGCGCTTGACGATTCGAAGACCTTTGATTTCCCCGTCCCTGTGAATCTTGTTCCTCATAGTCAGAACAATAGGTGTTGGACCTGCTTTGATAATTAACTTCTTTCCTTCAATCTTCCAGCCCCCAAGACCAGAAATCAGCGTGTCAAATCTACCCTTACCCTTAAATCTCGGAAAACCTGGGTTTTTTCCTGCTTTTGATCTTCTGTAGAAACTAACATAGGCAAGATCCAACCTGCGGAGAGAGGTTAATCTCGTCATCTCACTCGGCAAAAGTTTAAACTCTGGATCATCCGCACGAAGGTCAGTTAAATCCCCATACTGTTCATAAAGAGAAACAGAAACTTTCTGTCTACTATAAGCCTCCCGCCTTTGCTGTAAGGCTGCATTGTAAAGCTGCCTACAAGATTCCAGCACAGAAAGAAGTAAAGCTTCCTGCTTATAAGATCGCCCTAACTTAACTTTACTTGTCCTAAACATATCCTTATTTCCACGTTTTTCTCAAAAGGATAACGCCCGCTCCTACCAAACCAAAGAATACGGACCTACCGTATCCGCAACCCTTGTTGTAAAAGTCTGCGACACTAAAATATACGAGAAAGGATCAGTATTTTGCCAAC
>Ga0172380_10009246_pt1 | contig 10549 bp, 14 predicted proteins | sample Leawe162metaG_FD_119747 | JGI IMG/M metagenome (GOLD analysis project Ga0172380, IMG submission 119747) | Leachate microbial communities from a municipal landfill in Southern Ontario, Canada - Leachate well 162 metaG | ecosystem: Engineered > Solid waste > Landfill > Unclassified | place...
GGGTGACACCCGCCTGACCTTCGTCGTCCCTGGCAAGCCTCAAGGCAAGCAACGCGCACGTCGCGGACGTGGCGGTCAGTGGTACACGCCAAAAGAGACGGTAGTCTATGAGCGCGCCGTATCTAACAGCGCCATGGTGGCGATTGCGGCGGGCGGATTCAAGGGCCGCTATCCTGGCCCTGTAGAAGTTGAAGTCTACTGTTATTTCCCCGATGCTAGGAGACGGGACGCCGACAACGCGCTGAAATCGGTTCTTGATGGAATGCACGGTGTGGTATACTATGATGACACGCAGGTTGTTCGTGCCACTGTAGAAAAGTGCATAGACGGGCAGCGGCCACGGACTGTAGTTGTGGTTACGTATCTAGAGGAATGCTAAAAAAGGAGGATTAATGCATCTCATGAATCAAAAAGATCGCGAAGACCTCGGCCTGAACAAGCTGCCCCAAGAGGTACGCGACTACATCGCCGCACTAGAGACAGAGTACGAACGTGTCACAAGCCGTCAGAAGCGCCTGCGCGATAACATCCGGCACATGCAGGCCAAGCTAGAGACGGTCAACCTGCGGAACGAGCTGGCGCCGATTGCCGGGGGAGCAGCAGCGCAAAGCAAAAGGGTCTACGAGGCGATGCGGCGGGCGGTGTGACGGTGGACGTCAGCATGGACAAAGGGTCCGCAATCAGCGACGATGATATGCAGCTCGCAGAGACAGTTGCGGAGCGTGTGTGTGATGGCGCAAGAGCATTCATCGCCCGCAACTTGCGTGAGATTGTGGGGTGTGAGGAAGACGAGGCGCTAATGATTTGCGTTGACGCACGCGTACTCCTGCGCCTGTCAATCGACTTCATGCGCGACAACGAGGATGTAGCGGTAGCGCGCTTGCGGCACCAGGTTGCCGACGAACTGCGCAAGCTGGCTGACGGCATCGGTGACTAGGACACCGTCACCGTGACGCTAACTACATCCTCCCTCGCCTCAAGCGCCTTGACGCACTCGCTGGCGAAGTATTCGTCGTCCTCGCGGAGAATGCCTTGCGACCCGTCTGCGTATGTGATGTGTATGGTATCGGCAGGTGGTCGGGAAGACTTTAGGATGTGATACACTAAGACTGACCGGACGCGCTAAGTCCGGTGCCGGGGCTCGCGATTGCGGACGCGCAAGAGACGGCGACAGTGCTGCGGGTAGTTTGGGCGTGTACGCTCGTTGTGTCCCATTCGACTCGCTTCGACACTGAAAAAGGCGCGAGTAGTGTGCGGCTGGCAATAGGGGGCCGCACACACTATAGTTTGGCGGTCTGCTTTCGAGCGGGCCGCCTTTTTTGTCCCCCACAAGTTCGTAGTGCAGTTGCATACAACGTGTGCTATGTTTGCAATGTATGCAGCCCTCCAGCGCGCTTGACTGCGCCTTCACGCAACTCAAGTCTAAGCAACCGCGATACCAAATTCTGTATTCATACCTCCGAGGCGACCAGCCGGTTCAATACGCCACGGAGCGACTTCGCAGCACCTTCAAGGACATCACTGCACGGTGGAGCGAAAATTGGTGTTCGATTGTAATCGAGTCACTACTTGACCGCCTCCAGCTAAAGGGCTTCAAGCTCGAAAATGAGCCCGCGAAACTGGTGCTTGAGGAACTGTGGGATGCGCTAGACCTTTCTCTTGACGCCGATGACATCGCCCGTGACGTAGCAGTCTGCGGCGAGGCGTTCCTCATGGTAGAGAAGACAGACGCCGGCGTGCGCGCCTTTGCGAATGCCCCGCACCTTTGCACGGCTCACTACCTAGAAGACAATCCCCGTGAGCTAGAGTACGCCGCCAAGTGGTTTGACTCAGGTGGCGTCGCTCACCTGACGCTCTACTACCCAGACGTTCTGATTCACTACGTTGCCACGAAGCCGCGCTCCGAGGTGACCGAGGCCAAGGCGTTCACGCTAGACCCTGCGTTTCCGGATGGCGAGGAAAAGAACCTCTACGGCCGTATCCCCCTCTTCCACTTCCAGCGCGACCGCAACTCTGAGTGCGGCGAACTGCAGAACGTCATCCCGCTCCAAAATGCGTTGAACAAGTTGTTCGCCGACATGATGGTGAGCGCAGAGTACGGGGCATTCCCGCAGCGCTGGGCGATTCTGCACGCGGGCACGAAGTCCGAGCTGAAGTCCGCCCCCAACACCATCCTTGAGATTCCGTTTGACGCGGAGAGTGGCCAGAAGCCAGAAGTCGGGCAATTTGCTGCAACGCAACTAAAGAACTTCTTGGATGGCATCGACCACATCGCGATGAAGATCGCCGTGCTAACCCGGACGCCCAGGCACTACCTCATGCAGAACGGCGACATGTCAGGAGAGGCACTGATTGCCGAAGAGGCACCGCTGTCGCGTAAAGCCCAGAAGTACACACATCGTCTCGGCGTCACGTGGTGCCAGGCGGTGCAGTTCATGCTTGAGCTTTCGGGCCACGCGGTCACTGAGAACGACATTGAGCCCGTGTGGGATGACGTGCGGACCGTACAGCCGCTCACGGAGTCGCAAGTACGCCTGAACAACGCAAAGGCTGGCATTGCAATCGAGGTCCAGCTAGAAGACGAGGGATGGACTGACGAGCAACTAGCACGGATTGCGGACGCAGAGACGCAGAAGACCGTGAGGGAAACAGAGGCGAGCGACGTAGCTAGGGCGGATGCGCTGGCGCGCTTCAACGCCGGGCAGGTCAAGGGCGCGCCTAATGCGACGGTGGCGGAATGAGCCCCGTGTACGAGAGTGAGGTAGTCAGGGCAGCAAGAGGCTTCAAGGCCGCCATTCTCTCCGACGATGCAACGCAGATGGCACACCTCGCCGACCGCTACTTGCAGATTGAGCTAGGGCTTGAGGATGTCATTGCGGCGCTGTCTGAGCGCATCGCCAACATGGAGGATGAAGGGCGCGCTACCTACTGGCAGGTGCAGAAGCTCTCGACATACCAGCGACTTCAGTTGCGTTTGGCTTATGAGTTGAATCAGTACAACGCATGGGTGGCTGCCAACGTTCGTGAGGAGCAACTGAGGTTCGCCGGCCTCGGTACAGACCACGCCGCATCCTTGCTCAACGTGCAGAAATCAGGTACCGCTGTCCCTCTCACGTCAGCAGAACGCGACCGTCTCATGGCCATGATTGGCTACGCAGGCGACGGCTCACCCCTCTCTACTCTGCTCTCCAAGTCAGGCGACATCGTCCGTAACGCCGTGACGCGCGAACTGTTGCAGGCCGTGTCCCGCTCGCAGAACCCCCGTCTGACTGCACGTGCTATCCGCAAGGCCACGGGCATGGCGCTCAACCGGGCAATGGCAATCGCACGTACTGAGCAACTGAGGGTGTATCGCGAGGCGACGGCTGCGAGCTACAGGGCGTCAGGGATTCAGTGGTACCAAAGGATTGCGGCGCGCGACCCCGCTACCTGTCTCGCTTGCCTGTCTCTTGATGGTGAGATTTCCACGTCAGACGCGAGCGTTGACGACCACGTGGCCGGAAGATGTGTAGTGGGAGAAACGCTCGTGTCAGGACCGCGCCCCCTAGCGTCCATGAGCAGACCGTACGCCGGAGAGATGGTCACCCTGCGCACCGCGTCTGGGCAGGCGGTGACATGCACGCCTCACCATCCGGTTCTAACACAGCGTGGATGGATCAACGCGGAGAGCGTAGCCGTTGGGGACTACGTCCTCGCCTCCGACCGTCACAGTCACATTGGAGTGGCTATTGAGGCGGTTCGGAATGAACCGAAGCGCACGAGCGCCTCCCCTTACTTTGGTTGCACCTGGGATGCGCTATCTGCACGTTCTCTGGACAATGCGGCCCGCCAAGCGCAAGCGGAACGATGTGGTCAATGTGGAATTCGTCAGGTTTCACGGGAAGACCGCAGATTCCACACACTCCCTCGTCTCGTGCGTAAATCTGCTCTCTGTCAACAGGGGCTACAAGCTGATTGCGCTTACGGGCGATGCGTTGCTGGTCATACTCGCGCCTCTCTTGGCGGTGACTGGCACGGTACTGAGCGCAACTATCACGGCGATCATCGGGATTGTTCTCGCAGCGCATTGCTTGGCGCTGGCGCTGTTCGTCCCTGTGTTTTTGATACCAACGTTTCCGTTGTTCGCGAGCCGCCTCTGGGTGCGACTGCTTCCAGCGGGCCGTCCGATCAGATGCTGACATATGTATCTAGTATACCCGGGCACGCGCTCGTCTGGACGCAGGTTGTGAGCACAAAGTGTCGTCAGTTTGACGGGACTGTATACAACATGTCCACCGCTCCTGAGTGGTACTTCGCTGATGGCATCGTGGTGCACAACTGCACGTCGATTCCGATTGTCCCTGGCGTAGAGAATCCGCAGATGGAGCCCGCACAGTCTTGGTTTGACAGGCAAGCAGAGAGCACGCAGCGCGCCATGATGGGCGACGCTCGATACAGCATGTACCAATCCGGCCGCGTCGGATGGTCCGACCTCGGCCATCGCGTCCAGAATCCGACATGGGGACCGTCGCCACAGGTGGTACCCGTCAAAGACCTTGCTGTCGCCAGGACGGCGGCGGCCTAATGAGGAGTAGCTGAGATGGCTAACGACCCCGCACCGAATCCCGACCCGCAGAACGACCCGCCCGCGAATCCGCCGGCCAACGATCCGCCTGTGCCCCCGGCGAACTGGGATGCCCTGCTTGCCTCCCTGCCAGATGACATACGCGATTTGACGCAGACGCTTCACGAGGCCGACCACGAAAGCAAGGTAACGGGCCTCAAGAGTGCGCTTGGCAAGGAGCGCGATAGCGCCTCCGCTACAGCCAAGCAACTCCGCGAGTTGGCAAAGACCAGCGAGGCAGTGACTGCCGAGGCGCTGAATAAGCTTGCGGTCGAGAAAGACAAGCTCGCAGCCGAGAAGGACGCCGAGCTTGAGACGGCCCGCAAAGAATCAACGTTCTACCGTGAGGCGGCTGCCGCTGGCGTCTCGGCTGACAAGCTGGCGCGTGCATGGCTTCTCTGCCGCAATGCCGATTACTTCACGAAGCGCGGAGACCCGGATATCGCTGCCATGAAGGCCGAAATACCCGAGCTGTTCGCCGCCCCGCAGACCACGACGCAGACCAATGCCGGTACAGGTACTCGGCAGCAGCCGGCCGTGAAGGAAGACTTTAACACCAACCTACGCGGCGTACTGAAGCCGCAATAGCACAGGAGTTACAATGGGATACAGTGACATTCTCTCCACCGCCGACGCTCTGGCACTCATGCCGACTGAGCAGCGGATGGAGATTATCCAGTCCACCTTGGACAATGGGTTTCTTTTCACTCACGGCCGGCGTCTGCGCAACTTGACGAAGGCGACTGCCACTCTGAAAGTTTCTAGCGAGCTTGCCCTATCGCAGTGGGTAGACGCGCCGTCTGGCGAGAATCACGGCGGCCTGATTGAGTCCACTACGACCGGTTGGGAAGACGTCATTATGTACGTCGCCAAGGTCGCGTCGTTCGTGGTGCTCGACCAGGATACTATCGACGACACCGACATTGACATCTTCCAGAAGTGCAAGGACCAGGTTTCTGGCGACATCCCGCGTCTAGTTGATGCGGCCGCGCTTGCTGGTACCAACGCTCCGACCGGCTGGCCGGTTGGCGGCATCTATACGCACGCTGTTAGCGCTGGCAACAGTGTCGCTATCGGTACTGGCGATGACATCTATAGCGACGTTATCGGTATGACAGATGACACTACGACCGGCGTATGGGGCAAGGTCGAGGCCGACGGTTACGAGCCCAGCGCGGCTTGCGGTGCTATTTCGATGAAGTCGCAGCTTCGCGGCTGCCGCTCCACCGATGGTGTGCCGATCTTCAACCGCGTACCTGGTCAGGGTATGGCCTATGAGCTGGACGGCGTGCCGGTCATGTTCCCCAAGCACGGCGGGTTCCCGACGACCACCACGAACCTCATCGTGGGAGATTTCACTAACGCCGTTTGGGCCATGCGCAAGGAACTCGAAATGAAGGTCATCACGAGTGGGCCGATTGTCGACGCTGCGGGCAACAACATCGTGAACCTGGCCCAGCAGGACTGCGTGGCGCTGCGCTTCATCATGCGCCTCGGCTTCGCCCTGCCGAACCCCATCAATCAGACGCAGAAGACCAAGGCGTCTCGCTCGCCCTTTGGCGTGCTAACTGTCTAGTAATCGGTCCCGACCGACAATGTAGGAAGGATCACACATGGGTCTATACCCAAAGAATCTGAAAGAGTTTGTCGCATTGTGCGGAGTCCCGCGCGCCAAGGACTCGAAGGTGTTCATTGTGGACACCGAACAGGGCAGCGACAGCAACCTCGGTACGTCGTTTGACAAGCCGCTTCTGACGCTTGAGGCGGCATACGCACTCTGTACGGCTGACCGTCATGACACGGTACTGTTTGTGGCACGTGACACTGCCGACAACCCTGCGGCTACCATCACGTGGAACAAGGACTATACTCACCTGATTGGCGTGGGTTGTGAGCTGCCCGGCGTCGGCCAGCGTTGCCGCGTTGTGTTTGCGGATGCGATTACGCACGTTGGAATCACATTCGCTAGCAACGGCTGCATAGTCAAGAACATGCAGTTCAACAACGAGCATGTGACCGGCACGGCGACGGGAATCGCTGTCGTCACCGGCTCCCGAAACTACTTCGAGAACGTGTTCTTCATGAGTCCGACTTCGGGTACGGCGGCTTCGTATTCGCTCAAAGTCAGCGGGTCTGAGAACGTGTTCAGGCGCTGCACTATCGGCCAGATGACTAACCCGCGTACTGCCGCAAGCTATGGCCTCTGGCTCTTCGGTGCTGCGACTTGCCTGCGGAACAAGTTTATCGGCTGCGAATTCCTTAGCTGGTCGAGTGTGACCACTCATGCACTTGTTTACGTCGACGCTGAAGTGGCTGTCGTGCCATGGTCGACGTGGTTTGAGGACTGCCTTTTCCACAATCAGCCTAACGGGGCCGCATCTGGCACTCTTGCCGTCGCTATTGACGACAACGCAACGGCCGCAGAGCACATGATGATCCTGCGTGGTAACTGCTCGGTCGCCGGCTGTACTGCGGTTGCCGATCCTCTGACCTATGTCTTCTTCGCCGAGACCGGTACCGGTACGCAATCCGGCCTGCTCATGGCGACCGTCGCTGAATAACCGACTCATTGAGCGGCCTCGGGAATCCGCCCGGGGCCGCATGAAAGGAATCACATCATGGCAGAAGTCACTCCCACCATTAGCCGGGGCGGACTCTCGTTCGAGATCACCGGCCAGGTGAGCCATGCGGCCACGGCGGCCGGCAGCCTCGCCTATTTCCAGAACCCCGAAGACTGCCCGATTGTCATCAAGAGCTGCATGGTCTACGGCGTTACTAACTCCACGAGCGCTTGCAACCTGACCATCGGCCACGCCACTACTGTTATCGGCGGACACGACACGGCTCAGCTCTTTGCGGCTGCCGCTCAGGCCGATTCGCATGGTACTGCGGTCACCGGCTTTGCCAATGGCGACGCTGCCGATTCGCTGCCCGTCGTGCCGACCGATTCGTATATCTGCGCGTGGGCGTCGGCCGATTCGTCTGGTCTTGAAGCAATCGCGTACATCGACTACGTGCGCGCCGAAGAGTTCACGGCATAACAATGGCCACCCAGCGGACACTAGCAGTCAGTCCATCGGTAGCCTCGGCTACTGCCGTTCACGCCGCCATCACGCTGACGACTGTTCCGCAGACGGTCACTACAGGTATCACTAGCCCCGATGTCTGCCGCGTCTTGTCCATCACGGGTAACGCGGCGGGCATCGTGGGTAACGTCACGATCAACGTCACCGATGCGAATGGCGAGGCGGACTCCGACGTAATCGCCCTGAACGGCGTCGCCACAGTCTTGGGCGTCGTCGGGTCCGCCACCGTTACAAGCATAGAACTTCCCGCCCGCACACACGTCGGAGACACGGTGTCAATCGGATACGGCGATGTCTTCGGCCTGCCTGGTCACATCGCCGACTCTACCGATGTGACACAAGCAGAACGCATGGCTACGGGAGCTACTACGTATACCGCTGAGACCGTCGGCAGCGTGAACGAGACGTACTCCACTGTTGCCGCTGTCATCGTTGCCGGCGACACGATGCAGTGGACCTACTATGACCGTGGCCTAGACGGGCAGGACGTGGCGACGCTCAGGCGCATGACTGCCGAGCCGACCACGACCACCTACTCCGACTCGCTGCTCTCTGAGTACATCGGCAAGTACCCGCTCACGGACGCAACGGGGTACCAGCCCGAGGAATTGAACTGGACGCCGACCTACGATCTCAACCGCGCGGCCTCTGACATCTGGTATGAGAAGGCGAGCACGCACGTTGGTGACTACGCATTCACGGCGGACGGCAGCACCTTCCACCGCGAGCAGGCGTACCAGCAGGCGATGAAGGCCGCGAGCCGGTACGCCAGCATGGCCGCGCCAAGCTCTCTCACCGTGCGCGTCGACCGCGACTTTGAGCGCGACTACCAAAGCAACTACTGGAGGAACACAAACTCCAATGGTGCTTTGTCTAACTACGTCGTCAACGGGCCGCAGGATGGGGAGGACGATTGAGGCCCGCACGTAAAAGAGCCGCCCGGAGGCGGCTCGGTGGGAGCTTCTATGGGGATGGACTACGCCCGCTTGACCTCGCCATTCTCGACATAGTAACCGGCCTCGCGGAAACGCTCAACGAGCATGAGCACGGCGGGAGTCGGCTCGTCCGTAAGCCTGACTTCGGCCGCCTCTGGGTCGACCCATATGCTCGACTGTTCCATGCTGTCGAATCGCGCATAGGGCCAGTACTGAATGCGGACCTTTCCGGGGTGACGCTTGCTTGTGGCTGCCGTGATGCGGCCGACGTGCTCGCGGTCGAGATCGGGACGCGTGCGCAGACGACGCCAGAACTTCACTGTGTCGCCCCTCTTGAGTGCCTGTGTCATGACCGCCACTCCGGGTCCGTTCTGACTGACAACCTCAGTATACCCGATATCAAATGGATTGCAACACTTCCGCGAAAGTCTGCCGAATCGGCAATCGCATGACCTTCTCCGCCGCAGAGATCGCAGCTCTAGCCACCACGCAACAGGTCTGGATGCAGGACTCGTGCAAAATCGGCGTACTCACGCAGGGCGTTGACTCTGCGGGCGGGCCGACAAGCGCCTACACCTACGGAGCAGAGGTTTCCTGCGGTGTGAACACGCATCCCGGCAGAGGTGCACAAGGCCGCTTCTACGATTCAGACGGTACGTACTGGAACGCAGACGCCGAGATTCGCCTGCCGCTCGGTACCACTATCGCATTCTCAAGCCGCGTCCGCCTGACCAAGCGCATGGGAACGGCCGTGACGAACGTTGACTATGACCTCCTGCGCGTTCCAGAGACGGGCGTCTCCTGCATCGTGCTCTACTGTCGGGCGGTGAGTACCTAATGGCCGGCGGCTTCATGACCATGCGAGTGATCGGCGACGACGTACTCGTGGCGAAGCTTGAAAAGGCCATGGCTGCGACGGTCATCATGCAGCCGACTGCACTTCAACAGTCCGGCCTGCTAGTCGAGCGCCGGGCCAAGCAAATCGTGGTCGAAAAGGATGTCATTGACACGGGCAACCTGCTCGGGAACATCGTCACGCACCCGCCGGAGGGTGACTCTATCGAGATTGTGAGCGAGGCGGATTACAGCATCTTCAACGAATACGGCACGTACAAAATGGCGGCCCGTCCCTACATGCGCCCCGCGCTTGACGAGTCAAAGCCCGAGGTCGAGAAGCTGATAGGCAAGATGTTCATGGCCGAAGTTGGGGCGGTGCTCAGTGGGCTTTGACGACACCGTGTATGCCGCACTCTCGGGTGTTTGCTCAGGACGCGTTTACCGCCTCGAAAGGCAGAAGGACCCCGTCTACCCTCTCGTGGTCTACAACGTCGTTTCTAACCCCCGTGAGCAGTGTTTCGGGGCAACGCAAGCCGTGGCCGTCTCGCACCCGCGCTATCAGTTCACGGCGTGGGCGCAGAACCAAGCCGATGCAGTGGCCGCGATTGAGTCCGTGCGGACAGCGCTTCGTGCCATGACGGTACCTGTGTCCATTGTGAACGAATACCACCTACGCGAACCCGAGGCGGGCCTGTACCGCCGTGACCTAGACGCGGTGATTACACATGCAGGTGAGTAACCGAGACCTGATAGCGAACGTGCTGGCTATCCGCACGATGGCAGAAAACACGCTGCGCCTGCTCAATGGCATAGAGGAACAGTCGCAGACATCGAGCGACCCCGAGATTTGCGAACATCCGAACAAGAAAAAGGCAATGGGCGGATTTTGGTTCTGCCCGGACTGCAAGACCGAAGGAAAGGACGAGGCAGATGAGTAAGGCACACGAGGCCGTCAAGGGCGTGTCCTACCTGTCCGGCGGCACGTGGTGCGTTGCTGCTGCTGGCGACCTTATCGAGATAGACGATGAGCAGGTAGACGGCGCGGCCAAACGCGGCGTAATCAAGGCAGTCGCTCGGCAACTGCCGCA
>Ga0172380_10009247_pt1 | contig 10548 bp, 9 predicted proteins | sample Leawe162metaG_FD_119747 | JGI IMG/M metagenome (GOLD analysis project Ga0172380, IMG submission 119747) | Leachate microbial communities from a municipal landfill in Southern Ontario, Canada - Leachate well 162 metaG | ecosystem: Engineered > Solid waste > Landfill > Unclassified | place...
ATACTCTACTCAGTTACCCACATTTCCGAACAAGCCTCCTATAGCCCCGAAGTTACCAATATCATTGATACTTTCGGCGGCCGCGTCGTCGGCTAGCTGTCCACAACCCTTGCACGCAAGACAAAACCCTGGTATAGTCTTGCAGCGATCCGAGATCGTCTAATGGTAGGACACCTCCCTCTGGAGGAGGCTATCTTGGTTCGAATCCAGGTCTCGGAGCCAAAGTAAAATACTCACCCTTGTGGTGAGTATTTTACTTTGATTACTGAAAGCTGAATTCGATTTAATCTAGAGAGGGAAAATCTAATGCGTTTACGCATTAGATTTAACCGAACGACGATTAAAAAATTCCGTTAGGAATTTCAGGGCACAAAGAATTTGCCGGGGGCAAATTCAACTGCCCCGGATCGAATCCAGGTCTCGGAGCGCATATGTAAAATGACTAAATTACGACTTATTTGTTTACCCCTGGCGAGACATTCCAACTTTTGTTACACTCTGCTTATCTATTTTTACTCATGACATTATAAAGTAAAAAAATAACTATGGAACCGGTAAATGTTATGGTTATAGGCGTTGGACCACACGCACGAAGAATTTACATTCCAATACTTAAACAACTTTCTCAAACCATGCCGGTGCGTCTAGTTGCTATTGTTGATTTAGTGAGTCAAGCAAAATCTATTAATCAATACCTAAGTGAGATCGACTACTCCTTAGAAACTATATATTTTGATCATTTTGACGGATCTGCTGGGTTACCAGACAACTGCAAAACTATACTTGATAATCTTATTAAAAAATTCAACATTCAAGGAGTGATAATCTCCACAGAAGCAATGGCCCACAAGATGTACGCAGAATGGGCACTGCGTCGCAACCTTCATATTCTCATGGACAAACCGATTTCAATGAGGAAATCAGTTAGTACGGAACTTGACCAAGCTATTGCCTTACTAGATGACTACTACGACTTATTGGACTTGTACAAAAAACAACAACGGGTTAAACCTACGGCATTTACAATTAACGCCCAGCGTAGATATGAATATGGTTTCGAAAAAGTTAAGGAGTTAATTTCGGAAGTAAGAGACAGGTTTAATGTTCCCGTTACTTCAATTCAAGCAATGCATGCAGATGGCACATGGATGTTTCCGATGGAAATATTAACCCAAAAATCACATAGCCATTTTGATGGTTACGGAAAAGTTGCTCATAGTGGATTTCATATATTTGATATGGTCTGGCAGTTATATAAAGCAGGGCTCGTTGATCAAAAAAAACCTGATGCTCTTGAGATTATCTCCTCACCGCTATTACCAAGCGGCCTCAGTATTAATTTAAGCGAATACGATTACCAAAACTATTTTAATACTGAATATGAATCAACAGGGCTTACTGAAAATAGTTATGGCATAAAAGTTCAGAACTACGGTGAAATCGATTCATTCAATATTGTCAGACTTTTAAAAGGTGATAAAAATATTTGTAACATCTCAATCAATCTACTCCATAGCAGTTTTTCACGTCGTGCATGGGCGACACCAAACGAAGATCGATATAAAGGAAATGGACGAATCAAACATCAACAATTTATCATTCAACAAGGACCGTTCCAGTCCATCCAGATTCACAACTATCAATCGAAGTCCTCCCACGACACTGATAATTCAAACGAATTTGATGTTGGTGGAAATAATCATTTTGACATATACATCTTTCGAAACAGCGGGATGTTTAAATCTAACCAACCCTTTACGAAAATTTCTGCAAAAGAGCTCGAGGATAATAAACACTCTGGCCGACTCATTAATGAAAGCGCAAAAGAACGTGTGATTATAGAATTTATTAATTTTATGCTCGGAAAGATTAATAAAAATGACCTAAAATCAAATATAGATACATACGCAATTCCAACCAAAATTATGAGTGGTATATACCAATCAAGTGCGCTTTTAGCGAAAAGACAAAATCCCCTAATAAATATATCATTATGAAAGGAAATCTCTATTTAATTGGTGGTGGTGAAATTCGTAACGGAGAAACTATAGAAATAGATAATACACTTAAAACAGTCGCCCCAAAAGGCACAAATTTCGTTTTTTTTGGTACAGCAGCGGGAGATAATCAAGATTACATTAATTCAATTAAATCAGTTTTTAATGACCATTTTAATGTCATCGCACCAACAATAGAAGACGGGCCTGAATTTGCACACGCTGCCATTAAAGATGCCTCTATTATTTATTTAGGTGGAGGTACAACTGAGTTGCTATTAAACTTATTTGAAAAGTGGGAACTTATTGATTCACTTCATGACGCACTAAATCATGGTACGCATTTAGTAGGAATGAGTGCTGGCGCACAGGCCCTGTCATCGTGGTACATTCATGAAAACGGAAACTCTATGGATCTGCGACAAGGATGGGGATTTCTTTCAGTCTGCGTACTCGTACATGCAAATCCCAACTCCATCGATCGCGCAACAAAACTCTGGAAAATAAATACTGATCTACAGAAAACTCCCTTGCTGACAATTGAAGAAACAGCGATGTGGTATGTATATTCAACAGGTATGCAAAAAATAGGGTCGCAGGTTGACGCAAAACTTGCTTAAATGCTAGGATTAAAAAGGAGTTGAACTTTACAACATAAGAGAAGGAGAACGCACATGTTCCACACACCGGAAGAGCTGTTTCTGCGATATCACCAAACTCGAGGATTCAAGACTTATATGTCGTTTCCTCTCGTCATTGACGATCCCACCATCCTGTTCACCAACGCTACAGTAACACCTTTTAAGCGCATGTTCACGGGAGAGCAAGAGCGGGAGAATTTTGCGCTTGTACAGAAATGTCTACGTCTTGGTGGGAGTGGTGGAAACCTTGAAACTCCTCGTACCAACCTGAACCACACATCCTTGTTTGACATGCTCGGAAGCGGCTTGTTCGATGTTAATCAAGACTTTGCTGTCGCCTACTTTGTCGATGTGCTCGTTGAGCTTGGTCTCCCCAAAGACCGTCTTGTTTTCACCACCCTTTCTCACCTCGGCTTCGACCAGGCTCTCGAACGTGCAGGGATAAACAAACACCAGATCCGACTTTTTGCTGACGCAAAAAGCTTACAGCATGAGTGGAGCTTTGGAGAAGGAGATCTGCACGGGTGCGGAGTCGTAGCTCGATTCATCCCTGATAACAGCCAGAACCTTGTCTGCGATGATGTCGTGGAGGAACTCTCCCGCTATGTTCAGATCGGCAGATTGGTCCATATCGACGGAATCTCGCGTGGTACATCTGTGGAAATGAGCACATTTTCCGCATACGACATGGGCATCGGCCTCAATCGAATTGAAATGGCCCTCAACGGAAATTGCGAGGTTTCTCTGAGGCCTTGGAGAGAGTGTTCAAAACGACTGCGCTTTTCGATAGGGAACCTCTCAAACGGCGACGCTCATTATATGGCCAACCTCTTCCTCGTCGCCGAGAGCCTGGTCAGCGAAGGTCTTCTTCCGGGAAAAAAGAAGCATTCCTTCGTCCTGCGAAAGGTGATGCGCCTACTCATCGAAGAAATTTGGCTGCAATCTCAGGCACTGGTCGACATTTCCAGCACGCTAAAGCAGCAGATCAACATCTCAGCTTGCGGTAGCTTGCTCGAAAGCGCTTTCTGTGAGGAAGAGAACGCATTGCGCAAAATTCTCTCTACAGCGAGGGCAAAGCAAGAAAAACACCCTGAGATGACCGCCATGCAGTTGCAAGCCACGTTTGGCATCCGATTCGGCCTCCTAGACTTCTAGCGTCAAATCCAATGGGGCGAGAGCAGCAACACTCTCGCCCCTGATTATTTTATGATAATTTAAAAATTCTAGACTTCTACACTATGGAAAATATTCACTTTTTAAATGGTAAATTTGTTTCTGAAAAAGATCTCCTCATCTCTCCGCGCGATCTGGGTTACTCTCGGGGATATGCAGTTTTTGATTTTCTTATTACATATCAACAAAGACCATTTTTATTACAAAAACATATCGATCGTCTTTTTCTATCAGCTGAAACGATTGGACTGTCTATACCTTGGTCAAAAGAAGAAATTTCTCAATTAACCATGGAAACACTTAATGCCAACACGGCACTCAGTGGCGAAAAAGTCATACGCATTTCCATTTCTGGCGGACCTTCTTTAACACTCACCCCTCCTGACTCTCCAACAATACTGATTACGATTGACCCACATGTCCCTTGCCCTTCAGAACACTACAACAATGGTGTTGGTGTAATGACGGTAGCATTTCAACGATATCAACCAAGCGCAAAAACAAACAACTATATCGAAGCTATCCGTCATTTTAGAAAATTAACCACACCCCAAATAGATGAGATTATCTACCACTCAGACAATATGGTTCGCGAAGGAACACGGAGTAATATTTTTGCTCTTATCGATGACAAACTTTTAACTCCTAAGACCAACATTCTTAAAGGAGTGACTCGCGAGGTATTGCTATCTACTCTCAAACTTGAAATCCCCGTAATCGCTGAGGATTTTTCTATTGATACTCTGCGTGCAGCAACTGAAGTGTTTATCACAGCAACAGGCAAAGGAGTTATGCCTGTTACCATGATAGACAATGACTTAGTTGGAGGCGGTACAGTTGGTCAAATTACAAAAGAAGTAATGAGGCAGCATCAAGCCTTTATACACTCAAATCAATGGTAGTATAAGTTTTATCATCAGCTCCACAACAATAAAGCCTTGTCCTTGAGTGCTAGAAAAGTATTAAACGTGAGTCGGTATTGATTTAGACCGGGGCTATTTTCATCAATTTGGTGGAAATTTCGCGTACGAAAAATAACTAAGTCACCTGCGACCGGAGTAATTCTTGCTGGAATCTCATCAGCTATAAAAGCTGGATCAAAGCCGTATGGTCCTTTTTTGATCTTATCTTGATTATACACATCATCTTCAATTTTCCACGGATGGTTGTAAACTAGCAGCTCTCCTCCAGCAACAGGCATTTGCAGGTAGAGAACGAGACCGAATTGTTCTGTTGACTCAGAAACCCGCCAACCAGGTAGCTGATGGGGAGCGAAATCAAAATGCAAAGTGCTTTTTGCCCCCATGGCACGTATGAGGCCAAAGAAATATGGAGCGTCGCCCACGTTAGGCTCTCGTGCAACTGCTACTTGATGACTCCCTGAAAAAAGTTCATTAATTTTTTGGATAGGATTGATGGTGTCAGAGAAAAAATCATCTCTGATTCGTGAGGATTCTGCCACTTGTTCGAAGTATAATGCTTTTCTCTCCAGTGTGGAACAATACTCTGCCGCGCTTAAACCAATTCTTCCTTGCGTATTATCCGATTCTGGGTACCAAAAAATGCTTTGTTTGTTTATCTTATTGACGATAGTATACAACTCTTCTTTGGTATAAAAATTTGAGATCTTAACTGCAGCTATCTGATTATCAGCCAACATTGGCAATAGGGTCCCTATATTTATTTTCTCACTATAATCTATATTTTTTATTTCCCAATTATTTATATGTTTCATACACTCATCTAACGAATGAATAAGCACCACCACCCTTCCTCAAAACTTTATTCAAAAACACACATAATTTTACTTATTTTTCTGCTTATACTCAACCCTCCAAACCAGCCCCTTCTTCACCCCCGCAATAGCCGGCAACAGATGATTTAACACCTGCTCCGCCGTCATTCGAAATTCATTCCCCTTCGCCGAAATTTTGACCCACCCATCTGTATCGCGGAAATATTTTTCAGTAAAATTATCTGTCCCCATTGAAATTATGTAACTATCGTTTGTGAGCTTCATATCAAACAGTATACGTTAATTTAGTAATTTTCTTCCAGAGCAATCTCCATTGACCACTCCCCAAAAATTTGCTACATTAGAGCCATATCCGGTAATCAATTTCCTATGACTCGACGCCTTAAAATCAGCATTATTGCTGCAGTTCTCGTAATTGGCGCAGGTACAATATATCTTTTTTCAAAACCCGCAACTGAAACGCAAAAATCCGCGACTGCCGTAACGCGCGGAACCGTTCTTCAAGACGTCTCCGTAACGGGCAAAACAAAATCAGTATCGCGCGTTGACCTTGCGTTTGAACGCTCTGGCCGCGTTTCGAATCTTGCCGTCAAAACGGGAGACACGGTAAAAGCAGGACAACTCCTCGTCCAGCTTGAAACAGGCGAACTCGCAGCGCAATATAGCCAAGCGGAAGGTTCTCTCGCGGGCGCAAACGCTCAGCGTTCAAACTACGTCGCAGCGCTCGCAGCACAACAAGCAAAGCTCGACGAAGTCATTTCAGGAACACGACCTGAAGAAATTTTGCTTGCACAAAACGATATTCAAACGGCAAAACAAACGCTCACCAACTATTACGGCGACGTTGCAAACACCATCGCGGACGCCCATCAAAAATCCGACGATGCCGTTCGCACAAAAACGCTCGGCATGTTTTCGGGCAGCCCCGGCTCGCTCTATAGCGCAACCTACGGTACGTGTGAGGAGTCTGCAAAAAATCAGGCGCAGGTTTTGCGCGGATCTGCCGACAAAGCGCTCGCTAAAATGGAGCTCGACGCCCAAGAAATTGCACTCACTACCGATGCCGTTCGAATCGACGCACTTTTGTCTGATGCAGCACTTCAAATCACCATCATCAAACAATTTTTAGACGCAACTCGAACCTCAATCTCAAATCAGTGTTTGCAAAATGACACAACAATTGCAACATATCGATCAAACGTAAATCTCGCGCTTGCCAGTGTTGTAACGGCGCAAGCATCGCTCCAAACGCTCCAACAAAATATCGCTTCGCAAAAATTAGCGCTGACGAAACTTGAAAATACACTGACCCTCAAAAAAGCGGGTGCGCTTCCCCAGCAAATTGACGCGCAGCGTGCGGCCGTGGCTCAAGCGCAAGCAAATCTTAAATCGCAAGACGCACAAATTTCATCTGCCGTTGCAACTGTTCAGCTCTACGGCGCGCAACTTGGAAAATTTTCGCTCCGCTCACCTATCGCCGGAACCGTCACGTTTCTCGATATCCAGCGCGGCGAAATTGCCTCCCCGAATACAACTGTTGCAACAATTATCGCGCCGAACGCACTTGAAATCGAGGCGCAAATTCCTGAAGTTGATGTAAGCAAACTTGCTGTCGGCAATACCGTGACCATCACATTCGACGCAATCGGCACCACACCATTCGAAGGCATCGTTTCATTCATCGACCCTGCTGAGACAATTATCGATGGTGTCGTCAACTACAAAGTAAAAATTTCGCTCGAGACGACCGACGCGCGCGTTAAAAGCGGCTTGACGGCGAATCTTACGATTCATGCGCAGCGCCGCGAAAACGTTTTAACACTTCCCGACTTCACACTCTCCGAGGAGGATGCGGGCGTGTTCGTACAAAAAATTGGCGCGGATGGTACGGTACAAAAAACACCCGTAACAATCGGCATGCGTGGAACCAATGGGCTGGTTGAAATAACCAGCGGCTTAACTGAAAACGAAAAAGTTGAAAGCATTGGCCTTAAATAACATGATTACCGTTTCCGACCTCACCAAAGTTTATGTTGACAACGATATCACAACGAATGCGCTCAAGGGCATTACATTGAAAATCGCGTCCGGCGAATTTGTTGCGATTATGGGTCCGTCGGGTTCAGGTAAATCGACGCTACTCCAGATGCTGAGCTTCCTCGACCGTCCAACGGCTGGAAAAATTGCGTTTGAAAACAAAGAAATGCAAACATTGTCAGACGCCGATCTAGCAACGTTTCGCAACGAGACGATTGGTTTTGTTTTTCAGTCGTTCAATTTATTGCCGCGCGTTTCCGTCTATCGCAATGTTGAACTTCCGCTCATTTATAGCGTTTCACTTCCTGCAGACAAACGCCGCGAACAAATTGAGCGAGCGGTTGCTGGCGTCGGTTTAACTGAAAAACTCGAAATCGCAGCGGGGAAACTTTCGGGTGGACAAAAACAACGCGTTGCAATCGCCCGTGCGCTTGTTACCAATCCTTCCGTTATTTTTGCCGACGAGCCAACCGGAAATCTTGATTCAGCATCCGGAAAACAGGTCATGGAGATTCTCAAAGACCTCCATGCGCAAGGCAAGACGGTTATTTTGGTGACCCACGATCTTGCAACGGCACACTACGCGAATCGTTTGATTAAAATTAAGGACGGCCTCGTTGAATCTGACACTGCGCTATGAAAATAAATGACGCACTCCGAACTGCCTTCGAGGGAATTAGCAGCGCCAAAGTCCGAACCATGCTTACCATGCTCGGCATCGTCATCGGTATCTCGTCCGTTATGATTTTGATGTCGCTCGGCGCATCGGCACAGGCGCTTATTATCGACCAGGTTCAAGGCGTCGGTTCAAACCTCATCTTCGTTGTCCCAGGCGCGTCCAAGGGCTCAAAAATGGCCGCCCCACAATCATCGCAAGGCATAGTCATTAAAACATTGGTTGCCGCCGACGTAAACGCACTTCGCCAAGAACCATCGATTTTGCGTCTCGCCCCTGACGTTCGCGGCGGCGCACGTGTTGTTTTCGAAAACAAGGACACGAGCATCACCTACCAAGGATCGACGCCTGAATTTTTCGCCATTCGCAATTTCGAACTAGCCCGCGGCGTCGCATTCACCAACGAAGACGTAACCGGCGCAAATCGCGTCGCGGTTATTGGCTCTCAACTCGCAACGGATTTATTTGGCGCACGCGATCCTATCGGCAAAATCATTCGTTTAAAAAATATCCCCTTCCGCGTGATCGGCGTGCTCGAGAAAAAAGGTGTCGGCGCATTTGGCATCGACGAAGACAGTCTCGTCATCATCCCAATCAGCGTCGCACAAAAACAACTGCTCGGCATCAATTATTACAACACCCTCTCAATCGAAGCCCAGCCCCAATACGACATCAATTTTGTTAAAGACCGCATCACCAAAGTCCTCCGCTTCAGCCACCGCGTAACCGACCCGGACAAAGAGGACTTTACGATTCGAACACAAGAAGATGTATTATCGCTTCTTGGCAACATCACCGGAGTTTTATCCGCATTTTTATCTGCAATCGCAAGCATCTCCTTAATCGTTGGCGGCATCGGCATCATGAACATCATGCTCGTCTCCGTTCTTGAGCGCACCAAAGAAATTGGACTTCGCAAAGCGCTCGGCGCAAAAAACGCCGAAATTATTCTCCAATTCTTGCTCGAATCCGTCATGCTCACCTTCGTTGGTGGCATCATCGGAACGATATCCGGCGGCATCCTCAGTTTTCTTATATCAACCGCCATCCGCAATTTCGGTCAACCTGATTGGACCTTTCAAATGCCGATGAGCGCCCTTATTTTGTCCGCAACTGTTTCAACGGTAACCGGTATTGTTTTCGGACTCTACCCAGCGCGCCAAGCGGCAAAGCGCAGTCCTGTTGAGGCGCTTCGGTACGAGTAGCGAGCCTTGACGAGTTTAAGATTTTTGGCTAAACTAACAAAACCACTTAAATTGTCTGCGCCGAAACCTCGGTGCAGCAAACAGGAGAAACCATGCAGAGCGGCTATTTCTTTTTCGGAGGCACATCCATTGTCGTTTCCTTCTACTTCCTGAGGAAAGCTCGCAGCCAGAGCAAGGAGCAAAGCCCGAGCAACTCCGGATTCGCGAGCGGTCTTGCGCTGTTCTTTGGTGCTGCGGGCGCAGCGATGGTATACGTCGCCGCCACCGCGTAAGAGACCCTCCCGTCGCCAACCTCGCCCCCCCCGGCGCCACACCGTACCAACCGTACCGTGTGGCGTTTCTTTTTTAAATCACGAAATTATTTTTGTCCGAAAGCATCTGCGCGAGGATTGCCTCGAGCTCTGCGCGCGATGAAACTTTCATCATCTGCTCGCGCCAAGGTTTGATGTGTTCGATCCCTTTAAAATAATAAGACAAATGTTTTCGAAATGTTGTCACGCCTTTTTCGCCGTATTCTTCGATGTGCAAATTCAAATGCTGGAGCGCAATTATTACGCGCTTCTCAAGTGTAATTTCAGTTTGCTGTGAACCTGTTTCTTCGATTTCGCGGTAAAGCTGATAAAACCACGGTGCGCCAAGTGCGCCGCGAGCGATGAGTGCGCCGTCACAGCCAGAAACCGCAAGCGCCTCTGCAACTTTTTCCGGCGTGTGAATGTCGCCGTTAACCAAAACAGGAATCGAAAGTCCTGCCTTTGCGCGACCGACCATCTCCCAGTCCGCAACGCCGCTATACCCTTGCGCGCGCGTTCGGCCGTGGATGGTTATGAGCTCCGCACCCGCCTCCTCAAGTCGTTTTGAAAAATCGAGACACTCGGTTTTATCTGCCCAACCGAGACGGATTTTAACTGAAATCGGCGCCTCAACCGCATTTTTCATCGCGCGAACAATCGCACACGCGCGCTCCGGATCTTTCATGAGCGATGCACCGTTAAAATCAGAAACGATTTTATAGACCGGACATCCCATATTAATATCGATGCCGTCAGGGTGAAAATTTTTCTCA
>Ga0172380_10009248_pt1 | contig 10548 bp, 10 predicted proteins | sample Leawe162metaG_FD_119747 | JGI IMG/M metagenome (GOLD analysis project Ga0172380, IMG submission 119747) | Leachate microbial communities from a municipal landfill in Southern Ontario, Canada - Leachate well 162 metaG | ecosystem: Engineered > Solid waste > Landfill > Unclassified | place...
AGATTAAATCGTGCGCTCGTTGATTGGCTCGGGTTTCGATGTGCGGATGTTGAATTTGTTGTTGCGGATCGTGTGAGTGGGGTAGCTCGGTACAGTTACCGAAAACTTATTGCAACCGCAGTGGGGGCATTGGTGTCGAATAGTCAGGTGCCGCTTTCGCTTGCGGGGTATCTCGGTTGTGCAATTACTTTTTTTTCGGGTTTACTTGGGGTATTTATAATTATTGAGCAAATTATTTTAAATGATCCGTTGAAAATTAACGCATCAGCGTCGGCGATGATGGCGGTGTTTATGCTTTTTTTGAACGGCATTGTGCTTATGTGTCTAGGGCTTATTTCGCTCTATATCGGATCAATTCACGAAGAAGTGTTGTCGAGACCTCTCTATGTTGTTGGTCGCAAAATTAATTTTGTCGAAGGTGTTTTGCAAAAAAACGAGAAACAAGAAACGAGCTGAGAGCGAAATTAAAAAGACGGCTTGCGATTTTTGCGATTACTGCGCCGAGGATAAAATATTTTGGGATTAAAATAAAAAGCGCGAGAATGTTAAAACACGCGGATCCAATATTAAAAATGTAGAGCTCTTGTTTTGCAGTATGCGCTTGAAGAACGGCAACAGGAATAATTGTTGCAATTGGTATTAATGCGAATGCATAAATTTGTGTGTAAAATATTGAGTCAATATATTTTGGAAAAAGGTATTCAAAAATATAAGGCGCTGCAAAATAAAATGCGATGGATGTTCCGGTTGAAAATAAAGTGAATCCAATAATTTTTCTCCAAAAAGTTTCTTTGATTTCGTGTGGAGCTCGATTAGCAAATTTTGGAAATGCAAGATTTGATGCTGTATTAAATAGTGCTGTGAGCTGGTCTGGAATTGCTTTGGTGAAGCTGTAAATTGCAAGTTGAGCTGCACCTAAATAGTGGAATGTAAGGAGTTGATCAATTTGGGCTGAGATAGTTGCTAAAATATTCATGACACTAAAATGCGCGCCGAGCCCAAGAAGGTTGTCGCTTTTTATCGAATTAGGTTTAAATCGGCGAAATGTTAGAAAACATATGAAAGCACCTGTTAGAATGTGGGTGATTAAATAAATTAAGAAAAATGAAAGTGGGTTTTTTACAAAAAAAGTTCCGGTGATGAGTGCGATTGCTGGAATTCCATTGAGAATTATTCCGAACAAACTATTAAATCGAAATTCTTTTTTGCCTTCAAGAAATGATCCATAAAGATAAGCTAATTGAAAGAGTGGGCCGAGTATTCCAATTAAAAGTGCGCCGAATCCGAGTACAGAGTTGTTATGAATGAAGTGGTATAACGAAATACCAAAGGCGATAAGCGACATCGGGATACTGCCGACGATCGTGTATTTGAATGATTGTTTGTAGGCACCTTCCTTGCCTTGCGCAATTGCACGAACAACTGCTGAGGATAGTCCTGAGAATGAAAAAGCGGTGAGTGTCCAAAAAAGTGAAAGTAGAAAACGGTATATGCCATAAGCTTCTTTAGAAACGTATCGCGCGAATGTTATCGACAAGATGAACGCAATAAGACTTATTCCAATCTGGCCAAAACTAAGCCAAAAACCGCCTTTTGCAAGATAGACCATGTCTGTTTTTGTGTATTTTTCAGACAAGCGCAAAAGATTGTAGATTTTTGAGCGTAATTGTGGCAACGTATTCATAGCGAATTATTTTTTAGCCGTTACCAAATATCCGAGTGGGTAGTGGGTTGCGTTATAATTTTTGCCACTTTTTTTACTAAGTTTTTCGAATACAGAATCGATAGTTTGTGCAAGAAAAGAAAATGGCGCCTCACACAGCGCTGCGATGCGATGCGGGATGTGTCGGCTGATCATTAAGTGGCGGACTTTCATGATGCCGGGTGCTATCGGAGTTATTTTAATTGAGGTGAACCCGGTATTTTGAAGAAGTCGCTCGAGCGCCTGATCAGTGAATCGATGAAAATCGTTAGGTGATGGATGGATTGGAAACATGAATGGCACGACGATGACGACTTTGCCATCCTTTTTTAGTACACGAAATGTTTCTCTGATAAGCTGTTGGTAATTAAAAACATGTTCTAAGACGTTCATTAAAATTGCGCCGTCGTATTGCGCGTCGGCTATGGCGAGTGGTTTTTCAAGGTCCGCAACGATATCGGGTTTTGCAGACTCGTCGATATTGAGCGAGACCGTTGTAAACGTTCCTTTGATGAGTTTGTGATATTCGGCGATTGTGCCGCCGCCTAGATCCAAAACAGATCCAGAGAGCGATTCGGACTCAAGAAGTTTATAGGTTGCGCGACGGAAAATGCTCAGCATAGTTGTGTAAGTATACGGGGCAGACAGGTGTAGTGTCAAAATAAAAACTCACCGAAAACGGTGAGTCATTATTGATTTTTAATAAAAATTAAACAATCTCTTTTGCAATCTTTTTCACTGTTTTCCAGCAGTTTGTGCAGATGAGTACGCGGGTACCCATAACACGACGTGGCTGCAAATTAATGCTCGACCACTTTTTTGACTGGATATTTGAGTGACTGCGAGTTGCAGAGCGGACAGGGCCGCGAGTGCAAAGTTTACAGATTTGAGCCATAGTGTTACGCTTTACTCGTAATTTCAAGTGCTAGAAGTGTATCAGAATCACCTTAATTAAGCAAGGGGCGGCCTATGGATATCATTTTCGACATTATCATCATTGTATTTTCAGCGATTTTACACGAAGTTTCGCATGGGCTCGCAGCGCGCGCGCTCGGGGACAAAACCGCTGAATATGCAGGTAGATTAACGCTTGACCCTCGGGCACATATCGATCCATATGGGTCAATTATTTTGCCGCTTTTGCTTTGGTTTATGTCGGGTGGGCGATTTTTGTTCGCCTATGCAAAGCCTGTGCCGTTTAACCCCTTTAATTTGAAATACCAAAAATGGGGTCCGGCGCTTGTGGGGCTCGCGGGGCCTGCGACTAATTTTGTTTTATCTGGTGTCATGGCGATTTTAATTCGATCTGATTTTTTTGCACAAGGCGCTGCACAGTTTTTGTTTCGGGTTTTAATCATCAATGTCTCGCTCGGTGTTTTTAATTTGATGCCGATTCCGCCGCTTGATGGGTCGAAATTATTATTTGCGTTAATGCCGGCTCGATACGATCGCCTAAAACATAAGCTCGATCAATATGGAATTTGGTTTGCTTTTGTTTTTGTGATGTTTTTTTCGTACGTGCTTGTGTATCCGATTGAATGGATTGTTGGTTTTCTGGTTGGTTGATATATGAAAAAATTGGTTTATATTGTAAATAATCGAATTCCGGCGGAGCGAGCGAATAGTATTCAGACAATGCACATGTGCGTGGAGTTTTCGAAAATATGCAATAAAAAAGGTTGGAACTTTGAGCTTGTTGCACCACGAAGAAAAAATCCGCTCGGGTATGATCCGTGTGCGTATCATGGATTTGCTGAAAAAATAAAAATTCAGTGGCTGTGGTGCTTTGATGCGATTGGAAAATTTCCAGGACTTGGTGTTGTTGCGTACTGGCTGCATTCGATATCGTATGTAATAAGTTTGATTTTTTGGTTTTTGCGTGACACTGACGAGATAGTTGTTTTTACACGTGAAATTTTTATTGCACTTTTGTTTCGCAAACATATTCTTGAATTACATACGATTCCAGATAAACCGTCGTTTTTGTATCGATGGGCAATTCGACGATGCATCAATATTGTTGCAATTACAGAGGGGATGAAACAAGATTTGGTTACAATGAGTTGCTCTGAATCATCGATTATGGTTGCGCCTGACGGAATTGATCTAAAGCGTTTTGGTGATGAAATGGATCAATTAATGGTACGAAGTGAATTGCAAATCCAAAGCGATGTATTTGTTGTGGTTTATACGGGGAGTTTTTTCCAACATAGTTGGAAAGGTGTAGATATCTTGTTGGAGGCAGCTAAAAAATTGAGTGTGCATAAAAATATTTTAGTTATTTTGGTTGGGGGTCACGCAGAGGAGCTGTCCAAAATGGGAGAATATAAAAATTTTGAGAATATTCGACTGGTTGAACACTCACCATTTGCGACAGTTCGAAAATATTTAGCTGCGGCAGATGTATTGGTTTTACCAAATAAGTCAGGATCTATTACGTCTGAGCGGTACACATCACCGCTAAAATTATTTGAATATATGGCGGTGCGACGCGTGATTATTGCGTCTGATTTACCATCAATTCGTGAAATTTTAGATGATGAATCTACTTTTTTTGTTCAACCATCGTCAATCGAGGATCTTGCAAATATGATTTTAAATGTGTCGAACATGGATAAAAAAGATTTTGAATCTAAGATCAATAGTGCTTATAAGAAAGCAAAAGAATACGCTGTCGATATTCGAGCTGAGCGAATATTCAAAATCGCACAAAATATAGAATGAGTATGAAAATTATTACGTTTTTAAAATATATAAATTCGCTTCCGCTCCCTGTAACTATTCGACACTATTATATTTTTGACGAGGCAACGAATAAATTAAAAGATAATAAACTTGACTCTCTTGAGTCTTGGGATTTTTTGCGCGAGAATCATCCACGGTTTTCAATTTCAGAAAATCGAGATGAGTGGCTATTGGCTGCAGAGTCGAAATTAAATAAGGATGGTCAGGACGGCGGACTTGTTCAACGCGCCAAAGATATTGCGAAAATTATAGAAAGTCGAGGGTTTACAACACTTTTTTCTGTAGGTGTGGGAGGTGCTGGTCTTGAATATCAAATAAAAAAAATATTGCCAACGCTGCATTTGATTTGCTCGGAATATTCGGCAGTGGCGCTTAATGTTTTAAAAAAAGTATTTTTCGAATGCGATACTTTTACGTTATTTGATATTACACAAAAGGATTGGTCAATAGGCTTTGCCGCGGGCGATAAAAAAAAGCAGCTTTGTTTGATATATCGAATTGATGCTTCGTTTACAAATGCTGAGTGGCGTGAAATTTTTTCGAACATGCATACATCAGGTGTTGAAAATGTCCTATATATACCAACGTCATGTCTTACTATCATGGGACTCAGAAATAGGCTTTTTAGAAAAATAATTTGGAAAATACGATCAATTCCGTATGCGTTTTCTGGTTATTTAAGATCAAAGGTTGTTTTTACAAGCTTTTGGGAAGGAAAATATGCAGAAGAAGTGGTGGTGTGTGGTGGTCTTAAGGGGTTTTTATTGACCCGACGAGATATTTAATTTTGACAGCCATTGCCAGTTTCATGTAATCTTACTTATATTTTATTCATATGATTACGTCCGTTTGTCGTGTCTGTGCGTCTGAGAAGCTTGAGACAATCATTGATCTTGGATTTCATCCAATTGCAGATACTTTTTTAAACAAATCACATTTGCATGAAAAACAAACGGTATACCCGCTGCGCGTACAACTGTGTAGCGATTGTGGGTATGCGGGACTTGAGTTTGTTGTTCCGTCGGAGACGCGCTATCAGCTAGTCGATTATAGTTACACATCGGGCAATTCTCCCGTTTCAATTAAACATTTCAACGAGGTTGCAGCTGAAGTTTCGAGTTTTGTTGGGTTGAAGAAAGAGGATCTTGTTGTAGATGTTGGAAGTAATGACGGGACACTTTTGTCTGGTTTTAAAGAAGCTTCGGGGTGCAGGATCTTAGGTATTGAGCCTGCGCCAAACATTGCAAAATTTGCAACATCAATTGGAATTCCAACGATTGCGAAATTTTTTGATAGTACTGTAGTTCCTGAAATTCTGATGCAGGGAAAACCAAAGGTTGTGATTACTGCGAACGTTCTCAATCATGCTTCTGATCTACACTCGTTTGTAGAGACTGTATCGGAAGTTCTCGCGGAGGATGGCGTGTTTGTGTTCGAAGTTCCGTATTTGCTCGATCTTGTTCAAAAGACCGCATTCGATACAATCTATCTGGAACATGTTTCATATTACGGCATTAAACCTCTAAAAAAATTGTTTGAACCGTTTGGGTATTCAATTAAACGAATAGAACATACAGAGTACATGGGTGGTTCGATTCGTGTTTATGTGGGAGTAGGTGATGAGACATCGGATGTGGTAGATTATGTCGAGCGAGAAAATGATGCTCGTTTGTATGAGAGAGAAACCTATGTTCAGTTTATGAAGCGTGTTGAGGATCTCAGAATTGATTTATGCAACCAGCTTTATATAGCGCGAAGTCAAGGTAAAAAAATTGTTGGAATTGGTGCTGCAACAAAAGGCAATACGCTTTTAAATTATTGCAAAATCGATTCTCTGCTCCTTGATTTTGTGACAGATGTGTCGGATTTTAAGGTTGGAAAGTATACGCCAGGTTCGCACATCATAATTAAACACGATAATGATTTGGATGATTCTGTTGCAGTTGCCCTGATATTGCCATGGAATATTGCGGAGTTTTTAGTTAAAAAATTAAATCACTTGAAATGTGAATTCATAATTCCTCATACATAATTATATGAAAAAAATTAAAACAAAAGTAAATTTCAAAGATGTTCGCGGTACAATTACCGATCTATTAGTTGGAGAAAAAATTGACACAATTACGTTAATTACATCAAACAAAGGGGCTGTTCGTGGGAATCACTATCACAAGAAAACTACGCAATATGATTATATTATTAGCGGCGTAGTTGAATGCAAAACACAAGAGCTTCCAAATGGAAAAGTTGTGACTCAGAAATTGCGCGCAGGTGATTTATTGTTTCATCCGGCAAATGAGGTTCATGCGCTGAAAGCTCTTGAGGATTCAGTTTTTCTTTCAATCACCTGTGGGCCACGACGAGGCGGAAAGTACGAAAGTGACACATATCGATTAGAAAAACCACTCATTAAATAAATATGTTTGTACCAGTTTCGCGTCCGCTCATGGGTGCAATTGAGGATGAATACGTGGGTAATGCAGTTCATAGCAAAGAAATTTCTGGATTATCACAGCAATATATTCCAAAGTTTGAATCTGAGTTTGCTGCGTTTTGTAATGTAAAACATGCAGCATCGGTAAATAGTGGAACAACGGCGATTCAACTGGCTGTTGCAACGCTCGGCATCGGGCCTGGCGACGAGGTTCTGGTTTCATCGCTTACAAACATGGCGACTTTTTTTGCAGTTTTATATCAAGGTGCAAAGCCAATCGCAATAGATTCGGAATTTGACACACTCAACATGGATCCGACGTTGCTTGAAGCAAAAATTACAGAGCGTACAAAGGCGATTATCGTCGTGCACTTATATGGACATCCAGCTGATATGGATCCAATTATGAAAATTGCGCGAGCACATAATTTATTCGTAATTGAAGACGCGGCGGAGGCACATGGTGCAAAATATAATGGAAAGATGATTGGTTCAATCGGTGATATCGGTTGTTTTAGTTTTTATTCAAACAAAATTATTACAACCGGTGAGGGTGGAATGCTTGTGACTAATAATGATGAGTGGGCAGCGCGCGCTCGACTTATAAAAAATTTGGCGTTTGGCATAGAAAACAAATTCATGCATCAGGCGATTGGTTATAAATTTCAGATGACAAATTTGCAGGCAGCGCTTGGTGCTGCACAAATGACACGCATTCAAGATATTATCGCGCGCAAGCGTGAAATTGCGGCAACATATACAAAGGCATTCTCAGCTGAACCAGATATTATTACACCAATTGAAAAGCCCTACGCATTCAATGTTTATTGGATGTATAACATTGTGCTTGGTGGTAAATTATCAGGTAAACGTAAATTGATTATTGATGAACTCAAAAAATTGGAAGTTGAATCACGAGAGGATTTCGTTCCGTTTAATCAACAAAAAATATTCATTGAACAAGGAATTGCAGACCCCGACTCATGTCCTGTTGCAAATCGGTTAGGTGAAGATGGTATGTATTTGCCAAGTGGAAATGACATCACAGAAGAAGAGCTTGCGTATGCGATTGAGAGCTTTTTGGCAGTTGTACAAAAAGTTAAAGCGATGTAGGTATGAAAATATTAATCACCGGCACAACAGGTGAGAGCATGCCACCACCGTATGGCGGCGTACCAAAACTCTCGCTTTTGGTTGCGGGAGTTTGGAGAAAAATGGGACATTCGGTTGCTATTAATTTTGTATATCGACCTACAAAATCAGACGACCTTGGTGCAGGAGCTGAATATTTTTTTGATTTTTCTTCGAAGCCAACTAAATTCAAAAAAATATTTTTCCTTTTGAAAAACTTTTTTCGAAATCCTATTTTATACGCAAAATTGTTTGCGAGTTATTATCGGATCTCGAGCGGCCACGCATTATCAGAAACTATTTTGTATTCTGCATATGGCGTACACATGGATAAAATTATCGAAGCATGGAAACCTGATATTATTTTGGCCGAAGCCGTTTTGATTAAGACTTACATGGTAGCAGTTGTCGCGCGTCGTCGTGGAATTCCGATTGTGTATGATTCGTATGCTGAAGTGCATGATTTGTCGATGGGAATTAATAAGCATTTAGACGAGACACAACGTGTTAAATATTGGAAGCTATTTTTGGAGCTTGCCGACCTTGTCGTTTCTGCGGGACCGCTCTGCTGTCGGGGACCTCTTATGTATCTCCCAAAAGAAAAGGTTACATATGTTTACGATGGGAGTGATTATAGTTTGTGCAATCTTGATATCAAAGACGATGTTGGAGCGCTTCGCGATTTGTTGAAATTACCCAAAGACCAATTCTTAATCGGAAATGTTGGCTCCTTTGAGCTTCGAAAAGGGCATGATTATCTGATTCGTGCAATCGCAATCTTGGTAAAACAGGGTCACAAAGTTGGTGCTGTGATTTGTGGAGGGTCTGGAGATTCAACAAAATGGCGCGAGCTTGCAAAGCAAGAGGGTGTAGAGAATAACATCCATTTTTTTGCACGCTTGTCGGAATTAGATTTGGCGCGAGTTTATAAATCGCTTGATGCTTTTTCAGATTTGGAAAATACACCGCGCGCGTGTGGTTTTACAATGTCTGTGCTTGAAGGAATGGCGATGGGTTTGCCGGTGGTTGTGTTTGAAAACCCAGAATTGTTTGAGGCAGTGAAGGAGGGCGTGAATGGCTTTTCGGTTCCAATTAGTGATACTGAGGCGCTTGCGGCTGCAATTTTAAAGATGCAGCAATTATCGCCTGAGCGACGCCACGAGATGGGACAAGATGCGTCTGTTCGCGCTAAACGCATTGATATTGCATTTACCGCACAAGGTAAAATGGACTTGTTTAATCAAATTTTGAATTCACGAAAATCGAATTAATAAAAAACGGCGCATCACCTGATAAGGCGATGCGCGTGTTTGGAGAGTTTTTGTGCTACTTCTTTCCGCTGTATGCGACCGCGAGGTATGCTGCGACCGAATCGGAATGGAGCACTTCAGGCGTGATGCCTGACTCGAGATGCGCTTTCTTGGTCAAAGAAAACGTCTTTTTGAGGTAGGCAAAGTACGGCGCCCCAAGTTTTTTCGCCGTGTTCGTCGACAACCAGCTTTCCCACTCAGTACATCCGAAGATGTCGTCCAGCACAGAACGCGGCTTTCGGTATGTCGAGCCGGGCGCCCGCGTCATCTCAAGGTGCCGCGGGTCGTGCGTCGGCAGTCCAGGGCGGAACTGTGCCGATCGGAGAAGCACCATAGGGTTGATGTTGGCCAGCTTGTCTGCGTCCTTGAGGATAACGCAGACGCGTGAATCCTTTTCGTTGTTGGGCTTGCCATGCTCGAGGACGGCGTCCAGGATCTCTTCGTGGTCGTCTCTCAGAATGTCTCCTGGGATTGCCTCGCTGAGCCATTGAGCGTGACCTTCCTTCGCGACGAACCGATCCGTTGAGTGTAGCATGGCTGCAAACCACACGTGTGCGGCCAGTTCAAACTCCGTAGGAAACTCTTCTTGGGCGATGCGCACAGCGTAGCCACTTACCTGCAGGTCGTGCACCAGGTCGTGGCCCGTGCCCCACGTTTCGTTTTTCAGGTGGAATTCGCACATGGTTGAGAAAAATACTGGATAAATCTGCTGCATGTACTCTGGCGTAATTTTCTTCTTCATGGTCCCTCCAAATCGGCGTGAGTGCCGAGGTTCCACATAGGAACGAAAATACCATAAAATGCTCGCTTTGTCAAGCCCTTGCCCGATAAAATACAGTATTTACAGGTAGGATTTGGTCGTGTAATATGTTTCGTATATGAAACGAGCTCTCATTACCGGCATTACAGGTCAGGACGGCGCATATCTCGCAAAATTTTTAGTAGAAAAAGGGTACAAGGTTTACGGCGGTTATCGCCGCTCTAGCACGCGCAATTTTTGGCGTCTCCACTATCTTGATGTAAAAAAAGATATTGAAATGATTCCGCTTGATTTGCTCGATCAAACCTCGATTATTAGTGCGCTTTTAAAATACCAGCCAGATGAGGTTTATAATTTGGCAGCCCAAAGTTTTGTGGGTGATTCGTTTAGCGAGGCAATTGCAACGGGCGAAATTACAGGTCTTGGAGTAACTCGAATGCTCGATTCAATTCGTTTGGTTTCGCCG
>Ga0172380_10009249_pt1 | contig 10544 bp, 22 predicted proteins | sample Leawe162metaG_FD_119747 | JGI IMG/M metagenome (GOLD analysis project Ga0172380, IMG submission 119747) | Leachate microbial communities from a municipal landfill in Southern Ontario, Canada - Leachate well 162 metaG | ecosystem: Engineered > Solid waste > Landfill > Unclassified | place...
CTCCCGCCGTTATGGCAGGAGCAAAGTGGCAGGGGAGGCAGGATTCGAACCTGCAATGCCAGGGCTAATGCGCTGTAGCTTTCTGGCGGCAGCTAACTGCTGGCTTTTCCAAACGTTTTGCCTACTCCCCTAAAAGAAAACCTGAGCGACGGCCGTTCCATGCCGCTCAGGTACCCGAAGCTCGGGCAGTCCGACCATTAGCACCTACGCATTCACCAACCAAACGGTCGCAACGCTGGTGATGGAATCATCCTTGATCATTGATGTCCGGATGGTTTCCGGCCATTACGGCAACCACGACGATCTCATCAGGATCCTTGAGCTCATCGTTGCCGTCGATCATTTCTGCTTTGCACTCTTCGATGGCCTCCGGAACGGAGTCGGCATCGACGCTGGTCATGTAAGTTTCTGGACCCTCAACCCCGGAGCAACGAGTGTGCTCAGGGTAGGCAAGGATCACGGTGTAAGCGTTGGGCATGACTACTTGATATAGCAGTTCACCCCGACGATCACCGGCTTACCGTCAACCATCAGAGTGGTTGCGACGTTGCCATGGCTGCTGGCCACGATGCGGGTCTTCCCTGTCGCACTGGGCACTGGGGTTGCGTTCTTGGGGACGGTGATGATCAGATTGTTGCCTTCGATCTTTGCGGTAATGTTCATGCGTTCCTTTCGTTCTAACGAGGTATCTTCTTCAGTGAGCGAATCACGCTCAGACCGGCCCCCGATGGACCGGTTTCGGATTGTCTGTCACCGTGGGTCTCAACCGGCTCTGTGCCGCTATCATGGAAGATTCTGAACGTGGGCGCCTTCCAACCGAAGTCTTTCCACTGCTTCCTCTTGTCGGCTACCCACTTCCTGCAGCCTTCCAGCGTCGGCTTTGGGCTGACCCGGTGCACCTTAACGACCATGGTGTTGCAGCCCCAGGTTGGTTTCTCAGCCACGTCTTCGAAACGTTCGCTCATGTCCGGCTGATAGGTGTACTCGCCTGACAGGCAGCTCAGTTCGTTGAACATGACGTAATTGTGCCACTCATTCCCAAGTCCAACTTTGAGGTATCCGACTTCGATTCCGAGCTTTTTCGTGGCATCAGATCCGTTAGATCTGGATGCTTCCGACGCATCGATCCACCAAGCATTCTTGAGCAGGGTCTTCATGCCAGTGCAGTATCGGCTGACCACGATGCGGCCAGACTTGAACCGCACCTCTGGGCCGTAATGCTGGAAGATCTCAGCCCATTCGACCTTGCCGACAATCTTGTGATACTGCTCCCAGATTGCCACCGCATGCCCATCGGCATACAGGTAGAGGCAGGTCATCAGTTTTGCGTTATTTGCCATGGTATCAGTTTCCTTTCGTTATTGAGTTATGAAACGGAAAGCCCATCGAAGCGCCGCGAATTCGTTATGGTAAACGGCATCCCCAGGAGGAAAACCCCAGAGGAATCGCGGCGGATCGGGTGCAGTCCATTTCAGTTTGTGGATCTCTTCTGCTATGGTTTTGAACTGGCCGGTGGAGAAATCCACGATCATTCCACCGACCTCATTCCAGACGTGCATTTCAGGCATCTTGCCTTCTTTAACTGCCGCCACTGAGAACGGATGAGTCGGGCTCCATTCATACCCGAAGTGAGTCGGGCTCACTCCATCATCGTGAGCCACCATTTTCCAGAGCATCGTCCCGGCCCGCAGACTCGGACAGAGACCTCGCTTATGCAGGCTGATGCCAGAGCACTGAGCCCAGTAAAGGCAGCCACCCCGTTTGATTGTCTCCGGGGTGTACCAGCTTTCCAGGCGAGCGCGGGATTCTTCGTAGATCTCCCGCTTAGCTTCTTCGGATAGGAAGATCATTTGGTTTCCTTAGAAAAGCTTTGAGGCTTTTGACTTCTTTTCTGGCCCTATCCCTTTCCTCAACCAACCTTGAAAGGGACATCTCAGGAACGTTAATGTTTCCGCACGATTGAGAGAACATCCCGCCAATCTCATCGCGCATCCACCTTACGGCACTTGATTCGCTCATACCTCACCACCTTGCCCACTCGGGCAGCTTTTTGTAGATGATCTCCATAGCCTCTTCGAATTTAACGGCGTGCGACATTCGACCGGCCAGCCGGTTTGTCATCGCGCGCCGCTTCATGTCGCAGTAAGCCTGGAGCTCGTTCATGGCGTCCCGGATATCAACGAATTCCTTTCGGAGCTCATCAATCTCACTCGGGTCAACGCCATGGTCATCGATGTTTGGAACTTCAATCTTCGTGTGCACGGTTCTCCTTTCGGTTAACTGGTTTCAACAGACAGGAGTCAACCATCCAAGTAGAATGGTTGAGTCGCGCCGGTTACTGTGGGGTTTTACTCTTCCACATCATTCCTTGTTGGTCCGTGACTTGTGATCTCGGAGTCCAGTTTTGCAGGGCACTGGTCGACGTGGGTAATGACCAGTTTGTAGGAATTCCCCCTTGCATCCAGTCCACACCGAGTTCTGAGCCCTCCATCCAGTGGAGCAAACCTGATCGCTCCCTGGAACGTCGTCGGATGGTTGGTCTCATCTTCGTAAGACAATGTGACGTCCTCGCCTGGAAGCGGGCCAGCCCCGTGCCTTGTCAGGTAAGATCGACTCACGTAATAAATCTCCTTTTCGGTGATCCCAGCTTGAGCACAGAGCACTTCCACGTTCTCCATGCCCGTATTCGAGTGGGTCAGGTGAGGATGGAATTCCTTGTTGTTTTGGTCCAGTAACAGGCCTTGAGCGCCCTCAAATACCGGATCTTTACACTGCCCGATCCCCGCCGGGTGAACACATTCCGCGAAATGTTTGCAGCAATCCAGGAATACCTCGCACGCCTTTGGTTCGTCGAACTTCTCTCCAATCCTGAACCGGGCGTACTTGTCGCAGATCTCGGCCAACTGTGATTCCAGGTGGTCACCTCCATTCCAGAGATCTCCCATCGTAATCTTCAATTCATCGATCTTGGATCGGATGATTGTCTCGTGAAAACCAATCCCGCAACTGCCATGGCGAGTTTTGCCGCGTTTAGTCTCCTTGAATTGGTTTATCAGCATGTCCACAAACGTCGTTATCAGGCATTCCGGATGCGCGAAAACGACCGGGTGGTATCCCATCGCAATAAGCTGGTCCCGCTCTGTAAAGAACAAAATCGGGTTGCAGACGAAAAACTGAGAAAGAAACGTTGGGATTTCCAGAAGTGTGCCGCTTCCGAAATGGCGAAAGATGTGACGGTCGCCGTCTGGCGTGACGACGGTGTGACCGGCCTGGGCACCTCCGTTGAACCTGACAACCACCCCTGCGCCTTGAGCGCAGAGGTGGTCTGTCATCAGCCCTTTGCCTTCGTCTCCGAAGTTTGCGCCGATAACGATGCGAGCTCTCATTTGCCAAGTGAGAGTTGTGGGCGTTTCCCGCCTGCGAGATGTTTGACCGATGAAACCACATCGAGCCCAAACTTGCCTGCTGCCTTTTCGGCTGAGTGTCCTTCTGCAACAGCAATGGCGCTGACAATGGTTTCCGCGAGTTTCGTGTGATCCTTCATCCGAATCAGATGCTGGCCGATCAGGTCGGACCACGTTTTCACAACCCGATCCAGGTGGCTTCGGGCGTAATCGCCTTCCTCGACCACGACATGGTAAACGTCATAGGTCCGTTGGGCGTCCCGAAGCAAGATCGCACTGTCCAGTGAGGAGTTAGGCTTGTAGCCAAGGCACTTCTTGATCTGCTCTTCAGTCAGGTCCGACGGCGCACACTCGTCTCCCACAGTGAACAAATAACCCCTCTTCCCGCGCTTGACGAAGCTGTCGTGCTCTGTGTGTCGTGCCGAAAAATACCACGGCAGATTGTAGCTTTCACTGTCGTTTCCTCCGCCGCCGTGCTCAATCCAGATTTTGGTCAACTGTTCCACAATCCGGTTGTCGGCCTCAAACTGCGACACCTGGATAGGTGCCTGATCACATGCAGCGTCACCGATTGCCATGAACATGACGTGTGGATCCGAAACAGCCTTGCCTTCCAAGAGCTCGGTAAAGAGCGTCCCGAGACCTTTTCTCGCCAATGCGTCCGCAATCATTCCCATACTACCAGTGACGTCGATTGCGACGATTATTGGAGTCGAATTCGGATTGTCCGTGCTATCCCTAGATTCCCTCAGCTTAACGCCTTTAGGATCGAGGTCCTTGTCGATCGAGCGAGAGGTGTAAACCTCATCTGCCGATTTGCCCTTAGTGGTGTTGGCGTAAGCGCGATAGGCGCCTGCGTCAAATTTTCCTGAACCCATACTTTTTACCTTTGGTTTGTTGTTTACTGCACCGAAATCGCTCGTTCCGCTCTGCCGCTCTTGTGATGTGTGGGAGAGAAATTCAGAACCAACTTAAGACTGCTCAATGTCAGCCATTATTTCGGCCCATTGTAGGATTCCATACCTAGTGCCCATTTTTTCTCCTATCAACATCGTCAAGTGCTTGTTTTCCTCGCGTAATCTCTTGCGTCTAATTGCGATTTTATGCTCTTTTCGCCTTTTAGATCTAAGCCACTCCCTTAGTTGCATGCAGGCAATAGCAGAATCTTCTCCGACATCATTTGCAGCCCAGTGCCACATTCTGATATGCCGAAATGTCTGTCCCCATCTTTTGCATGGAGTTTTGATTTGCTTCAGGTGTGGGAATGCCTTTAGAACCTCATGTGTTCCATTGTGGCATCTTCGGCACATGGATTTCAGATCTGTCAGTTGGACGTCGTAGAGGTTTCTGTACTCTACGTGGTGGACGTCCAATGCCAATCCAAGCTCCCTATTACAGACAATGCAGCGGCCTTTATCTTTGGCGATCCTGGCGATTCTGAGTGACAACCAGTGATCAGATTTCAGGTACGTGAAGCGATAGTAGTGCTTTTCATTCAGGCCCATAAGAAAGGAAATCCCCCAGCTTGTGAGGTGAAAAACGGGCATGCTGCTGCCCACTCACACGAAGGGGGATTAAAATGGATTCAGCATTTGATGGCGTTTTCACTCGCCATCAACACCTTCCCACCTGTCCTGATTTTCGTCAAGCCCGATGTGTCAGGCCAACGACGAAGATCCAGATGATTAGGGCCATAGCCCCCAGCGGAGGGCAGAGAAATCCGATCACGCAGCACAGGCCAACCCCGGCCCAGCTATTGACGGTCTGCTTTGTTTCGTTTGGATTCATAAAGGGGAAGCGTATCGGTGGGACTTGAACCCACAACCAGCCACGTTCGCTGGTAACGCATGTTGCTACTGGGCCTACTGCAGGATCTCTCCCGCCCCGGCCGGTTCGCTCAGCGTGCAGTTTGCCAATTTCGCCACGATACGCATTGAATCTCCTGAGGGCTCCGCAGGCTTACGACAGCACAAACGTTGTTAGTTTGTTACGGCTAATCCCTCAGGAGAAATTGAACTGAACTAGGCAGCCGGATTAGGGCTGCCCCGGTCAAGTCAACCCAGATCAGTTAAAGCAACAGGAGCATCCAGCAAAGTGCTCCCAATGCGATGCAGAATATCACAGTGGCCCCAAGCTCAGCCGCCTCCCGCTTTCGGTGAGAATTCCAGCGTTCCTCCGCCGCCTGGTACCTTGCCTGTTCCCCGGCCATCAGCGCACGCTGCCATTCATCCCGGTTGCTCTGAGTTTGTCCATTTCTTTCCGCAGGCTTCATTTGGTTCCTTTCGTTAATGCTACAAAGACCCATACCAAGACCCAGACCCAGACCCAGACCTAGACCTAGACCTAGACCCAGACCCAGACCAAGACCTAGACCCAGACCTAGACCAAGACCCAGACCTAGACCCAGACCAATTATATCCTACGCTCAAAACAGCAGCATTCATTTTTGACTCCTGGGAGTGGTCGAGATTTTGACTGCGTCGATCACGGCGGCGCGGCCAATGATTACCGGGCCGTCTGGGAATGGCTCAACCTCTCTGAATTGGCCAGATTTTAGGGCATCAGAAAATCGCCCGTCATCGGCAATCCACGCCGCGTCTTCAAGCACCAATTCCTGTTTGGTCACCGCGACCAGACGCCCGGTATGGTGATGAGTGACGGTGCGAATGAAGTAAGGGCTTCCAATCGTGTAAGGATGGGAAGCTTTGGTGGATGGAGTTTGAGTGCCAAACAGGCGAGCTATTTCTCGTGCCTGGGCGATTGTGAGTTCTTCAATGTTCATGTTTTTCCTTTGGTTAGACCGACAGGTGACGGCACCACAAGATGCCGTCGACTGTCAACCTGGATCCAATTTCCCAGCCGCGATTTCGTGTCTGGTGATGGCCTTGAGCTCCGGCGCCCTTCCATCCTCATAAGTGATCAGTATGCAGGGCAGATCGTCCTCGAGATTCAGATCACCCTTGGCGTGCAACTCGATGCCAATGTTTAATACCTCTTGCTCTGTTTCGCATGGGCCGTGTACATTTTCGGGCTCAATCAGGTCCCGAACGTTTACGAACCAGTATCGTGTCATGCTCCCCTCATCTTTGCAGTGGCCCGGTCGAACCGGGACAGGTTGATGCCGTAAAGCTTTCCTGTCGCAAGGATGGCCTTGCAGAACAGGCCGACGTCCAGACCGCGGGCCTTGATGATCTTGGCCGCTCTGTTAAAGCGTGCCCATCGATCAATCCTGACCGGTGGAACCCCGACGAGCATGTAGGCCACAAGGCCAGTTGTGCCCATCTGCTCCGGATCAGTCACGCCAGCGCAGTACTCCGCCAGCTCAGATTTGTTCAGTGGTTTTGGTTTCATCTTGGATTGGGATTGGTGTGATCACGTCTTCACAGATGGCATAGATCGGAAGCCCACCTAGAGCCTTGGAATCCCATTGAGCATGAGCTCCGTCCCTATAGGGAGTCCTCACCCCGTCTTCGCAGACAGGCCTATGGTTGGGCCCGTGGCTTTTGGTTGAGGAAAGCAAGATCGAAGCTTCTTCCGCGGTCCCATCCTCTGTCTCCCTTCGAATATCAAATTCTTGAAGGGGGATCACGAGTATGTATTTGCAGATCATGTTGTCCCACCTTCCAGGGACGACTTGCTCCCACCTCAATTCAAGGCGTGGAGCTGGTAGTTTTGCGTTTTCCATTTCCGTTTCCTTTCTGGGATTACCCCGTGGCCAGCAGCACCCGATGTGATGCTGGCTGCCGGGAGAATCAAGTCAGATCAGCCATGTAGGCTGGCTCACAGAAGTCTTCAGAGGCGAGCATGCCATTGCGGTTCACATAGAACGCATGCTTGGACAGCCAGACCGCGTCCGTCTCGAGCGGCGCATGGTAAGCATGCCAAGACTCCCTGGTATGCGTCACCGGCCCGTCCGGAAGATCCTGACCGCAGATATACGGGAACGGTTCAACCTGAACGCAAGCAGGGCATTCTCCGCTGTATGTCTGCTTGGAGTTCTCAACCGTCCATCGGTGGATAAACTGTTGAAGAACTTGTTCCCGCAGTGATGGATTCAAACTGGATCCTTGGATGAGTTTCATTTCCTTGCTCCTTTCCGCCACATTCTCTTGCTCGCCACATTCTGGGCGATGATGAAGATCCGACAGCGTTCCCTCTGGGCTGCCATTACGGCCGCTCCTGGCGTGGTAAAGACCCTGGCCTGCTCAGGATTGCCCCAGCCGCCACGACCTGTCAGGTGACCGGAGCAATAGCCGGTCTGTGTGTAACGCCGAACCATGAAGCCCTTGGGCAAACCAACCCAGTTCACCCGAAGGCAGTCACGCCGCGGCCCGTCGTTGACCGAGTATTTAGCGAGCTTCATTTTAGGGATCCTTGATCAAAGACATGGAACACGAATAATCCACCGCTGACTTGAAACGTGCCCACATACTCCAGGTTTTGAACCTCAGGCACTTCCCAGCCCGTCCCAACGATTATGATGGCCCGATCTTCCATCGGTGCATTATCATCGACCAGGGCCCAAAGCATCGGAGCTGAGCCCTGAGTTTGGACCGTCAAAAGCTTGGCACCCCGCGGCATAATGATCCGCTGAGTGTCCACCTCTAACGGGTATTTGAATACTCTCTTCATACTTCCTTTCAGTTATTGCGGCCCACTCAGCGCCAACCCGGCAAAGAGTAGCAGCGCGCACGCCGAAATCGACACAGAGTCCCCGGTGACGATCACCCGAGACTCCCTCGTTCCAACGTGCAGGATTATGTGTCTGGCCTTCGGCCAACGCTGCACCCGAAGCCCCAGGCCCCAAGGCATCTGCCGCTGTATTTCAAGCGTCATTGCGTTTCCTTTCGTTCAGTTGTTCAGTTAGAGACAAAACCAGGGCATCCCGTAGAATGCCCTGCCTTAGCCGCTAATCCAGGACCTCAACTCCAGCCCGCTCCAGTCGATAGACCGTGCGAAGGCTGACCGTGTATCCAAACTGCCCTCCACGCTGGCGCAGAATGAATTTAGGGCCTGCTTGCGTGCTTTTGGTGAGGCAGTGATCTCCAGGGGATCTCAGTGCTCTGAGGATCAGCCTGGACCGTTCCAGCTTACGTCCGATGATAGGTTTGTTGTGCATAGGTTTACTGGCTCCCGTTATCGAAGCAGGAGCAACTCCTGTCTGTTTGGTGTTCAGACCCGCACCGGTCACACTCAACCCAGGCAGTCCAAGTCCCTGCCTTGACGTATTCCTCCGCTGAACTCTTCCAACAGCCGTCAAGCCGCATGAGTCGCCCATTTCCAAACACGGCCCAGAGCACCTCATTCTCATCGCAGAGTACGTGATCAACGGTGTTGGACGCTCCAGCATTAGGGAATGGTGGCCAGAACCCCGTGATGTGTCGGTATCGTATTTCCTTTGGCATGATTCCTTTCAGTTACCAGTCAACCAGGGCGCACTTGCCAAGCAATCGCGTCCCGGGACATACTCCAGCTTTCGCAACGCCTGAATAAACTCCGGATCGGTCTCCAGCACATTCCCGGAATAACCGTGCATTCCATCCGATGTGTAGAATCTATCCAGCGGCCCTCGGTCGTGAAACCGCGTGCGAAAATACATCGCCTTGAACCGGCGCCGCTTATCCCTGGCCAAAGTGTAAACGACCACGGGATAACCCGTCCCCGTCTCAATTCGGATAATCAATCGCTTGTTCATGATTCCTTTCAGTTAAGGCCAACTCCCACAAGGACACTGCTTTCATTGCCCTTGGGAAGTTCTCTCGATCGTAGCGCGTCACATTGGGCAGCAGACACCGGTCATCCTTCAATCTTCGTTCCACTTGCTCCGGTTCATCCTTAGCCCAATCGGTCACCACATCTGGATTGAAGATGCTGTTACGATGATGGGTCAGCACGTTTCCTTTCGTTCAGTTGTGTTCAGTTAGCGGCTAAATTTTAGTCGCATCACTGTGGTTTGAAGTTGTCTGGCTCGCTTCCGAATCTTCCGTTGTGGAGTCCTGAAACGATTACCGTTCATGACGTTTGAAGGGGGAATCAACATTAACCCGTATCCTGCCATATCGTTCGATCTATACATGGTTCCTTTCCTCCCCAGGCATTGCACCAGGGGAAAGTAAAAAGCCCAGGACGCTCTTGGTCCCGGGCTGTCTGCTATTCTCAGTTCGCTGGCCTATTGATCCCGACCAGTGGGGAAATAACCATACCCGAGCAGAAGTTCCCTCACGCCTCACGAGGGACGTAACGTCGTTGCTCTCCTGCGTTTCAGTGCGCCTCCGGTACAAGGCGGATGTGGCTCGCACTGGCCAGCAATAGCACGGGTATGGAAAGTAAAAAGGGTGCCATGCTGCCTCTCCAGGCATCCGTCCCGGTGACCCCGTGGTTCTTAGCCGATCGTGTAATCCGGCTTCAACCTGGACACAGTTTACGCAGCATGACACCCAACGGTCAGACCCTGAGCCTTGCGGCCCAGGGCGGATGCGGCTAGGTTTTTCGAGGTTGTCATGTTATCCCTTGGCGGCCAGCTCCGCCTCACATCGAGTCTCATATCCGTCACCATGAGACACTCCAGCACACCAATGTGAGTAGGCGTCACGAGCGATATCATCATCATCGCTGGCCATTAGCTCGCGCAGATAGTCGAGGTCTGATGATGGACCGGTGTAATACCGACGCATGGAGTCGTCGTAAAAAATCACCGTCTGGCCTACAATCCATCCATCTATCCGCGCGAGAGCCTCGGCTTGGGTTATTGAGCTGTGGTTCTTTGGCATTTTTCCTTTCCTCCCCAGGCATTGCACCAGGGGAAAATGTGCGGGGTATTCTGCGTTACCCCGCTGACGCCGTTAGGTCATGCCGCCTTGAGCTTGGCGATGGCAGCAGTGCATGCCGCCGATACCTGTCTTTCAAGCAAGGCCTGTTCGCGGTTGCCTTCGCGCTCGTTAATCGGAGCGTTGGTTTCCGCCACATCCCGAGCCCGCTCGAGCTCTGCTATCGCTAGGTCCATTTCACAGTATCCTTTCTCTTCGTTGTTTACAGTGCGTCAAGAAGATGTCCTATCTAAAAAAGAGAAAGCCTGCCAGCTCAGGTGAGGAGTCCCAGTTCCACGGACCCTTGCTTACGTTGCACCATTTGCCGACAGAC
>Ga0172380_10009252_pt1 | contig 10540 bp, 8 predicted proteins | sample Leawe162metaG_FD_119747 | JGI IMG/M metagenome (GOLD analysis project Ga0172380, IMG submission 119747) | Leachate microbial communities from a municipal landfill in Southern Ontario, Canada - Leachate well 162 metaG | ecosystem: Engineered > Solid waste > Landfill > Unclassified | place...
CAGATGGCCGCACTGGTAAGTTCGCGCGGCGAGCTGGAAAGCAAGATGGCCGCGCTGGCCAGGCGGGAACAGGAGCTCAGCCTGGTGGCCGAACACGTGCCGGCCATGATCGCCCACTTCGACAGCGACCGCACCTGCCGCTTCGCCAACAGCGCCTACGCCGGCTTCGTCGGCAAAACGCCTGAGTCGATCCTGGGGCGGAGGGCGGAGGACATCATCGGCACGGCGGCCTACGCGGACATCGAATCCGCCATCGCGCGCGTCCTCGGCGGCGAAGCGGTGCGCCTGGCCGCCAGCCGCGTCAACGCAGCGGGGGAACGCCGCTCCCTCGCTCTGGAACTGGTGCCGGATGTCGGCAGCCGCGGCGTGGATGGCTGGTATGCCCTGATTCGCGACGTCACCGAGCGTGAGCGCGCCGCCAAGTCCCTGCGCCATATCATCGACGGCACGGCGCGCGCCACCGGGGCCGCCTTTTTCCGCGCGCTCGCCCTGAATCTCGCCCAGGCCACCGGGCTGGGCCGTGCCATGGTGGCGGAAGTGCTGCCCGACCGACTGCATGCCCGCGCCCTCGCCTACTGGGACGGCCAGGAATGCCGCCAGGGCATGGAATACCTGCTGGAGGACGCCCCCTGCCAGCACGTCATCGACCAGGGCGAGGCCTGTTTCCCGGACCGCGTCGCCGAGCTGTTCCCCAGGGACCTGGCGCTCGCCCTGCACGGCATACGCGGCTATTACGGCGCCAGGCTGGAATCCAGCGACGGTGTGCCGCTCGGCGTCCTGGTCGTCATGGACAACGCACCGATCCGCGACCGGGCGGACATCGCTTCACTGGTTTCGGTCTTTGCCGCCCGGGCGGCGGCGGAACTGGAACGCCTCGGCGCCGAAGCCGCGCTGCGCAGCACCGGGGAGCGCTTCTCGAGCGTGTTTTCCGCCAGCCCCATCCCGATCGCAATCACCAGCATGGCCGAGGGACGCTTTGCCGACGTCAATCCGGCCTTCGAGAAGACCTTTGGCTGGACGCGACAGGAATTGCTCGATCGCAGCGCCATCGACCTCGGCATCTGGCCGAGCCACGAGGAGCGCCGGCGCTGGGTCGCGGAACTCGAGGCAAACCATCGGACCCGGGACTTCGAAACCATCCACCTGTCGAAGACGGGCGAGCCGCTCACGATCCTCCTGTCGGCTGAGACCATCGAATTGGAGGGCGTGCTGCACGTAGTCGCCTTCGCCCATGACGAAACGCAGCGCCGGCGCGCCGAGGAGGCCAAGCGTTCGGCGCTGGAGCGCTTCGAGGCGATCTTCCAGCACGCACCGAACGTCGCCATCCAGGGCTACGACGCCCGCGGCACGGTCATGCACTGGAACCGCGCCAGCGAGACGCTCTACGGCATTTCTGCCGGCGAGGCCGTCGGCCGACCGCTCCAGGACCTGCTGCACACGCCGGATACCGCCCGGGAATTCGAGAACGTGGTGGCCGCCATCTGCGCCAGCGGCCAGCCGAGCGCGCCCGGGGAATGGCCCATCCCCCTGCGCGACGGACGCGAGATCTGGGTGCTGTCGACCATGTTTCCGGTGTTCTCCGAAGGCGTGGTCGCCGAGATCTTCTGCATGGACGTCGACATCACCGAACTGAAACAGGCGAACGCGTCGGTGCGCCAGCTCAACATCGACCTCGAGGCGCGCGTCGCCGCGCGCACGGCCGAGCTGGCCCGGCTCAACAAGGAGCTGGAGGCCTTCTCCTATTCGGTCTCGCACGACCTGCGCGCCCCGCTGCGCAGCATCGAGGGCTTCGGCCGCCTGCTCGAGCAGGATTGTGCCGAACAGCTCGACGCAACCGGCCGCGATTACGTCAGCCGCATGTGCCGATCGGCAAGGCGACTGGCCCAGTTGATAGACGACCTGCTCGAGCTCACCCGCATCGACCGCATTGAGATCCGGCCGGCGGACGTGGATCTCGGCGCGCTGGCAGGAGAGATCGTCGAGGAATTGCGCCGTGGCGCGCCGCAGCGCCGGGTCGTGGTCGATATCGCCGCCGGCTTGCTGGCGAAGGGCGATCCGCAGCTCCTGCGCATCGCACTGCAGAACCTGCTCGATAACGCCTGGAAGTACTCCGCCAGGACGGCCGAGGCCCGCATCGAGTTCGGCTGCGAGGATTCGTCCGGCGAGCGCATCTACCACGTGCGGGACAACGGCGCCGGCTTCGACATGGCTTACGCCGGCAAGCTGTTCGCACCCTTCCAGCGCCTGCACAGCCCGCATGAATTCGAAGGCACCGGCGTCGGCCTGGCCACGGTTTTCCGCGTCATCAAGCGCCATGACGGTCGCATCTGGGCGGAGTCCGCGCCAGGCCGGGGCGCCGCTTTTTACTTTACCGTCAGTTGATCGCTCGACGCGCCGTGGCGCCAGGGCCTGTCGACATGATTTGGCCGGGGCGAACGGGGCCTTCCGGGTGGAGGAGGGCCTCAGATGCGGTACTGCATCACCGCCTTGCGCATGCGCCCGGTCACCGCGTTGAGGCGGTCCACCGTGACCTTCGTCTCGCTCACCACGGCGACGTTCTGCTCGGTCATGATGGCCACCTGCTCTACGTTCTGCGCCAGTTGCGTCATGGCCGTCTGCTGCTCGTTCGAGGCCAGGGAGATGTCGGTCACCATGCGCGAGGTGCGGTCCATCTCGCTGTTGATTTCGCGCAGCGCCTCGGCGGCCTGATCGACCAGGCCGACGCCCTGGGCGACCTGCTCGGCGCCGGCACGCATGCCGTTCACCGCCAGCGCGGTTTCGCCCCGGATGCTGTCGACCATGGCGCTGATCTCCTGGGTCGCATTGCCGGTGCGCTCGGCGAGCTTGCGCACCTCGTCGGCGACCACCGCAAAACCGCGGCCCTGCTCGCCGGCGCGCGCCGCTTCGATGGCGGCGTTCAGTGCCAGCAGGTTGGTCTGGTCGGCGATTTCCTTGATGACGCCGGTGATGCGGCTGATTTCCTCCGAGCGCTTGCCCAGGGACTCGACCTGTTCGGCCGAGCGCCCCACCGTTCCTGCCAGCGAGCGGATGGTTTCGCTGGCGCTGGTGGTGACCTGGGCGCCGTTGCGCGAAGCGGTCGAAGCCTCTTCGGCCGTCGTCCGCGTCTGCTGGGCATTGGCGGCGACCTCGCCTATGGAAACCGTCACCTCCTCGATCGCCGCGGCGGCCGACGAGGTGGCTTCGTTCTGCGCGTGGGCCGAGCCCTCGACGTTGCTCATGCCTTCCTCGACTTTCTGCGTGGCGCGGCTGACCTGTCCGGCAATGTCGCTGACGCCCTGCAGCATGGCCTGGACGCTGGAAACGAACTTGTCCGCCCTGCGGCCGATCGAACCGATGGCATCCCGGCGCGACGAGGAGAAGCGCGTGTCCAGGTCGCCGGTGCGCAGGATCTGCTCCAGCCAGTCGGAGGTGGCTTCGAGGTCGCGCATCAGGCGGGGACCGTAGCCAGCGAGGAAGAACAGGGCATACAGGCCGCAGACGGCGGCCACGGCCGCGCTCAGCGCAGCCGGCATGCCGACCCCCGTCGAGTGAAGCGCCAGGAGCGCCGCCGGCAGCAGCCCGGCAAGCCCGGCCAGGACCAGCTGGGTGCGCAGGGACGTCAGCGCGCCCGCCAGGGACGAACGGTTGGCGACGATACGCCCGTGTTCGACGCGGATCGACTTGTCGCCCGCGCGGATGCGCTTGTAGGCTGCCGCAGCGGCGGCGATCTCGTCGCGGCCGGGACGGCCGCGTACAGACTGGTAGCCGACAATCATCCCGTTCTCGCGCACCGGCGAGACGTTGGCCACCACCCAGTAGTAGCCGCCATCCTTGCGGCGGTTCTTGACGATGCCGCGCCAGGGGCGCCCGAGCTTGATGTCCTGCCACAGGTCGGCGAAGGCTTCGGGTGGCATGTCGGGATGACGCACCATGTTGTGCGACTGTCCGACCATTTCCTCGGGCGTGAAGCCGCTGATGCCGGCAAAGGCCTCGTTGGCCTCGACGATGACGCCCTTCAGGTCGGTGCGCGAGTAGATGAACTCGCCTTCGGGCAGGATGCTTTCAACATCGTTGACTGGGAGGTTGATTTTCATTCTTCTTTCCTTTCATTGATGAGCCTGTGCCATTTTCAGGGGCTGCTCTTTCCTCAACTGCGGCCCGGTCCCGGGCGTATTCGTTCCGTCACATCGCGCAGGATGTCGATCTGGCCATCGAGTTGCCGCATGTGTCCGGCGAGTGCTTCGAGCCGGTCTCCCAGCATGCGCGACAACTCGCGCGCAGCCTGCGCCGGATTGCCCGACAGGGCGCGCACCTGATCGATCTGCGCCTGCAGCTCGCGCAGGCCCGGTTCGGCTTCGGGCCGTTCGGCAATGAAGGCGGAAAGCGTGCGTTCGCGCTCGCGGAAGTATTCGGCCGGATCGCGCGCCGCGAGGTCGCGCCAGGAATCGAAATCGAACCGGGACAAGATGGGATCCGTCATGTGCGCGACGGTTTCCCGGCACGCTCCGAAATGATCACAACGGCCCCGACAGGGCGGAAGCCGATCGGATCTGCTGCAGGAGCCGCTCCACGGCAGCGGCGATTTCTTCCGCTTTGTCGATGGCCTGGCCGGCAGCACCGCCCAGCGCGTCCATTTCCCGGACGGCGTCCGCCTCGCCGCAGGCACCGGCCGACTCCAGGGCGGCATTCAGTGCCAGCAGCCTGGATTGGGCTGCGAGCTGCCGTGCCTCTTCGAGGGCCAGCCGCAGCGCCGCCTCCTGGGTGCCGGGCGGAAGAAATGCCTCATTGACGTCCTGCCGGGCCAGTGCGTTTTCCATTTGCGCTCTCCTCAGGCGGCCTTGGCCAGTGCATCGCCGGGCAGGAATATCCGGCGCGCCACGCCGCGGTTGTCGCCCAAGTCGCCGAGCAGTTCCTTGACGTCGAGGATCAGCACGATCTGTCCGTTCGCCAGCGTGGTGACGCCCGCCACGCCCTTCGGACGGAAGCCTTCGAGCGACTTGATCACGGCGTCGTCGCGGCCGGCGAAATTGTCGATGGCCAGGATGAAGCTGGTTTCGGCGGTCTGCATGAGCACGCCGTAGGCCGGCGCGCCCTCCTGCGGCCAGCCGATGAGGTAGTTGAGCGGATAGACCGGCAGCACCTCGCCGCGCACGACCATGGTGGCGCGGCCGCCGACTTCCTGCACCTCGCCCGGCACGATGGGCAGTATCTCGCGCACCATCGACAGCGGCACGGCAAAGGGCTGCTCGTCCAGCTTGACGATGAGCACCGGCAGGATGGCCAGGGTCAGCGGCAGGGAGATGATGAAGGTGGTGCCCTTGCCCAGTTCCGACTTGATCTCGATGCTGCCGTTCAGCTTCTGGATGTTGGTGCGCACCACGTCCATGCCGACGCCGCGGCCGGAGACGTCGGAGACCTTGGGCGCCATGGAGAAGCCGGGCAGGAACACCAGATTGAAGCTCTGGCGCTCGTCCATGGTGTTGGCCTCCTCGTTGCCGATGAGGCCCTTCTCCAGCGCCTTGGCGCGCAGCTTCTCGGCATTCATGCCGCGCCCATCGTCGGCGATCAGGATGACGATGTGGTCGCCCTCCTGGCGCGCCTCCAGGCGCACCTCGGATTTTTCCGGCTTGCCGGCGGCGGTGCGCTCCAGCGTCGACTCGACGCCGTGGTCGACGGCATTGCGGATGAGGTGGATGATCGGGTCCGACAGGTCCTCGATCATCGTCTTGTCGATCTCGGTTTCCTCGCCGGCCAGCACCAGCTCGACCTCCTTGCCGAGGTTGCGGGCGAGGTCGCGGGCAATGCGCGGATATTTCTGGAACAGCCGGCCGATCGGCTGCATGCGCGTCTTCATCACCGCGTTCTGCAGGTCGGACACCAGCAGGTCGAGCTGGCCGACGGCGGCATCCAGCGCCTGCAGCGTCTCCGCGCCGGTCATGCCGCCGAGGATTTCCGTGCGCAGGCTGGTCAGGCGGTTCTTCGTCAGGCCGATCTCGCCCGACAGGTTGAGCACCTGGTCGAGCCGCGAGGTGTCGACGCGGATCGAGTTGTCGCGCACCTTTTCGGTGTCGCGGCGTCCGCTCGGCCCGCTGTAGCCCGGCTTGTCGGCGGCGCGGCGGCCGATGGCCGCCTTGATGATTTCCTCGGCCGGTTTGGGCGGCTGCGGAATGCCCAGGCCGGCTTCCGCCGGGACTTCCGGCGCCTTGCCGGTGACGGCTTCATAATAGGCATTCCAGTCGAGGGCGCCGCCTTCGGTCATCTGGACGGCGGGAACGGCCGCGGCCACCGGCGCGGGCCTGGCTGCTGCTCCGACGGGCCGCTCGCCGGCAATCGCCCGCTTGAGATCGTCGATCAGGCCGGCATCGGCCGGATGCGGCTGCACACCCTGTTCGAGGGAATGAAACATGTCGCGCACCGTCCCTGTCGCCGCCATGATCGGGTCCATCACCTCGGTCGTGATCTCGATCTCGCCGTTGCGCAGCTTGTCGAAGAGATTCTCCGTCAGGTGGCACAGCGTCACCAGTTCCGTCGCGTTGAGGAACCCGGCGCCGCCCTTGATCGTATGGAAGCCTCGGAAGATGTCGTTCAGCAGCGCCTTGTCGTGCGGATTCTTTTCCAGATCGACCAGCTTGTTGTCGACTCCGGACAGCAGGTCGGTCGCCTCGACGAGGAAATCCTGCAGCAGATCATCCATGCCTCCAAAATCACTCATCATTCCCTCCCTTGGTCTCTGTTGATGCGCAAGTGATTTCAGTGAAGGCTAATATGAGCGAAGCGAATGTTATGCCGTAACTAAAGTCGCTCATTTTTCAGCTCCGCTAATTTCGTAGGCCGGCCTTCAGGCCGACTTGGGCGGTCGTTGTCGGCCTGAAGGCCGACCTACGACTCAGAACCCTAAACTCTCCAGCAGGTCGTCGACCTGCTCCTGGTTGCTGACCACATCCGTGCGGCCCTGTGCGTTCACCACCGGCCCGTTCAGCAGGCCCTCCGGCGTGTCGGCCTTCATGTCTTCCGGCATGGCTTCGATCAGCACCTGCAGGAGCTCGCTTTCCATGCTCTGCGCCAGATCGACGATCTTCTTGATGACCTGGCCGGTGAGGTCCTGGAAATCCTGCGCCATCATGATTTCCATGAGCTGCGCATTGGTGGCCCCGGTCTGCTTCGGCACATCGCCGAGAAAGGCATGCGTGTCGACGGACAGCGCCTTGAATTCATCGACCGACAGGTCGCCGCCGAAGAGGCGGTCCCAGCGGCCCGACAGGGCCGCGGCCTGTCCCTGCAACCTCTCCTGAATCGGCATGGCCGCATCGGTGGCGTTGAGCACGCGGCTGGCCGCCTGTTCGGTGAGCTGGGCCACATAGGCCAGGCGCTGCCTGGCGTCCGGAATGGCCTTCGCCGCTTCTTCCAGGGCGCGGTCGTAGCCGAGCTGGCGCAGCGTGTCGTGCAACTGGCGCGTCATGTGGCCGATGCGCTGGAAGACGTTCTCGCTGCTGTGGGAAGCAGTCCCGTCGCCCTGTGCCGCCGGCGCGGCGGCGGGCTGCGCCGCCTGCCCGGCCACGCTATCGAACAGCGCCTCCAGTTCGGGCGTATCGGCCGAAGTGGCCGTGCCGCCCACCACTTCGATGACCGAAGGAAAAGCCTGTGGGACGTGCGCCTCCCGCGGCTGACCGGGGACAGGACGGTCCGCCGGCTGCGCGGCAATGCTGTCGAACAGCGCCTGGAGGTCGGCGGAATCGCCCGCTTCGTCTAACTTGAACCGCTTGGACATATTCTTCTCCCGTTTTCGTCCTGTGCGAAGCGCCGCCCTCAGGCGGCCTCCCGCTCCAGCTTCTCAAGAATCTTGTTCAACTTCTCGCTCAGCGTTCCCGCCGTGAAGGGCTTGACGATGTAGCCGCTGGCGCCGGCCTGCGCGGCGGCGACGATGTTTTCCTTCTTCGCCTCGGCCGTGATCATCAGCACCGGCAGGTGCTTCAGCTGCGGATTGGCGCGCACCTGCTGCAGCAGCGTCAGGCCGTCCATGTTGGGCATGTTCCAGTCGGTGACGATGAAGTCGAAGTGCTCGCTGGTCAGCTTGGAGAGGGCCACCACGCCGTCCTCGGCCTCGTCGACGTTGAGGAAGCCCAGTTCCTTGAGCAGGTTGCGCACGATGCGGCGCATGGTCGAAAAGTCGTCCACAACGAGGAATCGCATTTTCAAGTCAGCCATGGTGTTCTCCATTCATACATTTACTTGTGCGCTTGCGCCCCGGAGGAAACACCCCTGGGGTGCGCCCTGGCCAGCAGCGGGCGGAGGGTATCCGCCAGGATTTCGGCGTCGAACTTGGCGACATAGGCATCGACGCCGACGCTCTTGCCCATGGCGCGATTGGCCTCGGAGGAGAGCGAGGAATGCATGACTACGGGAATGCCGTTGAAGCGGGGGTCTTCCTTGATATGGCGCGTCAGCACGTAGCCGTCCATCTCCGGCATCTCGGCGTCGACCAGGATGATGTCCAGTTCATCCGCCACGCTGCCGCCGGCCTGCTGGGCATGCGCGGCCATGCTGGACAGGCGCGTCCAGGCCTCGAGGCCGTTGAGGGCATGCTTGTGCTTGACGCCGAGCTGGTCCAGCACTTCGGTGATCTTCTTCCGCGCCACCGCCGAATCGTCGACAAAGAAGATGTGATGCTCGATATCGTCCATCACCGGCGCCACGTCGGCCACCGGCGGCTCGCCGAAGGTCGAGGCCATGATCTGCTCGACGTCGAGAATCGACACCAGCCGGCCGGCCTGCCCCGCCCCCGAATCGGGCGGCAGCTCGGTGATCGCGGTGATGAAGCTCTGGGTGGACGACACCAGCCCGTCCGGCGCGCGCACCTTGTCCCATTCGACGCGGATGATGCGATCGACGTCGCTCACCAGGAAGCCCAGGGTGCGCTTGTTGTATTCGGTCACCATCATGGTGCCGCCCCGTTCCTGCGGAATGCCGGCGAGGTCGAGCACGCGGCCCAGCGCCACCACCGGAATGACGTTGCCGCGCAGGGAGATCAGGCCCTCGACGCCGGGCGGCATGCTCGGCGTGCGGGTGATCATCGGCGTGCGGGTGACCTCGCGCACCTTGAAGACGTTGATGCCGAAGGTCTCGCTCGTGCCCAGCGAAAAGAGCAGGATCTCCATGCGGTTGGAGCCCGCCAGCTTGGTGCGGGCATCCACATTTTCCAGCAGGGCGTTGTCGGTTCGGTCCATTTTTTCCTCCGGTTCCCGCTCAGGCCGCCGCCAGGACGGGCGCTTGCGTCAGCAGGCGGGTGATGCTTGCCGCGAGCTGCTGCGGCTCGAACTTCGATACGTATTCATCCACGCCGACCGACTTGCCCAATTGCTGGTTGGACATGCCCGACAGCGAGGAATGCATCAGCACCGGGATGCCGGCGAAGCGCGGATCGCTCTTGATCTGCTTGGTCAGCATGTAGCCGTCGGTCTCGGGCATTTCGATGTCGGTGAGCACCAGGCTTACCACCTCGCGCACCGGCCGGCCCTGCGACTCGGCGTAGCGGGCCAGTTTCTGCAGCTCTTCCCAGGCCTGGCGGCCGTTGATGGCGGCGACGAAATTGACGCCCATGCGCTCCAGCGTCGTCTGCACCTGCTTGCGCGCCACCGAGGAATCGTCGGCGAACAGCACCGTCGCGTCGCTGCGGTCGATCGGCTTGATTTCCCTGAAGATGATGTCGTCGTCGAAATGCGTCGTCTCGGAGAGCACCTTCTCCACGTCGAGCAGCATCACCAGGCGGCCGTCCTGCAGCTCGGTGATGGCCGTCACCAGACCGCCCATGCGCGCCGTCAGCATTTCCGGCGGCACCTTCATCTGCGCCCAGTCCAGTCGCAGGATGGTGTCCACCGCCTCGACCAGGAAACCCTGTGTGTGGCCGTTGTACTCGGTGACGATCATGATCTCGCGCGGCTGGTCGGAATCGACATGGGCGTACTGGCTCAGATCCACCACCGGCACCAGTATCCCGCGCAGGCTGACCATGCCCCTCACCGCATCGGGCATCTCCGGCGCGGCGGTGATGGGCGGCGTGCGCATCACCTCACGCACCTTGAAGACGTTGATGCCGAAGGTTTCCTTGCGGCCGGTGCGGCTGTCGGTGCCCAGAGAGAACAGCAGCAGTTCAAGCTTGTTGGTGCCCGCCAGCTTGGTGCGCGCATCGATATTTTTCAGCAGATCGGACATTTCGATGTTCCTTTCAGGACGCTGCTTTTTCGACGGAACCGGGTTGTTCCCCCCGGGAGCTAGATAAGTTATCGGCAATGGCCGTGGATTCTTGAGGCGGCCAAACCGCGAAAATAAGCGTTTGATTCTTCTGCCGTTTAGCCATGGCCGGCCGCGACGGAAGCCGCGGCCGGAAGGCATTTACACCCGGAACACCGCCACGGCCTGGCGGGTGCTGGCTGCCAGTTGTTCCAGCTGGTGCGCCGTTTCGGCCGACTCGCGCGAGGCCGCGCTGTTCTCTTCCGACATCTGGGCGATCTTCTCGACGTTGGCGGCAATGTCGTTGCTCGCC
>Ga0172380_10009253_pt1 | contig 10539 bp, 12 predicted proteins | sample Leawe162metaG_FD_119747 | JGI IMG/M metagenome (GOLD analysis project Ga0172380, IMG submission 119747) | Leachate microbial communities from a municipal landfill in Southern Ontario, Canada - Leachate well 162 metaG | ecosystem: Engineered > Solid waste > Landfill > Unclassified | place...
GACTTTTTGCGGTCGTCAGTTCTACCGGATTAATTATCGCAGGCGGTTATATTATCAACGCCTTTTATGATGTAGAAAAGGACCTTGCCAACCGACCTCAGGAAGTAATCGTCGGTCGGGTTTTGACCAAGGTTTTCGCCATTCGGGGTTATTTATTTGTGAATGGTTTGGCTTTGATGTTGAGCCTGTTGATTCAAAAGGAATTGTTTTTATTCAACGGTCTGTTTGCGTTTGGACTGTGGTTCTACTCCCATAAACTCAAAAAGAAGCCGCTTTTGGGCAATTTTGCCGCTGCTACACTCACGGTGGCTGCCTTTTTCGCCGTTTGTGTGTATTATGGCTTCGTAAATCAGGTGATTTTGGTGTATGCCATTTTTATCATGCTGATTACGCTGATACGCGAAATCGTAAAAGACCTGCAAGCCATTAAAGGGGATTTGATTTATGGCTACCAGACTTTCCCGGTAGTTTATGGCATCAGGCGTACTAAAAAACTGCTGTATGCACTGATGTTGTGCAGCATTTTGCCTTTTTCGTTATTGTATGCTTCTATGCCGCTCGCTGGTTTGTTGTGGTATTTTGGTTTTTGCGCACTGATGTTGACTTATGCGGCATTCCTTATCAATAAAGCCGTAAAACCAGTGCATTTTGCCAAGGTAAATACCTTGCTAAAGGTGTTGATATTGACTGGCGTCGCCAGCATCATGCTGATGTAAATCCTATAGCTTGCCCATCAATTGTACGATGCTATTTTTGTAGGTAATGCCCACAGGGACCTGAGTATCGGCAATAAAAAGGGTATCGCTACTGAACGACGACACATTGTGAATGTTCACGATATAAGAGCGATGTACCCGCACGAAATTTTCGCCAATCAGCTTTTTCTCTACCGCTTTCATGGTTGAATGGATCACATAACGTTTGATGTCATTACCGGCTTTGGCGAAGATGCACACATAGTCTGCCAACGCTTGTACATAAAGCACATCGTTGAGCTGCAGTTTTAGCCAGCTGGCATCGACTTTCAGAAAGATGTATTCGAGTGCTTTGGGTTTACCGCCATTTGGTTTTTGAAGCTGTTCTTCACGTAATTGATAGGCTTTTTGACAGGCCTTGAGGAAACGCGCATAGGTAACAGGTTTGACGAGATAGTCGATGGCGTCGTTATCAAAAGCGTCGACGGCATACTCTTTTTTGCTCGATACCAAGATAATCTGCGGTTTGTCGCGGAGTATGCTGATGAGCTCGAGGCCGGTCATACCCGGCATTTCCACGTCGAGAAACAGCAAATCGGTGCTGTTCGTCATCAGATACTTATTGGCTTCGATGGCACTGCCGCATTCTTTGCTGGAGCTCAGAAAGTCGGTTTGCTCGATAAAACGTTTGAGCACTTTGCGGGCGAGTATGTCATCATCGACAATCAGGCAATCCATCTAGTGTGGTACGGGTTTGTGTGAACCAAATTACAATTTTTTCTGAGAGCAGCGTGTTGTTTGTCAAGCATTAATACTGTCAGTTGTGCTGGCACACTTTCACATGAGTCGGTGTTGTAGTCGTGCGAACTCGCCTTTTGCCACTTATCTTTGCGACAATGACCGACCACCAACAACTTACGCTTCCCAACGGGTTGCACATTATTCATAAACAGATTCAGGGAAGTGAAATCTCTCATTGTGGTTTTGTGGTGAACAGCGGCACCCGCGACGAGACCCCGGAAGAGGCCGGGATGGCGCATTTTCTGGAGCATATGATGTTCAAAGGCACGCCTAAAAGACGGTCTTTTCACATTTTATCACGTTTAGATGTAGTTGGAGGCGATTTGAATGCCTATACCACCAAAGAACGCACCTGTTTACATGCTGCTTTCCGAAATCCCTGGTTTGGACGGGCTTTTGAGCTGATGTGCGACATTTTGTTCAACGCCAATTTCCCGGAAAAGGAATTGGAGAAAGAAAAACAGGTGGTGATTGATGAAATCAAACAATACCAGGATTACCACGATGAAAGTCTGCTCGACGACTTCGAAGCCGCGCTTTTTGGCACACAAAACTTAGCACATCCTATACTTGGTACCACCGAATCGGTCAATAGTTTTAACCGGGAGAAGGTCATCGCTTTCCGCGAACGGCAGTATGGTGCCAGCAATATTGCCTTCAGTTATGTTGGCCCACTTACTTGGAAACAACTGCTGCGTAAGGTGCAGCCAGTACTCGAAAAGTACCCCCGAACCAACATAGCTCCCGTTCGTACAGCCGAATATGTGTACAAACCGTTTGTGCTGAGTGAGGAGAAAAATGCCACCCAGGCCTATGTCGCGCTGGGCAACCAGGCGTATCCGGCCAATGATTTGAAAAGAGCCGGTATGTTGCTGCTGAATAATTTATTGGGTGGCGACGGCATGAATTCCCGCCTCAACCTCAGTATACGCGAGCGGAATGGGTTAGTTTATAGTATTGAATCTAATTATACCCCCTATTCCGACACCGGCTTGTGGTATGTTTATTTCAGCTGCGACCCCGAGTATACCGCGCGAGTGTTACGGCTGGTGAAAAAGGAGCTCAGCCGTTTGCGCGACTTCAAACTCGGTAAAATGCAGCTCCATCTCGCCAAACAACAGTTTATTTCACGCATAGTGATGGCCGAAGAAAGTCGCACCAACCTCATGTTGGCCTTAGGCAACAGCCTGTTTGACTACGGGCGTATCGATACGCTCAGCGAAATTGTACAACGTATCGAGGCCGTGACTGCCGAAGAGCTGCAGGACATCGCCCGCGAAATATTCGACCCCACCCAACTCAGTCTTCTTCAATATATCCCCAAAAACTAATGGACTTTTTCCCCGAAATACTTACCAGCTACATTGAGAGCCACAGTACTGCCGAAGATCCGCATTTGGCGGCGCTGAACCGCGAAACCCACATCAAACACCAATTGCCGCAGATGGTAAGCGGTCACCAGCAGGGATTGTTACTGGAGTTGTTCAGTAGTATGTTGCAGCCTCAACAAATACTCGAGATAGGCACCTTTACCGGTTATTCAGCCATCTGTATGGCCAAGGGTTTGGCATTGGGCGGGAAGTTGCATACCATCGATATCAACAACGAGCTGGAGGGCATCACTTCAAAATATTATGGACTTACAGGCGTTTCTGACCGTATTGTGCAATACTTCGGCAACGCTGTGGACATCATTCCCACCATAAAGGGTACTTTTGAACTGGTGTTTATCGACGCCGACAAGCAGAATTACGCCCGATATTTCGACTTAATCGTCGATAGAGTACCCACCGGCGGCTTCATTTTAGCCGATAATGTTTTGTGGAGTGGACGTGTGGCCGAGGCCAAACACGACAAAGACACAGCCGCCTTACATACATTTAACCAAAAGGTACAAGCCGATAATCGGGTGACCAATTTGTTGCTTTCGGTGAGAGATGGGCTTATGCTGATGCGAAAAAATTAAAAAATGATGATCAGGAATATCCTTTGTTTACTGCTTTTGCCGGCGCTGCTTTTTGCGCAACCCACGCCCGAAAAAAAGGCCTATGTAGAGCAGTATAAATATTTTGCCATCGAAAATATGCACCTCACCGGCGTTCCGGCCAGCATTACGCTTGCGCAGGGTTTGTTGGAGTCGGGTGTAGGCAAAAGTCCGCTGGCCACCGAAGCCAACAACCATTTTGGTATTAAATGCCACAAAGAATGGACCGGCCCCACCTTCATCATGGACGATGATGAAAAAAACGAGTGTTTCCGGAAATACGACCAGGTACTCGATAGCTATCTCGATCATGCTGCCTTTTTGAAATCACGGCCGCGTTATGGCGATCTTTTTAAACTGGATATCACAGACTACAGCGGCTGGGCCCACGGCCTAAAGGCTGCCGGTTATGCTACCAACCCGAATTATGCGCCCCTGCTCATCAAACAAATTGAAGAACTTGGCTTAAGTGGCTACGACCGGGTTACGGTTGCCGAGCTGGAGTTAATGCGCAATAATCAACCGGGCGTGCCTTTACCGCCAAACACCACCTATGCTGTGGCACCGGAAAAGCCTAAAAGTGACGACTGTAAACCCGGCATATTCAAATACAATGGCATTAAAACCATTTGTGCCAAAGCCGGTGAAAGTCCGTTGGCCATAGCCGAAAGAGCGGGCGTTTACCCCTGGCAGATATTGAAGTACAACGATATTGAAACAGATATCCGTTTTGCAGAAGGCGATAAAGTATATCTCGCCGCTAAGAAAAAAAGTGCGAAGGTAGCCGAACATGAGGTAGGCGAATTCGAAAGTCTGCGCGACATCTCCCAGCTGTATGGCATTAGTATAGAAGCTTTGCGCCGCAAAAATCAATTGCGTTCCGGCGAAGAGTTGGCAGCAGGTGAAATTGCCTTACTCAAAAACAAAAGAGCCGACCGGCCGAAAGTCCGCACCAGCGAAGAATTGCAGGCTTTAATCATTGAGCGCGACCGCAAAGCCGCCGCCCTTCAAAAACCGGATGCGCCATTGGTTGTGAAAAAGCCGATGCCCCCGAAAATTCCGGTGGCCCAGCATAAAGCCAGCACCAGCATGAGTGTTACAGCTCCTGTAGTACCTGCTGCACCGAAAGTAGACAGTCCGGCGGCAGTCACCAAAAAACCGGAAACTGCCTTGCCTGAGGCATCCAAACCCGACTTAAAACCAGGTACTGAAGTTGTATATCCGGAGCAGCCGAAAGAAACCATTGCCGATGATGTGCCGGAAACACCAGCACCGGCTGCGCCCAAAAAACATACGGTTGTGAAAGGCGATACCATGTTTAATATCTCCCGCCGTTACGGCATTAGCGTTGACAAACTCAAAACGCTGAACAAACTTGCCGGCAACGACATTAAACTGGGCATGGAGCTCATTGTTTCGGAATGAGACCACGCGTTTACGTTCACGGCAAAACTTTCGTCCCCTTTTTGGATGTGACTACCATCGATGCACGTCTGAGCGCACTCGGTGAACAGCTTGACCGCGACTTCGATGGCCGCGACCCAATTTTTTTAGCTGTTCTGAATGGCTCCTTTATGTTCGCCAGCGATTTGCTGAAAAAGGTGACCATCCCTTGTGAAATCAGCTTTGTAAAACTGGCGAGCTACAGTGGCATGCAAAGCAGCGGTATGGTAACCAGCCTGATTGGTTTGAGCGACAGCCTGAAAGACCGCCACGTTGTCGTGCTCGAAGATATCGTAGATACCGGCAATACCATGGTAAGTTTGTTGCCAGCCATCGAAGCATTTAATCCGGCTTCCGTTTCCTTATGCACTTTTTTGCTCAAACGGGATGCGCTTCAGCACCCGATAGAGCCCGAATACATCGCCTTTGAAGTGCCTGAAATTTTCTTTTTAGGATACGGCCTGGATTACGATGGCCGCGGCCGGAATTTGCCTTGTTTGTATCGGTTGGCGGAATAGGGCTAGTCTGCTTAGGAAGTCGTTGATTGCGACCCGGTTAAATCCCTTTTAAGAATGGCATGTAGTTTTTGTTTTGTAACTTTACATTTAACGAAATCATTTTTTGATTCTAATGCAAACCACGGAGCATACTACCTCTTTTAAGTTGAAGAACAGATTTATATCTGCGCTCTCGGCTGCTTTACGTGAGTCTGCATCCTTGAATTTGCCCATTGTTTATCGTGACAGTTTATGTGTAACCCCAGATTTATTCATCCATAAGTACCCAGATGGAAGAAAACTGCTGATAGAACAAGCTGCCGATTCTTTCGAAATAAGGGTCTTAAGGGTATTAGCCTGACGGAAGATGGCGGCTCCTCGCCTATTTGTAGTTGCCGGCCCCAATGGTTCAGGAAAAAGTTTATTCTCCAGCAGCCTTACATTCACAGAATTTGAAGTATTTGACGGAGATAAACACATGTCCGAGTTATCCTTAAAATTTCCAGAAACAGGCAGTGAGGCACTTTGGTCACATATAAATGATATCTTATTCAGGAATCAGAAGCTAAAAGCTATTCAGGAACGAAAGAATTATGCTTACGAGACTAATTTCAGTTCAGGTGATCCAATGAAATCTCCTCGTGAATTTCAGAAGGCTGGTTTTTCGATAGAACTTATTTTTATGGGTTTAAATTCTCTCGAAGAGTGTTTTCAACGTGTGTCTTACCGAATTCAAAGTGGCGGCCATTATGTTTCCCCGGAATCTATTAGATTCAATTACACAATGGGATTAAAAAACCTCTATCAGTTTTATCATGAATTTGATGTCGTTACATTATTTGATAATGCGATAGCTGAAGCAGATATTCCTCGTATTCCAAGTGAAATTCTGACTATAAAAAGAGGTGAATTATTGTTTTTATCTTCTGATCAGCCAGCTTGGACCCAGCCTATCGTAAATGAGCTCCTGAAGCAATGATTTAGGCAAAGAATTTGCCTAGTTTATAGCGGTTGGCAGAGTAGGTAAATGGACTGGAGGGCTATTTTGATTCCACACTGTCTTTCTAATTGAATCGCATCATAGTTCAGCTTTATGGAATCGTTTCCATGCCAGCGAATTTGAATTTGCCATTTACTTTCTTAAGATGTATTCCCAATTGCCCACCTTCATGACCCGGAGCTATTTCGTTGGCTTGATAAACGGTGATAAAAACGATGATGTCGGTATCCGGTTTATCGGTGTTATGTAATACGATATCCTTTGATTTTGTGGCAAGTTTAAAGCTGTCAGAATGCCTGATTTTATTCAAATGATTTTCAAAAAAGTCTTTTCTGTCGATGAGATAATCACCATTAAATTCAGCTAGGTCAGAACAGATTAAGCAGTAAATTTTATCTGTTGATATTTTCTCTAAGGCGTTCAAGTCCGGTTTTTCGAACAATTCGAAAAGCACATCAACGGCTTTCATTACTTCTATACTGTCCCTATTTTTGATAGGCTGTCCCCATGAAAAAGAACTACTTAACAGCAGAGGGGTCAGTAGAAACAACCATTTCATCCGTACTTCTCTTCAAGATATTCAGTAATGATTTTTTTGTAAGATTTATCCGCAGCTAAAGTCACGCTTCCAACCAAAGCCCGAAGACTAGGGGATAATTCTAAATCGGCCGTGTCAGCTACGGATGGGCTTATTGTTTGAAAATAGTCTTCAACGAGTTTGGATACACTTGTACCATTCGCTTTGGCGTAAACTTTCGCCATGGCTATAGCCTCACTTTTAATGCTAAGGGTTAATTTGGTATTCATGTGTATGCTTTTCATAAAGTTAGTTATTCGATTCTGAAGTACAAACCCAACGGATTCCTCAGCGTCAGGTGTTTCAAATCCGTTATTCGCCGGTTTTTGGCCAAATTATCGTATTTTTGCGCTTTCATTACCAATTCGTTATGCTGAACATCGTACTTTTTGGCCCTCCCGGCGCGGGAAAAGGCACTCAGTCGCAAAAGCTGATTGAGCAATATAAGCTGGTTCACCTCTCTACCGGCGATTTGCTCCGGTCGGAAATCACCGGCGGCACCGCACTCGGTCTGGAAGCCAAAAAACTCATGGATCAAGGCATTTTGGTGCCCGATGAGGTGGTAATCGGCATGATCGACAGTAAGCTGAACGCCAATAAATCGGCAGCCGGTTTTATATTCGATGGCTTTCCGCGCACCATTGCCCAGGCAGAAGCCCTCGATAATTTGTTGGCCGGTCATGGCGAAAAAATCAGCTGTATGTTATCGCTCAAGGTAACTGAAGAAGAGCTCACCAAACGTTTGCTGCTTCGCGGCGCGGAATCCGGTCGCCCGGACGATGCCAATGAGGAAGTGATCCGCAAACGTATACACGAATACGAGAATAAAACCGCTCCTGTGGCCGGCTATTATGCTGCGCAGGGCAAGCTCACCGAAATAGATGGCATTGGTGCCATCGACAGCATATTCGGCGCCCTTTGTGACGCCATTGCTGCCACCCGTTAAGAAAAACACCCCCATGGCCGAGAGTAACTTTGTGGACTATGTTAAAATCTGCTGCCGTTCCGGTAAGGGCGGAGCTGGTTTTATGCATTTCCACCGCGACAAAATCACGGCCAAAGGTGGTCCCGATGGCGGCGATGGTGCCCGGGGTGGTAATATTGTCCTACGCGGCAACAACCAACTGTGGACACTCCTGCACCTGAAATTCCGCAAACACGTCATCGCTGCCGATGGTCAGGGCGGTTCTTCCGGCCTCAAAACCGGTGCCATGGGTAAGGATGAAATACTCGAAGTACCTATCGGAACCGTGGCCCGCGATGCGGAGACAGGGGAAATCGCCTTCGAAATTACGGAACATGGCCAGGAGCAAATCCTGGTGCAGGGTGGTCGTGGCGGTTTAGGTAACCACCACTTTAAATCACCCACCAATCAAACCCCACACTACGCCCAGCCCGGTGAATCCGGCAAAGAAGAGTGGAAAATATTGGAGCTCAAATTATTGGCCGATGTTGGTTTGGTAGGTTTCCCGAATGCCGGTAAAAGCACTTTGCTGGCCAGTATCACCGCTGCCAAGCCCGAAATTGCCGATTATCCGTTTACCACACTCGTGCCTAATCTGGGCATCGTACCTTACCGTGATTACCGCTCATTTGTGATGGCCGATATTCCGGGGATTATTGAAGGCGCACACGAAGGCAAAGGATTGGGTCACCGCTTTTTGCGCCATATCGAACGGAACAGTGTGCTGTTGTTTATGATACCGGCCGACACCAATGATATTCAGGCGCAATACGAAATACTGCTGAACGAATTGGAGCAGTTTAACCCGGAACTCATCCACAAACAACGCCTGCTCGCCATCACCAAAGCCGATATGCTCGATGAAGAGCTGATGGCTGAGATGAAAGCTACTGTGCCGACGGGCGTGCCTTCCATCTTCATATCTGCCGTTTCGGGTTATAACCTGATGCAGCTGAAGGATATGTTGTGGACGACGATTAACAGCTAATCACCAATAGTTATATCGCCTATTTGTAGGGTGTTTTGTTGCCTTTGTTTTTGTAAATCTGCAATAACCAGTGCTGTTTCTCCACTGGCATAAAGTGCATAATACTGCAAAGCGCTGTCGATTTCTTTCACCACATAAGCCCTGCCAACACTTTCGTTCAGGTAGTAGTTTTCATAATCGGCCAGCCAGTTGGCGAGCGGGTAGTCGGAAGCCACCAACTTTTCGAGCACTTCCAGCTTGCGTTCGCGGGTAGTTTCCCGCCATTCAGAAGATAAAGGATCAAAAAAAGTGCGCAGCGTACGGTGATTCCATTGGCCGTTTTTGCCAAAAAGTGCATCGGCGCGGTAGTGATAATGTAGCTTTTTCATGTGTTTTCGAGTTTATTAGCCAAGCTACAGTACAGCTATGACAGCTTGTGTCAATCTGCAGTTGGCGATAAAATTCAGAGATTCGGCAGCATTTTACCAGAAGCAAAGCCCACTGCTTATTTTTGAGGTTACAGCTTATGGATCCACGACAACTTCGCATTTCAGACTTCGCCTACGATCTGCCCGAAAACCGCATTGCCCAACATCCGCTCGAACAAAGAGATGCATCCCGGATGTTGGTGTATGCTAACGGACAAATCACCGACCAATACTTCCGGAATTTGCCTGATTTATTGCCTGCTAACAGTTTGTTGTTGTTCAATAATACACGTGTGGTGCGCGCACGCCTGCTTTTCCCGAAAAGCAGCGGGGCAACCATCGAGTTGTTTTGCCTGGAGCCATTAGCTCCGGTAGTCGAGATCCAACAGGCCATGCTTCAGACAGGGGAAGCCGTTTGGTTGTGTTTAATCGGCAACAATAGGCGTTGGAAGGCAGGCCAGATTTTGATCAATGCAGGCGGCATCCAATTGGCTGCCGAGCGGGGAGAAAGCCGAGGAGACGCCTATGAAATTCGTTTTATCTGGTCGCCTTGCTCCCTTACTTTCGCCGAATTACTCGAAAAACTAGGTCACATTCCCCTGCCACCCTATATGAAACGGCCCGATACAGCAGTTGATGCGGAAAGATACCAGACCGTTTTTGCGCGTTATGATGGTTCGGTGGCCGCACCCACGGCGAGTTTGCATTTTAGTCGGGAAATATTGGGCCAATTGGCAACAAAGGGAATTCAAACGCAAGAGCTCACCCTGCATGTGGGAGCCGGCACCTTCAAGCCTGTGAAAGCGGAAGTGATGGTCGATCATGATATGCATCGGGAGGAGATGGTAATCGATGTTGCCTTAATCGATAAACTTTTGACCTATGATGGACCCATTATACCTGTGGGAACAACCGCTTTACGCTGTCTGGAAAGTCTGTATTGGCTGGGCGTATTGTTGCATATGCAACAAAATGAAAGTGAATTGCCGGAAATCGGACAATTTACGCCCTATGACACAACAGAAGCTATAGACACGAAAACTGCATTGTTCACACTGCAACAATATTTATCCAATACCAACACCCAAACTTCTTCAGCTTTTACCGCTTTGATGATAGCGCCGGAGTATAAGTTTCGGTTGGCTCATGGCTTGGTTACCAATTTCCACCAACCACAAAGCAC
>Ga0172380_10009254_pt1 | contig 10539 bp, 4 predicted proteins | sample Leawe162metaG_FD_119747 | JGI IMG/M metagenome (GOLD analysis project Ga0172380, IMG submission 119747) | Leachate microbial communities from a municipal landfill in Southern Ontario, Canada - Leachate well 162 metaG | ecosystem: Engineered > Solid waste > Landfill > Unclassified | place...
ATCCCCATATGCGTGATTCTGCTTATCTGGGATGAAGAGGAAGCCTCCCTGTTTACGGCCCTTTCCATGATCAGGGTCGAAACCTGTCCGAAGCCCATGCCGTCTCCTATCAGGTAAATGATGTTTTTTGGACCCGGCGGTTTATCTTCGGCAGGAAACAATAACGCGATTCCGATTAAAATAACTGAAATAGCAGTAATAATTAGAATAAGATTACGGTTGGTTTTTGTCATGATGGCTGTTTTTATCTCTGGACTTGTTGGCGAAATCTCTTGGAAGCAAGCCAAATTGGTTAAAGAAACATTTTGAAAAATAAGAAGGTGTGTTAAAACCTACCAGGTAAGCCACTTCGTTGATCTGGTATTCTCCGGTGGTTAGCAATTCGGCTGCTTTTTTCAGCCGGATTAGCTGTATGTAATCATTGGGAGTGACTCCCGAGACGGATTTGATCTTTTTGTGCAATCCGGAGCGGCTGACCGACATCTGGACAGCCAGACTGTCTATCAGGTTTTCCGATTCGGCCAGGTTGTTCATAATGATCTCGTTCACACGGGTAAGAAAATTCAAGTCCGCGCAGTTTCTGGCGATAGTCTGGGGCGGTGTCATGGGAGACGACGTGAAGATCTCTTTCAATTGGGTCCTGTTCTTGATGATACTGGCTATTTGAGCTTTTAAGAATTCCAGGGAAAATGGTTTTTCAATAAACACATCGGCTCCGTATTCCAGCCCCTGGGTTTTGGAACGAATATCGGTCTGGGCGGTAAGCAGTATAATGGGAATATGGCAATACATCGCCTCTGAACGAACTGATTTGCAAAAATCTATTCCATCCATGACGGGCATTAGAATATCGGTTATAATAACATCAATGATCCGGGTTTCGCCAAGACGCTCCAACGCTTCCTTTCCGTTATGTGCCGTTACAATATTGTAAAGCCTCCCAAGATTTACTGTGAGGAAATTAAGCAATTCCAGGTTATCTTCCACAATAAGAACTGTGTGGTCAAAGTCCTCGTCCGTATCGGATTGTACAGGCATACGCTCTCCTGCCGGTTGGCCGGAAGTGACTTCCAGCACATCATTTTCCAACGAGGCTTCTTCCGGGCTCGCCTCGACAAAAGGAATAACAACCTTAAATACAACACCCTCACTTTCGTTGCTGACGTCAATCCTTCCTTTGTGTTTTTCCACCAAATGCCGGACCAGCGCAAGTCCCACTCCGCTTCCTTCTTTACGCCGGAAGGTGCCCTGATCGTTAACCTGAAAAAAAGGCAGGAATATTTTGTCAAAATATTCGGGGGGTATTTCTTCCCCGTTATTGGCAACTTCCATGATCAGATCATCTCCGTTCTTGTCTAGCAGCACCTTGATGGTGTCTTTCGTGTATTTCAGTGCATTGTTGAGCAAATTTCCCACAATTTTGTTTATGGCCTCGGCATCTACAACACATACATATTCTCTTTCCGGGATTGTGACGTCCAATTTAATCCCTTTAAGTTTACAAATGGACTTAAACCGGTAGGAAACATCTTTTACGATGTCTGAGACATCGGCCGGATGAAAATTATACACAAAGACGTTCTGCTCAATTTTACGAAAATCCAGCAACTGATTGGCCAGGGTGTGCAAACGCTCAACATTCCGTTCCATTATATCAAGGTTCTCTTTGGAATGGTCTTCGGGAGGAAGCGAATGGATGATATTTTCCAACGGCGCTTTGATCAGACTTAACGGGGTACGGATCTCATGTATGATGTTCGTAAAAAAACTGATCTTCTGATCATATAATTCCTTTTCTTTTTCCAATTGATACTGGAGCATATTACTTTCCATCTTTCGCTTTTGGTTTCGTCGGGTTAGCAGCAGGCTCAAATACATAATAAAACCAATAAGAACCAAATACGAGGCGATCATGTATGGTCTTTTCACAAGCGGGGTTAGCACATGAACGGGGACAGAAAGTCCGGTTTCATTCCATATTTCATCACTGTTGGACGCTTTAACATGGAAAACATATTTACCGGGCGGCAGGCTGTTGTACAGGGCCGACCGGTCTAAACCCGAATGTGTCCATGGTTCTTCCAACCCCTCCATATAATAGGCGTACCGATTATGTTGCGGAGAGACATAACTCAAAGCGACAAAATCAGCTTTAAAATCAGAATGGCCCGGTCCGAGGGTTATTCCCCCGTTTTCATCGGGTTCCTGAGATTTATTTGAAGATTGTATGCCGGTTATCACGATTTCCGGAGGCAGATCATTAAAACGCAGCCGTTCCGGATGTAACAAAACAAAACCTCCTGTCTGTCCAAAGATGATTGTTCCGTCCGGCAATGAAAGCCCTGCATTATTGTTATACTGACTGCCCCTGGAAGATGATCCTTCCTCTATGAGCTTTACTTCTTGGCTTTTACCGTCTATACGACAGATCGCCCTGCCTGAAGTCACCCATAGATTTCCCTGGTTATCGGATGTGATGTCATTGATTATGGTGCCCGGGAGGTCCCTGTCTCCTACAACAGGATAAAATGTTCGGGTATTATTATCAAATCTACACAACCCGCCGCCTTCGGTGCCAATAAACAATCGGTTCCGGTTGTCCTGGTGCAGGCAGATCAATTTATTGACAGGTAATGATCCTTCTTTGTCCGAATTAAGATACTGAAGCCACGAATCCGAAACCGGGTTATAGCAAAACAACCCCTGTTCGTAGGTGGCCACCCAGATCAATCCTGTGTGGTCTTCCAGGATATCGTGAACCCGTGTGTTCCTGATTTGCGGGATTCGTCTGAAACAATCTTTTTCGGGCAGGTACTGGTCCAATCCCAGTAAAGTGCCAATATAGATTATTCCGTCAGACGATCTGTATACTTTATATACTGCCTGATGAGACAGTGTGGTGGTGTCTGCATCAATGGACTGGTAATGTCGTTTACTCCCGGTTTCCGGATGGTATCTGAGCAATCCGTCTGAATAAAAACCCAGCCACAATGTTCCTTCCATATCACAAATAGTCCGGAGGTTGGTGTATTCAATTCTTGAGGAATACAAATCAAACTGTCTGGTGACCGGATTAAACCGGCAGAGGCCTCCATCCTTGGACATACCTATCCAGACTCCGGTCGCGTCCCGTACAGGTGCTATACAGGAAACAACACTTCCTTCAGTATCAGGCACTGAATACCGTTTAAAAAAATCATAACCGGGCCTGAGATAATGAACACCGTCAAAATAAGTACCGACCCACAAACCTTTTTCTTTATCTATTACAATTGAAAAAACCGAACGCATTTCTTCCGGAGTATTGTAGGGCCTCATATCCAGTCTCTCGCACCTTCGTGTTTTTATGTTTAAGTAAAAAAGTCCGTTGTCAGCGCCAAGAAGTAACCCGTCGGGGCCGGGTTTCAAAATTACATTGATCCCCTGGATGAGTGTGCTCCCGGGTGTATTGATATACCTGTACATTGTCCCGGTATAATAATCATACCGTACCAACCCGTATTTGACCGTGCCAATCCACATACAATCGTTTTCCGTATCCTCCAGAAAACTTTTCGTGTCATAAGAATCGGAAAGACTACCGGTTTTACTGACCGGGAAAAAATCGAAAGCATCCCGTTTTTCATTGTAACGGCAAAACCCGCTTCTGAATGTGGAGGCCCAGATCTTTCCATAAGTATCTGTGGCAATAGTCCATATATGATTGGTAATTATATCTTCAGGAGCCTTATAATGTACGAGTGAAGATGTTGTCGGATAGTATCTGAATATCCCTTTTCCATAAGCAGCTATCCAGAGTGCCCCGTCTTTGCCGGCTACCATGTCATTTACCGGGCCCGAAATCCGGGTTCCGTCTTCAGTAGTAACTGCAAACGGCCTGAAGCTCATTGTGGCCGGCTGAAAAATGTATATCCCGTCATCCGTACCCACCCAGATATCCTTAGTATCTGTATCCTCATACAGTGACCTGATAAAGTTATTTCCCAATGAAGATGAGTCGCCGGGTATACTTCGAAATACAGTATTGGAATATCCGTTGTACAGATTTAACCCGTCTTTGGTGCCAAACCACATCAATCCCCGGCTATCCTGCAAAACAGTCCAGACCGAGCTGTGGGACAATTGTTCGTTGATGCCTGTCGCGTTGTTGTTTGAATAAGCAGAAACCGCAACAGGCAGCCAAAGGACAAATACAAAAAGGAATCTTCTCAAGCTAAGTATAATCACTAAAACAAAATTAAGATAATTCCTCCATAGCCTGCAGTAATTATCTTGTACAGAAATACAAATATTCTTCAAATCACGTCACGGAATTTCAATTTCCATTCATCTGGAAGCATTTTACAACATTTTTGCATTTCCGGGGAAGGAATTGCTATCATTTCCGTCTATTAATCGGTTTATTTGCCTTTATACTTAAAACCATTATGAGAAACATTATGAAAGGAGATTTTTTTAAATTGAAAATGTTTGTTTTGGCCTTGGCTGTTTGTGTGTCCGCAACAGCTTTTGCACAGACAAATGTGAAAATTTCAGGTGTAGTGCTTTCAGACACAAACGAGCCCTTGATAGGTGTTACTGTTGTGCAGAGAGGCACATCAAACGGGGCCACCACCGATCTGGACGGTGCATACAGCCTGGTGGTACCCGAGAACGCCGTGCTGGAAGCCTCCTATTTAGGCTATACAACAGAAGCAATGCCGGTGCAATCCGGCGTTTTCGTTTACAACTTCACTTTGAAAGAAGATGACAAGTGGCTGGAAGAAGTGGTCGTGATCGGGTACGGAATTCAGAAGAAAAAACTGATCACCGGTGCAACCATACAGGTAAAAGGGGAAAATATTGAAAAATTGAACACGGTAGACGTCCTGGGGGCATTGCAAAGTCAAAGTCCGGGCGTTTACATCACACAAAGCTCGGGGCAGGTTGGAGAAGGATACCGGATCAATATCCGTGGTCTGGGGACAACAGGCGAGACAACCCCGTTATATGTTATTGACGGAGTAGCGGGAGGTTCTCTTTCTTCCCTGAACCCCAGTGACATTGAATCCATTGATGTATTAAAAGATGCCGCTTCGGCTGCTATCTACGGAGCCCGTGCTGCCAACGGTGTCATTCTGGTTACAACAAAAAAAGGTAAAGCAGGAAAACTACAAATTACCTATGACGGTTATTATGGTGTTCAGAATGCCATCACCAACGGTGTCACTCCTTTGAATGCAGAACAATATATGGAGATCATCAACAAAGCGTTACTAACCCAGGACAGCAGCGGTGGATTGTTGTACAAATGGGAAGACGAATTGCCTGCATCCATGCTGGCTGCCATCAGGAACGGATCGTGGAACGGTACAAACTGGCTTAAAGAAGGGACCAACGCAAACGCGCCCATCACCAGCCACGCTGTTAACCTCATGGGAGGGAACGAACAATCACGTTTCTCCCTGGGTTTCTCTTACCTGATGCAGGAAGGAACTATCGGGTATCCGGCAACTCCTCATTACGACCGTTATACGGCACGTATGAACTCGGACCATTCCCTGTGGAAAAAGAACGGTCGGGACATCATCCGGTTTGGTGAAAACGTTGTATTCTCCAATTACAGCAGATCGGGCGTGAGCATTGGAAATATGTACAGTAACAACGTCCGTAATCTTTTGAAGATGTCACCGCTTCTGCCTGCATACAATGATCAGGGTGATTACTATATATATAAAGACATGGTGCAGGACGGCTGGAATTTTGAACAGGAATTAAACAATCCCCTGGCCCAGCTTGATTATACACGTAAGAACAGGAACTCCATAACCAGAAGGTTACAGGCAAATGCCTTCCTGGAAATTGCACCTGTGAGAGAACTCAAATTCAAGAGCAGCGTAGGCTACGATTACTATCAGAACTCCTACCGTTATTATGTACCCACTTACATTTTGTCTTCAAAGACCACCAACGATACGGATGACGTGACACAGGGGCAGTCCTGGAGTACCAACTGGACCTGGGAAAACACCCTTAATTATACGAAATTGTTCGGGGACCACTCTATTGATGTACTGGTAGGGCAGTCTCTGGAAAAATGGGGAAACGGGGAAAGCGTATATATCAAGAACTCGAACTCGCTGTTCCCGGGATCCTATGACCACGCCTATATAAGCAATACCCAGGGTCTGGACAATACCAATAGCGACATATCGGGTGAACCTTCAACGGCAGGCGGACTGGCTTCTTTCTTCGGTCGTATCAATTACAACTTCAAAGAACGGTACCTACTTTCTCTGGTAATGCGTGCCGACGGTTCTTCCAACTTTGCCAGAGGCAAACGTTGGGGATATTTTCCGTCTGTTTCTGCCGGATGGATCCTGACCAACGAACCTTTCATGGAATCGCTTACTGACGTAATGAACTTCTTTAAACTTCGCGGAAGCTGGGGACAGAACGGGAACTGTAATATTGACAATTTCCAATACCTGGCCACGATTGCTTTCAATACCAGTGCCTATTTCTTCGAAGACAAAAACACGCCTTCCACCGGTGCCTATCCGGATATTCTGCCCAACGCAGACGTTACATGGGAAACTTCGGAACAGCTGGACCTCGGTTTTGATGCACGTTTCCTGGACTCCCGCCTGGGTGTGAATTTTGACTGGTACATCAAAACCACCAAAGACTGGCTTGTTGTTGCCCCCACTCTTTTATCCTATGGCACAGGCGCTCCCTATATTAACGGAGGAGACGTAGAAAACAGGGGCGTTGAACTGGCACTTTCCTGGTTTGATAAAATCGGAAAAGATTTCCAGTACGACATCAATTTGAATTTCGCACACAACAAGAACAAAGTGCTGCGACTGGCCAATGAGGAAGGCATCATCCACGGACCAGACGCGGTTATTGCGGAAAACACCACCGAATCTTTCCGTGTCCAGGTGGGGTACCCCATGGGCTATTTCTGGGGATACAAAACCCTCGGCGTGTTCCAGAATCAGGCACAGATCGATAAATTCCTGGCAGAAGGCGGCGCAACCAAGCAAGGCACACCGGCTCCCGGAGACCTTATCTTCCAGGACACCGACGAAAACGGTGTAATTGACGAGAAGGATAAAACGTACATAGGAAACCCGCATCCCGATTTCACAGGTAGTTTATCTTTAAATCTTTCCTATAAAGGTCTTGACTTCTCAATGACAGCCTACGGAGCATTCGGTCAACAAATACTCAAAGGCTACAGGTCATACTCTGACACCCCCAACGACAACTATACTACCGATGTCTATACAAAATACTGGACGGGAGAAGGCTCTACCAATCGCTATCCAGCATTCTCTTACGGAAAACATGAAAACTTCAAAGATATTTCCGACATCTATATTGAAGACGGGGATTACGTAAAAATCTCCAATGTCACCATCGGTTACAATTTTAAAAATGCCTGGAAAAGTTTCCCGGGATCACAACTTAGAGTTTACGTAGCCGCTCAGAATCTGCTTACCATTTCCAACTATTCCGGTATGGACCCCGAAGTGGGTTTCGGTGGTGGCGTTACCTGGGCTTCCGGTGTTGACAACGGATACTACCCCAGCTCCCGCACTTTCATGGTAGGCGTGAACCTTAAATTTTAACTTGTAAGAAACAGACACATATGAAACGTTTAACATATATTATAGCAGCAAGCATCTTTCTTTTTGCAGGTTGTGAAAGTTTTCTGGATACCGAAAGCTATACAAAGAAAAACACTTCCAACTTCCCGGCAACACAAAGTGATGCCGAACTCATGATCACAGGCATTTATGCCTCTATGAACGATCTTATCGCAAATCCCGAATCACATCCCTTCTTCATTTTTGAAATGGCCGGAGACGACCGTTTTGGAGGTGGCAGTACCAGCAATCGCGGATCACAATCTCTCGATCGTCTTATGAATGCCGGTATAAGCTTCCTGGAACCCTTATGGCAGGAAAGGTATTCCGGAATATTCCGGGCCAACAATGCCATCGAAACCATGGACAATGTGACGGAATGGAGTACTTCCGGAAAACGGGAACAATTGTTGGGCGAAGCCCACTTTTTACGTGCTTTCTTCTACTTTGACCTGGTTCAGGTGTTCGGGGAAGTCCCCCTTATTCTGGAAACAGCCCCGCAGAACCTGCCAAAATCCCCTGCAGACGACATTTATGCCCAGATAGCTTATGATCTGAAACAGGCCATAGACCTGTCACCCTCACAGAAATTTCCGGAATACGGATCCGGACACGCTTCCAAATGGGCTGCAGAAGCACTGATGGCCCGTGTGTTCCTGTTTTATACCGGTTTTTACAACAAAACCGAGCTTCCCGTAGCAGGAGGAGGCTCCATTGGTAAACAACAAGTCATAACCTATCTGGAAGACTGCATCAACAACAGCGGCCACACGTTGGTCAGCGACCAGCGCAATATCTGGCCCTATACCAATCCTTATACGGGAGCCGACTACCAGTATGTGATTGAAAACGGATTGCTCTGGGAAGGTGACGGCTGTAAGGAAACGATCTTTGCCCTCAAATTCTCCAACACCGGAGACAGAGGTCGTTTTAACCGTATTGTAGAATATTTTGGAATGAGAAAATCTGATGCAACCTGTTTCCCCTTCATTCCCCAGGGTTATTCTAACGGTCCTGTAAATTCAACCCTTTGGAATGATTGGATGTCCGACCCCAATTATACCGGAGATCCCCGCCTGAGAGGTTCCATTTGCCGGGAGCAGGATGAAATCCCCAATTATGCCGGTGACAAAACCAAAGAAGTGGAAAAAACCCGTCTGTGGGCCAAGAAATACCTTGGGGTAGGAGCTTACGAAGGCAATAACCTGATAATCTCCTTTGCTTATTTCTATGGCGGGACCAATAACCGCCAGGTGGGACTTACCTCTGATCTCATTCTCATTCGTATGGCCGATGTGTACCTGATGCATTCCGAATTGACCCAAACTGTTACTTATCTGAACAAAGTACGCCAACGTTCCGGGTTACCTCCCTATGCTACCTATTCCCTGGAATCCCTGAAAAAAGAACGCCGCTTCGAACTCTGCTTTGAAGGCATTCGCTGGAACGACCTGCGTCGCTGGGGTGATGTACAGGAGAAAGTCAACAACCAGGAAGGTGTAGCCATTACCAACCGCGGTGTTGCAGGAAAATACACTTTCGGCTCCTTCGACTTCATGCAACGCTATCAGCAAACCGGAGGCGGATTCTGGAAGATCCCCGAATCCCAGATCACCCTCTCTGAAGGCGTCCTGGAACAAAATCCTGGCTGGGACAGTGCTTATGATTTCATAAGCTTGCCCTACTATGCAAATTGAGTGCAACGCACACATTGTTCTTTTCGCTGATTATCAGCGATTTAATAAAAAGCACCCCCCGGGGGTGCTTTTTATTAACTGCCTGTCTTTCAGGCAGAAGAACAATGTGTGCGTTGCACCCTTTTTTGCTATCTTTGGAGCATGAAACAAACCATTCTTCTTTTCGCGGCACTGCTTTGCATTTCCGGCAACCGCGCCCAGGCCTGCACCAATCTACTGATCACAAAAGGAGCCTCGGCAGACGGTTCCTGCATGGTTACCTATGCCGCCGATTCGCACACCCGGTACGGTTGCCTGGCATTCTACCCGGCTGCGTTTTACCCCAAGGGGACTATGATGGAAATCCGCGAATGGGGCACCAACCGACACCTCGGCAAGATACCACAGGCCACGGAAACATATTCGGTGGTAGGCAACATGAACGAGCACCAGGTGGTAATCGGGGAAAGCACCTGGGGCGGTCCGGAGTCCCACCGCGATCCGCAGGGAATAGTCGATTACGGTTCGTTGATGTACATCAGCCTGCAACGGGCACGGACCGCACGTCAGGCAATCGAAGTTTTCACTTCGCTGGCCAATGAATACGGTTATGCATCGAGCGGAGAATCCATTTCCTTTGCCGATCCCGACGAAGTCTGGTTCATGGATGTGATCGGGAAAGCCCCCAAAATGGTAAACGGAGAGAACGTCAACAAAGGGATCGTCTGGGTAGCCATACGCCTCCCGGACGGAACCATCTCGGCCCATGCCAACCAGGCCCGGATCCGCCGTTTTCCTTTTGATGATCCGGAAAATTGCCTGTACGCCCCCGATGTGATTGACCACGCGCGGGAAACCGGCCTCTACCGGGGACCGGACAGTCTTTTCAGTTTTGCCGAGGCTTACGGTCCGGCAGACGGAGGCACCGTCCGCGGGTGTGATGCCCGGGTGTGGGCCTTTTTCAACAAGCACGGGGCCGGGGATATGGCTCCCTACCTGCCTTATGCCCTTGGGCACGATCTGAGCCGGCCCCTGCCGTTGTATGTGAAAGCCAAAGAAAAGCTTACTGTCAAACAGGTGGCCGACATGATGCGCGACCATTACGAAGGAACCCCCATGGACATGACATGCGACATAGGAGCCGGAGGTCACGACCTGCCCTATCGCTGGCGCCCGATGGGTTTTGAAGTGGACGGGAAGCAATATATCAATGAAAGAGCCATTGCCAC
>Ga0172380_10009255_pt1 | contig 10539 bp, 9 predicted proteins | sample Leawe162metaG_FD_119747 | JGI IMG/M metagenome (GOLD analysis project Ga0172380, IMG submission 119747) | Leachate microbial communities from a municipal landfill in Southern Ontario, Canada - Leachate well 162 metaG | ecosystem: Engineered > Solid waste > Landfill > Unclassified | place...
CCGCGCTCAAGCCCGTTGCCTGTTCGGTCGCTGCTGACGACGTGCGGATTTCTCGAAACAAGACCCGGATACAGTCCAGGATCAGTTGATCTGCCGCACGGGATTCAGCTGGCGCGGTCCTGGTCATGAGCGGCAGACGCTATCTCTATGGGATCCCATGCAATTCGATTCTCGGTTCACCTCAACTGCAGGATCTCCGAGGCGGCCGCTTCGTGAGCGGTTGCAGCAGGCGGCTGGAACACGCACGTCGGATCGGATCCGAAGGCATCGCCGGTCATGGCGTACCGTCCGATTGCTGCCAGCGCCGGCAGTTGGTGCTCGTTGTGATGCCCGATGGAGATGTTGATCTGGGTCGACAGGCCCAAGCGTCGAGCCTCTTCCAGCAAAGGGATGGAGCTATCGAAGGCTCCAGTGATGCCACGAAAGGCATCATGGGTCACGATCATCGGAGCTTGGTTGAAATCGGGTGGTCGTCTGGATTCCAAGATTCAGGATCCAGGTAGCAGTCGTGGAAACAGCAGATTGTTCTCCAGGTGCATGTGCTCCATCAGATCAGCTTCAAAGCCCTCAAGGCGCAGGTGCAGAGCGTTGATCGGCCGGTCGGGGTCATTGGGCAGCGGGTAGGCGAAGCGGCGCAGGGTTCGGTAGTCTTCGCACCAGTCGCGGAAGGCGACCAGGCGATGGTCATGGCCCTCATGCTCATCGCGCAAACGCTTGATCAGTAGGGCCAGTCCAGCGGTCTCGCCAGCAGCGATGGGCGGGAAGAGATCGCGCTCCTCCATCTCCAGGTGGTGGTAGGTCTCGGCCATGAAGGTCGGGAATGCAGCCGCCAGTTCACGGAGCACCGGCCGCCGGTCGCCCTGGGTCGCGGCCAACTCCGTGATCATCGCAGAGAGTTCGGGCAAGTCGCGGCGATGGGCGTCATGGAAGGTCAGGATATGGGCGACCAGTTCCGGGGTCGGTTGGGCTGCCCAGTTGGGGCCAGCCGGAGCCGATGCCGCTTCGTGAGCGATCTCCTTGAGGAAGGCGATCGGGTCAGCACCGACCTCCGCACAGTGGTTGTCGAGGCTCATCAACCCCTTGCAGCACCAGTCCATGCGGTTGCGGGTGAACACCCGCGCCGCACCAGGGATGGCCGAGGCGATGATATAGGCGGGAGTGTCCCGGGTGATCGCCAGGTTGTTGATGGTAGCGAGGGTGGTCATGCGTGTTCCAGGCTGGGGTGCTGGCGGCAGCATAGCCACCGCCAACACCCCAGGACATGATGCGGGTCAAGCCTGCTTCGATCGACTAATCCGTCCATACTATCCACCCTCTGCGCCTGTGAGCGGCGGTGGTGCCGTCTGGAGTCTGTGCGCGGAGGAGCGTATCTGGCCACCTTTCCTCTGCACGACGCGGACTACCGCCAGCACGACCTGTACAACATACCATGCCAAACCGGGCGCACGGGCATCCGCCAAGGCGCTGGTCCAGGTCCCCAACTCGGGACGTCCAAGGCTCGTCGCCAAGGCCGCAACCCGACGCGCCCAGTACCGGTCCCAGGCCCAGACCCCAACCGACATCAGTGTCGCCAGCGCCAGCGCCAGGCCCAGCGCCAGGACATCGGCGCTGGGCCTCCCGGTCACCACGGCGGCAACCAGGAGGGAGATCCCTGCGACCTGGCAGGTGAGCCCCAGTAACCGCGCTGAGTTCACAGCGCCAACCAGCGACGGAAGCCTCCGAGTCGCATCGACCAAGGCGCACAAAATCGCCAGATGCACCGCGCGAAGCGCGTCTGTGCTAGTCGCCCGCGAGAGCACCATCACCTGCCCACCAAAGGCCAGGTGATCCGAGCTGCCGCCATACACCACGGTTACTGGCGCCGACGCTCCGCGTTGGCGCAGCAGGTCCTCGCAGAAGCGCAGCGGATCATCGTTCGGCGGCGGCAGATGGGCCAAACGGGCGAGCAGGGTCAGCAGACGCCATGTCGGCCACGCCACCAGGGCCGTGGCCAATGCGATCAGCGCGATGGTGGTCATGGCTCCTCCTGGCCTGCACAAATGTCGGTGGTGGACGCGGCTCCGGCCCCGACGAGTTCCTCGTCATCGAGCATGAGCACACGGCGATGCTGGGCGGGGTCCGATGCTGCGAGCAGATCGGAGCGAAGCCGGGGCATCAGCAGCAGTTCGCGCAGCATCTCCCAGGACTGATGCAGCCCGGGATCAAGGAGCGATGCCGAGCGCATTTCGACGGTCAAGCCCGTGTGCTGCGCGGTGTCAGTTCCTGGCAACACGAAGCGCACGGCGTCATCATCCAGATGTGCTCGCAGGCGCACATCCTCCGTATTGGCGTTGCCATGATGCGGCACGCTGCTTCCGCTGACGACCGTGATGCACCCCGAATCCAGTGCATCGGACATGCGAACCGCGCAGCGGTGTGGGATGACGATCCAACCCATGCGGACCCCTGGGCTCCGATGGGCGTGCATGGTGCCGGGACCATCGGGTCCGATGGTTCCCAGCAGCAACCGTTCCGCATGACGCCACACCGGTACATCGGCCCGATGCCGTGGCCAGGTGGGCCGCGCGCCATTGAACACGGCCGCAATGGCATTGCTGGCGATGGGATCGCCACGATGTCCCTGTGGACGGCCTCCCCGCCACCGCAGGTGCTGCTCGACAACGATGGCGCACAGGGCGGCCTCGGCGTTGGCCGCTGGCGAAGCCGTTGCATCCGGGCTCCAACCACCCCACAGCAGGTCGCTCGGACCGCTGCGCGGTGGCAGCAGCAGCGCACGATGGCCAGACTGCCGCAGCATGTTGACCATGCCTGCCGCCAGGACGGAGTCCTCGGGCATTTCGGCGACGACGAGGTCGCCGCGCTGCGGCCGACCGAGTCGTACCCGCAGCGAAGCCACGGGATTCGCCGTTACGACGTAGGCCTCGACATGGGCGTCGCACCACCGCGCATACGACCATCCGAGGTCGATCAGGTTGGCGACATCCCGACTGGTCGTCGCCTGGATGTGGATCCGGCAGCGGCTCATGGCGTCCCCATGCGATGGCCGTGACACGGAAGCTGGCCAACCCCTGCGGCGTCGGCCAAGCAACGGTGTCGTGGATTCGGCTGCCGAGGAGGGCCTGGGCGACCGTAGAATCCGCCATGATCTGATCAGGATCGAAGGCGAGCGGGTGGTCGGAGGGGACTATGGTGAGCGTGAATTCGTCGCGGTTACGCAGGTCGCGAACCGTGACGGAGGATCCGACGCCCACAGTGGGGGCGGTGGCGGTGAACATGACATAAACACCTTGGAGACGGGTGGAACGGACCGGCGCCTAAACGGCGTCATGCGTGCGCGCCGGACCGTGACCGGTCCGGCATGGACGCGGTCTCAGTTCCGGGGCACGCCCATCCCAGGCATGTCAAGTCCTCCGACGATCGCGTGCTGGACCGTCCACACGACATGGGCGTCGGTGACGGCGGCACTCCAGAGGATGTCGGCGGACAGGATCATGCTGCGCTCATCCTTAGCCCGTGATGCCGAGAAGTCAACTCGCGCAGTGCGATCACGCTCGTCTGCCGCACCGCTCCCGCAGATGCCAGACCCAAGCGGACTATGCGATCGGCGAAACACTGTGGGGCGGAAAACGCCGCGATCAGAGCAGACTGGTCCACCACATCTGACCAGACCTGTCACTCCGTGTTTCGAACTGATATTCCGGATCTCATTCATTCCACGACTGAGATGAATTAGTTCCGGAGTGAAATGCGATGGGTGACGGCCTGTTATTTCGTCACCACGACCGGTTTCCCGCTGCGGATTAGTAGCCTTGTCTTGCTGGGCCGTTTCAACCCTGCTTGATGATGCCGATACCAAGGACATAAGCCTCTCCAGCGCATGGACATCACCTATCTCATCGCACCGCTGCTGCTGATCGCCGTCGTGCTCGCCTCGGTGTGGCTCGACCGCTGGAGCGTGCCGGTCATCATCGTGGCGCTCGCCGCCGGCATCCTGTTCGGCAGCGACGTCCTCAATCTGTGGTATTTCTCGAACGTGCATCTAGCCAACCAGGTGTCCAACATGGCCCTGGTGTTCATCCTGTTCCAAGGCGGGTTTGCCACACGTCGCGACAGCCTGCGCCTCGTGGCGTTGCCGGCCATCGGCATGGCCACGTGGGGCGTTGTACTGACTGCACTGGCGACCTTCCTCGTTCTCTGGGGCGTCCTGGGCTGGGCGTACCAGTTGGCAGCCCTCATCGCCGTCATCATCTCCTCAACCGACGCTGCGGCGACCTTCTCCATCCTACGCCGGCAGTCGCTACCTCCTCGTCTCGCTAGCACGGTTGAGGTCGAGAGCGCTGCCAACGACCCGATGGCCATCCTGCTGACCCTGGTGGCGGTCGAGGCATTCGCCTCGGGGCAGTCCGGCGGATGGACCATCGTCCCGGCCTTCTTGTGGAAGTTCGCCGCCGGACCGCTCATCGGTTGGTTCGTCGCGCGTGGCAGCCTGGCGTTGTTCAACTGGCTCCAACCGCAGGATCGCGGGCATTATTATGTGCTATTTGTCGGCATTGTCCTGCTGACCTACGGACTGGCTGAGGTCTCGCAGGCGAGCGGCATGCTCGCCGTATTCACGGTGGGCTATCTGCTCGGCAACAACGCCTTCATCTACAAGCAGGGCATCGCCAACTTTTCCTCAGCGCTCTCGACAGTAGCAAACATTGCCATGTTCGTCGTCCTCGGCCTGCTGGTTTTCCCGCACCAATGGGGCTCCATATGGTTCGACGGCGTCATCCTGTTCCTGGTTTTGACCCTCGTCGCACGGCCGTTCGCGGTCTGGCTTGGCACCGTCAGGATGGGGTTCAACAACCGGGAGAAAGCCTTCCTCAGCTGGTCTGGACTCCGTGGCGCCGTACCTGTCGTCCTCGCCACCTACCCGATGGCCCGCGGCATGGAGATTGGCCAGGAAGTGTTCAACTTGGTGTTCTTTGCCGTCATCCTGTCGGTTTCTGTCCAGGGATCGACGCTCGGGTGGCTGGCCCGCCTTCTCCGCCTCGCCGCTCCAGCGAAACCATCGCCGTGCTACAGCCTCGAATTGATGACCATGTCCCACAGCGACCTCGACTTGATTGTGGTCGACATGCCGGGACCAGCCGGCAATCCGGGGCCGCTCATCCAGGATCTGCGCCTGCCGCCGGGGGCGGTGATCGCCATGATCGCCCGGGGACCTGAGATTGTCTCCCCGCGCGGCAACACGCAGCTGCGCGGGTGGGACCAGATAACCGTATTGGCACACGCTCGCGATGAACATGCCGTGCGCAGCGCCCTCTTGGGATCCTCGACCTAGACTGATTTAGGCGCACACGATCGTGCCCGAACAGGACACTCGCTCAGTCGATGGGGTCGTTGTCGGTGAAGCAGGTTGTGGTCTCAGGCCGCCGTTCCAGATTGACCTCGACCACGCGGCCGAACCGCTGTGCACCCCAGCTGCGGACCAGCCAGGTCTTGTCGACCTGTCGTGTGCCGCGCAGCACCAATGGATTGCGGTTAGACCTGTCAACCCAAGCATTGATGACAAAAGACAAGGTACATTTAGCAATCGCCGTGTGATGGCCTCGCCGATGAAGCTATGCGTCATATGCATACACCCGTTTAGTTCTGACAACGACTTACAGACGGAGAACCGTTGTACGCTCGTCCCACTTGGTCAACCAACGAAGAAGGCCGGACGCAAGTCCGGCCTTCTTCGTTGGTTGCGGGCATGCGATTGGGATCTGCGACCTTCGCTGAGCCGTCTGGGCGAATAACCCGAAGGCGAGCACGGCATCGCGGCGCAGCGAGGCGACCGAGCGAGCACGCGATAGGACGCCACGGGCGTGGCGTCCGGCCGCGCGCAGGCGAAGGAGCCCCCGCAGCGCAGCGAGGAGGCGACCGAGCGGGACGGGGGTGAGAATCCATCCCCCGCAACCAAGAGAAACCCCCGGGTAAAACCAGGTTTTTTTGTTATCAGCCGCTTGGAGGGCGGTCGGGATGTGAACAACGCCATTCCAATCTAAGCGGCTATTACGCGAATTGAGACGGCATTCATCCTGGAGACTCCGGGCCCTTCCCCCTTCGTGCTCCAGCCCTATGAATAACGCAGCGTGATCATCTACGAAAATACCAAAGCGGGCTTCATCGACGACGTCCTGCAGAAGCGCCTCCAGGGCAAGCTGGAGACGAGCTTCAAACTCCGCACTGGGTCGATCCCGGCCGATCACCGGGTCTGGGAGGCGGAATATGGCGACTTTGCTTGGGACCTGCGCGAAAGCAGCATCGACGGCGATGTACCGATCGCGGTGGAGTACCACCTGTCGGCGGCCGGACGGTTCCGCATCGACCTCCTCCTGGCTGGGAGATCCGACGATCGCGACCGTGCCCTGATCATCGAGATGAAGGGATGGGAAGAGGCGGATGCGACCCCCTACGGGGAGACCGTCGAAACCATGCTCCAGGGTTCACGCACGATGGTGAAGCACCCGTCAGCCCAGGCGCTGGGATACCGTGACTTCCTCGTGCACTTCAACGAGGACATCGAGAGGCATGCCATCGACGTGCAGGCCTGCGCCTACCTGCACCGCTTCCGCAGGCGGACTGCAGAGCCTCTGGAATCAGAACAATACAAGAGCCTCCTGGACCAAGCCCCGCTCTTCATGCTTGAGGATCGTGAACGGCTGCGACGGCACCTGGAACGGCTGATACCGCACCGTCCCAAGGACAACGTCTTCTGGATCATAGAAACCGGCAAGATCCGCCCGTCGAAACGTCTGGCCGAGTGCGTCGCGAGCATGCTGCGCGGGAACGAGGAATTCCGCCTCCTGGATGCCCAGAGCACCGCCTACAACGTCATCGAGAGCCACCTCCTGGACGCGCAGCGCAAGGAGGAGCGGAAGGTCTTCATCGTCCGCGGCGGCCCCGGCACTGGCAAATCCGTGATCGCGATGCGCCTGCTCAGCACCTTGTACAAGCGCGGGGTGCCGTCCTTCTTCGTGGCGCCTAATCAGGCCTTCCGAGCCACCCTTGCCGACCACTTGTCGCGCTCCGGCAGGGATTCGCATCGGCTTGCCAAGATGCTGCTGCAATCCTCGTACCGCTTCCATGACGCCGACTGGTCGAAAGACCGTACGCATGCAGTACTGATCGTCGACGAGGCGCATCGACTCAAGCATGGGAACGTCTACCAGTACAAGGGTGAGAACATGGTCGCGGACATGGTCCGTGCAGCGAAGGTCTCGGTCTTTTTCGTCGATGAAACGCAACAGGTCACCTGGAACGATTGTGGATCGGTCAGTGAAATCCGGACGCAGGCGGACCAGATCGGCGTCGCAGTCATGGAGCTGCCTGAACTCCTGGCGCAGTTCCGCTGCAACGGATCGACGGGTTACCTCAATTGGATCGACGATGTGCTGCAGATCAGGCCTACGGGCAATTTCGAAAATTGGGGCGACGGACAATACGAATTCGCCGTCTTCGACAAACCAGACGATCTCTATCGTGAGCTTCAACGGAAGAACGCAGAGAACCGCGCCCGTCTGATCGCCGGCTACGCCTGGGACTGGCCCGCGGCGGGACGCCAGCGTGGTTCGGGCCACACGCATGTGAGCGCTGGACAGCTCAGTCTACCATGGAATTTCACCGGTTCGAATTGGGCGACTGCCGAAGACGGCATTGGTCAGGTAGGCTGCATCCATACCTGCCAAGGTGTCGAGTTCGATTGGATCGGCGTCCTCATTGGCGACGACCTCGTCTACAAGGATGGGAAGGTGATGGGTGTCCCCGGCAAACGGGCGAGGACCGACAAGTCGCTGCATGGCTCCAAGGCAGCACTGGAAAGCGCAAGGGGCGACCAGATCGCGACTGCGAAGGTGGAAGCCCGCATTCAGAATATCATCCGCAATACCTACAAAGTCCTCCTGACCCGCGGGCAGAAGGGCTGCCTGGTGTGGTGCGCAGATATCGCACTGCGAGAATACCTGCGGGAGCGGATGAAACTCGCCTCGACGATCAGCGGAGAGGAAGACAAGCCGATTCGTAAGGCAGCCGAACCTGATACACCGTATATCGGATGAAAAGCGCTCTGGCTGGCTGCTATACCCTTACAAAATGAATGCGGCTCATGTTCAACAAAACGAGGGTGTCCTTTATTGCCTCACCAAATGGGACGAGTGCAGAAATATGCGAGTGTCCTGTATTACCTCTCCGGCTGCGCCGCCAACACCGGCCCTACCAGAAGCAGCGAACTCACCGCCTCCCCCGGCGCCGTAGGCTGCTCCGTCGGTGGACGAGCAGGCTGATTCCGGGTAGAAGCAGGCAGAGAGCAGCATGTCACTGACTGATGAAGCCATCCGCTTCGCCGCCTTCAACCGACTTGCCGAGTTGCGGCGCAAGCACGGCCCGATCCTGAACTGGGACCAGCTGCACCAGCCCATCAAGCTGGACGGCGAGGACATCCTGATCTCCTCGGCCCCGCGCGGTATCTTCCGGCCCAGGCAGATGCGCCGCGGCGTCCTCAGCATCAAGACGACGCGGCCCAAGGAGGGGCGGACCCCGCGCTACGACGACCTCGCCCCCACTGACAACGACGGTGTATTCCTCTACCGCTTCCAGGGCACCGACCCCGACGCACGTGACAACATCGCCATGCGGGAGGCGTTCGAGGACCAGACGCCGCTGATCTACCTCTTCGGTGTCGCCCCGGGCGTGTACGACCCGCTCTGGCCGGTGTTCATCACCGGCTGGAACCCTGCGCAGCTGACGGCCGAGGTCTCGGCCCAGGCGCAGACCGGGTTGCTCACGGCGGACGCTGGCAGCCGCCTGCGCGAGCCCATCGAGCGGTACTACGCCACGGTCCAGGCTAAGACACGGCTCCACCAGCACGCCTTCCGCTTCCAGGTGCTGGATGCCTATCAGCACCGCTGCGCCATCTGCGGCTTCCCCCGCGACGAACTGCTCGACGCCGCCCACATCCTCCCCGACCATGATGAGCGCGGCCGGCCCGAGGTGCCCAACGGCCTGTGCCTCTGCAAGCTGCACCACAGCGGCTTCGACGCCAACCTGCTCGGCATCCGACCGGATGGGGTCATCGAGATCAGCCCGGCGCTGAAGCGACTGAAGGACGGACCGACACTGGAGCACGGCTTCCTGGGCTTCGACGGAAAGAGCATCCTGCTGCCGGTGGTGGCGGACGACCGTCCGCGGCCGGACTACCTGGAGGAGCGGTACGAGACGTTTAGGGCCGCGGGCTAACACACCGAGTCGTCAATGTCCTCCCCCAAGCACTCCCCGATCAAGAACCCGCCACCACGTGTCGCCGGCCAGTCCCTCGACGAGGAACTGAATCGACTCCTTGCCGAAGATGTGATGCCCTGGATCGCGGTCGCGATTCTTGCGGGCCTGTTTGCTGTCCTCGAATGGCTTCGCTGGACCTTCACGATTCAACCTCACCCCGTCATCGTCACACTCGGCGTAGTCGGATTCATGGCCTTCTGTGCGTACAAGGCCCTCTCCTACCGCCGTCGCATCCGCAATCTCAAGCAGGGACGGGACGGTGAGCGCGAGGTCGGCGCCATGCTGGAGGAGCTTCGGGCTGATGGTTGTGTGGTCATCCACGACCTCGTTGGCGACGGCTTCAACCTGGACCACGTCGTGTTGTCGACCCGGGGCGTCTTCGCCGTCGAGACCAAGACTGTCTCCAAGCCGGATGGCAAAGCGAACATCACCTACGACGGCGAGCGGGTGCTTATCGACGGGGTAGGCGACTACACCTGCGCTGCAGATCAGGCCATCGCTGAGGCCGCGTGGTTACGGAAGTTGTGCGCCAGCCTCACCGGCAAGACCTACGCGGTCCAGCCCGTGGTGGTGTTCCCGGGATGGTGGGTTGAGAACAGGAAGCCTCCCGGCCAATGCCCGGCGTGGGTGCTGAACCCAAGTGCCCTGGTCAAGTTCATCGCAGGTGCGCGCGAGCAGGTCCCAGAGGGCGAGGTCCGGGCCCTAATCCACCACCTCCGGCAGCACATCCAGAACCAGCAGCGGGACCGTTGAAGCCGTGACCATCGACCCCGCTCCCCTCTTCGACCGGATCGTCAGCGCCCACCGCGCCATGGATGCCGAGGCCCAGCCGGTCAACGGCACGCCGACCGGCCTGAACTGGTACGGCGGCTGGGCACGGCGCGACCTGAAACGCCCGCAGACCGAGGTGGAGTGGACGCGGGCGCTCTCCTCACGGCTCGGCTGCCCGCGCGAGGTCACGTATCCCAACGACCCCAGGAAGCGGTGCGATCTCGTCGTGGGTGAGTGCTGGATCGAGGTGAAAGGCCTGTGGCCGGCGTACTGGGAGGCGATGGGGAAGCGCGCCGTGTACGAGGCGTACCTGTTCGATCCACTCACACCGTACCCGGCACTCGGCAAGGACCACACGGCGGCCAGGGATCTGATCAAGCTCCGAGGTCTATCAGCTGTCGATGCGCCTGCCGTCGGGCTGGTGCTCGTCGGCTTCGACACCGTGGCTGCGCCCTGCGACGG
>Ga0172380_10009256_pt1 | contig 10538 bp, 11 predicted proteins | sample Leawe162metaG_FD_119747 | JGI IMG/M metagenome (GOLD analysis project Ga0172380, IMG submission 119747) | Leachate microbial communities from a municipal landfill in Southern Ontario, Canada - Leachate well 162 metaG | ecosystem: Engineered > Solid waste > Landfill > Unclassified | place...
ACATCGACAAGGCACAAGTGATCGAGCGGCTGCCGCCCTCGGTGCGCGAACGCTATGAGCGCTTCACCACCTGCGACGCCTGCGGCCGCATCTACTGGGAAGGCTCGCACTGGCAGCGCATGCGCGAACTGGTCGAGGCGGGAGCTGGGAATGAAGACTGACGTTGGATCAATGAACGAACGTGTTGGCGACACGTTTCGATTTCAGAAAATAGGGGATCCAGATTGCGGCGCTGATAACGGCGCGGGCAAGCTCGCGGAAGTCACCGGCGCCGAGCTGAGATGCAGCCATCGGTATCTGGCTCATCAGCAGGATGTCGATTGCCTGAATCGCCACGAAGGACGCGACCCAGATGATCAGGAGTCTGGGTGTCATCGACGATTTCGTCAGGAACGACGCAAGCACCCAGAACCCGAAAAGGACGATTACTGCATTGCCGGCCATCTCGAAGATGATGGCCGGCGCCCAAAGAGGGTGATAGTTAGCCGAGGCCGGATGCGTCAGGGCGGACCATACGTCCGAGCGCAGCACAGGAACCAGTTCCGTCGCGATTTGATGGATGATTCGAATGGGCGAAATGATCAACCCGAGAAGCGGGAGGAGCAACCACCCGCCGATTCCCTTCGGGCCGGTGTTTTCCTCGGGCGCCGCCCCAAACGAGTAGCCGCACGCTGCGCAGTCGGAAGCACCGGGAGTGACGAGTTGCTGGCATTGAGGACAAGGTGTCATCGGAACAGCCTGTCGAAGTTGTCGAAAAACTACCGGATCCAGTTTATTCCGCGTCCAGGCGGATGCGGGCGAGGAGTTTGTGGATCGGCTGCATTGGCAGCCTAGTGCGCCTCGTCCCAATTTGCGCCGACGCCGACTTCCGCCAGCAGAGGCACGGAGAGCTGCGCCACGCCGGCCATGAGTTTCGGCAGTTCGCGGCGCACGGCTTCAAGCTCGCTATCCGGCACTTCCAGCACCAGCTCGTCGTGCACCTGCAGGATGAGCAGCGATTGCATGCGCGCCTCGCCCCCCGAGGGGGTTTCCTTCGGGGCATCCAGCCAGCGCTGCACGGCGATCATCGCCAGCTTGATGATGTCGGCGGCCGTGCCCTGCATCGGCGCGTTGATGGCGGCGCGCTCGGCGCCCTGTCGGCGGCCGACGTTCGAGCTCCTGATCTCCGGCAGCCAGAGGCGGCGGCCGAACACCGTTTCGACGTAGCCCTTGTCGCGGGCCTGCAGCCGGGTCGATTCCATGTAGCGCGCCACGCCGGGATAGCGGGCGAAGTAGCGGTCGATGTAGGCCGCCGCCGCCTGCCGCTCGAGGCCGAGTTCGCGCGCCAGGCCGAAGGCCGACATGCCGTAGATGAGTCCGAAGTTGATCACCTTGGCGTAGCGGCGCTGTTCGCTCGACACCTCCGCCGGCGCCGCGCCGAACACCTCGGCGGCGGTGGCGCGGTGGATATCCTCGCCCGAGGCGAAGGCGTCGAGCAGGCCCTTGTCCTCCGACAGGTGGGCCATGATGCGCAGCTCGATCTGCGAGTAGTCGGCGGAGACGATCTTCGATCCCGGCGGTGCGACGAAGGCCTGGCGGATGCGCCGGCCCTCTTCCGTGCGGATGGGGATGTTCTGCAGGTTGGGGTCGGAGCTGGCGAGCCGCCCCGTCACCGCCACGGCCTGGGAGAAGTTGGTGTGCACGCGGCCGGTGGCCGGGTCGACAGAACGCGGCAGCTTGTCGGCGTAGGTGCTTTTCAGTTTCGCCAGGCTGCGGTAGTCGAGGATCAGCTTCGGCAGCGGGTAATCGAGCGCCAGCTGCGCCAGCACTTCCTCGTCGGTGGACGGCGCGCCCGAGGGCGTCTTCTTCACCACCGGCAGCTTCTCGCGCTCGAAGAGTATCTCCTGGATCTGCTTGGGCGAATTCAGGTTGAAGGGCTGCTTCGCCGCGAGGTGGGCCTGCGCCTCGATCTCCATCATGCGCAGGCCGAGTTCCTGCCCCTGCCGTTCCAGGCGCGCGGCGTCGATGAGGACGCCGTTGCGCTCGATGCGGAAAAGGATCTGCATCACCGGCATCTCGATGTCGCGGTAGAGCGCCTCCAGGCGCGGCGCCTCGGCGAGGCGCGGGGAGAGCGCCTCGTGCAGGCGCAGGGTGATGTCGGCGTCCTCGGCGGCGTATTCGGCGGCGTGCGCGATGTCTACCTGGTCGAAGCCGATGCGCCCGGCGCCCTTGCCGGTGACCTCGTCGTACTTGATGGTCGCGATGCCGAGGTGGCGCGCAGAAAGCGAGTCCATGTCGTGGCTCTTGTCGGACTCGACGACGTAGGATTCGAGCAGGGTGTCGTGCGCCACGCCGGCGAGGCGGATGCCGTGGTTGGCCAGCACGTGCATGTCGTACTTGAGGTTCTGGCCGACCTTGGCATGGCGCGGCGATTCCAGCCAGGGCTTCAGTTTTTCCAGCGCCTCGTCGAAAGTCAGTTGCTGCGGCACGCCGGCATAGCGGTGGGCGAGCGGCAGGTAGGCGGCCTCGCCGGTGGCCGTGGCGAAGGACAGGCCGACCAGTCGCGCCAGCATCGGATCGAGGCTGGTGGTCTCGGTGTCGAAGGCAACCAGCTGCGCGGCGTCGAGTTTTTTCAGCCAGGCGTCGAAATGGTTCCAGTCGAGGATCGTCTCGTAGCGCGTGCGGTGTGCGCCGGGCGGCTGCGGGACGATGGCGGCCTCGGCGGCGGGCGCTTCGCCGCTCTCGGCGGCCTGCACTTCACGCAGCCAGGTCTTGAACTCCAGCCGCGCAAACAGCTCGGCGAGCTTGTCCTTGTCGGGCGGCGCAGGCTGAAGGTCGGCCACCTTCACCGGCAGTTCGAGGTCGCAGACGACGGTGACGAGTTTTTTTCCGAGCGGCAGGAAGTCCAGCGCCTTGCGCAGGTTCTCGCCGACCTTGCCGCCGATCTCATCGGCATGGGCGACGATGGCGTCCAGCGAACCGTACTCCTGCAGCCATTTCACCGCCGTCTTCGGCCCGACCTTCTCCACGCCCGGAACGTTGTCCACGCTGTCGCCGACCAGTGCGAAGTAGTCGACGATGCGCTCCGGCCCGACGCCGAACTTGGCCAGCACGCCGGCCTCGTCGAGCACCTCGTTGCTCATGGTGTTGACCAGCCGCACGTGCGGATTGACGAGTTGCGCCAGATCCTTGTCGCCGGTGGACACCACGCAGTCGATGCCCTGGCGGCTGGCCTCGCTCGTCAGCGTGCCGATGACGTCGTCGGCCTCGACGCCCTCGATCATCAGCAGCGGCCAGCCCTGCGCGCGAATGCACGCGTGCAATGGCTCGATCTGGCGCGCGAGGTCGTCCGGCATGGGCGGCCGCTGCGCCTTGTAGTCCGGGTACCAGTCGTCGCGGAAGGTCTTGCCCTTGGCGTCGAAAATGCAGGCGCGATAGTCCGCCTTGAAGTCGCTATCCAGGCGGCGTAGCATGTTGATGACCCCATACACCGCGCCCGTCGGCTCGCCCGCCTTGTTGCGCAGGTCGGGCATGGCGTGGAAGGCGCGGTAGAGGTACGAGGAGCCGTCGACCAGCAACAGTGTGGGCATAGGGAGCTTCAGAGATTCCAATGAACGACAAACTTCGCAGCACCGCCAACCCTCAGTCCGAGGCCGCCTCGCCGACGGAGCGCGAGTCGTGGCGCATGTTCGGCATTATGGCAGAGTTCGTCGAGGCGACCGAACGCCTGGCGGCGATCCGCCCCGCCGTTTCGATCTTCGGCAGCGCGCGCATCGGGCCGGATCATCCCTGCTACGAAAGTGCGGAGCGGGTGGCGCGGCTGCTCTCCGATGCCGGCTTCTCGGTGATCTGCGGCGGCGGCCCCGGCGTCATGGAGGCGGCGAGCAAGGGCGCCTTCCACGGCAAGAGCCCCAGCGTCGGCCTCAACATCCAGTTGCCGCAGGAGCAGCAGAGCAATCCCTACCAGGATATCTCGCTCTCCTTCCGCCATTTCTTCGCGCGCAAAGTGATGTTCGTCAAGTTCGCCGCCGCCTACGTGGTGCTGCCGGGCGGTTTCGGCACGCTCGACGAGCTGATGGAGGCGCTGACCCTGATCCAGACGCGCAAGAGCCGGCGCATCCCCCTCATTCTCATGAATGCCGCCTACTGGCAGGGCCTGCTCGACTGGTTCCGCGAGCGGCTGGTGTCCGAGGGCATGATCGGCGCCGAAGACCTCGACCTGCTGCAGGTGATCGACGAGCCGGAGCAGGTGGTCGACGCCATCTTCAAGCACTATGAGGGACGCGGCTTCGAGCCCCTGCCGCAGGAGCACGAGCTCCTCCTGAACCTCTGATACAATCGCCCCGACCTTCCTTAGGACTGTGACATGCGCCGCCTGACCCCCATATTCCTGCTTGCCCTTGCGCTGACTGCCGCAGCGCAGGATCGTCCCACCGGCCTGCAACCGGTTCCCGAGCCGCCCCCGCCGCCGCCGGGCTACCAGCCCGATCCGGCCCTGGAGCCCCAGGTGACCATCATCAAGCGCGGCGAGGACCGGGTCGAGGAATACCGCATCAACGGCCGCCTCTACATGGTCAAGGTGACGCCGCCGCACGGCGTGCCTTATTACCTCGTCGATGACAAGGGCGACGGCCGCATGACGCGCCAGGAGCCGCTGGATTCCGGGCTGCGTGTGCCGATGTGGGTGATCGGCACGTTCTGATTCGCAGTACCACCAACAATAAAGGGGGGAGCCATGGCAGAACAGAATCCGTTTCTCGTACCGGGCGGCAGTTCCGAGCAGGGCGGCGCAGCGTTCGATTCCGCCGGCCGCAACGTCGACGCCGGCCGCGGCCTCGAATGGCTCAAGCAGGGCTGGCAGTTGTTCGTCAAGAACCCCGGCATGTGGATTGCCATCGCCGTCATATTGATGGTGATCGTCGTCGTCCTCAGCCTCATCCCCGTCGTCGGCAGCCTGGCGGCGAACTTCCTCATGCCGGTCTTCGCCGGCGGCATCCTGCTCGGCTGCAAGTCGCTGACGGAGGGCGGCGATTTCGGCATCGACAGCCTGTTCGCCGGCTTCAAGCAGAACACCGGCCCCCTCATCATGGTCGGCGTGTTCTACCTGGTCGGCGTGATCGCCATCACCGTGCTGGTCTTCCTCATCGGCGGCGGCGCCGCCCTGACCGGCGGCCTGATCGGACGCGCACCGGGCGTCGGCCTGGCGATGGGCGGCTTCTTCCTGGCCATGCTGGTCATGCTGGTGCTGCTGGTGCCGCTGGCCATGGCCGTCTGGTTCGCCCCGGCGCTGGTGGTGTTCCATGATGTCCCGCCGCTCGAGGCCATGAAGGCCAGCTTCTTCGCCTGCCTGAAGAACATCGTGCCCTTCCTCGTCTATGGCGTGATCCTGTTCGTGCTCTGCATAATTGCGATGATTCCCTTCGGCCTCGGCATGCTGGTGATGGTGCCGGTGATGATGGGGTCGGTCTATGCGTCGTATGTGGAGATATTCGAGTAATTACCTCATAGCCGCCGCGGCCTTGCGCTGCGGCGCTCCCCGCTGAATGCAGGCCCGCCGTCTTCCCGCCATCCGCGGCTGGAACTGGATCGTCGAGGGCTTTAGCCTGTTCCGGACCAACCCCGCGCTGCTGACCTTCCTGGTGTTCGGCTACTGGCTGACGCTGGTGTTCCTCAATCTCGTGCCGCTCCTCGGCGTGGTGCTTGCGCCCCTGTGCGTGCCGGCGCTCTCGGTCGGCGTCATGAACGGCTGCCGGGCGCTCGAGCGCGAGGCCCAGAACGGATTCGGGCTGCTGTTTTCCGGTTTCAGGAAGAACCGCAACGTCCTCCTTGTCCTCGGTGCGGTCTATCTGGTCGGTTCGCTCGCGGTGTTCGCGGGGAGCGCCCTCGTCGACGGCGGCGCGCTGATGGGCATCATGATGGCCGGGCAACAGCCGCCCGAGGATCTCCTGCAAAGCGACGAGCTGATGCTGGCCCTGCAGGTGACCCTGATCCTGATGGTGCCCCTGCTCATGGCCTTCTGGTTCGCCCCCCTGCTGGCGGCCTGGGAAGACATGCCGGCCGTGAAGGCGCTGTTTTTCAGCTTCATCGCCTGCGCCCGCAACTGGCGTCCCTTCGTCGTCTATGGCCTTGGCGTGGCGTTCATCAGCGCCATCCTGCCCGGCATCGTACTCGGCATCGTCGGGGCGGCATCCGCACCCCTGCTGAGAATGGTGGCGGTGGCGATGTCCCTGCCCCTCCTGTTCGTCTTCGTGCCGACGCTGTTCGCCAGCTTCTACGTGAGTTACCGCGACGTTTTCGTCCGCACGGACGAGGCGGCCGATGCCTGAGAGGACGGCCTATCCCCCATCCCCTTTCCCGAGGAAAGGGGCGACGGTGGTTCAGCCGCTGCGCGGCTTCCGTGTCGCTGGCTTCAGCCCTCCTTGGGGCACCCCAGGAGTACTTCTTCGGGGCGGTTTCGCCCGCCCCTCTGGGCGCGGCCCGGCGGAGTCCTGAGATGCACCCGCTCGGCCTGCTCGGCGGTACCTTCGATCCGGTCCATTACGGCCATCTGCGCCTCGCCGAGGAAGCGCGCGAGGCGCTCGATCTCGCCGGGGTGCGCTGGATTCCCGCCGGCCAGCCGCCGCACCGACAGGCGCCGCGCGTCGCCGCGGCGCATCGCCTCGAAATGGTGCGGCTGGCAGTGACCGGCAATCCCGCCTTCACGGTGGACGATGCCGAAACGGCCTCAGGCGGGCCCAGCTACACCGTGACGACGCTCGAGCGATTGCGCGCCGAGCAGGGCTCCCGTCCGCTGGTGCTGCTGATGGGCGCCGATGCCTTTCTCGGCCTCGCCGCCTGGCACCGCTGGCGCGACCTCTTCGCGCTGGCCCACATCGGCGTGGCGGCGCGCCCGGGCTTCGAGTTGTCCCTGACGGACTTGCCGACGGAACTGGCAGCGGCCAGCGCGGAGCGGTTCGACGATTCGCCGGCTGCCTTGAGAACGGCGCCTGCCGGCCGCGTCGTCCAGTTTGCCATGACGCCCCTGGCCATTTCCGCCTCCCTCCTGCGTGCGCGGCTGGCGGCGCGGCTCTCCGCGCGCTATTTGCTTCCCGATCCGGTGCGGGAGTATATTGACCGGCAACAGCTCTACCGGAATTAGAATGGACGTCAAAAAACTGCAGAAGGTCGCCGTCACCGCGCTGGAGGACATCAAGGCGCGCGACATCGAAGTCATCAACACCACCAAGCTTTCCTCCCTTTTCGACCGCATCATCATCGCCAGCGCCGATTCGGCGCGGCAGACCAAGTCGCTCGCCCGCAGCGTGCAGGACAAGGTGCTCGCGGCCGGCGGGCGCATCATCGGCATGGAGGGCGAAGAGACCGGCGAGTGGATCGTCGTCGATCTCGGCGACATCGTCGTGCATATCATGCAGCCGGCGGTGCGCAATTACTACAATCTGGAAGAACTCTGGTCTGTCAGCCCCGCCGCGCGCAAGAAAAGCGCGGCGGCCGGCTGATGAAGCTTGCGGTGATCGCGGTTGGCATGCGCATGCCCTCATGGGCGGATGAAGCGTTCGCGGAATTCGCCAAACGCATGCCGCGCGAGTTGCCGCTCGAATTGAAGGAGATCAAGACCGAGCCGCGCAGCATCGGCAAGCCGGTCGATGCGCTGCTCGCCGCCGAAGCCGGCCGCATCAAGACGGCGCTGCCGGCGCGCAGCCGTGTGGTGGCGCTGGACGAGCGAGGCGCCGATCTGTCCACTTCGCAACTGGCCGGCCGGCTTCGCCAGTGGATGGAAACGGGCGACGATGTCGCCTTCGTCATCGGCGGACCGGATGGACTTGCGCCGGACATCAAGGTCATGGCGGCCGAAGCGCTGCGCCTGTCCAGCCTGACGTTGCCGCATGCACTGGCGCGCGTGGTGCTGGCCGAGGCGCTTTACCGCGCCGCCAGCCTGCTCAAGGGACACCCGTACCACAGAGAATGAAGCCGGCATGATCTCTCTCGAACCTCGCATCTACCTTGCTTCCCGCAGCCCGCGCCGGCGCGAACTGCTGACGCAGATCGGCGTACGCTTCGAGCTGTTGATGTTCCGCGGCATTCCGCGCGAGGATCCCGAGATCGACGAGGCGGTATTGCCGCAGGAGAGCCCCGAGGAATACGTTGTTCGCGTGACGCTGGCCAAGGCCCAGGCCGGCGTGCGGCGCGTTCGTGAAAGGCACCTGATTTCCTACCCCGTCCTGGCCGCCGACACGACGGTGGAGGTCGAGGGTCAGGTGATCGGCAAGCCGGAGCACGAGGCCGACGCCGTGGCAATATTGCAGCACCTGTCCGGCCGTACCCACCGCGTGCTGACGGCCGTGGTGATCTCGGATGGCGGGCGCGTGGAGCACCTGCTCAATGTCAGCGATGTGCGCTTTCGTCCGCTGGAGCAACAGGAAATCCGCCGCTATGTCGCCAGTGGCGAGCCGTTCGACAAGGCGGGCGCCTACGGCATTCAGGGCCGCGCCGCGATATTTGTCGAGGAAATCAAAGGTTCCTATACGGGCATCATGGGATTACCCCTTTACGAAACCGCGCTTCTTCTGCGACGCTTCGGATATCCGGTATAAAAAACTTTCAAGGAGGAAATTCATGAGTGCACTCGACTGGTTCAAGCGCATCCTGGGACAGCCAGGCGAGGCGGCCGCTCCGCCGCCCGCCGATGCCTCGACGGAACTGGCCGGCCTCAACTTCATGACGGCCATCGAGGCGCACATCAAGTGGAAGACCCGCCTGGAAAGCTACATCCAGGGCACCAGCAACGAGGAACTCAAGGTCGAGGTGATCTGCCGCGACGATCAATGTCCGCTCGGCAAGTGGATCTACAGCACGGGCGGCGAGCGCTTCGGCACCATCGACACCTTCGGCGACATGAAGGGCCAGCACGCACTGTTCCATCAGTGCGCCGGCCGGATTGTCGAGGCCGCCCAGGCCGGGAAGAAGGACGAGGCGATGCGCCTGCTGCAGTACGGCGACTATGTGCGCGCCTCGGAGCAGGTCAAGCGCCTGCTTGCCAAGCTTTATGTTCGCCTGAACGCCACCACCTGAACGGTTCGCGCGGGATTCCGCGCTGACCTGTTAAACTTCACTCAACATGAGTGAAGAATTCCTTGTCAACTTCACGCCGCAGGAAACCCGCGTCGCCCTTATGCAGGGCGGCGTCGTCCAGGAACTGCACATCGAGCGCACCGCCTCGTGCGGCCTCGTCGGCAACGTCTATCTCGGCCGCGTCGTGCGCGTGCTGCCCGGCATGCAGTCGGCCTTCATCGACATCGGGCTCGAGCGCACTGCCTTCCTGCACGTGGCCGACATCTGGGAGCAGCGCCAGAATGGCCATGGCGGCGACGGGCCCAAGCCGATCGAGAAGATCCTCTCCGAGGGGCAGAACCTCATCGTGCAGGTACTGAAGGATCCGATCGGCAGCAAGGGCGCCCGCCTGTCCACCCAGATCAGCATCGCCGGCCGGCTGCTCGTCTACCTGCCGCAGGAGAAGCACATCGGCATTTCGCAGCGCATCGAAGGCGAGGCCGAGCGCGAGCAGCTGCGCGGCAAGCTGCAGCAGCTGGTGCCCGCCGACGAGGCCGGCGGCTTCATCGTGCGCACCATGGCCGAAAAGGCCGGCGACGAGGAGCTTGCCAGCGACATCGCCTACCTGCGCAAGCGCTGGACGGAGGCCCGGAACGCCGCCGTCAGCGCCCGCCCGCCGGCGCTGCTCTACCAGGACCTCACCCTCGGCCAGCGCCTGCTGCGCGACCTGGTCACGCCGGAAACCTCCTGCATCTTCATCGACTCGCGCGAGAACTTCCAGAAGCTGTCCGGCTTCGCGCAGGAGTACATGCCGCAGCTGACGTATCTCCTCGAGCATTACACCGGCGAGCGGCCGTTGTTCGACCTGAATGGCGTCGAGGACGAGATCCAGAAGGCGCTGGCGCGCCGCGTCGATCTCAAGTCCGGCGGCTACCTGATCATCGACCAGACCGAGGCGATGACCACCATCGACGTCAACACCGGCGGCTTCGTCGGCCTGCGCAACTTCGATGACACCATCTTCAAGACCAACCTCGAGGCGGCGCAGACCATCGCGCGCCAGCTCAGGCTCAGGAACCTCGGCGGCATCATCATCCTCGACTTCATCGACATGGAGAGCGAGGAACACAAGGCCGCCGTGCTCGGCGAGCTGAACAAGGCGCTGGCGCGCGACCATACGCGCATGTCGGTGAACGGCTTCACCGCGCTCGGCCTGGTGGAGATGACGAGGAAGCGCACGCGCGAGTCGCTCGCCCACGTGCTGTGCGAGCCCTGCCCGACCTGCGGCGGCCGCGGCGAAGTGAAGACGGCGCGCACCATGTCCTACGAGGTCCTGCGCGAACTGCTGCGCGAGGCGCGCCAGTTCAGCGCCCGCGAGTACCGCGTGCTGGCGTCGCCGGCCGTCATCGACCTTTTCCTCGACGAGGAATCGCAGTCGCTCGCCATGCTGTCGGACTTCATCGGCAAGCCGATTTCGCTGCAGGCCGAATCGGGCTACACTCAGGAGCAGT
>Ga0172380_10009257_pt1 | contig 10538 bp, 14 predicted proteins | sample Leawe162metaG_FD_119747 | JGI IMG/M metagenome (GOLD analysis project Ga0172380, IMG submission 119747) | Leachate microbial communities from a municipal landfill in Southern Ontario, Canada - Leachate well 162 metaG | ecosystem: Engineered > Solid waste > Landfill > Unclassified | place...
GATTCGTACGAAAATCCGCAAAATTAACGAACCATGAGGGGACGCAAGCCAAAACCGACCGCCGCGCAGATTTCAGCCGGCGACCCACGTAAGATCGGCAAGGAAAAGCTCAAACAGAGGCTCCTGGCTGAGCCTATGAGTGCCTCTGGCCTTCCACCTTGCCCTCGACACCTCCGGGGCCGGGCGCGCGCCGCGTGGGGCTTCTGGGCTAAGCAGTTGGCCGTCATGGGGCTGGACCGGCGGCCCGATGCCATGATGCTGGAGGGTGCCTGCGTTGGGTACTCCCGTGCGGTGGAGGCTGACTTGATCCTGCAGAGGGATGGGCTGGTTGTGGAAGAGTCCACCATCGACAAAGAATCCGGCGAAAGAATCGTGCTGAAGTACCGCAACCATCCGGCATGCCTAATCAGTCGAGCGGCGTGGAATCAGGTCCGCGCGTTTGCTTCTGAGTTTGGCTTATCCCCAGTGAGCCGGACGCGGTTGGCCGTTGAAAAGCCGGATGCCGCCGCGGCGGATCTCGCAACGCTTCTTTCAGCGCCCCGTGCCCCCCGTAACGCCGTAAACTGATGTGCCTTTCGACCAAAGCAAAGCGGATGCAGCCCTTAACTTTTTCGAACTGGTCCTCAAGCACTCCGCTGATGAGTGGTGGGGCCAGCCGTTTCTACTGTGCCCGTGGCAGGATCAGGCTATCTCCCGGATTTTCGGGACGGTCGGCGGCGACGGCCGGCGGCTGATTGAGCAAGTCTACCTGGAGGTTCCCAAGAAGGCTGGCAAGACCGAACTGGTAGCCGGAATCGTCCTACTGGTCCTGGTGATTACGAAGGAGCCGGGCTGCCAAGTGTACGGCGCCGCGGCGGCTACCCGGCAGGCCTTGAACGTTTATCGGGCGGCCTGCAAGATGGTGGAGCAGAGCCCGATTCTGAGCCGGGAACTGCGGTTGATGCGGGGCACTAACCGCATCGTCAAGCGGCGTGACCCGGATTCGTTCTACGCGGCGATTGCAGCCGACGGGGACTTTGGAGATGGCGTCAACCCGTCGTTTGTTGTGGCCGATGAGGTCCACCGCTGGAAGACGCGGAAGCAGATGGAGAACTGGGACGTGCTGTCTAAGGGCGGCATCACCCGCCGGCAGACGCTGACCATCGCCATTACGACGGCTGGGGTGCAGAATGAATCTCCTCTGGCTTGGAAGTTACACGAGAAGACGCGGAAGATCGCGGAAGGCATCGTTCACGATGATCGGTTCTACGGGCGGATTTACGGCGCCACGGCAAAAGATGACCCCGGCGCCCCGGAGACGTGGATCAAGGCGAACCCTTCGCTGATTGAGAACGGCGGGTTTCTCGACAAGGACAAGGTTCGGCGTGAGTATGAGTCGGCAGTGGCTGAAGGGGATTTGACCAGTTTCAAACGGTACTTCCTCAACATCTGGGATCAGAAGGAAAACCGGGCGATCCCGATGGAGCAGTGGGACGCGAGTGCGGGCGGCTGGAAAGCCCAGGGGCTGATGGAAACCACGCCGGATTGCAAGGTTCGGCCGCTACCGCATGATCTATTAGCGCGGTTTATTGAAAGGCAGTGCTGGGCCGGCGTCGATTTGTCGATGAGCACGGATTTGACGGCGGTGGCTTTTGTTTTCCCGAACGGTGACGCCTACGACATCCTGCCGTTCTTCTGGGTGCCCGAGGCCAAGATCCGGCAGTTGGAGTTGAGGCTCGGCGTTCCGCTGGCGCAATGGGCAAGGGAAGGGTTCCTGGAGATCAGCCCGGGTGAAGTGATCGACTACCGGGACGTGCGGGCCCGCCTGGAATGGGGCGCGTCCATGTTCGATCTGGAGGCCATCTGTTGGGATCCGTGGAATTCTCGCCAGATCAGCGTAGGCATGGTGGACGACGGATATACCTGCATCGACGTGAGACAGGGATACGGTTCACTGAGTGAGCCATCGAAGAAACTTCTGGAACTGGTGGCATCCGGGGCGCTCCATCACGGAGATAACCCGGTACTGCGCTGGAACGCAAGCTGCCTTTCGACAGTTGAGCGAAACGACAATTTGATGTTTACGAAACCGGAGCGGTCGAAGATGAGCACGCGCATTGACGGTATCGCCGCGACGGTGAACGCGCTGACAGTGGCGCTCAGTGCATCGGACGCGGCCTCTCCCCGCTTGTGGGTAATGGATAGCAGTGCTAAAACCTAAAATTCTCCAAAAAGCGGTCGATCTCTCAGTTGACTGGCTCCTCCGCAACGGATACCCGCGAATCGCGTCACGGGCGGCGCTGATGGGCGGCCGTACCCGTAGCGGCACCAACGTCAACGAAGTGACCGCGCTCGCGTGCAGCACCGTCTGGGCGTGTAAGGGCGTCATTTCTGAGTCGATCGGCATGCTGCCGGTGCATCTGATGCAGGGCACGGAGTTGGAAGCGGAGCGAGCAGAGCGCCACCCCCTCTGGAAGTTGATCCACGACAAGGTAAACGACGAGATGACCGCGCAGACGTTCAGGGAAACGCTACAGGCCCATGCGTGCATCTGGGGGAACGGATACGCGCAGATCATTCGTCGGAGCGGTAGTGGAGAGGCGATAGCGTTCGATTTGTGGACCCCGGAGTCGGTCCGGAGAGACAAGACAAAGGCCGGCAAGCCTATCTACATCCGCAAGGATGGGAACTCGCAAGACAAAGAGTACCAACCTCGGGATGTGTTCCACTTGCGCGGTCCGTCGTATGACGGGCAGGTCGGTTACTCACTCGCCCAACTCGCCGCTGAGTCCATCGGCATAGCCATGAGTGCTGAACTATACGCCGCGATGTTCTTCGGCAATGGCGGTAGAGTTCCCGGCTACCTGAACTTCGCCGGGAAGTTCCGCAACCAGCAGGAGTTTGACGAGTTCCGGGCGCGGAATGACGCCACTTACAGCGGCGAGGACTCATGGCATAAAATGCCGATCTACGAGTCCGGCATGGAGTGGAAGCCGTTCGGAGTCAAGCCACAAGAGATGCAGTTTATGGAACTGCGGGCGTGGATGGTTTCCGAGATTTGCCGCTGGTTCCGGGTTCAGCCTCACCTGGTGGCGGATTTGAGCAGATCCACGAACAACAACATTGAGCATCAGGGCCTGGAGTTCCGGACATTCACGCTGAATCCGTGGATTGGCCGCTGGAACGGTGAGTATTTACTGAAGGTGCTGCCAGCCGACGGCGGGCTGTTCACGCGGTTTGACGATTCGGCCATCACTCAAGCGGATTTCCAGACTCGTATGTCCGGCTATGCGACGCTGCTGCAGAACGGCGTCATTTGCGTGGACGAGGCCCGCGCTGGAATTGGCATGAACCCGCTGGATGGCGGCGCCGGTAAGGACCACCACATCCAGCTCAATATGCAGACGCTGCCGGGAGGCACTCCAACGGCCGGCCAGCAGGCCGCGCTGTTCAAACTTCAACCCAAACAGGAGCCAACACCCAATGCGGCACAATGACATTCGTTACACCAATTTTGAAGTCAAGTCTATCGACGATGCGGGCACGTTTGAAGGGTTCGCCAGCGTCTACGGCAATCGGGACGAAACCGGCGACATGGTTATGCCTGGAGCCTTCAAGAAAACCCTGTCTGAGCGGCCCACCGTCCCAGTCCTCTGGCAGCACAAGGACGAACTCGTTATCGGGTCCGGCTCCCTGGTGGATTCCCCGGCCGGCCTGTTGATTAAGGCCCAGTTAGACATGGAAGACCCGGCGGCGCAGCACGCGCTCCGCAAGATGAAACTGGGACTTGTGAAAGGGCTCAGTATTGGCTACCAGGTGGTGAAAGACGCATGGGAAGAGGGCGTTCGTCAACTGAAAGAGGTCAAACTGTACGAGGTTTCCGTCGTCACGATGCCGGCGAACGAATTCGCCACCGTGACCTCCGTCAAGGCCGGCCGCAAGATCAGCGCCGATTCGCGCATGAAGATCGAGGCTGCACTTCAAAGTTTAGAGGCACTCCTGGAAGAAGCCGGCGCCGTGGGATCGGATGACCCAGCGGATGCCACTGACAAGGGAGCCGACTCGATGAGTACCAAGCCGGTCACAGACCACTCGGCCCTCCTGTTGGCAGTTCAAAAAATCGCAAGGAGTTGACCAAATGGAAAACCAAGAGCAGATTCTTCAGTCCCTTCAGGCGGACATGACCGCATTCATCGGCCGCCACGCCGAAGAGGTCAAGACGCTCGGATCGGCTACCAAGGAAACGTCCGAAACGCTCATCAAGATGCAGAAGCAGCTTGACGCCATCGACATCGCCATGCAAAAGTCGGCCGACGCCGGGAAGCCGGAAAAGAGCATGGCTGAAGAGCTTCGCGAGTCGGAAGACTTCAAGCGCCTCGTTCGCGACGGCAAGGGCACTGCGCGGATTCAGGTGAAGGGTGGATTCCCGGACCTGCTTCGGAAAACCACCATCACCAGCGCGGCCATCGGCAACGGAACTGGCGGAATCCTAATGCCTCAGTACCTGCCGGGCATCGTCGGTCTGGCGCAGCCTATGCCGGTGATGCGCGACGTCATTCCGGCGGCGCCCACGTCCGCCAACGCCGTGTTTTTTGTGAAGGAACTCGCCTTCACGAACAACGCCGCGATGCAGATTGAGACCAGCCCCAAGGCGGAATCGGCCCTGACCTACACCGTTGCCAGCGCGACGGTTCAGACGCTTGCCCACTGGATTCCGGTCGCTAAGCAGGTGCTGGACGATTTCGACGGCCTGGCCGCCGCCATCAACGGAAAACTGATGTACGGCCTCAAGATTGTCGAAGAGGCCCAGATCCTCTCGGGATCCGGGACCGGTCAGGACTTGGACGGTCTCATCACTCAGGCTACCGCCTACAGCGGAACCTACCAGTCCGTCGCCAAGGGCTGGACGAAGATGGATCAGATCCGCCACGTCATCACCCAGTTGCAAGTCGGAAACCTGACCGGCCCTGGCTTCATCGTTGTGAACCCGATTGACTGGGCCGACATTGAGACCGCGAAGGACTCGCTCGGTCGCTACCTCGTCGGTGACCCCCGTTCCTCGCTGGCGCCGAACCTCTGGGGTGTGCGCGTCGTTCCGACGAACAACATCTCCTCGGGCACGTTCCTGGCCGGCAACTCCGGCGAGGCTCAGATCCGCGACCGCATGGACGCCGTTGTGGAGGTCAGCACGGAACACTCCGACTACTTCACCCGCAACATGGTCGCGGTCCGGGCTGAAGAGCGGCTCACGCTCGTCGTGTTCCGCCCGACCGCGTTCATCACCGGCTCATTCTCCAATTCGCCTGCCTAGTTCCCATCAAGCATCAGGGGCGGCTCCCAATCGGCGCCGCCCATTTTTACCACATCATGCAAATCAGACTTAATCGGCAAATCTGCTACGACGGGAAGAACTACGCGCCCGGTTCCGTCATCAGCACGCCCGACGATCACGCCATGGCGATGATACGAGGTGGTTCAGCGTTGCTCTATGAGACGAAGGTAATCGTTCCGGAGGTGAAGGCCGATCAGGCCGCGCCCTTTCGTGACGGCGGTCTGCATCACGAGGAACCGGCCGGAGTGGGTGGAGCGGGCGGTGAAGTGCTTCCAGGCCCAGACGTACCCGAACAAGGAACTGCTGGTGGTGGAGGACGGCCCGGACCTGTCGAGGAAGTTGTGTCAGCAATCGGGATTCCGATACCTGCACTTCGAAGGGGTTCGAAGCATAGGAGTAAAGCGAAATCTCGCGAATGAGTTCGCGCTCGGGTCGGTGATCTGCCATTGGGATGACGACGATTGGTCATTCCCCGGGCGGATTGCCGAACAAGTTGGCCTGCTGTCAGGCTGCCCGGCGGTGGCGGTGACGGGCTACCACACGATGCCATTTCAGGACGTAAATACCGGCGAGATTCGGGTCTACAAGGGCGAGCCTGGCTATTCGGTTGGAACATCGCTCTGCTACCGCCGCGATTGGTGGAAGGCACATCCGTTCGGAAACCTGCAAGTCGGGGAGGACAACGCTTTTGTGGCTGCGTCGAAGTCTCGAATTCTGACCGTGGACGGCATGGGCAAGATGGTGGCACGCTGCCACCCGAAGCAAACCGATGGGCGCCCGAACTTCAAGTTGTGGGCCAGTGGGACACTGGACATGATTCCAGAGGGAGCGCGGTTGTGAAGCTCAATCTCGGGTGCTGCGACCGCCACCTGCCCGGTTTCGTCAACGTGGATATCTGCCAGCCGGCCGACGAGATCGCGGATTTGACGAAGCCCTGGCCGTGGTCGGATTCGAGCGCAGATGAGGTTCAGGCGCACGATATTTTCGAGCATCTGCCTGACCGCATCCACACCATGAACGAACTCTGGCGAGTACTGAAGCCTGGGGCGCTGGCTACCGTAGTGGTTCCGTCTGCCGTGCATGGCAGCGGTTTCGCCCAAGATCCGACGCACGTTTCGCTCTGGTGCATGAATAGCTTCCAATATTGGGACGTGGCGTCCTATGCGTTCCGGCGCCTGGCTGGTCACTACGGCATCAATGGCGGATTCAAGGTTCGAGAGTTGGTTGAAGAGCAATATCGGGACTATCGAGAGCCCGTGTGGAAGATCCGGGCCGTGCTTGAGGTTGTGAAGTGACCGCCATCATCCCGTCGAAGAACTGCCGGAACCTGAGCGCCTGCGTGGTTGCGCTCCGATATTGTGAGCCTGGCATCGGCATCATCGTTGTGGATGACGGTGCGGCATGCCTGCCGGATGGAGTCACGGTGGTCAAGGGCGTGAAGCCCTTCATTTTCGCTCGCAACATCAACCTCGGGATCGTGGCGGCCGGTGCAGACGATGTGGTCCTACTCAATGATGACGCACTCCTGAAAACCCCCGGCGGCTTCACGGAGATGACCCGGCAGTTGGACGCCCGGCGGGATTATGGCATCGTAGCTGCGGCCTGTAACAACGTCGGGAACCTGAATCAGAACTATCGGGGCATCGGCTGGCGTGACGAGCCGCGAATGGCCTGTTTCACCTGCGTACTGATTCCCAGGCGCACGATTGACGTGGTGGGCCTATTGGACGAGCGGTTTGTCGGGTACGGCTTTGATGACGATGACTATTGCTTGCGCGTTCGTCAGGCCGGCCTGAAGATCGGAGTCTTTGACGGGTGCGTGGTGGACCACGCAAGTCTGACGCCTACGTTTCGATCCGCGGCGCACGCTGGCGGGCAGCTTGAACAGAACCGAAAAATCTACAAGGACAAATGGGTAAACGTATGAAACTCACGAGACGAAACGCCTTCGCGCTCTTCATCATCCTGGCCATCGCCTGTGTTTTTGCTGGCTACTTGGCGGCACAGCCGGACGCCACGGCCAAGTATCCGCAACAGGTCACTTTCACCATCGCGCAGAACGGCACGACCAGTGCGCCGGTAAATATGAAGGGCTGCACGATGAGCAGAATCATCATGCCGGCGGCATGGGACACGGCGAACATTACGTTACTGGCCGGCGAGGGGGCGGGATATCAGCCGGTGTACGACGCCTATGGATCGGCTGTCACGATCACGGCGGTGGCCGGTCATACCATTTCGCTTTCACCCGGAGACTACTGGAACTGGAACTACTTGGAGTTGGTGGCGACGGCAGCGCAAACAACTGGCGCCAGAACCTTGAAAGTAGTTTGCCAGAACGCGAGATAAGCATGACCTTCGGGATGCTTCGGATTAAAAACGAGGCGCGATGGATCGCAGACGTCGTGCGCTCAATGTCGCCCATGTGCGGCAGGATTATCGTCCTTGATGACCACAGCACCGACGCGACTCCGCTCATCTGCCGCGATCTCGGCTGTGATGTACACGCGAGCCAGTTCGATGGGATTGATGAGGCCCGCGACAAGAACCACATGGTGGACCTGATCCGGGCGCAGGGCAAGCCCGGAGACTGGGTACTCTGCATCGACGGAGACGAAGTTCTGGAGGCTGCCGATATTCCGCTACTGCAATCCGAGATGAACGCTGCCGCGGCCGCCCTGAGTCTCCGCGTGATGTATCTCTGGGATTCTCCCGATCAAGTGCGCGTCGATGGCGTCTACGGTAGATTCCGGCGCCCGTCCGCTTTCCGGCTGGGCGACTTGAGCGATCAATTCCGGGCCACGCGCTACGGAAACGGAGCCAATCTCCACTGCTCCAGTGTGCCGTGGGTAGCGGCACAATCGGCAGCGCCGTCCGCCGCTCGACTCTGGCACCTCGGCTACATGGACCGGGCCGATCGGCTGCGGAAATACGCATGGTACAACGCCATTGACCCGGCCAACGATTTCGAGGACCGATACCGCCACTGCGTACAGGGTGACATCCCAGAGGTGCCGGCCTATTTGCCGCTACGCCACGCGGGGCCGCTGAAATTGGAGGCGAGATGAGAAACTACGGAGTCCTCAAACTCACCAACACCTCGCCGGCCCAGACGTTTATCGAGCCCATGACGCTCGGTGACGCGAAGGAGTTCCTGCGGGTGGATGGGGACCACTCCGACACCCTGATTACGGGTTTTATCCGAGCGGCGCGCGAAGCGGCCGAAAAGCATCAAGGCCGGGACCTCGTCAGAAAGCAATACGACCTAACGCTCGACAGTTGGCCGGGCGAGCTGGAGCTACGAGACAACCTGGAGTCCGTGGATCTAATCCAGTGGCGCGATGCGGCCGGAGTTATATCCCCGGTGACCGAGTACGTTGTTGATTACGCTCGTGGCGTGCTGACTCCCCCCCTTGGTCAGATGTGGCCGATATCGGCCGCGCTCTACCCATCAGGCTCGATCTTGGTGCGCTACACAGTGGCGGGCATGTCGCAGATCCCTGAGATGGTCATCGTGGGAATGAAAATGCTCATGTATTCCTGGTATGACAATCCAAACCCGTTTGCCGATTCCCGTAGTGTTAACGCGCGCGACCCGATGGAACGGATCATAGAATTGCTATCCGATGGCGGCAAGAGGATACAAGGGTGAAGCGGAGTTACAGCGAGCGCATTGCGATCATGGCACCCGAGGAAGCAAAGGATGCCACAGGTGCAGCGGTCATTACTTACGGCACGCTCCTCGGTGAACGATGGGCGGACGTCGTTCCGCGCACGTCTCGCGAGTTCGAATCGCTGCGGGTGCAGCACGAAGAGATTGAGGCTGCGTACAACATCCGCGGCCACTTGGCGGTCACGATGGATTGCCGCGTGGTCCACGACGGGCAGACTTTGGAGATCGTCGGAATCAACACGGCCGACAACCGGAAGCCGGAGAACGCCGTGGAAATCACCATCATCTGCCGAGGGCATCGCTAATGGCGCTGACGGTCATCTTCAGTGGCACCAAGGAGCTATCGGCGCGGCTGGCCGAGATAACGGCAGGGATGAGCGATGCGACGGCGCAGAGGGCCTACCTGGGCGCAGCACAGGCACTTGCAGCGCGGGCAAGGGCGAACGCCCCAAAGCGGACAGGGCGGCTACGAAAAGCCATCATCGCTCGTTCGTTTTCAGATGCGTCCGTGATGCGGTATGGTCCGGGCGCCTTTGTTCAGGTCAATTTGAGGCGCCAGCTAACATCGGCGCCATATGGCCACATCGTTGAATCGGGCCGCATAGCAACCGACAAGTCAAGCCGCAAGGGCGCGAAGGTTTCTGGATTCTCCGGCCGCCGGTACTTTGGCCGGGCGGTTGATACGTTGGGCCTCGCAGAGCTTGAAAAGGCGGCTGCGAACTTGAACGCCACTATGAAGCGCCGCTACCTCCTCTACTGACCCCATGACATTCTCAGAAGCCCTCTATTCCCACATCTCGCAGGTGGCGGCTGCGTATGAGGCTCGCGTGTACGCTGTTTCCGCGCCAGCCGCCGATGCGGCAACCTCCCCGGTGGTGGTGATTGCGTTTGAAGGTGGGGCGTTCACCAGCATGGACCTTCCAATGACCTCGGAAGAGACGTACACGATTACCGCCGTCTCGGCGAATCACCTGGAGGCCGTCACTCTTGCCCGGACCCTCGCTCTTGACCTGAACGCATTTGCCGGCGTGATGGGTGGCGGCGGCGGCGTGGATGTCATCAAGATCGAGGCCGCCGAAGGGCCAGAAGACTACGACATTGAAAACTCTCTGTTCGCGCGTAACGTCTCGCTCAGCGTGACATACGAATTTTGATTCAAAGGAGATTGCTATGGCAACCAAAAGCCAAGGAACCAAACTCTATCTCAAGGACGCCGCCAGCCCGGCCAGCTTCGTCCTAATCACTGGCGCCCAGGGGTTTGACTCTTCCGGTGGAGACGCCGAAAAGGTACCCACCACCAACATCGGCGACACGGAGCCGTCTTCCGTCGCTGGAATGCCTCAGCCGGTCACTATGACAGTTGAGGTCAATTACGACTTCGCCGACGCGGGTTGCGTTGCCCTTGACGCGCTGAAGGCGAGCGGCGGGTCCACGATTTTCAAGCAGGTCTTCAATGGCCCGGTGACCAAATACTTCGACGGAGAAATCCTGTCGTGGAACGCCCTGCCGGGAGCCTCCCAGAATTCGGTGCTGAAAAAGAACCTCAGCATCACA
>Ga0172380_10009258_pt1 | contig 10537 bp, 9 predicted proteins | sample Leawe162metaG_FD_119747 | JGI IMG/M metagenome (GOLD analysis project Ga0172380, IMG submission 119747) | Leachate microbial communities from a municipal landfill in Southern Ontario, Canada - Leachate well 162 metaG | ecosystem: Engineered > Solid waste > Landfill > Unclassified | place...
CTTCTCTTTGGCCATCTTGCGCACGCATTCGATGACCGGAGTATTTGGCCCCACCGAGTGTACCGATGAACCCTCCTCGAAGAGCTTCTGCAATGGCGTCCGGCGCCTGTCTCGCGATTTATGAAAGAACACGGCGGCGAACACCAGGGCCACGAACACGATGAACCCATACCACGCCCCGCGGAAAATGGTATCGAGCACCTCCTCCGCTCCGGCATGCGCCGCACCGGAAAACAGTATGGCCCCGAAAGCTGCGCCTGAGCCATAAGTAAGTCGTTTCATCGCTAGTCCTCCTCGCTTAGGAACTTGCCGCTGTCTCTGCTTCTGCTGCCTCCACGCCATGCGCTCGGGGCCGGAGTCCCGAGCCTGCATCGTGTCGTTTTATGTCTATCGAGCGGCGTTTATACATTGCACCTGGCTACAGGCGATGTCAAGCGCTTGGCCGTGGCTGGCGCCAGGTTTTGCGGTGGCGCCAGATTTTGTCTATGCTCGCCCTGTGTTCCTTACTTTGTCAAAGCCAACATGGACAAGAACCCGACGCTCGCACAAGTCACCGAACGCATCCGCGCGCGTAGCGTGGTGGCACGCACCGCTTACCTGGCGCAGTTGAGCAAGGACAGCAAGGAGGGCCCACTGCGCAGCGGACTGCCCTGCGCCAACCTCGCCCACGCCTGCGCGGCACAACCCGGCCGCGACAAGAAGGTTCTGTTCGCGGCGCGAGCGCCCAACATCGCCATCGTCTCGGCCTACAACGACATGCTCTCGGCGCACCAGCCGCTGGCCCGTTTCCCCGACATCATCAAGCAGGCGGCGCGAGACGCAGGCGCCGTGGCGCAATTCGCCGGCGGCGTGCCGGCCATGTGTGACGGGGTGACGCAAGGCGAAGACGGCATGGAATTGTCGTTGTTCTCGCGCGACGTCATCGCGATGGCGACGGCCGTGGCTCTGTCGCACAAGGTCTTCGACGCGGCGCTGTGCCTCGGCGTGTGCGACAAGATCGTCCCCGGCCTGCTCATGGGGGCCCTCAAGTTTGGCCACCTGCCAGTGATCTTCGTGCCGGCCGGGCCGATGACCTCGGGCCTGTCCAACGACGAGAAGGCGCGCGTGCGCCAGCTGTTCACCCAGGGCAAGGTCGGACGCGACGCCCTGCTCGCGGCCGAGTCCAAGGCCTACCATGGACCCGGTACCTGCACCTTCTACGGCACCGCTAACTCCAACCAGATGCTCATGGAGGTGATGGGCCTGCACCTGCCCGGCACCGCCTTCGTCCATCCCCACACGCCGCTGCGCGATGCCCTCACCGCGGCTGCTTCGCGGCGCGTCGCCGAGATCACCCGTGACCGCTACTACACGCCGCTGGGCCGGATCATAGACGAGAAGAGCATCGTCAACGGCATCGTCGGTCTGCTCGCCACCGGCGGCTCGACCAACCACACCATCCACCTGGTGGCGATGGCGCGCGCCGCAGGCATCCTCATCAACTGGGACGACTTCGACCAACTCTCCGCGGCGGTGCCGCTCCTGGCGCGCATCTATCCCAACGGCAGCGCCGACGTCAATCACTTTCACGCCGCCGGCGGCATGGGCTTCCTGATCCGCGAATTGCTCGCCGGCGGTCTGCTACACGAGGATGTCGAAACCGTCTCGGGCCCAGGCCTGTCTCGCTACGCGCAGGAGCCCTGGCTGAACGGCGGCCGCCTGGACTGGCGCGCTGCGCCGGCCCGGAGCGGGGACGAGGAAGTGTTGCGGCCGCTCAGCCGGCCCTTCAGCGCCGATGGCGGCCTGAAGCTGATCCGGGGCGAACTGGGCCGGGCCGTGGTGAAGATCTCCGCGGTGAAACCCGAGCACCGGCGCGTTGCAGCGCCGGCGCTGGTATTCGACAGCCAGCAGCAGATGATGGAAGCCTACAAGCGCGGCGAGCTGCAGCGCGATTTCATCGCCGTGCTGCGCCACCAGGGACCGCGCGCCAACGGCATGCCCGAACTGCACAAGCTCACGCCCATCCTGGCCCTGCTCCAGGATGCGGGACGCAAGGTGGCGCTGGTCACCGACGGCCGCATGTCGGGGGCCTCGGGCAAGGTGCCCTCGGCCATCCACATGACGCCCGAGGCGCTGGCCGGCGGGCGCATAGGCAAGCTGCGCGACGGTGACTTGCTGACGCTCGACTGTGAGGCCGGCACCCTGGAGATCGCCGTCGCCGCGGCGGAGCTCGATCTGCGCCCCGGACCCGGGATCGATCTGGCGGCCAACGGCTCGGGTTGCGGCCGCGAGTTGTTCGGGATCTTCCGCCGCACCGCGGGCAGCGCCGAGGAAGGCGCTTCGCCCGCGCTGTCAACCGAGAAAGGATAGATCGATGTCCGCCTCACTCGGATTCAAGACCCGCGTTCTCCCGGTGATCGTCCTCGAGGACGCCGAACTGGCCGTGCCGATGGCCGAGGCACTGCTGGCAGGCGGCATCGACGCCATGGAAATCACCCTGCGCCACGCCTGCGCCCTGGACGCGATCGAGCGGGTCGCCAAGGCGCTGCCCGCCATGTGCGTCGGCGCCGGTACCCTGACCCGCCCCGCCGACTTCGGGCGCGTCGCCGCCGCGGGCGCGCGCTTCGCCGTGTCGCCGGGACTGACTCCCAGCCTGGACGCTGCGGCACGCGCCCAGGCGATGCCCTTCATTCCGGGCGTGATGACCCCCTCGGAGGCGATGGCCGCACGGGAACTGGGCTATTCGCTACTCAAGCTCTTTCCCGCCGCCCAGGCCGGCGGCCTGGGCATGCTAAAAGCCCTCGCCTCGCCCTTCGGCGACCTGCGTTTTTGCCCCACCGGCGGCGTATCGGCCGAGACCTTGGGGGACTTCCTGCGCCAGCCCAACGTCGCCCTGGTCGGCGGATCCTGGTTGACGCCGGCAGATGCGGTCAAGGCCGGGGACTGGCAGCGGGTTGCCGCACTGGCCAGGCAGGCGACGACGATCGCTGCCGCATCTGGCTAGAGAAAGGCGCCATGGCCGGCCAATCGCCGGCTCGGGCCAGCGCTCGCCGGTATTGCCTCGATCTATTACTAAGCTTAGACTCACCCCTGATCCGGCAGGGCTTTGGCCCTGAAATTACGCGCCTATTTGCCCGGGACGAAGATTTCAGCAAGACATTGCGACAATGAGGGAGACACCGGGGATGAACAGCCTACGCAGCTTGAAGATATGGATACGTCTGGTCGTGGGCATATCCGCCCTGCTGATCGTCGCCTGGGCCGGCATCGTCTGGCTGGTGGCGGTGCAGCAGCAGGAAATGGGCATCAAGCAGGCGCACGACTTCGCCTCCAGTGTCAATCAGATGACCATCGCCGCCATGACCGGCATGATGATCACGGGCAACATCGAGGACCGGGCCGTGTATCTCGATCAGATACAGAACACGGCCAATATCACCGAACTGCACCTGGTGCGCGGCGAGGGGACGAACAAGCAGTTTGGTCCGGGCAAGGCCGGCGACGTCAAGCCGGACGCCATGGAGCAGGAGGTGCTGGCGAGCGGCAAGCCCAGTTACGCCATGCAGCAGACGGCCAAGGGCGAGATCCTGCGCGCCGTGATCCCGACGCTCAATGCCAAGAACTACCTGGGCAAGGATTGCACGAGCTGTCATTCTGTGGCCGAGAACGCCGTGCTCGGGGCGGTGAGCATGAACATTTCGCTGAACAGCATCAATCAGGCGGCGAGGGAATCGACGCTGAAGGTGGTCGGTGTCGCCGTCGGCATGCTGGTGCTGCTGATCGTTTTCATCTTCGTCTTCGTCAATCGTTCGGTGTCGGTGCCCCTCACCCAACTGTCGCAAAACCTGGCGCAAATCTCCGAAGGCGAGGGCGACCTGACGCGGCGGCTGAAGGTCGAGCATCAGGACGAGATCGGCCAGACCTCGGCCATCTTCAACACCTTCATGGACAAGATCCAGTCCGTGGTGGCCGACGTCAAGAAGAGCGCCGAGCAGGTGATGACCACGGCGCATCAACTGGCTGGCGCGGCCCAGGAACTGACCAAAAGTTCCGATCAGCAGAGCGAGGCGACGGTGTCCATGGCCGCCGCGATCGAGGAAATCACCGTGAGCATCGCCACCGTTGCCGACAACGCCAGCAGCGCCCAGAACATGGCCATAGAAGCGGGCCAGCTGTCGGGCGAAGGCGCCGAGACGGTGCGCAGCGCCGTCGGCGAAATGGGCAAGATTTCCGAATCGGTGGGGCATTCGACGCAGATGATCCGGGAGCTCGACGCGAAATCGACGGAGATATCGAACATCGTCAACGTCATCAAGGAGATCGCCGACCAGACCAACCTCCTGGCACTGAACGCGGCCATCGAGGCGGCACGCGCCGGCGAGCAGGGCAGAGGCTTTGCGGTGGTCGCCGACGAGGTGAGAAAGCTCGCCGAGCGGACCACGGTATCGACGCAGGAGATCGGCAAGATGATAGGCGCCATCCAGCAGAGCACGCAGAGCTCGGTGCAGGGCATGGACCTGTCCAGTGCCCAGGTGCAGGAAGGGATGCGCATGGTGGAGCGCTCTGGGGATTCCATGACCCACATCGAGTCCAGCACCGACAAGGTGCGCGAAGCGGTCAATGAGATTTCCTCCGCCCTGCGCGAACAGAGTGCCGCCTCCAACCAGTTGGCTCAGGAGGTGGAGAAGATCGCCCAGAAGAGCGAGAAGAACGGCTTCCTCGCCAAGCAGTCATCCGCTGCGGCGAAGCACCTCGAAGAGCAGGCGCTAACGCTCAAACAGGCGGTCGACCGTTTCAAGGTTTGAGATTCGCCAGCAAGAAGGCACCGCATGCGGCGCCTTCTTGCTTCTGCCGCTGCCGCTTACAGTTCCTTGGCGTGTTCGGCCAGGTACTTGGCGACGCCGGCGGTGGAGGCGTTCATGCCGGGCTTGCCCTTCTTCCATCCTGCCGGACAGACTTCGCCGTGCTCTTCGTTGAATTGCAGGGCATCGACCATGCGCAGCATCTCGTCGATGTCGCGGCCGAGCGGCAGATCGTTGATCACCTGGTGGCGCACGACGCCCGCCTTGTCGATCAGGAAGGAGCCGCGGAAAGCGACGCCACCGGCGGACTCGACGTCATAGGCCTGGCAAATCTCGTGCTTGGTGTCGGCCACCAGGGGGTACTTGACCTGGCCGATGCCGCCCTTGTCGACCGGGGTGTTCTTCCAGGCGAGGTGGGTGAATGCCGAGTCTATGGAGCAACCGATCACCTCGACGCCACGCTTCTTGAATTCATCGAGACGGTGATCGAAGGCGATCAGTTCGGACGGGCAGACGAAGGTGAAATCGAGCGGATAGAAGAATAGAACGGCGTACTTGCCCTTGGTTGCCTTGGAAAAGCTCAGGGACTGGATTTCGTTGTTGCCGAGGACGACGTTGGCGGTGAAATCGGGGGCCGGCTTGCCGACGAGAACGGACATGGAATTCTCCTTTCGAAAGTGGGTGAGCAGCACTGCGTCGATCGGGTCTGTCAATATCCCGAGCGCATGGGAGAGAATTCTACTGCAAGGAAATGCAATAGATGCTCAATTTATGATTGCATTTCGCTATGGATGCAATAGGGCGCTGCTATCGCTGTCGCAGCCGCGGTTCAGGCTGTCGGCAGCTGCTCAAAGCCGCTGCCAGAAGCCGCGGCGAGTTCGACCGCGACGTGCGCCACTTGCGCATCGGGCGGACCCTGCCGCGCCCAGTGGATGATGGCGGCGACGGCGTCGGCGGGACCCGAGACCAGCGCCTCGACGCTGCCGTCGACGCGGTTGCGCACCCAGCCGCTGATGCCCAGGCCGCGGGCGGTGCGCGCCATGTGGTAGCGGTAGCCGACGCCCTGGACCAGGCCGGTGATGACGAGATGACGATGCTCCATGCCCGGTTCCCGGCTCAGGTGGCGCAAATCGCCGTGAGTATGCCCTGCAGCAGCGCGCGCGGCGTTGGCGGACAGCCGGGTATCACCAGGTCGACGGGGATGACGTTGGCGACGCGGCCGCAACTGGCATAGCTGCTGCCGAAGATGCCGCCATTGGCCCCGCAATCGCCGACGGCGACGACCAGCTTGGGTGCCGGCGTGCATTCGTAGGCGCGCAGCAGCGCGGTCTCCATGTTCTTCGCCACCGGACCGGTGACCAGCAGCATGTCGGCGTGCTTGGGGCTGGCGGTGAACTTGATGCCCAGCGCCTCGAGGTTGTAATAGGGGTTGGACAGCGCGTTGATCTCCAATTCGCAACCATTGCAGGAACCGGCATCGATCTGGCGTATCACCAGGGCACGGCCCAGTATGGCCAGCATGGCGTTCTCGAGGCGACTGGCGATCAGGCGCAGCTCGGGGTCGGGATCCGGCGCCGCTTCCGTCTTGAACCCTGTTCTGACGATCTGTTTGAGCAGTTGATACATGGCGGGCGTTACAGGTCGGCACCTGAATAGGAGAGATTGAACGACTTGTTGATCAGCGGAAAATCGGGGACGATGTTGCCCATCACCGCGTGCTCCAGCGCCGGCCAGATGTTCCAGGACGGATCGTGGCAGTGGCAGCGGCGGATGCGGCCGCCGCCATCGGCGGCCAGAGCCACCAGCACGTCGCCGCGCCAGCCCTCTATCCAGCCCAATCCCACTGCGCCGTCGCGAATGGCGTCCGCTGCCGCGAGCGGCGCGCGGCGCTCGCCATCGGGCAGGCGCGCGACGATCGCGGCGATCAGGCGCAGCGACTCGAACAGTTCTTCGAAGCGCACGGTGACGCGGGCGGCGACGTCGCCGGCGCGGTGACTGGCCATCTGCACGTCGAGTTGGGCGTAGGGCGCAATGGCGTTCTGCACCCGCAGATCCCAGGTCTGGCTGCTGGCACGTCCGGCCAAGCCGCTGATCGAAAGTTCGGTGGCCAGCCGCGGCTCGAGACGGCCGGTGGAGATGAAGCGATCCTGCAGGCCCGCGTGTTCGTCGTAGATGTCTTTGAGGATCCGCACTTCGCGCTCGATGGCCGCACATTGCTCGACCAGCATGACCGCCGCTCCCGGCATCAGGTCTACCGCAACACCGCCAGGGCAGATGCAATCCATCAGCAGGCGGTGGCAGAAGAGCTCGGCCGAGAGGCGCAGCCAGTCCTCCTTCAGGCGCATGAACTGAGACAGGCCGAAGGCCAGGGCCGCATCGTTGCCCAGATAGCCGAGGTCACCGAGGTGATTGGCGACCCGCTCGCGTTCCAGCAGCAGGGCGCGCAGCCATTGCGCCCTGGGCGGCACGCTGGTTTGCGTCAGCGACTCGCAGGCGAGGCAGTAGGCCCAGGCGTAGGCGACGGTCGAATCGCCGGAGATGCGGCCGGCGAGTCGGTAGCCTTCGTCTATCGTCATCTGCTCGAAGCGCTTCTCCACTCCCTTGTGCGTCCAGCCCAGGCGCTCTTCGAGTCGCAGTACCTTCTCGCCGACGATGGAAAAGCGGAAGTGGCCGGGTTCGATGATGCCGGCGTGTATCGGTCCGACGGCGATTTCGTGCACCCCCTCGCCCTCGACGCGGACGAAGTCGTAGTCCTCGGGCTGCGGCGGAAATTGCCGGCTGGCGTCGCAATCGCGGCGCAGCGGGTAGAAGTCTGGCGGCCAATTGGCGTGGCGTAGCCAGGGGCGCTGGTCGCCGCCTATGGCCCTGATGCCGAGCAGGTCGCGGGCGGCGCGCTGCGGCCTGTTGGCGGCAGGAAAGAGCGGTTCGAGGTCGGGGTAGTCAGGTGCGTCGCCGGGCAGGCGCAGCTTCAGCAGGGCCAGGCCCTCGGCGACGCCGAAGGCCACATAGAGGGCGTAATCCTCGCCGCGCTCGCGCCTATCCTCTCCCCAGAGCGAGATGAAGCGGCCGCCGTTCGCTTGCAGCGCCTTGGCGAAGCCGATCAGGCCGGCGGCGTCGGCATCCGCCTGAAAAGCGGCGAGTTCGCCCGGCAGTGCGGCGAAATCCAGGGCTTGGTCGAGCAGTCGCACGATGCTCATCCGATCAACTTGGCGGCCTGCCGATACCAGGCGGCGAGGTAGGGCGGTATCCACAGGCCGAGCATCAGCACCAGCCCGAGGTGCATGAACACCGGCACCATCGCCGGCCGGTGCGGCAGGCGATGCGCGGTCGGTTCGCCGAAGACCATGGGCTGCACCTTACCGAGGATGGCGGCGAAGGCCACCCCCAGCGACAAGAGCAGAATCGGCGTCGCCCAGGGCTGCAAGCGCATGGCCGTGGTGAGGATGAGGAACTCGCTGGTGAACACGCCGAACGGCGGCATGCCGAGGATCGCCAGCGTGCCCAGCATCAGGCCCCAGCCTATCATCGGGCTCAGCTGGATCAGCCCCTTGATGCGTTCGACCAGTTGCGAGCCGCACTTTTGCGTGGCGTGGCCGACCGCGAAGAAGATCGCCGACTTGGTGAGAGAGTGCACCGTCATGTGCAGCAGACCGCCGAAGCTGGCCACCGGGCCGCCCATGCCGAAGGCGAAGGTGATGATGCCCATGTGCTCGATCGAGGAATAGGCGAAGAGTCGCTTGATGTCGCGCTGGCGCGACAGGAAGAAGGCGGACACCACCACCGAGAGCAGACCGAAGCCCATCATCAGGACGGCCGCGAGGTTGCTGTGCAGGGCCCCATCGGCCAGCACCTTGCAGCGCACCACGGCGTAGAGGGCGACGTTGAGCAGCAGGCCGGAGAGCACCGCCGACACCGGCGTCGGGCCCTCGGCGTGAGCGTCGGGCAGCCAGTTGTGCAGGGGCACCAAGCCGACCTTGGTGCCGTAGCCGACCAGCAGGAAGACGAAGCCGAGCGACATGACGGTCGGTTCGAGATGGCCCTTGACCGCTTCGAGACGGGTCCACAGCAGGGCGTGATCGGGACTGAGCAGCTTCTCGGCGGCGAAGTAGAGCAGGATGGTGCCGAACAGGGCCTGGGCGATGCCGACGCCGCAGAGGATGAAATACTTCCAGGCCGCCTCGAGCGAGGCGGCGGTGCGGTAGAGCGACACCAGCAGCACCGTGGTCAGCGTTGCCGCCTCCATAGCCACCCAGAGTATGCCCATGTTGTTGGTGGTGAGCGCCAGCAGCATGGTGAAGGTGAACAGCTGGAACATGCTGTGATAGAGGCGCAGGCGGTTCGCGGAGAGCCTCCCGTGGTCGTACTCGATGCGCATGTAGGGGCGCGAGAAGAGCGAAGTGGTGAAGCCGACGAAGGCGGTGAGGGCGACCAGAAAGACGTTGAGCGGGTCGACGGAAATCTGCTCCGCGTAGAGCAACTGCGGGCCCTTGGAGACGATGCGCAGGGTCAGCGCCGCGGCCGCGAGCAGGGTGAGCAGGCTGAACAGCGAATTGATCTCGGCGGCGCCGCGGCGGTGGCCGATGATGGCCAGCACCAGGCTGCCAACGAGCGGAAAGGCGAGCAGCAGCAGGAATTCCATCGCCCTCAGTCCTCCTTCAGCTGTTCGAGGTGATGGATGTCCAGCGAATCGAACTGTTCGCGGATCTGGAAGAAGAAGACGCCGAGGATCACCATGCCCACCAGGACGTCGAGCGCAATGCCCAGTTCGACCACCATGGGCATGCCATAGGTGGCCGAGGTGGCGGCGAAGAACAGGCCGTTCTCCATGGAGAGGAAACCGATGACCTGCGGCACGGCTTTCGAGCGGGTGATCATCATCAGGAAGGCGAGCATCACCACCGCCATGGCGATGCCCAGGGTGGAACGGAGGATGGTGCCGGCCAGCGCCGAGATGGGCAGCGCCATGTTGAAGGAGACGATGACCAGTATCAGGCCTATCATCATCGTCGTCGGGATGTTGATCAGCGTCTCGATGTCCCATTTGACGTTGAGGCGGCGGATCAGGCGATGCAGGATCCAGGGCAGCAGGATCACCTTGAGCATCAGCGTGACCAGCGCCGACCAGTAGAGATGCTGCTGATTGGTGGCCACGGCGACCAGCATCGTCGAGGCAAAGAGCACCGTACCCTGGGCCATGAACAGGTTGATCAGGGAGATGATGCGCCGCTGCCCGAGCATGGCGAAGGAGAGCAGGAGCAGGATTGCGGCGAGCAGGTTGATCACCTGGGCGTAGACCGGCATGCTCGCGTAGCCGCCGGCGCTCACTTTCCCGCCTCCAGCAGCAGGTGCACCAGCATCGCCAGAACCGCCAGCATGAAGGCGGTGCCGAGAAACTCCGGTGCGCGGAAGATGCGCAGCTTGGCGCTCAAGGTCTCGATCAGCGCCGTCAGAAAGCCGCCTATGGCCAGCTTGAAGACCAGGCTGACAGCGGCGATCGCCATGCCGGACGGGCTCTGGTCCTGCGGGATGCCCCAGGGGAAGAACAGCGCCAGGCCGAGGCAGGAATAGGCGTAGAGCTTGAGCGCCGCCGCCCATTCGATCAACGCCAGGTGGCGGCCGGAGTACTCGAGGACCATCGCCTCGTGGATCATGGTCAGTTCGAGGTGGGTGGTCGGGTTATCCACCGGGATGCGGGCGTTTTCGGCCAGCGCCACCATGGTGAAGGCGACGCCGGCCAGCGCCAGGCTGGGATAGAC
>Ga0172380_10009259_pt1 | contig 10537 bp, 7 predicted proteins | sample Leawe162metaG_FD_119747 | JGI IMG/M metagenome (GOLD analysis project Ga0172380, IMG submission 119747) | Leachate microbial communities from a municipal landfill in Southern Ontario, Canada - Leachate well 162 metaG | ecosystem: Engineered > Solid waste > Landfill > Unclassified | place...
AAATCTCGAGTCGCTACTAATCGAAGCTCGGAGAAGCAGGTATGGTCAAGATTATCAAAACCTGCATCACAGACACCGATCAGTATCCCCTCTCCGAGATAACCGCGGTCATGTAATTCGGGCAAATTCATAAAAGTATTCTGACGGTAACTAATTCCGTAATCGAAAAAATTATCTCTTGGAGGGTTTAACTGTCGTTCTTCGACCGGAATCTCAGAAACTGGTTCAATCGGCTTCCTTCCTACAGCCACAGGAGCAATTCGTTCCACAAAAATAAGCGAAGCAATTGCTTCGAGCGCTGCCGGTGACGCTTCGACGCTAACAGCATTCAGCCAACGGCTAACTGCTCTTAACCGAACACCCTCGACAGCTAATATATTGGTGATGTATGAACTCTCGAGAGCGATATCCTGAAAATCGACCGGTGAGCTGCGGTGGAGTTTGGTTCGTCTCGCATACGCTCTTGGGGTAAGGTTTCTTTCGGTGGAGGCAAGCTTCTCAGAAAGTTTATCTCCAGATATGTCGCCTTTATCTGAAAAGTAAATCCAGTAAGGTTTGGTGGACAACGGTCCGGCAGCTCTAACTTCTTCTGCCATGAGCACAAACAGCTCGACCGCAATTACTGCGAGCAGGCTGAAGTTTCTATTCATGACAGTTACGTTCAAAGTCGCTCCTTATCGGGCGTTAATCTTTAGTTTTCCCGTGGCAAGGAGTTGATTCATTCGGAAAGTACCACCATCCAGGTAGTAGCAATTCCAGCCGTCCTTCGCAAGTTCGCCGCACATACGTTTTGAATCGTCTCCATAAATACAGACAAGGTAAACCGGTTGTGACTTATCAAATTTCTTGACGTAATTGAAGGCTTCGCCAAGGTATATGGAAATCAACCCGGGTAAAGGAGGCACATCCGCAGGGTTCGCGACGGGAGTCTCAGGTATGAAAAGCATTTGTAGCTTCTCACCGCCATTCAGCTTTGCGACCATGTCTTCGGGAGTTATGAAGCCAATTTTGCCACGTTCGGGTATGTTAACTTTTTGGGGGAGTCCGCTGAAATCGGGATCCGATTTCATTTTCTCACCACCACAACCTAAAAATAGCGAAAAAAGGATCAGACCGGCTATGATGCGGGTCACGTCGCGCATGCAACAAACCTCCTTTGGTTAAAGATCTATGATAATTATTGCTTTACTTGCGAATCACCAAACAGTATTGATTTCGATAAAACGAAGGAAGCGGAATCAAGTTCCCGATGACTTGTTTGATACGAATTCCGGCCAGACACGGTCTCTACCTGCTTTTTTTGCTGAGTACATGTTGACGTCTGCCGCTCGAACGACCTCCATTGGGGCGACGACATCGGGCAAAGTTTGAGGTGAATAGGAGACGAATCCGACCGAAATCGTAACGCCAAACTCACCTTCAGGGATCTGAAACTTAATCTTTTTAACTGCCTTGTTGAGCTTCGTTGCTGTCAGGTAAACCGCATGATCTTTTGTCTCAGGCAACAGCACCACGAATTCCTCGCCACCGTATCTCGCCACTACGTCAGTATTACGAAGATTGCTCTTTAAGGCTTCAGCGACTTCCTGGAGTACTTTATCGCCAGTCAAATGCCCGTAAGTATCGTTTATCTGCTTGAAATGGTCAATATCAAGCATGAGGCACCCAAGCGTGGTTTGATAACGTTGGGCACGATTAAAGTTCCAGTTAAGAAACTCTTCGAAGAAACGGCGGTTATGAATGTGGGTCAACGGATCATGATTTGCCGCATCACGTAACTTATGATTGGCATCTTCAAGCTTTTGTGCGAGTTGCTCCGCCTTACGCATGGCAATTTCAAGGGCGCGAATCATCTCTTCAAAGCTTAATGTCGCTTTGCCAAGCTCGAAATTGACTCCTTTGAGCAGATCCACATAAGAGAGTGCAGGTTCTTTTTGTAAAGAAATCTTCATCGATGCCTGATCCGCAATCAGGGTGATTCGTTGAATTTCATCGATAAGGTGCGGGCGGTCTATGTTAAAATTCGCGATGGCAAATCTAATCGCGCGCTCAAATCCCATCACATGGCGATCCTCAAACAACAAGGCTGAAGTCAGGTTAGCGAGATGATAATACGGCATATCGACAGCGGCTTCTGCTGACAGATCCAAAACTTCCTGAGCCTGCAACACTCGCTCCAAATCGCCACCCAGGTTCCACTTTCGAGCCAGTTGCCCACCAATCACAGAATGATTAACCCCGAGTGCGTCATTCTCGATATCAAGCAGGTTTCCACCTTCACTCTGCCATTGATCGATGATCGCGCTATAGTACCCTGGAAAATTAGTAGCGAGGAAAAAAATGCCCAGGTCGAGTAAAAGTCCCGTTGTGCGTACTTTCGAAAGATGCTCAACTTTCAGTCTTGCCGCAAAAGCTTCCGATGCCGTTGCCGTGCAAATTGCACGCTCCCAAAGCCATTGCAAACGCTGGTGATCAGAATTGCTATCGTTATCATGGCGATCATCGATGAAGGGCACAGTCAGAGCGAGGTTTCTCGCGTTTTGGAAACCAAGCCTCGCGACAGCATCCTCCACGCTATTAACCGGCGAATTCTCGAATTCTGTCCGGTTAGCGGTTCTGAGCAATCTCACAGTCAATCCAATGTCATTTCTGACGAGGTCGAGAAAACGATCATGCGTTTGTTCGTCCTCGCCATTGATCTTCAGCAGATTCCTCATGACCGAAGCAAGCGTTGGAATATCAGCGCCTTTATCGATGGCAGCGAGAATTTCGGAAACGTTGATCATATTTGATTTCCCATAGGCTTCCGGTGGATTGCTTTTTGTTTCAATTCCTCAAACAGTTGCGGCGACTTGCTCGATGATTGTAATCAAGTCGTGGACCATCTTTTCAGCGGACTCTTTGCTATGTGCCTCCGCATAAACCCGTAAGATTGGCTCGGTATTGGAAGGTCTCATTTGAACCCAGCCATCGATGGAACTGATTCGGACTCCATCGATCCGTGTTAAAGAATCGTTAGGATATCTCGCGGCAGCGGCTTCGACAAGCTCTACCGCATTATGCTCACCAACAGGATATGAAGCCTTTATCATGTGATACGCAGGAAACTGCGCCACATGCTCTGAAACCGACTTCTTTGAAGAGGATAATAAATTGAGGATCAAAGACATGCCGATGCCCGCATCGCGAACCGCATGAATTTGAGGCAGTATAATGCCTCCGTTCCCCTCACCACCAACGATAGCTTTTGACTCGGTGATTTTGTCGGAGACATTTGCTTCGCCAACCTTGGTACGATAGCAAATCACACCATACTGAGCCGCGATGTCATCGATTACTTGTGAAGTGAGGCAATTAACTACAATCGGGCCTGTCTTCTGTTCGAGGACTGCCTTGATGCCAAGCGCGAGCGTCGTCTCTTCCCCGACGGGATTGCCTCGTTCATCTACGACAGCGAGGCGATCACCATCGGGATCGACAGCGAAACCGATGTGGCATTTCTCTTCGCGAACCTTGTTACCCAGGTCGGAAAGATTGGCAGGAAGAGGTTCCGGTGGCCTCGTGAAATTGCCGGAACCATCCGCGTTGATGGAGACAACCGTGCAACCGAGTGCTTCGAGTAATTTTGGATAGACGAAGCTACCGCCGCCATTAACTCCGTCGAAAGCAACTCTGAATGCCTTCCTTTTTATACGGTCAAGATCCAACAAGTTCAACCCGAGAACAGTGCCGAGGTACATCTGTTCAGCACCATCCCATACGATCTCGGTGCCGATTTTGTCCCAACTGACAGCTCTAAGCGGCCCGTTCACTACAATGTGTTCAACCTCAACAAACTGTTCGGCAGTTAACATTCGACCATCGGGACGAACAAACTTCAAAGCGTTCCATTGTTGAGGATTATGACTTGCGGTAATGATAATACCGCCGCCCGCACCACGTCGAGGTACGGAGAGTGCCCCTATCGGTGTAGTCGTGACTCCAATGTCATCGACATCGCATCCGGCTGCGATCAGACCGGCTTTCACGGCGTATGAGAGCATTTTTCCGGATGTCCGTGAATCACGCGAAAGCACAACTTTTTTGCCGCGTAACCATGACCCGAATCCGGTTGCCCACAACTGAGCCACTTCAGGAGTCATTCCTTCACCGATTATACCTCTGACTCCGGAAACTCCTGCCATAAGACCCTTAAACAATCTTACTCCGAATAATATTTTTATTGCTTTTGTACAATTGTGCGCTTAAACGAAAACCCTGAGAATAATAAATCGTGAGGAGATATTCCTCGCCGTGCGATTGAGACGATTACCTTCGAGTACCCGTTCAGGATAGGTAACTTAAAAGTCAATATAATGCTAATTACACCGAATGCAAATTCTAACTTGCTTTCACATGAAGAGATACATGCTTGAACAAATCGACATCTACCAGCCCGTAATCCGTTAGTTTCAGTTTCGGTATGACCGGTAAAGCAAGAAAACTCAAGGCCATGAAGGGGTCTCCCAGATTGCTCCCCAGAATTCGAGCTGCCTCGATTAAACGATCTTCTTTTTCAGCGATTACTTCTGCAGGTTGGTCGCTCATAAGGCCCGCGATTGGCAATGACAATTCGGCCAATACTCGCTCACCTGATACGGCGACCTGACCGCCTCCAGTATTCACAAGCCAATGGAGTGCCGTCCGAATCGATTTGTCGTCCATTCCGCAGATGATGATATTGTGTGAGTCGTGGGCTACTGTGGATCCAATAGCTCCGTGAGTGATTCCTACTCCCTGCACAAAGCCGACTGAAGTTCGCCCGCTTCCAGTGTGTCTTTCAACGATAACCAACTTCGCGATGTCACGAGCAATGTCGGGTTGAAGGTATCCACCTTCGGATTGTAAGGTCAATATACGATGATCAGTCAGAATTTTATCCGGAATAACGCCGATGACTCTGATTGGTTCACCTGTATCCCTTACGCTGAAACTATCATCTGGTAATGGGGGCACACGAAGTCGATTGATTTCGGTCTGAATGGGCGCTGACTTTCGTGTCACAGGTTTTCCCCTGTCCGCCACGAGGATTCCATCTTTCCAGACTGATCTGATATGGAACTCCTTTAAATCCTCGAACGCAACCAGATCCGCCTTCCATCCGGGACGAATCGCTCCCCGGTCTTGCAAGCCGAAGGTTTCTGCAGTGTTTAGCGTCACCATTCTGATCGCTATGACTGGATCAACGCCTTTGGATACCGCCAGTCTTAAAATTTGGTCAATATGCCCATCATGTAGCAAATCTCCGGGTCGCCGGTCATCTGACACAAAAAGACAACGCCGCTCGGTTGCGGCATCGATCAACCCAACCAGGGCGTCCATGTTCCGGGCGGTACTGCCTTCACGAATCATGATCCTCATGCCAAGACGAAGTTTTTCCTTGGCTTCCTCCAGTGTGTTACACTCATGATCGGTTGCCGGACCCACTGCAACATAAGCGGTCAGGTGCTTGCCAGAAAGATTTGGCGCGTGGCCATCGATCGGAATGGAACCGGTTGCCAGCAGTGCTTTGGAAAGGACGTCAGGGTCGCCGAACAGAGCGCCGGGAAAATTCATTAACTCTGCAATTCCGATCACACGTTCCTCGGCAAGCAGCTCTTTGAGATCAACTGCAGATAGCGCTGCACCTGCCGTCTCCATTGAGGTGGCGGGTACACAGGAAGGCAACATAAAGAATATATCAACCGGTAGATAACGCGATTCTTTTATCATGAAACGGATGCCTTCGATACCGGAAACATTCGCAATCTCATGTGGATCGGCAACCACAGTCGTGGTTCCGCGAGGAGAGACCACCTCAGCGAAGCGTGAGGGAGTCATCTTGGAACTTTCAATATGGATGTGCCCTTCGATCAAGCCGGGCGCGAGGTAGCACCCTTCAAGGTCGATCTCTGTGACGCCTCGATACTCACCCGCACCTACTATTTGGTTCCGGTGTATTGCAATCGATCCATCCTCGATTTGCCCGTTAAAAACGTTGATTATACGGGCGTTTTTAATAACGAGATCGGCCGGGCTATCGCCTCGGGCAACCGCGAGCAACTCTTGCAGCTTTATAATTTTACCATTTGGCATGGTCTATCCTGTGCCTTGAGAGTAGTGAAACATCTGTTAAAGGAATGATTTTGTCAGTTATTTGACACGAGTGCACTGGAGTAATTGTTAGCTTCATTCGCAAAAGTAACGACTACGTTCGGAACAGCGGATTAAATAAGTCGGAGAAACAGCAGAAGTTGCTATCACAATGGGCTTCTCACTCGTCATCCCATCTTAAGTAATCGGAAATCAAGCGCTTTTGTTTCATCGACATCGCCTGACGATTGATTAACTCTTCCGCTGCGTTCCGCCCATAAACCTTGAGGTGCAATGTCAAGGCGATTGTCTCGGCTATCACGGTGACATTTTTACCAGCATAGATTGGCAGTCTGACAAGAGGGATGTCGATGCCGAGAATTTTCTTATAAATAGTCTCGACCCCGATCCGTTCGTACTCCTCCTTGCCGTCCCACTCGATCAATTCGACTACAGTTTCAATTCGTTTTTGGAGTCGAATTGATCTGACTCCGAAAATCTGCCTGATGTCGATAATTCCAACTCCCCGAATCTCGAGAAGATGTCTTAACATTTCAGGTCCTGAGCCAAGCAGGATCCCCGGAGCTTTCCGAGTGATGACGACAATATCATCAGCTACAAGCCGATGCCCCCGCTCAACCAGATCGAGAGCAATCTCGCTCTTGCCAATTCCTGCTCTGCCAATAAATAACAACCCTGTACCATAAACATCAACCAAAGTCCCATGCATCGATTCCGACGGGGAAAAACGATCTGTCAGATAATGCGAAAGGTGAAAGGTTAGCTCGGTAGTATTCAGTTTGGTAGTTAAAACCGGGATCGCTTTGACATTCGCAATTTCCGACAACTCTACCGGAGGTTGATTCTTATTCGTGAGAATAACGCATGGTAACGGGTAGTCGAGAAGCTTGTTTAGAATATCACGACGCGCCGGTTCGCTCATCTGATTGAGAAAGAGTATCTCAGTATTTCCAATAATTTGAACTCGATCCGCTTGAAAGAGCTCAAAAAAACCGGCAAGAGCGAGTCCCGGACGATTTAATTCACGCTGGCCAAGGGTGCGTCGCATTCCTTGCTCTCCCGCGATGACGCTTAAGCCCAGACGCCTATTCGTGTCGCGAACGAGATCGATAATTTCAATCAAATCAGCTCCGGCTAATCATTATCCAATATTCGTTACCTGCTGTTTGCCTTGTCTTTGGCAGTCCTCATCTGGGCTTCCAATTTATCGACAATTTTCGGGATCACCTTATAAAAGTCGGGACCTTCACCTTTGGATGTAATTAATTTACCTTGAACTTTGAGTCGAATTTCGGCAATTTTATTGGTTCCGGCCTCTTCGAGAACGACATCGACATAAAGTACGTTCTCGTGATATTTTTTTAACCGCTTTATTTCCTCTGTGGTGAAATCCTTTAACTTATCTGTAGCTTCAAAATGTCTTGCTGAATAGGTAATCTTCACGATACTTCCTCTCTCTTCTTGGCACGCGGGTGAGCCTGATCATAGATTTTTACCAGGCGTTCCACCTCAACGTGGGTGTATATTTGGGTAGTATTGGGTGTCGTATGCCCCAATAATTCCTGCACTTCACGTAGTGAAGCGCCGTTATTTAATAAATGGGTAGCGAATGAATGTCTTAATTGATGCGGATGAGGAGCTTCAGGCCCAATCTTGCCGATTAGTCCCTCAACCCGCCTTCTGGCGTCGCGTACACCCAACCGTTTTCCTGAGTTGCTGAGAAAAAGGGCTTCCGGGTCCTTGAAATCAAACTTTTGAACCTGAACCAGATTTGTATATTTCTTTAAGACTTCGGCAGCTTTGCGAGGCAGTGGAACAATCCTCTCCTTACTTCCTTTTCCGAGGACACGTATAATCTCTCCGGAAATCGATGCCCGGTTGAGTCCACACAGTTCGGAGATTCGCAAGCCGCAACCGTATAGAAGCTCAACGATTGCCAAATCTCGCGCTTGCAGAAATTCATGATCCGGGGCAGAATCGAGTACCTGCTTCAACTCTTCCGCGGGCAGTGCCCCGGGAAGACTCCGTTTTTCCTTGGGAGTATTTACGCTTCGAGCCGGGTTAACCTGTACCAGGCCCTGACGTTGAGCAAAACGGTAAAAGGTCTTGATTGCCGCTAATTTTCTGCCCAATGTCCTCGAGCCATTCCCATGGTCGTGTAACTCGTAAATGTGATTGCGAACGTCCCGAAATGTAGCTTTTAGTGCTTCTTTTCCAATATCAAACAGATATTTTCTATAGCCGTTCAAATCGGAAGTATATGCCCGAAGAGTCTCCGGGCTATACCGATGACTCTTCTCAATATAACCTAAAAACAGCTCGAAAGGGTCGGGCTCGAGACTCACGGTTTCACCCAGTCGCACCGACCGCATCGGATCGATTCGCCTGCTTTGCGCTCTTTTTTAATCAGCGTTGGTGATCCACAATTCGGGCATGGACCTTCCGTCGGTGGATCCCAACTTACAAAATCACAATCTGGATAACGACTGCAACCAAAGAAAATTTTCCCGCGTTTGCTGCGACGTTCGGAAATTGTCCCGGTGCATCCCTCCTTGGGACATTTATGAGATGAGCTGATCTGAACGATGGTTTTGCAAGTGGGATAGCCGCTGCAACCGAGGAAAGGGCCAAACTTGCCGGTCCGTCGCATCAACGGCAGACCGCACTTGGGGCATTTCTCGTCAACCATCACCGGAGCTTCACCGCTGCTGTTTTCAGCAAATTTACATTCGGGGAAACCAGAGCATGAGATGAATTTTCCTCGCTTGCCGAATCGATAAACAAGGTCGCGTCCGCAATCCGGGCAAACTCTGCCAACCGGTTGAAGGCTACTCTTTTTCAACTCCTTCTTCATATCGAGAGCGGAGTCGAGTGCGATCTTAAAGGGATTGTAGAAATCGTCCAACACCGTCCGCCAGGCAGTTCCTTCTTCTATTCTATCGAGTTCCTCTTCCATACGGGCGGTGAACTCGATAGAAAATATATCAGGAAATCGATCGACAAGGATAAGATTGACTGTTTTGCCGAGATCCGTAGGAAAGAGTTGTTTTTCCTTACGTTCAGCGTAAGTTCGATCTATTAAAGTCGAGATGATCGTGGCATAGGTACTGGGCCTGCCAATCCCCTTCTCGTCAAGTTCCTTTACGAGAGTGGCTTCGTTAAAATGAGGCGGAGGCTGAGTGAAATGTTGATCTGAGCGAAGATCCAACAGATTCATTGTCATTCCAACAGTTAAATTAGCCGGAATGATGGTCAGGTTTTCTTCTTCTTCCGGAATTTCCTCTTCGGATAATTCAGTCTCTTTTTTCTTATTCTTCGGCTTGTTTAGAATCAGAAATCCTTCACGAACAAGGATCTGCCCTGTGGCACGAAATTCCGCTTCTTTACCACCTTCGATGGTGATTGTGGTGACATCATACTCGGCATCCACCATCTGCGTCGAGACAAACTGTCGCCAGACCATTTCGTACAGCTTTAACTCTTCAGGACTAAGGAATTCTTTAATACTTTCAGGAGTCAGCCTCACATCAGTCGGTCGAATCGCTTCGTGAGCATCCTGAACTGTCGATTTCTTATTTTTGTAATGTCTTGGATTGACAACCACAAAGTCGGGTCCAAAAGCCGACGCGATGAAATCGCGGGTCTGTTCAATTGACTCCGGGGATACTCGCAATGAATCGGTACGCATGTAAGTGATAAGACCGACAAAACCTTTGGGGCCAAGCTCGATACCTTCATAAAGTTTCTGCGCAATTGACATTGTCCGTTTAACCGGGAATCCCAATCTACGAGACGCGTCCTGCTGAATCGTGCTGGTAGTGTATGGCGGAGCAGGCGATTTCTTCTTCCGCGACTTCTTAACATCAGCGATTCGGTAACTGAGGCTTTTAAGCAGCGCTATTGAACTTTGAGTAACCTTTTCATCGGACAGTTCGACTTTTTTACCACTTAGTTTGTGCAGGCGAGCCAGAAATGGATCGGTAGAATCTCCTTTGAATTTTCCATCGATCGTCCAATACTCGACCGCTTGAAAGGCGGCTATTTCTGCTTCACGCTCACAAAGCAAACGTAACGCGACCGATTGCACCCTACCGGCTGACAATCCACCCGTGACCGTCTTCCAGAGCAAGGGGCTCACCTGATAACCCACAAGTCTGTCCATGATCCGACGAGCTTGTTGAGCATCGACTTTATTCAAGTCAATTCGCCCGGGTGTAGCAAGTGCCGCATTCACAGCAGATTTGGTAATCTCATGGAACTGAACGCGTTGGATATCCTTGATCGACTTCAGTTTTAGAATATGGCAGATATGCCAGGCTATCGCTTCACCTTCACGGTCGGGGTCGGTAGCCAGAATAATATTCTGGTATTGATGAGCAAGCGTAGCGAGTTCATCGATGATCTT
>Ga0172380_10009260_pt1 | contig 10536 bp, 12 predicted proteins | sample Leawe162metaG_FD_119747 | JGI IMG/M metagenome (GOLD analysis project Ga0172380, IMG submission 119747) | Leachate microbial communities from a municipal landfill in Southern Ontario, Canada - Leachate well 162 metaG | ecosystem: Engineered > Solid waste > Landfill > Unclassified | place...
TAGCTGGATTCGCTGACTTACAAATTGAAAAATACGGAACTTTGGCCGGAATCATTGAATTGGAAAAAGAAGATAAAGAAACTATTGCCGGAATCATTGAACTAGAAACAGAAAAACAGGAAACATTAGCCGGAATTCTAACATTAGAGGTTGAAAATAATACAGATACTTTAGCAGGAACAATTGATTTAGAACCAGAGAGAACTGAATCTTTGGCCGGAATAATTACTCTTGAAGCAGAAAACAATACAGTTACATTAGCCGGTATTCTAGAATTAGAAGAAGAAAGCGAAGAAACATTAGCCGGAGATATTTGTTTAGAATTAATTAATGATGATCAGATAGCAGGATTAATTACTCTTGAAGGTTATGGTCTTGAAACTTTAGCAGGAGTTGTTATAATAGAAACAGAAGAACAAGGCACTGTTGCCGGAATCATTGAACTAGAAATGATTTTAACTGACAATATTGCCGGAGATATTTATTTAGAAAAATTTGAAGTCAATCAGATAGCCGGAATTATAACATTAGAGGTTGAAGTTTTTGAAACATTAGCAGGTATAATTACAGTTGAACTTGATAATAAAACAAGTTCAATCGCCGGAACAATTGATTTAGGGTATCCTAATCCTTATTGTAGAAAAGATAGTCCATATTCAAGAAAAGATTCTCCTTATACAAGATTTCCAAAAAATTGTTAATAATTAAAAAATAAAAAAATGAAAGGATATACAACAATCCAACAAATTCAAAACTATCTTTTATTAGATATTGCTCTATTTTTTCAATCGCAAGTAGAAGAATGGATTAGTCAAGTAGAAGATTATATTGATCAAAAAACAGGAAGAAACTTTGTTGCTGATACAGTTGCTTCTATTAAGTCGTATAATGGAAATGGAAGTAATGAATTAATTATTGATGATTGTGTAGATGTTACTAAAATAGAGATATATGATACAGATGGCAATCTTTTAGAAGGATCTCTTGTTGCCGGAACTGATTATTTTTTAGAACCAGCGAATGATACACCTAAACAATCGATAAGGTTATATGGCCATATATTTTCAAGAGGAATTCAAAATATTAAAGTAACTGCAAAATGGGGATATAGTGTTGAAGCGCCTAAATCAATTGTCAATGCAGCAACCATTCTTGTTTCTAATATTATTAATTTCAGCAATCAATCAGACGGAGAAATTCAATCATTATCTGTTGGAAGTTATAATGTTTCTTTTAAGGATCAATCAAAGAGAGATGATTTTGAAAGAGTGCCAGAAATTTTAGATAGTTTTATAAAATACGATTACTAAAATGAATCCATTACAAACAACATATGATGAAAAAGTAAAGACACAAAGACTTGAAGCAGAAAGTGGTTCTGATATTGAAGGATACGAAGATTATATTTTATCTGTTTCTTGTTGTATTCAGCAATTAGATGATTCACCAAATCAGGACCCGGATGGAGGATTTGGAATAAATTATTTAATGTTTTGTGATGATGAGGATATTAAAGAGGGAGACAATGTTGTTAGAGATGAAGAAAATTATAGAGTGATCGGAGTTAAAAGATATAGTTTTTATGGCCATACTCACAAAGAAATAATAATTAGGAAATATGGTTAAAGTAAATATAGAAATTAAAGGATTAGATGGAATAAGAAAATCGCTAGAGAAAGCGCCAGAAAAAACTGTTTATGAAATGAGTAAGGCAGTTCAAAGTTCATTGAATGAAATAAGAAGTAAGTCGCTTAGAGAGGCACCAATAAGGACAGGGGATTTAAGGAAGGGAATATCAACTCCTATAATGGAAACGCGTCTAAGAGGCAAAATAGAGGCAAGGGAGCCATATTCAGCGGCCGTGCATGAAGGTTCGAGACCTCATATTATAAGGCCAAAAAGCATAGGATATAGAGGTCATCCAGGAGGATTGGGAAATAGAAAAACAGGATTCGGAGTTTATAATATGGTTCATCATCCGGGAAATAAACCAAATAGATTTTTTGACAGATCGATAGATAAAGCTAATCAAGCAATAAATCAGTTTTTTACAAGAGCACTGCAAAACGTAATTAATTCAATAAAATGAAAACAACAAGAGAAGAAATAAAAGAATTAATAATAGATAAATTACAATCAATTGTTGACGGAGCTGGAAAAACTATTTTTGGAGATGTGTTTGGTTACCCTGAAGCAGAATTCAAAGAATACCCGGTTGCAGTTGTAATGAGCAAAGGAATTGATGGAGAAAATTTAGACAGTGGAAGAAACCAGAGAACGTTTCAATTTACGGTAGATCTTTATCAAGAGCAAACAAGAGCAGGAAGAACACCAGAAGAGGCTGAAAATATAATGGGAAGAACAACTGATAAAATTATAGAAGCATTTGATACTGATCCTAATTTATCGGGAGAAGTATTAGTTGTTAGAATAGTCAAAGCGACATTTGACTTCAAAGCAACATCGGGAACGTTTAATTTCGCAACGTTCGATATCGATTGCGTATCAATTGTTCAAAATTATTAAAAGTGATATAATAAAATAAAAAAATGAAAGCAAAAAATATATCAAAGGAAACATTAATAGTTCCGAACGTAGGAATTGTAAAACCCGGGGAAATAGTCGATGTTCCTAAAGGTTTTAACAATGCTAATTTTGAAATAATTAAAAAAGAAGTTAACATAAATACAAAAAAATGACTTACTTAGGAAGCAACAGTTATCTTGGACTAAAAGTTGAGGCAGTAGAAAATACACCTGTTATACCTAATGCTTTTTGTCCATTAATAAGCGAATCAATAAAAACAAACATTAATTATACAGCTGACAGAAGAATGAAAGGAATTGATTTTAAGTCAGATGATTTACTTCCTGGAAACAAAATGCATGAAGGAGACATTGTTGTATATCCTGATGCTGATAATCTTGGGCATTTCCTTAATATGTTAATGGAAAAAGGATCAACAACTGGAAGTGCAACAGGATATACTCATCCTTTCACATTCGGAACAGCAAAATCATATACCATAGAAATTCAGAAAGGACCTTATGCTCAAAGATTTTATGGTGTAAAAGCAAAACAGATTCAAGGAATATTCGAAGATCAAAAATTAAAGTTAACAATTTCAGTCAAAGCAGTTGGGCAGTTTTCAGGAGGACAACTTAAAGCAGCTTTGTCTGGTTCAGTAACAGAATTAAAATTAAGTTCAGCATTTACTTCATCTCCAAATAAAGGGCTAGTTGTTGGAGATACAATATGTCTTCAATTAGACAGTGGATCATATCAAGACATTGTATTAACTTCGGTAAATGCAGATTTAGAAACTGTTGGATTCGAAGCATTATCAATAACAGCGGCCGCAAATAACTTAATTTATCTAAAAGCACAGACACCAAGTTACACATCATTAGGAGGAATATTAACACAAGGAAACACATTGGTAGGAGTCGCAGCAACTTCTGCATTAGCAGACACAGCAGCAGCATCTAAAGCAACAGCAACATCAATGTATGACTTTAGTTTTACTCTTAATAATAATTTATTCGATGCTCCTTCAACAGGAAATAATCAAGGACCTGTAAAATTAATAGAACAAGTGAAAGAAGCTCAATTATCTATATCAAGAATATTTGAGGATGTTTCTCAACATGTAAGTTGGCTTAACTCTATCAAACAAGCTTTAACAATGATTATAACTGGCAATACTATTTCAGGAGGAACAACAAAAGAAAGTTTAACAATAAAATTCCATAAAGTTAAACCAATGACAAATGATGAACCTCTTGAAGTAGATTCAATTATTTTTGATAGACAAGAAATGGAGGCTTTGTATGATTCATCAGACGCAGAATCAATTGAAATATCATTAGTTAATAAGACAGCAGGAACATCATATTAAAATGAAATCTAACGAACTATTCAAAAAACCAATAGAAATAAAGATACCAGACTCCGATTTAATTATAAACATTAAGTCGGAGTTGCCTTGGTATGATGAAGTTGAAATGTTGGGAATTAAAGATCAAACAGAACAAATGAGATTTCTTATTTGGAAAATGATTGATAGTTGGAACTTAGTCGAAGATGATGGAACGCCAACACCAATAACAAAAGAACTAACTGATAAATTTAATAAAAATGTTATATTACCGATATATGCTGAAATACTAAAAAGGAACAAAGATAAAATTCAAAAAAAAAAGACTTTACCAAAAAAGTAGTTTTCTTTTTACAAGGTGTTTCGACAGATGTTCCTAAAGAATTATTGATGTATAGATTGGCTGAAAAATTTGGATGGACATATGAAGAAATAATGAATCAGCCAAGTGATTTTATAGAAAAAATGATAACTATAATGTCAATAGAAAACAAAAGAAATGGCAAATGAAAAAGAAGTAAAAGTTATAGTTAGTGCTGAAGACAAGACTGGGCCAGCATTTAAGAGTGCATCTAAAAATGCAAATCTTTTTAATAAAGATGTTAGTAATGTTGGATCGGCATTAACTAAACTAGGGACGGCTTTAGGAGGATTTTATGCTCTTAAAAAAGTAGGAGATTTTATAGGAAATACAACAGCCGAATTTGACGAATCAGTTAAGCAAGCAACAAAACTTGAATTTCTTTTGAAGAAAAATACTGATGCAACAGACGAGCAGGTTAAATCTTTGACTAGCCAGGCACAAGCAATGCAAGACGTAGGAGTTATCGGAAATGATGTTATAGTGGCCTTACAGGCTCAATTAGCTACCTTTGAGCTCAATACAGATACGATTAAGAAAATGACACCAGCTATTGCTGATATGATCGTAGCTGAAAAAGGAATCAATGCTACTACTTCGGATATGATTAGTTTTGGAAATGCTTTTGGTATGGCCATGGAAGGTAATTATGCTTCTCTTACAAAGAGAGGATTTAAGATTGATGAAGCAACAAAGAAAATAATCGAGTTAGGAACCGAAGAAGAAAAGGCGGCCGCAATTACAAAATATCTTTCAGATACTTATGGAGGTTTGAATGAGCAGATGGCAGAAACATCTCAAGGTAAAATGGTTAATCTACAAAATAAGTTTGCTGATTTTAGAGAAGAAATAGGTAATCTTAATTCGTTTTTTAGGAATGAATTAGTAGAATCTATTAGCATGATAACAGATGATCTTGCAAACATGCTTCCTGATGATTTAGCAAATAATTGGAATAAAAAAATAGCAAAACTTTGGAATGATTTAAGTTTTGGAGTAACTAATATATTTCCTTTAATAGCTGATGAAGCTGATAGATTTTGGAATAAAATATTTGGACAAGATCAAACAGGAACAACCAACTTTCAGGACGAACTAATAAAGAATATGGAAGATTTTGAAAAGAAGTGGGAAGCAGCTGGAAAAGGAACAATAGCAATAAATTCAGAAGAGGGAGAATCTTTAGATAAATTATCTAGTAAATATGCCGCATTAGAAGATGCAAAAGATTTGGCTAATAAAATGAAGTCTGCTTTTGAAACAGTATCATCAAAAATAATTAAATCTTTTGAATCACAAACAAATGCAGTTTCTAAATTAAAGGAGGAGTTAAAAGACCTTGATAAAGAAACTTCTAAACAATTACAATCAGCTGAAGAATCATATAAATCACAACTTACATCTCAGGCAATATCATCTCAAAAAAATATAGAATCAATTAATAAACAAATTGATGAAGAAAAAAGAACAATGTCTAGCGGTTGGAGAACTAGAATAAAAGAACTAGAAGATGAAAAAGCAAAAGAGCAATCTATAATTAATAGAATAAAAAGTGAGGGAATTGATGCATCAGAAGCAGCTGCAAAAGATGAATTAACTATATTAAAAGAAAAACATTTAGCTGAGATTGCAGAAATTAAATCTACGTCAGAAGAAAAGAAAAAATTGGCTGAAGATGAAATAGAACAAAGAAATAAATTTATTATTCAGCAAGGAAGCTTTTTGAGTAACGAAGGAATTAAAAATCTTGTAACAGACGAAATGAGTTATGCTGGCAAAGCAGGATACGGAGCATATAGTTATGTTTTTAATTTTAACGGAGATGTTAATGACAAAGATGCGCTAATGAAAACAATAGTCGAATTGTTAAATAGGCAGTCAACATTAAAAGAATACGCAGGACAATAAATATGTCATCAATTAAATTCGACAACACAGAAATAGTTAGCACAACCTATATTCCAAGGTTTATTAAGCATGAATCAGCGACAGAAAGAGAATTAGATATTTTACAATTAGCAAGAGATAACGGAGGAGTTTTAGTTTCTGACAGAAGAGGAACTAAAATAATAACATTACAAGGAATTTTAACAGCAGCTTCTGAATCAGCATTAGAAACATTAATCGATTCTTTCAAAGAATTATTTAGTAGACAAGAAAAAAATCTTGATATATCTTGGGCTGGATCAACAAGAAGATATGTAGCAACATGTTCAGAGCATAATTTTGATAGAGATCATTTCAATCTTTTATATGTTCCTTGGACAGCAAAATTTACAGTTGTTTCTGGAATAGGAGAAGATTTAACTGAAACGACAATAGTCGATGAAGATACTTTTACGGCCAATTATAAAACAAAAGCAATTGTTTTAGCAGGAAGTGCAGAACCAAAAATAAGATTTAGTATTGATATTAATTCTCTAAACGATTTGATAAAAGGTATTGAGTTAAAAAATACAGATAATGGAGACAGAATAATGATAATACATAATACTTCTCTTGATGGAGCAACGGTTGAGTTAGATACAAGATTAAAAACTGTAAAAATAGATGGAGTAGAGGCTAAATATTACGGAGTATTTCCGAGGTTTATAGTTGGAACTAATAATATTAAAATATCGTGTGGAGATGTTATTGATCAGCAATTTGCACCAGACACAATAGATAGTAATTTTGGTATTTATGGTTCTTATAAAGCAAGTCAGGGATTCATGGTTCCTTATTCTGATACAACATATAAAAGTATATTCCTTGAACTAGCTTATGTAGGTAATCCATCAGTTGGAATGGATGTTAGAATTGAGACTGATGCAGATGGTGAACCAAGTGGAGTATTAGCTGATGCTAATGCTTACGGAATTATTAGTAAGGGAGAAATGGTAGGAGGGATTGTGAGAACTTGGTATCAGGTATTCTTTAATAGTGAATTTGCATTACAATCTAATACTAAATATCATATAGTTTGCGAACCTCATGCAGGAGGATTAGATTCTTCAAATTGCTATCAATGGTATTATGAATCAGGAATTAACGCTACTTATAAATTAGGAAATGCTGCTTTTTATGATGCTGGATGGGATCAATATCCTAATAATAATCTAAAATTCAAACTTTGTTATGGAGGAACTTTCGATACCGGATTTACTCAAACGTATAGCATATTTCAATATAAACGGTATATATAATGAAAAATTTAACTATAAAAGTTAATAGGCCAAGTGGAGAATTTCTAAAAGACTGGACCAGCATTTCTAGTTTTGAAGGATTTTCAAAAGAAATTAATGGAGGACTAGGAGAATGCATATTAAATTTAGGAGTAAAATTTGATTATCAAGGTAATGAATTAGAACTTGGAAATACTGTTGAGATATATATTTCTGATAAGCAAACGACTGATGATGGATTCAAGAAAATTTATTCTGGATATATTTCTTTAATCGAAGCATATGTTGATGGAAAAAAAGAAGGAATAATGGTTCATGTTCTTGGACACTATACAAAACTTTCAACAGATTTTTTGAAGAATGGATCGCAAACAACTCTTTATTCTGATTCTTCTGATGGACTGACAACGTCTAGTCCGGGAGATGAGGCCGATATTGGATTAATCATGAGAGCAGTTATAGATAGATATCGAGCAGAAAGTATTAATCCAAAAATATTTTATACATTATCGAGCATTGAAATATTAGGAATTACGGCTCTTTACACTTTAGCCGTAAAAACTTATCGAGAATGTCTTGATAAATTAATTTCTATGTATCCTGAAAACTATTTTTATTATATAGATGAGAATGGTCTTTTAACTATAAAACAAAAATCTTCAACACCAGATCATACATTTGAATTTAGAAAACATTTTAAGTTAATTAAGATACAGAGAGGAATGGAAAAAATTAGAAATAATTTATTAGTTTGGAATGGCGAGGATCCAGGAGTATTTAATGGTTATCCTGATGATGCATCTATATTACAATATGGAAGAAGATCAGAATATCAAGAAGATTCAGGAATTGCAGATGATACTTCGGCAGATAAAATTGGAGCAAAATATATAGCTGAAAATAAAGATGCTGATATTAAAGTTATTTGTGAATTAATTGATGATAATATTGATGTAGATAATGGTTACGATATAGAATCTGTTGAACCAGGAGACACTTGCAGATTTACTGGTTTTAATGCAAACATTTCTGATATTTTGAAAGACAATATGTTAATTACAAGGGTCGATTATCAATTAGAAAAAATAATACTAACGGTTGAAGTCAGCAAATCAGGAATCGTTAATTGGCAAAACAAAACGGCAAGAGAAGTTAACGACCTGAAATCTTACGGAATACCAGAATCATATACTTAAAATGGAAGAAAAAAATATTGATAAAATGTTATTGGGTGAAAAAATAGGAAGAACGATGCAACTTTCTGAATCTATTGAAAAAACCCTCACTGCGTTTATCGAGAAATGTGATAAAAGATTTTGTGCATGTGAGGAAAAAGAAAGAGAGCATGCTTTATTTATTGCCAATGCAAAAGGAAAGGTTACGATTTTAGGAATAATTTGGGGAGGGATATCAGGAATCGGAAGTGCTTTATTAGTTTGGTATTTAACAAGATAAAAATATGGAGAAATTTATTAGTGGTTGCAGGGTTGATGATCGCCCTGAATCAGAAAAAATGAAGGATGTAAATATCAAAGAAATTGTTGCTTCAGTCGCAACAGTCAATTGGGTAGAAAAAGAAGATAAAGATTGGAGAAGATTTCCTGAACAAAATCAGCATTATAAATCTTCTTGTGTAATGCAAACTTGTGATAAATTAGCAACAGTTATGTTGTGGTTAAAAGAAAAAGTTTTTGTGATGTTTTCAGATGCTTTTTATCAGTTAAGAAGTAATAAGCCTAATCCTGGAATGATCGGTATTGAAGCTTTTAAGATATGGGAAGAGAACGGTTTACCATTAGAACAATTGGTTAAGTCTAATGAAGCAAAAACAGATGCCGAGGTTGATATTATCGAAGTAGAGCAATACGAAAAAGATATTGCAAAAGTATTTGCTATTAAAGGAAGTGTTGGATTAGATAATGGAGATTTTGAAACGGTGGCATCAACAATTCAACAGACAGGAAAAGCAATAATGACCTGGTTCTATTTTACAAGCGAAGAATGGTCAAAATTAATTCCTACAATTTCAGGCAATATAAATTTTATTGATTCATTACATCATTCAGTTGCGGCCGTAGATTTCGGATTAAAGAACGGAAAGAAGTATTTAAGAATTGAGGATTCAGCTCATTTTGGAGGATTCACAGAACACTATATTGATGAGGAATTCTTTAAGGTTAGAAATTGGTTTGTTAGATATCCAACTAATTTCAAATTTCAAGATAAGACTGATGATCCTCAGGCATTAAAACCTAATTATAAATTTACAAAGATTTTGAAGTATGGTATGGAAAAAGATGCAGATATAGTTGCATTACAAAATATTTTGAAATACGAAGGAATGTTTCCAATTGAAAGAGATTCAACTGGAAATTATTTTGCATTAACAACTGAAGGAGTTTTGAAATTTCAGATTAAATATAATGTTGCAGATCCAGGAGAATTAAATCAGCTTCAAGGTCGACAAGTTGGGCCGAAGACAATTAAAAAATTAAATGAATTAAATAATGATAAAAGTAACAGATATAGTTTTATTAATAGTAGCAGCTTCATTTTGTGCCGCACTATTCTTAAATATAATAACAGGAGAGCAATTCTTGCCAGTAGTATTATTAGTTTTTGGATATTACTACAAAGAAAATGCAGATCAAAAGGCTGAAGCAAAAATCGCAGCTGCAAAAGCAGAAAAAAGGGGTTGTGAATTAGGATAATCTTCAAAAAAATAAAGAGATGTGATATGATGAGTTTGGCGCAGTAATTGGTCTGCGCTACTCAATCCTCTTAGTCGGGGATATACGGCACCGGTTAGACCTCCGGTGCTTTTTTGTTTGACAAAAAACACAAGTGAGATATGATATAGGTATAAATAAGATAATAAAAAAATATGAATATTAAAAATATACCAGAATCAATTGAATTTACTTTCCCAAAACATGCATGTGTTTATTTATTAACCGACGAAGAAGGTAATATTTTATATGTCGGAAAAAGTAAAAATAACACTATTGGAAGAATTGCTTATCATCAGCACGAAAAAGAATTTAATCGTGTATTTTTTATTAATTGTAATGGATTCAAAGAAATGGATAAATTAGAATCAAAATTAATTCTAAAATACAAACCTAAATATAATA
>Ga0172380_10009261_pt1 | contig 10535 bp, 12 predicted proteins | sample Leawe162metaG_FD_119747 | JGI IMG/M metagenome (GOLD analysis project Ga0172380, IMG submission 119747) | Leachate microbial communities from a municipal landfill in Southern Ontario, Canada - Leachate well 162 metaG | ecosystem: Engineered > Solid waste > Landfill > Unclassified | place...
AGATTTAGCATAATCTACTAACCATTCAAAATTTGCCCTAGAATCCCCAGCCCAAGATACTACAAGGTTACTCCCAGTTATTATTTTTTGAGGTACAGGTATTCCTGTGAAATTACTTAATACCGTGCATATTATTGTACAGGTACTTCCTAGTTGACATGAAAGATGTTTATCTGCCAAAGAAGAACCTGCCAACCAAGGATTTCTGTCTAAAAAATAAATCACTTTGAACAATATCTCCAAATCTATATACCCATTGTAACATATTGTTAAGAATATGTCAAGTTATGTTGATATGACTATTTATTAGTGTTATTATATACACCATATAGGAGATGTGTATTATGATAAGTATAGAACAATTTATAAGCAATTGGAATAAAATAACAACTAACTACTATAACCCTAAAAAAATTATAGAAATAAAATATTATAGTAGAACAAGACTGTCCTTCAAGTTATATCTTTTACGAAAGGACTACCTGCTGGATAATAATTTCAAAGAATTTTTTAGAGATAAAAATAATAGTGGAAGACTTGGAAATACTTTTAAAAAACTGACTGACTTGTATAGATACACACCCGAAAAAGGTTCTAATTTTAAGGGCTTGTTTAATCCAGATAATTGGAGAAGATACGAAAAAGATTATATTGAATACGAATATTTTATGTTTAAAAATTAATTTTATATTATAACTGTTCTTGCAGACTTGGGCTTGTTATATGATTAAAGATAAAGATATAAGATATAAGTATATTCTGGAAAATAAAGAGTTCTTTAAACAGGGGATATTCTTAAATGAGTATGATATAAATTGTAAAAATAGAATAGACTTTGCTCTCTTCAAGGATGGCACCTTCATAGGGTATGAAATAAAATCTGAAGCTGATAACCTGAAACGATTTATACCCCAATTAAGAACATATTTAAGATTCTTTAACTTTTTATATTTAATAGTGCATAGGAAACATTCTGACGAAGTGTACCGATTATTGAAGTTGTATAAATTGGATAAAATAGGAATTATACTGGTAGGAGATGATATATCTTTCCTAGAAGATAGGAAAGCATTACCCGACAATAGCATAAATAAACTCAATAGTCTATTGAGGAATCTTAAAAATGAAGATTTAATAAATCTATGTAAAGTCAATAAAATTAAATACTTTTCAAATGTGAAAGAAGCCCTAGTAGCTAGGTTAATTGGGAAAATAACTATAGAAGAAGTATTAAGGTATTTAACTAATAGACTGACGGCAACATACGTTAGTTTATGTCCCCACTGCAAAAGTAATTTAACCTTTAAAACACACACCCTAATAAATAAAAATATTTCTGAAAAAAAAGTAAACCCATCTAAGAAAATGATAAAAAATACATTTTGGGAGATAAAAATATCGGTCAAGATAAGTAGGTGTATAGAATGTGGTTATGAATTTAACCATCATGAGGGTACAGAGATATCTAGGATATTGAAAAGTACTGAAGAGACAAAACTGTAGAATAATATAAAACTGACAGTTTATATTATAAATAGATGTATTATAAGGAAATTCCTATGGCTAAGAAATTAGATAAAATACTAAAAATGTGTAGCATCTTAAACGAGGGGGATACCTACATTATCCATGGTGACAATTATAAAAAACAAGACCTTATAGATTTCGCTATGAAATTCGACCCTACCGTTATAACACTATGTAATGCACTTGACGTTATAAAAAAAATGGAATTGTTTCAAGAACTCAAAAGAGTTTTAAAAGATAAAGATGCTAGTTATAATTATTAGATAGGAGTAAAAGATGAAAAACGAAAAATTTGAAAGTTCTTACGATTTCATAGCAAAATTGCAACTGAGAAAAATGCAAGAGTCTGCTAAAGAATCCCCTGAAGTAAAACACACTGCTCCAAAAAACATTACAGGAGAAGGTAAAAGTAAACCAGTAAATTTAAAAACTAGTAAAAGAAGAGTAGACAAAGCTAAACCTACCAAGATGCAAGCTCCTAAAAATCCCAACATGGTAGAAGATGTAGAGGGTATCAATGAGAATGTATTGATGTTGTCAGCACTGGAAAAAATTATGAATCCTAAATCTACTGGTAAAGATGGAGCTTTAGGAGTAGCTGAATATTTAAAAAATATCATGGGAGGTAAAATGGACCCTCAGCTGCAACAATACATTGATAGCATAATCGGCATTGTTAACAGAAAAAGTACCACCGATAAAGTAGACCCTAATGTAAGTACCAAAGCTTAATATTCATTTCATACTTTATAAAGATACCTGCTATTTATATGGCAGGTATCTTTATATTATATTTAGAAAATAAAATAAGGTGGGTTATATGTCTCTGGATTTTATTAAAAAAATGATGGACAAGTTAAATGATGAAGTAAGTGTGGAAGACTTAGAAAACGATGTAGAAGAGGTTAAATCAGATATCTACGATGTTCTGAAAATTCTAGATAAGTATAAAAGAGAAGAGGCTATAGGTAAAATATATAAAGCTAAGTTTGATTATCACAGAGATGGCAACACACTGTGTATTATAGTCAGTTTTAATAATATGAAAAAGTCAGAGAGATTATGTGCCCTATTTAGTTCAGAATATATAAGAGAGCTATTTAGAGAATTAGAAGAGCTAAACATAAGTAATAATTTTAAAAAAAGAATAGCAGACAAGAGAAATTATAAGTTAGATTTATTTGGAGATATGGGAGTGTACAGAACTCCGTACTACCGAGTATAATACTTATATACATATATGTATATTTATTAAATATATATTAGAACTATAATAATACTAATAAGAACTATACTAATATACATAGTAGTTGTATAGATTCGAAAAACTCAAGGATTTTTGATGTTGACATAAATATAAATATATGATAGAATACTATTAGGTAACTTGCTGAAGATTTGATAATACAATCCTGTTGCATGCAAGAACGAAATCTCCCTGTAAATTAATTATTAAACCACCATCATTGGTGAATGTATTAGGTGAAACGCAGATATTAAAATGCAATCTCACTTAAACAGTTACAGAAGTTTCCCACGCATCAGTTCTTCTAAAGCCTTGACTATTTCGTAGTCAGAAAGCACATTATTGCTACCTCACTTTGTGGAGAGTATAGGTATTGTTTACCTTATCTTAGATGAGTAAGCTATAGTTGTATATGGAAGATGCTTAAGAACTATAATAATACTAATAAGAACTATACTAATATACATAGTAGTTGTATAGATTCGAAAAACTCGGGCATTTGTTGGGATAGCACCTTTGACCTTATTTGTCCCTTTAGCTTATTCTTAACTTTGCCAACATTTAAAATAGCATAATATCCTAGGTATTGACATGTTTAAGTAAATATGTTATAATACTGTTATGGGTTTATTGGGGGTTCGTATGCTTGGTGGTTTTATAAAATTATATTCTCATGCTATACCTATAAATAAATTGGTACCTGAGAGTAATGAGAATTTTAAATGCTTCAGCCTCAAAAGTGGACTTCCTGTGGGTTTAGTTATAGTTAGAGATACTATATCTTATCAATACCCTCTCAAAAGTTTTTGGAAATTTTTTGAGGAGAATCCTTATTTTTGGATGATTCCTATGACGACTCCTACAAACAAGTTAATAGGTTTTGTCTTAAGGGGGTATCATCAGAAAGAGTATCGGACTGTATTTAACTACGGGGAAAATATACCTCCCGTATTTGGGTGGGAGGACTTTTCGGATTTCAGTTATAACAAACCAGTAGTAGTCTGTGAGGGGATAAAGGATGCCATCTGGTTAAAGCAGTATTACAAATATACTATAGCCTTGAATGGTTCTAGCATCACAAATGCTAACTTAGCTATATTTAAAAATATGTTTTCCAACGTAATACTCTGTTATGATAATGATAGTGCTCAGAATAATACGGGAGAGAAATCTAGCATAAGAGATAAGAAGATACTCGAGAAGTTAGACATTAACTGTAGAGTTATAGTTCCAAAACATAAAGATTGTGCCATGTTTTTAGAGGATAGTAATGGCTTAGAAGATTTTTTAAATACGTTTAAGAAGAATATAGAAATTATGGGGGGATTTTATGGAACTCATTAGAGATAAATACTTAAATGGTGACGTGTACAAAATAAGCATTAGAGATATTGATAAATTTTTCGAAGATAACTATCCATTTAAGATGTCTAGGTCTGGAATAGAATCATTTTTAAAGAGTCTAAAAATACCCGTGAACTATTTTATAAAACAACCTTTTGATACTCAGATGGAGCTTCTTCAGAACCAAAAAGAGCTATTTACTTCCCAAGATAAAGAGATGACTTTCCTTAAGAGGGGGGACATTGTAGAGTTTGTAAATATTATAGATGCTAAGTATTTTAATGAATTAGGGGATAGAACACCTGTTAGTAATGATTGGATTTTTATTGAAGAGGATATGAAATCTGGATATATTAGATATTTTATGACTACAGATACTGTTAGAAATGATGAGTACATGTTGGGAGTATTTATAGATTTTCCAATATTGTTCTCTAAACCTATGGTAGTAAATATAGGTTTCTATAAGGTAGACTCTAAAGCTTCTGAAAATAACTCGGAGATATTTGTACCTAACACTAAGATAAAACTTAAGGATGGAAGTCTACCAGAAACTGACCATAATAGTTATTTTATGGATTTAATAGATAATGCTAAAAAATCAAATCTAAGTGGTATGATTAAATATTTAGAAAATATAAATGTGGACTCAGATTCTTGTATAACACTATTGTTATCTTTCGAGAAAGAGAAAATGATTAATAAATCTCTAAGTGGTAAAATTAGAAAATTTATAGATAAGGAAGATGTTATATTAACTAATATGAGAGAGTTGGTAGAGCTGGGTAACTTATTTATACCTAATATAAAATCCTATTCTTCTAAATTAAAATTTAAACAGGATATATCTTCAGGGATATTATTGAGATATAATAAAACTTTGGATGTGGATTTTACTCATGACTTTTTGGAGGGTTATTAAATGTGTGACAAGAAAAATACGGAACTTGAATGTCCTAATTGTAAATGTAAGCTAAAAATAGTAGATGAAGAACCTCAGACTGAAAATAAAAACGAAACTAAAAAAATGAATTTAAATGATAATATAGATAACTTACATAATTTTAATTTAAGTGAGTAATTCATGACTGATAATCAAAAAAAACTTTATGGTAATTACAAGAAGATACAAGATATCTATAATGGTAAAGGTCTTAGAAGTAGTGAGTTCTATTTTCAAATAATAGCTTATGTTAAAAAGTTACTAAATAAGTATCTTTTACAAAAACAGTTTAGCGAAGATAATATAAATGATTGTTACGTTGTAATATATGAGAAAGTTGCTAGAAATTATGACCCCGAAAAAGGGTGTCTTGGAACTTTCATACATACATTGATAAGAAACTACTGTACCAAAGTTAATTATCGTTTAGTAAATATTCAGAATCCCATTTCTTTAGATTTTGAATATATAAACAGGGATGAGATAAGACTCTGTTTCAACGATTCTCTAGAGGATGAGGAGATAGAGGAAGATAATCTCGGAAATGTTGAAGACTACTGTAGTAGACTGAAGTATGATGATGCCTACGATGAAGTTGAGAGATACTGTGATATTGTTAATCAGTGTGATAAATTACGTGGTGTAGAAAATGTAGATGTAACCGAATTGCATAAATTAGATATTGTGAGGAAAGACTTATTATGGAACATGATGAAACAACAGTTCAACCATCGTTAAAAATACCAGTCAATAAAACCACCTGTATTTTATATTATATCAGTAAGAACATGAATTTGGATTTTCCGACATTGTACTCTATATACAAGGACGTGGGTGTCGATATTTTTAAATTTTTCTTTATGTGCTCTGGAAAGAAAGTTAGTTTTCCTAAAGAAGAAAAATTGTTAAGTTTTATACAGGAAGCTGAAGAAGTGTACTCCAAGGTCACTGTTAATCCGAAGAAAAAAATAGAGAAGGCTAAAACTATAGCAATATATCAAGATTTTATAAGTTTACTAGATAATGAGAACATGGAAATTTCCTTATAAATTTTTTATAGTGTAAAATCATGAGAGGTTACTAGTGGGATGATTCCAGAAGATTCCAACGAGAGTAAAGAGATACTCATAGATATAAATTCAGAAATTAAATCTTTAGTCGAGCACAAAACTCGACTAAAGAAGACTATGACACCCGATAAATTCATGGATTTAGTTTCTAAAGAATTTGGATGTATTCGAAAGTATAATAGGATATTAAGAAAAATAGAAAAATATTTAGGCTCTGATGAATTCATATTCTCTTTAGACCCCAAGGATTTAATATCCCTGATGAACAGTGTAACTAAATCTAAGTATGCGAGTCTTAGCTTCTTGACCAGACTTTATGATATTTCTACTAAAAATGAGATAATAAGAGCATATTTTCAAGATAATCCTACACACAGGTCGGCGAATATTCAACAGAATGCCAGAATACGAGAAGTTGTCAATGAAATGAAGAAGAGAGCTAGAGAAGCTAATGACATATCTTCAGAGGATTAACTATACTGACGAAGTATTTAGAACTTATAAGGACTTGTCTCTTTGGGAAAAGGGAGAAGTCTTATACTCTATGGAAGAAGATTTATACTCGGAGAAACCAGTCGATATTTTAACTTTCATTAAAGACCCCTATTATTTAGGTAACTCTTTGGGGGATGAAATATACGATTACTGGTTAAATTTATTACAAGAAGTCCATCCTCACCCATGTATAAATATGTATAATGAGTTTATTCTATCATCTGCCATAGGGATTGGTAAATGCCATGGTAAGGGAACCAAGATACTCATGTATGATGGTTCTATCAAGAACGTGGAAGATGTTATAGTTGGGGATAAACTAATGGGTGATGATTCTACACCCAGAAATGTTTTATCTCTTGCTAGAGGCAGAGAAAACATGTATAAAATTATTCCTAATCGAGGAGGAGAACCCTTTACCTGTAATGAATCACATATTTTAAGTCTAAAAAGAACTAATGATGGTAGAACTAACAGAACAGGAGAAATAAAAAATATATCTGTAAGAGATTATTTAGATAGTAATGATAATTTTAAAAATTTACATAAACTTTACAGGGCTAAAGTATCTTTTCAAAAACAGGATTTGGATATAGACCCATATATCTATGGATTGTGGCTTGGGGATGGAACTACAGAATGGTCTAATCTAACTACGGCAGATAAAGAGATAGAAGATATTTGGTGTAACTATGGTAGGAGCATAGGTTTAGAAGTTCATAGGTACTCTCAAGAAGGGAATAAATCTTCCACATATAGATTAACTACAGGAAAAAAATCGGGTAGGGCGGGTAGAAATAAATTTCTCAATGTTATACATAAATCCACTAAGATAGGACACAAAAGAATACTCTCTGAATATTTACAAAATTCAGAAGAATCTAGATTAAAACTATTAGCTGGTATTGTAGATTCCGATGGGTATGTTAATAACGAGGGTGGTCAAATCACAGTGACAACAAAGTATGAAGATTTAGCAGAGGACTATGCTTACCTAGCTAGGTCGTTGGGCATGCAAGCATCTGTGAAAAGAAGCATTAAGACTATTAAGAAACTTAATTTTACGGGAATATACTATAATGTATATATAAGTGGCAATTTAGATGGAATACCGACTATACTTGCCAGAAAAAAATTAAATCCGAAGAAGATAAACAAGAATCCCCTAATTACTGGTTTTAAGGTGGAATCCCTTGGGGAGGGAGATTATTACGGTTTTGAGTTAGACGGTAATCATTTGTACATGTTGGGGGACTTCACAGTTACACATAATACGACCGTGGCTATTGCTTCTATGATTTATGAGATGTATAAGTTGATGTGTTTAAAAGACCCCTATGCCTATTATTTGCAAACTAAGAAGTTAGACCAATTTGCTTTCACGATAATGACCCCCGATAAAGCTCAGGGAAGCTCTGTTGCTTTTTCCAAGTTTTTAGGGATGGTGAATACCTCTCCCTATTTTATTGAGAAAAAAGCAACACCTAAAGCAAGAACTACCGCATCTGATGAGGGTGTTATCATAAACGATATCATACTCGTTAATATAGGTTCAAATATTAACCATTTATTAGGTAAAATGAATTTCTGCTGTCTCATGGATGAGGTTTCTTATTATCTAGGTAGAGAAGCTATTAAAAAGGCACAAGATATTCATAACTTATTTAAGACTAGAAGAAAATCTAGATTTGATAAATTCAGTGATTTTATGCCAGGCATGCTATGGCTTGTTAGTTCCCCTGTAGATGAACAGGATTATCTAAATACTGCAATAGAGGAAATTCAATCTAACCCTTTTGGTTCTTACAGGGACAATATCTCTGCATGGGAAGTTAAAGGTATATTTACTAAGGATACCTTTAAGGTATTTCTAGGAGATGCTAAGAGAGACCCTAAATTATTAGAAGAGGGAGAAGTAGTCACTTCTGAAATGCAGGAAAATGTGATAGATGTACCTTATACATACTACCCTGAATTTAGTGGTACTAAATTAATAGGTGGGATAAGAGATATGGCTGGTCGTAGGGTACATGCCGATGTTTCTCTATTTAAGTCTAAACAAATAATTAGAAGTTTATTTGTAAATCCCAATAGATTCAAGAGTGACATTGTTAGTATGAGTTTCAGTGACCCAGAAGACAAGTTAGAAAACTATCTGCTCAATTTGGATTATTTCAAAAGACCTCTACATCAAGATAGTTATAGATATGTCCATTTAGATATTGCTACCAAGAAAGATAGATTTGGACTATCTTCTGTTTATAGCACCCTAGAAGAATTTGATATAACCCCAACTATAGATAATCCAAGTATCCCACGAACTAAAAGACGTGAGAGGATGTTCTACGTTGATTTTGCAGTAGCTATACAGGCTAAAAAAGGAGAAGAGATAAACATATTTAAAGTTATAGATTTTCTATTCTTGCTAAAGAAAATGGGATATCCCATAAAAGTTATAACTACAGATATGTTTCAGGGTGATGTTACACGTCAATTTCTAAAGTTAAGCAACGTAGAGGCAGAATATTTATCCGTGGATAGAACTAAGGAACCTTATTATGCATTGAGAGAATTAGTGCATACTAACAAAATAATAGGGGTTAAGAATGAGCTGTTAATAACGGAGCTATTAGGTCTTAGGGATTTGGAAAAAAAAATTGACCACCTAGCTAACAATTCTAAAGACATAGCTGACTCTGTTACGGGTAGTCTATGGAAATGTATTAATTCAAAAAATTATATGAATAAGAATCAAGTATATGCTGATTTGGCTAATAGAGATGGATTACCTAAAGAATTTGGTTTTGGGTTATCTCAGATGATGAGAGAATCTCAAGGTAAACAGCAGAGAGAACAGATTAACAAAACTTGGAACTTGTAAATTTTTTATATTATAAGTAGAGTTTATTCGGAGGTTTATAAATGGCTGGTGGTTTTGAACTAAGTCAAGCTATGAATGTATTTAGGGGTCTAACGGGTCACTATGAGATAAAGCCAGATAGCACGAAGACGTTTGATTTAACTGATAGGTACAGTTTACCTATGGATACTTATGGAGACTATAGTCGTAGTAATGTCATAGGTCAGATAATGAAACAAATGGGGGTAAGCTTCAAATCAAGAGAAGATTTGTTGAAAAGTCTTATGTCCGTTAAGGATAATGAATTAGTACAAACTCTTTTAACATCATTGTATAATGATGCTTTCAGTAGTGTGTCTGATGATAAATTTCTTTCTGTGGAATATACACCCAATAGAGAAAAAAGATATCAGACGGATACAGAAATACAAAGAATAATAGATTCTTTTGTAGACCAACATGATTTAGCAGGATTATCCTCAGACATAATACCTGACTTTATGTTGATGGGCGAGTACTTTCTAAAAACTAAGATAGTAAAGGGTGTCGGAATAGTAGAGATAACTGATAACTGTGATGTAGATGACCACTTGGCTATATATAAAGGAAGGGAAGTAGATTCTTTTTTCAGATTTAATAGAAAGACCTCTAAATTTGAATTAATAGATAGGGATGAAATAGTTCATTTCTGCCTAAACAGTAACAGAATTAAAGTTAAAGTTGAAACGGATACTGATATATTAGATGTACCCGAATCTATAAGAATGGGCACTTCTGTTATATATCCAGTATTATCGTCAGTAAGGAAACTGAGTGTCCTAGAAACCACTGCGTTAGCCTCTGAACTTAAAAGAGTCTTAGCTCCTATAATAGTATCTGTAGATATGAATGCTGACATGGATAACATAAATACTTCAGAGGCTATTGATAGGTATGAAAATATATTAAACAGTATGAACACTGAAGCGTTAAATATGGACAATCTCAATGTAGGAGATATCTTGCAGACTGCTTCTAGATTTAAAGTAATTCCTAAATTTTCAGACGGCA
>Ga0172380_10009262_pt1 | contig 10535 bp, 8 predicted proteins | sample Leawe162metaG_FD_119747 | JGI IMG/M metagenome (GOLD analysis project Ga0172380, IMG submission 119747) | Leachate microbial communities from a municipal landfill in Southern Ontario, Canada - Leachate well 162 metaG | ecosystem: Engineered > Solid waste > Landfill > Unclassified | place...
CGCCATGCCCACCGCCGTCTCCGGCATCGCCCTGTGCGCCATCTTCGCCCCCAACGGCTGGATCGGGCAGTGGGTGGCCCCGTTTGGCATAGAGCTCGCCTACAACCCCATCGGGGTGGTGATTGCCCTCACCTTCATCGGTCTGCCCTTCGTGGTGCGCACCCTGCAGCCCGTGCTGCGGGAAGCCGAGACGGAGCAGGAAGAGGCCGCCGCCAGCCTGGGGGCTGACCGCTGGCAGACCTTCCTGCGGGTGTTGTGGCCGACCCTGGTCCCTGCGCTGATCACCGGCTTTGCGCTGGCGTTTGCCCGCGCCGTGGGTGAGTACGGCTCCGTCATCTTCATTGCCGGCAACCTGCCCATGGTTTCCGAGATAGCGCCGCTGATGATCATGAGCCATCTGGAGGAGTACGACTATGCCGGTGCCTCCGCCATCGCCGTGGTCATGCTGCTCATCTCTTTCATTCTGTTATTGCTGATCAACAAGCTGCAGGCCTGGAGCTGGGCGCGCATAGGAGGTAGCCGGATATGAACGTATTTGCCATCAGCTTGAATGCTGTCCCTCATACCGGGGAAGCCGCAGGCAAACACCGGTCGGATATCTCTGAACGGTGCAGGAGCATGATGTTATTGCCGATCAGCCAAGTGCTGCAGGCCTGGAGCTGGGCCCGTATCGGAGGGAGCCGCATATGAACGCCTCACATTCAAGCCTGGACCTTGCCCTCGACGTGGCACAGGCCACCCCGGTTCGCCATCCCCCGGTGACCCGTGAACCCGTCTGGGTCAAGTGGCTGCTGATCTCCCTCGGGCTGGGCTGGTTTGCCGCCCTGCTGCTGCTGCCGCTGGCCACCGTCTTCATTCAGGCGCTGAGACCCGGGCTGGCCTTCTTCTGGCACGCCATCAGCGAGCCGGATGCCCTGAGTGCGCTCGGGCTCACCGCTCTGGTCACGCTCTGCGCGGTTCCCCTCAACCTGCTGTTCGGGATAGCGGCGGCCTGGGCCATAGCCCGCTTCCGTTTCCCCGGCCGGCAACTGCTCATCACCATCATAGATCTGCCGTTCTCGGTCTCGCCGGTGATCGCTGGGCTTATGTTCGTGCTGATGTTCGGCAGCCGCGGCTGGTTTGGCGACTGGCTCAGCGAGCACGACATCAAGGTCATCTTCGCCACGCCCGGCATCATTTTGGCGACCACCTTCATTACCGTGCCCTTCGTGGTGCGCGAGCTGCTGCCCCAGATGGAGGCGCGCGGCCCGGAAGAGGAAGAAGCCGCCATCATGCTGGGGGCGAGCGGCTTGCAGATGTTCTGGCGGGTCACCTTGCCAGGCATCCGCTGGAGCCTGATGTATGGCCTGCTGCTCTGTACCGCCCGGGCCGTGGGGGAGTTTGGTGCCGTCTCCGTGGTCTCTGGCCATATTCGCGGCCAGACCAACACCCTGCCGCTGCACATAGAGATCCTCTACAACGAGTACCAGACCGGCGCCGCCTTCGCGGTGGCCAGCCTGCTGGCGCTGTTCGGGATCTTCACCCTGCTGGGAGAGACACTGCTGGCCCGGTTGCGTGGGCAGCCCACCAAGTCCCATTGATGTTATTGCGACACGGATCTGGCTGCGCGGTCAGCCCGATCCGGATACCCCATTGATATGGATTGGGGTGTGATGGCGAGCAGGACCGGCCGTACGGGCTGGCCAGCTCGGAGACGCCATCCATCCCGATTTAACGGTTCAGAGAGGCAGCCATGAGCATTCAGGTTCAACAACTCAACAAGCATTTCAATCAGTACGCGGCCCTGGCCGACATCAACCTCGACTTTCACGACGGCGAGCTGGTGGCCCTGCTCGGCCCCTCCGGCTGCGGCAAGACCACCTTGCTGCGGATCATCGCCGGGCTGGAGCAGGCCGACAGCGGCAGCGTCATCATCCGCGGGGAAGATGCCTCGGATCTGCACGTGCGCGAGCGCAACGTCGGCTTCGTGTTCCAGCACTACGCCCTGTTTCGCCACATGACGGTGTTTGAGAACGTGGCGTTCGGCCTGCGGGTCAAGCCGCGCAGCGAGCGTCCGGCCGAGGCGACCATCCGCGCCCGGGTCAAGGAGCTGCTGGATCTGGTGCAGCTCAGCCACGTGGCCGAGCGCTATCCGACCCAGCTCTCCGGTGGCCAGCGCCAGCGGGTCGCCCTGGCCCGCGCCCTGGCGGTGCAGCCCAAGGTGCTGCTGCTGGACGAGCCTTTCGGCGCCCTCGATGCCCAGGTGCGCAAGGAGCTGCGCCGCTGGCTGCGCGAATTGCACGACGAGCTGCACGTCACCAGCCTGTTCGTGACCCACGATCAGGAGGAGGCGCTGGAGGTGGCGGATCGGGTGGTGCTGATGAACGCCGGCCGGGTCGAGCAGATCGGTACCCCGGCCGAGGTCTATGACCATCCCGCCAGCTCCTTCGTCCACAGTTTCCTCGGCAGCGTGAACCTGTTTCGCGGCCGGGTGGCGGAGCAGGGCTTTGGCATCGGCGAGCAACTGCTTGGCGGCCCCATCAGCTCCCATCAGCTTGCTCAGGGCAGTGCGGCCATCGCCTATGTGCGCCCCCACGAGCTGGAGATACTGCCAGCGGATGCGCCCGGCGGGATCAGCGCCACCATCACCCGTCTGCTGCCCATGGGGCCGCGCATCCGGGTGGAACTGCGTGGCAATGGGGATACAAACGGTGCACACTTCGAGGCCGAACTGAGCAAGGAGGCGGCCAAAGCCTTCACGCCGGGGCAGGGGGTGCGACTGGTCGCCAAACAGGCTCAACTCTATCCGGACTACCAGATCTGACGGCCATCGCCGCTTGAAATGAACAGATAGGATGGCGGTGTGAGCCAGCCTGGGATACAAGGGTGTCAGGCCGTTGCCGGACTCGATGAGGAGTCCGGCCAGGCAGATAACAAGAAAACGGCGGCGGGTAACCCCCGACCGGCCAGTCAGCGCAGGAGGCGATGACGTGAATTTTCAGCAGTTACGTATTATCCGGGAGGCGGCGCGGCGGGATTACAACCTGACCGAGGTCGCCAATGCCCTGTTCACTTCCCAGTCCGGTGTCAGCCGCCATATCCGCGAGCTGGAAGAGGAGCTGGGGATAGAGCTGTTCATCCGCTACGGCAAACGGCTGCTCGGCATGACGGAGCCGGGCAAGGAGTTGCTGGTGATCGCCGAGCGCATTCTCAATGACGCCAACAATATTCGCAAACTGGCCAGCACCTTTGCCAACCGCGAGTCCGGCAGGCTGCTGGTGGCCACCACTCACACCCAGGCCCGTTACGCCCTGCCGAGGGTGGTGAAAGCGTTTCGCGATCAGTTCCCGCAGGTGCAGCTGGAGCTGCGCCAGGGCAGCCCGGAGGAGATAGTGCGGCTGGTGCAGACCGGCGAGGTGGATATCGGCATCAGCAGCGAGCAGCTCGACAAGAGCGAAGGCGTGGTGGCGTTTCCCTACTACCGCTGGCACCACAACATAGTGGTGCCCGAGCAGCATCCCCTCACCGCCGAGCGGGAGCTGACCCTGGCGGCGCTGGCGAACTGGCCCATCATTACCTATCAGGCCGGACTGACCGGGCGGGCACGGGTGGATGAGGCGTTTGCCGAGGCGGGAATAGCGCCGCAGATCCTGCTGACAGCCCAGGACTCCGACGTCATCAAGACCTATGTCGAGCTGGAGATGGGGGTCGGCATACTGGCGGACATGGCGTTCGACACCCAGCGCGACAAGGGGCTGGTGCAGCTCGACGGCAGTCGGCTGTTTGCGCCGCACACCGCCTGGATCGGCCTCAAGCAGGGGCAGTTCCAGCACAACTTCGCCTGGCAGTTCATCCAGCTCTGCAACCCCGAGCTGGCGCTGGCAGACATCCAGGCTCGCGCCATGGGTGGCGAGCCCGCCCTCGACTTCCAGATCTGAGTCCTGCTGCGAGATAAAAAACAGGGAGCCATGGGCTCCCTGTTTTTTATCTGCCTATCGATGGAAAGCCCGCCTCTGCGGCGAGGCGCCGTCTGCCTATTTGCCGGCGTGGGGCCCCAGCATGCGGTAGAGGGTGCGATCGCCCTTGATCCTGTGGTGATACAGGGCCGCGACTACGTGCAGCATGACCAGGGTGGCCAGCGACAGGCAAGCGAGGCGATGGACGTCGAAGAAGAAGCGGTTGATCTCGGGAGTGTTGATGGGGTTGGCGATCGGGTAGAGCCAGAACAGGGGATAACCCCGCTCCAGCATCAGGAAACCGCTCAGCAACACGGCGAACATCAGCCCGTAGAGCAGGGCATGGGCCAGCTTGACCCACCCATTATGATGGTCGGCCCCGTTCTCGGGCAACGGATGCCTCAGATGTTGCCAGCCCCAGCGCAGCAGGAAGAGCGGAGTGATCAGGGTGGCCATCGACATGTTCAGCACCGACAGAAACTGAAACAGCCGGGGGTGGCTGTCGATCACCAGGTGCATCAGGTAACCGGCCAGGGTGGCGTAGAGAATGACGACAGCCATCAGCCAGTGCAGCAGGCGACTCAGGGGGTCATAGTAGTTTTTCGTCATAGTGTTGGTCCGATGGGGGATCTCGCGGTGCCCAGGGCAGCGGGATCCCGGATAACAGGCGCAAAAAAAGAGGCCGCTCGGGCCTCTTCTGCTCAGGTGTTGCGGGTTCAGTTCACTTGGGTCCAGGCATCCTGCCAGTTGGAACCCACGCCGGGCTCATACTGGGTCGCTGTGCTCGACCAGATGGTGCACCAGCCACTGTAGGGGAAGGGCTTGCACTGGTAGATCTTGCCGTTCTTGGGCTGCAGCACCTTGGTGCCCTTGGTGTAGGACTTGAGCCCCTCCGGGAAGCTGAACTGGTAGTCACCAGAGGACGGATCCTTGAGCATCAGATCCAGGGTCTGCTGCAGGGCTTCGCCACCGGCCTTCGGCTTGGCCTCGATCACCAGCTGGTGGTGGCCGGCGCTGAGCCCGGTGAGCGGCATGGTGAAGCTCTGGCTACTGTCCTTGATGTCGGCAGAGGATTGGCCTTTGGCCACACCACCGTGGTCATACAGGGTGTTGGTGACGGCGAGATCCCCTTGCGCCGTGACGGTGAAGTCGAGGGTCAGCTTGCCGTTGTCGAGCAGGTACTCGCTCTCCAGACCGCTCACGCTGATGTCGTTGCCCACCGGCGGTTGCAGCTGTTCGAGCTGGATCTCGACCCGCTCCAGCGCGCTGCCAGCCTTGAGATAGACGGGGTTCTGGCCGTAGACGGGGTTGAACTGACCGTCGGCATTCTGCTGACCGGCGCGGATCTGGCTCTGCTCTGCATTGATCTTGCTGGCCAGGGCATGGGCCCAGTTGTTCTTCTGACCCTGCTCCGTGGTGGTGATGGTCAGCTCGGTCTGCAGATCGGGGCGCACGCCATTGGCGTCGAATACCAGGGTTCTGGCCTTGTCACCGGCCGCCAGATCGGTGGAGGGGTAGATGGTACCGCCCTGGCTCCAGCTCAGCGGTGGCTGGGTGCCGCCCTTGAAGTTGGCGTCGATCAGGTTGTAGAAGCTGTTGCTGGTGTCACCCACTTCCCACACACCCAGGATCAGCTGATAACCGGTGCGCTCTGGCAGTGTGCACTGGTGAGTGACCTGCTTGGGCGGTTGTACCATGTTGCCATCCACCACGCAGAAGGGGGTGAGATCGAAGGCGGCGCGGGTCAGCGGCTGGTTCGGATTCCAATCCTGCTTGGTGAGGTAGTAACGCCAGTTGCGAGTGACGTGGTTGGCGGTGAAGGTCCAGCTGATGGCGAAGGGGCCGGCCTGCACTTCCTTGCGGGTCCAGCGATCGCTGGTCTGGGCATTCAGCTCGCTCCAGCGGGAGCTGCCCGCCGAGGCTATCTGACCATCCTGGGGGCCGGATTGCGGGAAGCCGGAGGGGCCTTCCACGCTCTGGGGCTCATACTGCACAGCGCCACACTGGCTGTTGCCGCCCGTGTTGCACAGGTAGTTGCGACTCTCGGGCTGGCTGATGTAGCCGTGGGCGAGCACGCCGCCACTGGCCAGCAGTGCCAGCGCCGCCGCGACGTGATTGAGTTGGATTTTTGCTGCCATACATTCCTCTGTTCGATAGATGTGGGCAGTCAAGTTGGCAGGGGAGTTCCCCGATACACACTTGCGTGTGGCAACCCCGCTATCCTGGACGACGTGTCTTTAGACCGGAGGCTTTGCGTCCTGGCCTTTCAACCAGTTTGCCAAATGACTACATAAAGGGTCATGGTGTTGCGTTTGACGACAATCCCATCATGACTAGTTTTGATTAAATAATTAAGTGTAAATGTTTACAGCCTGACCTCATCGGAGTAGTGCAAACACTTAACTTTATGTTTTTGAATGTATATTTAATCTACATGCCTTGCTGAACATCCTTGATTACGTCGATAGCATGCAAAAATACGACATTTTTTATCAATAAAAAAATCCCTGCCAGCCAGGCTGGCAGGGATGGTCGTTGCGACAGGGCGGGACGGATCAGTGGCGAGCGCGGGGGCGTTCGGCCTGATGGCTCTGCCGATGCAGCGGTGCCAGTCGCTGTTCCAGCTGCTGGTCGATGGCGCTGCCGAGCTTGAATACCGCCAGCCGCTCGTCCAGGCTGCGGGATAGGCCGGCCAGCAGCTCGCTCTCCCGGGCCAGTTGCGAGGCGGATTGGGACATCTCCAGCGCCGAGTCGTTGATGCCGCTGACGTTGCGGTTCATGTCCTCGGCCACCATGCTCTGCTGTTCGGCGGCTGTGGCTATCTGGGTCGCCATGTCGCTCACGTGCTGGATGTGGTTGACGATGAGGGAGAGATCCTGCCCCGCCTTCTCCGACTGGCTGACGCTGCTCTCCGCCAGCTTGCGGCTGGCATCCATGGCGCTGGCGGCGGTGACGGCCCGCTGTTGCAGCTGGGCTATGGTGCTCTGGATCTCCTCGGTGGACTGGCGGGTACGGCTCGCCAGCTGGCGTACCTCGTCGGCCACTACCGCAAACCCGCGTCCCTGCTCCCCGGCGCGGGCCGCCTCTATGGCGGCGTTGAGGGCCAGCAGGTTGGTCTGCTCCGAGATGGCGCTGATGACGGCGGTCACCTCCCCTATCTGCATCACCCCCTCCTTGAGCTGATTGACCTGCAGCGTGGCCTGCTCCACCTCGGTGGCCAGCGCCTGTATGCCGTGCACGCTGGCATGCACGTCCCGGTTGCCGAGCCCGGCCTCGCTGGTGGCATCCTGGGTATCGCGGGCGGTATTTTCCGCGTGGCCCGCCACATCCGAGATGGTCGCGCTCATCTCGTTCATGGCGGTGGCGAGCTGAGCCAGCTGATCCCGCTGGCTGTTGACCGCCTGATTGGTCTGCTCGGCGGAGGCGGCGATGCGCAGGGCTGCATCCGCCACATTGCGGGCACCCTGGCTGGCCTCCAGCAGGGCGTGGCGAATGGCATCGAGCCCCTGGTTGGTGCAGCTGGCGACAACCCTCAGCTCATCATTGCCGCGTATCGGTATGCTGACCACCAGATCCCCGGCCGCCACCTGCTGCATGGCGCGTTTGATCTCGGCCAGCGGATTGACGATGGAGCGGCTGATGGCAAACCCCAGCAGCCCCATCAGCAGGATCACCAGCAGGGTGGCGCCCCCCATCAGCTGGTACTGGGACCAGATGGTGGCCTCTATGTCCTGCAGCAGCACGCCGGATCCCAGGATCCAGCCCCAGGGCTGGTAGCCCGCCACCAGCGACATCTTCTGGGCCGCCTCACCCGTGGGGGCAATCCATTGATATTCCAGCCGGCCATGCTGGCCTCCCTTGCCAAGATCCACCATACGTTGCCAGTGCGCCCCGGCGGTTGCGCCGCTCTCTCCCATCTGCTGGCCGACCAGCTCAGGCTTGGTGGGGTGTACCACCACGTGGCGGGTCTCATCGATCACGAACAGATAGTTGTCGCCATCGAAGCGCATGCTGTTGAGCATGGCCTTGGCTTCGGCCTGGGCCTGGGGGGCGGGCAGCGTGGTAGCGAGGGCCTGGATCCGGCTCATGGCGAGATCCAGCACGGCCTGCAGCCGTGCCTCCCGCTCACTCATCAGATTGCGATTCAAGGCACTGGCCGAGATGAGCAGCAGTGCGATGAAGCCGACCAGTGCCAGTGAGAGCAGCAGCATCAATTTGCGGCTCACGGCGATATCACCGAGCTTGAACATGATCTCTTCCTTTTTTCCCGTGCGGGTCTGGTGGTGGCCAGTCATGACGATGGCCCTGATTATTTCATTATTAACATTTAATTAACTTTCAATAACTTGTGGTCACTAAACGCTAATTGAGTATTTTGACAACCAGTATAGCCAGCAGACAGAAACCCTCGCTTTTGGTAGCGTGGTCGTGCGCATCCCGGCGCACCATTTGCCGTACAATTTGCAGAAAATGTGAATGAGTTGGCATTTCACCAAAAAAGGAGTGGGCGCCCCAGGGGCAGCCCCATAACAAGAGGGAATTTATGAGTTCCATTGCCAGGAATTACTTGAACCAGCTCAACGCCGACTACCTGCAGGTACATAGGCGAAAGGAGGACCTGTTCTGGTCCACCTACATGGGCACCAGCGACGATCAGGCCGGCTTCACCGCCGCCGAGCAGGCCTACAAGGCCTTCTGTGCCGATCCTGCGCGCCTGCCGGTACTGCGGGAGATGCAGGCCCTGGCCGAGGAGACTGAGCTCAAGCGCGGTCTGGGGGGCTGGATCGCCTTCTTCGAGTGCAACGTCATCGAAGATCCGGCGGCGGCCGCCCTGATGGATGAGCTGGTGGCCGCCGAGGCGGCGCTGTTCGCCCGTCGCCGGGAGCTGAAGCTGACCTTGCTGGACGAGCAGGGCCGCCAGGTGGCCGGCAGCCTGCCCGCCGCCAGCACGGCACTGGCTGCCAGCGCCGATGAAGCGGTGCGCCAGAGCGCGCTCGCCATGTTCCATACCCTGGAGCAGTGGGTGGTCGACAACGGCTATCTGGAGATAGTTCGGCTTCGCAACCGCTTCGCCCGCGCCATGGGCTATCGCGACTACTTCGATTACAAGGTGCGCAAGAACGAGCAGATGAGCCCGGCGCAGCTGTTCGGCGTGCTCGATGACTTCATCGCCCGCACCGAACAGCGGGTGCACCAGAGCCTGGCGGAACTCAAGGCGGCCAAGGGGGAGATGGCCCTGCTGCCCCACAACCTGCGCTACAGCGTGAGCGGCGACGTGACCCGCCAGCTCGACCCTTATGTGCCATTTTCACGGGCGCTGAAGGACTGGGTCGAGAGTTTCCGCCGGCTCGGCATCCAGTACCGGGACGCGACCCTCACCCTGGATCTGCTGACCCGGGAGGGGAAATACGAGAACGGCTTCTGCCACGGCCCCGTGCCGAGCTTCTGGCAGAAGGGCCAGTGGGTGCCCGCCGTGGTCAACTTCACCAGCCTGGCGGATCCGGCTCAGGTGGGCAGCGGCTGGAGCGGCCTCAACACCCTGTTCCACGAGGGGGGCCACGCCGCCCACTTTGCCAACGTGACCGGCAACGCACCCTGCTTCTCCCAGGAGTTTCCGCCCACCTCCATGGCCTATGCCGAGACCCAGTCCATGTTCTGCGACAGCCTGCTGGACGATGCCGACTGGCTCAAGCGCTATGCCAGAAACGCCGCGGGGGAGGCGATCCCCGATTCGCTCATCAAGGCCATGATAGAGGCGCGCCAGCCATTCCGGGCCTTCAATGAGCGCCAGATTGCGCTGGTCTCCTACTTCGAGCGGGATCTCTACGCCATGGCCGATGGCGATCGCACCCCGGCCGCCGTGCTGGCGCTGGCCCGTCAGTGGGAGCGCAAGATCCTGGGGACTGAGAGCCCGCGTCCGCTGCTGGCCATCCCGCACCTGCTCAATCAGGAGTCGGCCTGTGCCTACCACGGCTATCTGCTGGCGCTGATGGCGGTGGAGCAGACCCGCGCCTACTTCCTCAGGCGTGACGGCTATCTCACCGACAACCCGCGCATCGGGCCGGATCTGGCCGCCCACTACTGGGGGCCGGGCAACGGCATGACCCACGACCAGACGCTGCAGAGCCTCACCGGTGAGGGCTTCAGTGCCGCCCCCCTGGCACGGGCATGCAACCAGAGCGTGGCCGAGGCGTGGCAGCAGGCCGAAGCCTGCATGACGGCGGCGCAGCAGCGGCCGCCGGCAGGCGAGGGCACGCCGCTCAATGCCCGCATCCGGGTGGTGCACGGGGATCTGCTGGTTGCCGACAACAGCCAGTCGGAGGCGGCCATGCTGGCCGACTTCGAGGCCTGGATCCGGCGCCATGGCGAGGCCGGGCCCGCCACCCTGGGTTAGGAAACCCCGCCTGCAAAAGAGCCCTGCCAATTGGCAGGGCTCTCTCTTTATATGACGAGCGGGTCAGTCACATCTTCAGCAGGCTCACCGGCTTGCCTTTGAGGGCGACCAGCAGCTGCCTGCCCGGCAGCTTGTGGCCATCGATCATCATGCTGCTGTGGCTGAAGTTGGCCACCAGCCGGCTGCCGTCGGAGAAGCGGGTCTCC
>Ga0172380_10009263_pt1 | contig 10535 bp, 9 predicted proteins | sample Leawe162metaG_FD_119747 | JGI IMG/M metagenome (GOLD analysis project Ga0172380, IMG submission 119747) | Leachate microbial communities from a municipal landfill in Southern Ontario, Canada - Leachate well 162 metaG | ecosystem: Engineered > Solid waste > Landfill > Unclassified | place...
ATCTGGGCAGCAACCTCGACAAACTCTTCGTCGACGCCGAGTGGGATCGCTCCACCCTCACCGAAAGCGAGGCCGGCAATGAGGAACAGCGGGACTGGCGACAGGCCAAATCGGGCGGATATCCGGGCCAGAATGCCCAATCCGACAAGCAGGGCGCCGAACTCCACCAGCAATCGCGGGATGCCTTCGGCATCGGCTGCGAGGAGGCTGATGGGGGACACGTGGCCCATCCTGGCAGGATTGTGTCGTGATCGATGCAACGGCAAGGCTCGTCTTCACCGGCGGCATGGTCTATTCGAGTCAGTTTCCGTTCTCGACTGCCCTCATCGTCGATAGCGGCAGGATCGCCTGGATCGGCGACGACGCGGGGCTTGCTGGTCAGCTATTGGATCGTGACCGCATGATCGACTGCGATGGTTCACTGATCACGCCCCCGTTTTTCGACGCGGGAATGACCGGCCTCGAAGGGGTCGATCCCAGCATCGGCGCGGGTGTTCTCGTCGTCGACGGACGCGGCGAGCTATTCGTACGCGATTCGACGGGCGAGTTCCAGTTGGTGCGCAATGACGGTGCACACGTTCCGGTCGCGGTTGAACTGGGTGCATCCGATGTGACAGCAACCGATGCCGATCTGATGCTCGCAAACGCGAAGTTTGTCGTGGCCGGATATGACGTTCGGCCGCAAGCTTTGCGGGCGTTGGCGGCAGTTGGCGTGCCGTTCGCCTTCGGTTCGAACGGGCAGACCACATCCGTCTGGGAGTGGATCGCGCGAATGGTCTATCTCGAACCCCACGGGCTCTCGGCACGGGCGGCTTTCAACGCGGCGACCCGTTCCGGTTGGCGATACACCGGAATGCCCGACGCGGGCCAGCTCAACATCGGAAGCCGAGCGAACTTCAATCTGTGGTCGTGTGACCACGTCGAGGTACAGGTCCCCGACGAGCGGGTCAGTGCGTGGTCAACTGACGTGAGGGCCGGTACGCCACCTCTTCCGGATCTGAGTCCTGGCGCGGCATTGCCAGAGCTAGTCGGTCGCGTACTCGATGGCGTACCGACGATGGCCCGCTAGCACCGATGGACACTCACCGCGGCGCTCACGTCTTTGCCAGAATGTTGCTCGCCATCACAGGCGGGGCACTCTTGGCCGCCGCGTTCCCGCCGTTGGGCTGGTGGTGGGCAGCACCGTTGGCTGTGGCTGCCTTGACAGCATCTACGGTGACCACGAGGCGAGCGCGGGGCGCCTTCGGGTGGGGCTTCCTGGGTGGCGCGACCTTCTTCCTCCTCCTGTTGTCGTGGATCCGAATTCTCGGCCCCGATGCGTGGGTTGCGCTCGCCTTGGTTTGTGCGTTGTGGTTCGGGTTGCTCGGAGTCGTGACACGGATTCTCGTGCGTCTTCCGTACTGGCCAGCCTGGATGGCCGGGGCGTGGATCGTCCAAGAAGCACTGCGCGATCGAATCCCCTACGGCGGGTTTCCGTGGGGGAGACTCGCCTACAGCCAAGGGGACGCACCAACCGTGAGTTTCGCCAGCCTTGCCGGCGCCGCTCTCGTAACCTTTGTCGTAGCACTAGCGGGCGCAATGCTCTGTTGGGCCGTGCTGCGAGTCTTGGCTTGGAATCCGCCAGACGCAGTCAGAATGCCCACTGCGCCAGGCCGCGAGCCTCGCCTCGGACCAACGCCCTCGGCCATCGGCGCCGTCGTCCTCGCAATCGGACTGTGTATCGCAGGTGCGGCGATCCCGCGCCCAACTGATGGGCAAACCACGGGAGGTCCGGCGTCGGCCCGGATCGCGCTGATTCAAGGCAGCGTCCCCGGATCTGGCCTCAACGCCATGGCGGAACGTCGTGCTGTCCTCAACAACCACGTACAAGAGACTCAACGGCTTGCTGCACAGGTGGACGCTGGCGACGTTCCGGCACCAGAGCTGGTCATCTGGCCAGAGAACTCGACGGACATCGATCCGCTGAATGACCGCGCTGCCGGTGAAGCGATCTCTAGCGCTGCCGAGGCGATCGGTGTACCGATCTTGGTCGGCGCAGTCGTTCGAAGTCCCACGACTCCTGGAACGCTCTGGAACGTCGGAATTGTCTGGGACCCGGTGACTGGACCCGGTGACTACTACGTCAAGCGTCACCCAGTTCCGTTCGGTGAGTACATTCCTGGACGAAGCGTTTTGCAGCGGTTCATCTCTCGGTTCGATCAGGTTCCTTATGACTTTTCACCTGGCGACACACCAGGTGTCCTGCAGGTTGGCCCGGCACTCTTGGCCGATGTCATCTGTTTTGAGATTGCGTACGACGACGTCGTTCGCGACGCCGTGCTAGCGGGTGGTCGAGCAATCAGTGTGCAAACAAACAATGCGACGTACACCACCGATCAACCCGGTGGTGCGGCTCAGTCGCAGCAGCAGGCAGCGATGTCGCAGGTTCGTGCCGTGGAACATGGCCGAGCGGTGATGATTGCGGCAACGAGCGGCATCACTGCCTACATCGACCCCGCAGGCAAAGTCATCGAACAGGCGCCGCTGCTAGAAGCCTCGTCCCTCGTTGTCGATGTGCCACTTCGTGACAGCTTCACCATCGCTGATCGCGTTGGCCACTGGCCTGAGTGGCTGGTGTTTCTGGTCGTCATCGGCGGGGTATCACTCTCGGTAGTTCGGCATCGACGTGCCGAACGTCAGAATCTGGAGTCGGGACCCGCAGGTGACGACAACCTGCACAACTCGGATGGGTAGGGTTGCCGGACGCATGAACAAAGGGGCTATCTGTGACTGATCCGATTTCGCCGGATTCTTCTGGACCTGTGGACTCTGGTCTCCCAAAAGAGCCCACCGGCGAGGGCTTTGCTGACCTGGGCAAGATCCTCGCGATCATTCCCACCTACAACGAAGCCGGCAACGTCGAACTCATTACCGCTCGCGTACGTGCGGCTGTGCCCGAAGCCCACATTCTGATCGCTGACGACAACAGTCCGGACGGCACCGGGAAGATTGCTGACACCCTCGCCGCCGCTGATGCGCAGATCAATGTGCTGCATCGCCTCGGCAAAGAAGGCCTCGGTGCGGCGTACCTCGCGGGCTTCACCTGGGGTATTGAGAACGGCTTCGACGTGCTGATCGAGATGGACGCCGACGGCAGTCACGCGCCTGAACAGCTACCGCTCCTACTGGATGCGCTGCGCAATGCCGACCTTGTGCTCGGATCTCGGTGGGTTCCCGGCGGGTCCGTTACCAATTGGCCGAAGAGCCGCGAGTTCCTCTCCCGGGGCGGTAACTGGTACACCCGCAGGGCATTGGTCTTGCCATTGATGGATGCCACCGGCGGCTACCGCGCCTACCGCACGACAACGCTGAAGAAGATCGATCTCGACGGCGTCGGTAGCGCCGGCTACATCTTCCAGGTCGACCTGGCCTACCGGGTCATTCAAGCTGGGATGCGAGTGGTCGAAGTTCCAATCTCGTTCTCCGAACGAGAAATTGGCGACTCCAAGATGAGCCAGTCAATCGTCACCGAAGCCTTGTGGAAGGTCACGGTATGGGGTGTTCGGGAGCGGATGCGCAAGGCGGGACGGCAGCGGATTCGCACCGCGAAGGCTAAGCGCAAGCAGGGTTGGTGACATGCGCGGTCTAGCGGTCTTTGTCGCCTATGTTGTTGTCGAGTTGCTCGTCGCGATTTGGATCGCATCCCTCGTCGGCTGGTTGATGGTCATCGGACTAACGATCGCTGGGTTTGTCCTCGGCATTCTTGTCTTCTCCAGCGCTGGAACGCAGGCCGCCACCGCGATGCGCGAGGCCTCAGCGACGGGGCAGGCTCCTGAAGGCGGGGTTGCCTCATCTGCGACCCGATTCGTGGCCGGAATCCTCATCATGGTGCCTGGATTCGTCACCGACATCGTTGGACTATTGCTGCTGATCCCGCCGATCGGCAAACTTGCTCGACGCCTCGGCGTGCTTGGCTTCACTCGTTGGGCCCGGAAGCAGAACATGTCGGTGGTGACGACCAACATTGACGGTACGACCGTGACCCGTGTTGTTCCCGGCGACGTCGTCGTGGGTGATGTCATCCGTCGAGAAGACTCACCTGCTGATGGGGCTGGGTCGAACGAGGACTCCTCAACAAAGCCAAAAACTCGCCCGGCAATCTTGCCGGACGAGTAATTGGCTTGTTCGCGTTGACCGCTTAGGCGGTCTTCTTTCGACGCGGCGCGCTCGTGCGTCCTGCGCTGGTAATCACTTCGTTGTTTCGAAGCAGATCTAGTCGTTCTTGCAACAGCACCTCAAGGTCGTCTGTGGTTCGACGCTCCATCAGCATGTCCCAGTGGGTACGTGCAGGCTTGACTGCCTTCGGTTCCGGGCGATCGCCATCGCGCAAGAGCGCTTCGGACCCGCAACGGCACTCCCACACCAGCGGCACATCTGCCTCAAGTGAGAACGGCATCGTGGTCACGTGTCCGTTTGGGCAGTCGTACGAAACTGGCTGGCGGGGTGCAAACTCCACGTGATGATCGGTCTCGTAACTCGTTGCCCCGAGACGCGATCCGCGCAATGCTCCGTCACTCATTTGTGCCACCTTTTCTGGCGTATCCACGCCTACCGACTGTTAATGCGCCGTTCGTTGCCATTCGCACATCAGTCTCGTTGACCCAACGTGCGCTGTGAAGAAGTTGTTCCCCACACCACAGATTCCGAAACGCGAATTAGTCCAAATGGGACGAATTACACGCGTGCGGTGCGTGTTCCTTGTTTGAGACGCAGCAGCAAGCGGTTTGGTGCCATCGAATTACACGATTGGCGCAAAATCGGCCGCACACCTACGACATCATCCGATCGCGCGCCGCCGCCATTCGCCGCGGTCGAGGACCTCTTGGAAGAGCCGCGGACGGTCAGTCACGATTCCATCGACACCCATTTCAAGCAGGCGGGTCATCGTTGGTTCGTCATCGATAGTCCAGACATGGACGACCAGTCCGCGCTTGTGCGCGGTATCGATGAAGGATTTTGTCACGATTGGGACACCGCTTTGGCTGACCGGGACCTGCACACACTGAGCGTTGCGGGGGAGAGCAAGTTCAGCGAACCTCTTGAATGGACCCATTCTGGACGCCGCCATGAGTGAGCCGACCTCCGGCGCTGTGAGTGAACTCGCGGCGGTGGAGCCCAATGCAGACCTGATTGCTCTCACGCGTAGGGCGGAGAAAGAGCCGACACAGATCCGGTCCGCAACCTTCTTCTGCTTGACCAACCGAATAAACGGGTCGACCGTGTGATCGTCTTTGACGTCAATGTTGATGAACTTGTCATCGAACTCTTCGAGGAGTTCCTCTAGGCGCATGATTCGATCGGCGCCGCCGACCTTTGCCCGGCGAACTTCGGAGTAGGGCAGCGCGCTGATTCGACCGACCCGATCAGTGACACGGTTGAGGTTGGCGTCATGAAACACCATCACTTTGCCGTCCGAGGTCGCACGTACATCGGTCTCGAAGTAGTTGAATCCGATGCTCGCTGCGTTCCTGAAAGCGGTTCGCGAGTTCTCTGGAGCTTCCCGACCGCCACCGCGATGTGCTAAACCAATTGGTCCATCAGTGGCAGCAAACGGATGCGCAACGACCTTGGACACCTCGTCAGGGTAGTTCAGGTTCCTCTGGTAGCCGAACGGCACCCGTGGAGGTCAACCCGATCCGGTACGTCTGGCCACCCTTGCTTGTGGTGACTTCGGCTCCGTCCACCGTGATCGTGCCGGTCGCGCTTGCTTCGGTTGACGCGACGCCGCTGCCCCGAGGAACGATGACCGTCACGATTCGGTTGACCGGTCCGGCCGCGTGTGCTCGCACACTCGGGGACGGAACCAACTCACCGTACTTCGCTGAGTTCCATCCTCGGTAAGGCGAAGTCGCGCCCGCAACAACCGAATACCGAACCGGGCTGCCCACATTGATCAATGACACATTGGCGCCGCTGCCCGAGCTCACGACCGACTGCTCTTCCACCGTGGCCGTTCGATCACGACCGAGATTCCAGTTGAGGTAGAAAGTTCCTGGTCGGTCCATGACGACGTCGTCCATAACGATGAAGTAGTCGCCGCGGCGGTCGTACCAAACCGTTCGCTGCAAGCGCGTCCCTGGATATGCCGGATCAACGATCGAGGTGAGGTCGCCGTCTTCCGAACTCGCTGATGTCACCACGGAGGGCCGCGGTGCGTTCGAGCTTCGGCCGTCCAGGCTGACGACGTTGTGTGCCGCGCGGCTGTAAACGAACCACTGCGCAGGATCGTTCGAATACCGATATTGGCCCGTATCGTGGAGCAACTGGCCACCGTCAGCGGCGACCGTTAACGACGCCGCGTCGTTGTGCGCGTGGTACTCGGTGCTGTGGCCTGGTCCGGTACGCAGGGAGTAGAAGGTTTCCTGCTTGAACGGTTGGTCTTGCCCGTAGCCGGAATGTCCAAAGATGTAGCCACTTTCGAACGCCGCATACTTCGCAGCGGGAGCGACACCTTCAGACCCTGCCGTTGCCATGTATTTGAGCGAGCTTCCTGCGGGAGCATCTGTTGGCTTCGCCTTCTTCGGCACCCCATCGCCGAGGGCCTCATAGCGCGAGTCCGGCCGCACCGAGTACGCCAAGAATGCGGGGATGAGGTTCGAGCGGTTCAGCACCGCCGGGACCTTGCCGCCACAGTTGCGAATTCGCGCGATCTGCTGCTGGGTCCAAAGGTAGGTGTTGAGGGAGTAGTTCATTGAGCCTTCGCGGACTGAACCATCGCTGGCAATCATCTTGGCGGAGTTCCACTTCATCCGCCGCAGACCCTGGTTCCGCAGCTTCTTGCTGCCAACTGAGCAGCCGGCTGCATAGATGCCTCCGGCCTGCAGGAAGGACACGTTATTCACGTTGCCCCAGCGTTTGACCGCGGTCTTCGCTTGTGTGCGCAGAGCGTTGACGATCAGCTTGCGCTTCTTTGCCGGTCCGGCGAGCGCGCAGGACAGTGAGACCATCCGAAATCCTGAGGCAATTTGCCCGTACGCCGCGCTCTGTCGAGGGCGGCTCGGCGGGTTGTCTTTGATCCAGTCGTGGACCAAGTTGTAGAACCGGTTCACCATCGCCTTGTTGCCGACTCTCGTCCCGTGACGCAGCAGCGGCAATGCCCAGTGCAGGGCATGCATAAGGCCGTTTCCACTCCGATCGAGGGCTTTGGTGTAGCGCCAAGAGGGGTTCTTTTTCAGCTTGAACGTCCCGAACGAGGTAACCCGCGCCTGTCCTCGCATTATGTTCGCCGCGTCAACTGCGTCGGTCGCAAGCGATCCAAAGCTGCCGTACTGGCACTGCCCCGCAGCCTTGGAGCGAGTCTTCCGAGTTGTCAGGCTCGGTTCGCTGTATTGGGGGAGCGGCCCGGGATCGAGCTCGTAGACCTCGTCCATCGCCTCCACACCAACGCTGGCGAGCGGAACGCTGGCAGCGTGAACGGGTGTCGCGAGCGCGATTCCCGACGCGGTAACGGCACTGACGAGGCCGAAGACGGCAAACTGCTTAGCGAACGAGGACACACTGGAGCGCGCAAAGATCACAATCGTGACAATACCTACTGATCCGCGAATCGAAGGGGAGATTCCATCGAGCGCTCAACCAAGAATTGGTAGATATCCCCGCAATAGGTCAAATGTGGCCCGGAAACACCACGCAGGTCTCTGACGGTAGCGTGCACACATGCTTGCTGCAGCCTTCTGGGCGCTCATCGGCTCCGGCGCTCTAATCGTTGGGGCAGCGCTCGGGTTTTGGCTCGACGTCTCGCGAAAGACCCTGGGCCTCATCATGGGATTCGGCGCCGGCACACTACTCAGCGCGATCTCGTTCGACCTGGTGCTGGAGGCGTTCCAAGAGTCGCCAGGACTACCAGTCGTCGTGGGCTTGTTGGCCGGCGCATTGGCATTTTGGGTAGGCGACCTTCTCATCGAGCGTATGCAGGCAAAGAAGTCCGCGCCGAATGAGTCAGGCGCCGGAACTGACGAAGAGGAAGGTTCTGGGCTGCAGCTTGCATTGGGAGCGACGTTGGATGGCGTCCCCGAATCAGTCGCGATTGGGCTCACCCTACTTGGGGGAAATCCCGTGAGCGCAGCGATTGTCCTTGCGGTGTTCCTGTCAAATGTTCCCGAAGGAATGGCGGCCTCGGTGGAGCTCGCTCGGACGGGCTATTCGCGCGCGAAGATTATGGGAATCTGGATCGGGGTTGTTGTGCTGTGCGTAGGAGCAGCGGCGCTCGGGTTCGTTCTACTTGGAGACGCACACCCACAGACGATTGCCGTCATCAACTCATTTGCGGCCGGGAGCATTCTCGCGATGCTCTCGATCACGATGATGCCCCAAGCGTTCGCCAAGGGTGGTCGTGCAGTGGGGCTCGCAACCGTGCTCGGGTTCATCCTCGCCGCAGGCCTTTCGGCGCACTAAATCGGTGTTGCAGACCGCGCGCTAAATCCGCTTGACGAACTTGTTGACATCGCTGATAGTGCCTGCGATGACGACCTCGTCGCCGTAGGCCAGGTGAGTGTCACCCTGCAGGTGCTGGAAGGCGGTTGAACCCTCGGGCTTCACCGAGACCACCGCGATTCCACGCTTTCGCAATCGTGCCTCGTCCAGGAGCACGCCGCACAGTTCCTTTGGCGGTTGTGTCTTTACCAGCACCCAGTCTTGGTCGATCTCGACGTAGTCAAGCATCTGATCGGATACGAGGTGCGCAATCCTCATCCCCATGTCGTTCTCGGGCATGACGACGTGGTGCGCGCCAACACGCTTGAGGATTCTGGCGTGTTCTTGACTCAGCGCTTTTGCCCAGATATCGGGAATTTCAAGTTCAGAGAGCAACGAGGTGGTGAGGATGCTCGCCTGCATATCCGAGCCGATCGCGACGACAACCTTGCCGAAGTCGGCGACTCCGACCTCTACGAGGGCATCGAGGTCGGTCGTATCCGCGACCATGATCTGACCGAGCTGACCGGACAGCCGCTGAGCGATATCGGAACGATTATCAACGGCCAGGACCTCGGTACCACCGCGAGTGAGCTCAAGTGCAACGGCGATACCAAAACGGCCTAGCCCAATTACTGCCACCGGTTCACGGAAGTTAGCCAATGATCGTCCTCTCTTCTGGAACCTGATACCGCTTCCTGCGTTCGCGGAATGCGAGCGCAGTTGCGAATGTGAGCGGTCCGAGTCGTCCCACGAACATCAGCACCACAAGTATGTACTTTGAGACATCCGAAAGCTCGGGAGTGATACCCGTCGAGAGGCCAACTGTTGCGAAGGCTGAGATCGATTCAAACAGGATTGCATCGGAGCTGAAAGCAGAAACCCACATTAGGGTGAATGCACCAACCACGACGATGCCAAGGGCCATGAGTGCGACGGCCACGGCCTGCCGTTCGTTGTCCGCCGGGACTTGGCGGCGGCCAATCTGAACCCGTGGCTCGCCCCGCATTTGGGCCCAGATCACGAACGCAAGCAAACCAAAGGTCGTGACCTTGATCCCTCCAGCTGTTCCCGCCGATCCGCCGCCGATGAACATCAACAGGTCGGTGGCGAACAGGGTCTCGGTCTCGAGCTCGGCGATGTTGATGCTGTTGAAGCCACCCGAGCGCGGCATCACACCAGAGAAGAACGCGTTGAGGAGCTTATTCGGGTCGCTCAGTGACCCAAGGGTTAGCGGATTACCCGACTCAGCGAGCAAGTAGACCAACGTGCCAATTGCCAAGAGCGCGGCAGTCACGACGACAGTGATTCTTGTCAGCACCGACCACACGCGCGGGGTTCGCCAACTACGCGCGAGTTCGAACACGACGGGAAAGCCAATGCCACCGACAATGACTGCGATCGCCACAGTGATGAGAATCCATGGGTCCGCGCTGTATCGCGTCAGGCTGTCCGGGTTGGTCGAGAAGCCGGCATTGTTGAACGCGGAGATCGCGTGAAACACACCCTGATAGACCGAGGAACCAAAATCAAAGCCGTACACCGCCCAGAACCTGGCCGCCAAGATCGCCGCGATGACCGCCTCGGTTCCGAGGCTGAAGAGGACAACACTCTTGACGACCCTGCGGACGTCAGCCCCGGTGAGGGATTTGGTTTCGGCCTGTGCGACGAGGCGTGTGCGTAACCCAAGCCGACGCGACAACAACACCACAATGAGCGTTGCCATGGTCATGATGCCAAGTCCGCCGATTTGGATCAGTAGCAAGATCACTGCTTGTCCGAAAGCAGACCAATATGTGCCCGTGTCCACGGTTGCCAAGCCAGTGACACAGACCGCGGACGTCGCAGTAAAGAGTGCGTCTTCGAATGGGGCAGATTCGCCCGACGCGCGCGACCACGGCAACATCAGCAAGCCAGTGCCGACGGCGATCGCACTAGCGAAACCGTGGACGATGACTCGCGATGGATGACTGACACGGGCGCGGTGTTCCGCGCGACGCTTGACGGCCTTCACCCGAGCACCAAAGGCCGCGAGGCGGCGCGTGGCACTAACTGCCGAACTTCCTCGGGCAAGGTATCTCCTG
>Ga0172380_10009264_pt1 | contig 10535 bp, 7 predicted proteins | sample Leawe162metaG_FD_119747 | JGI IMG/M metagenome (GOLD analysis project Ga0172380, IMG submission 119747) | Leachate microbial communities from a municipal landfill in Southern Ontario, Canada - Leachate well 162 metaG | ecosystem: Engineered > Solid waste > Landfill > Unclassified | place...
CGGGGTCGTAAGCTGATTTAAGGCGATATTTAAGTTGACCGGAGCCTATTTCGGCGGCATGCGGATGGCGCCGTCGAGCCGAATTGTCTCGCCGTTGAGGAAGGGGTTCTCGACTATCTGCTGGGCCAGCATGGCGTACTCGTCCGGTTTGCCGAAGCGCTTGGGGAACGGTATCTGCGCCGCCAGCGCGTCGTTCATCTCCTTGGGCATCATGCTGGTGAGCGGCGTGGCGAAAGCGCCTGGGATGATTGTGCAGCATCTGATGCCCACCCGCGACATATCCCTGGCGATGGAAAGCGTCATGCCGACCACGCCGGCCTTGGAGGCGCAGTAGGCTATCTGCCCTATCTGCGGGTCGGTTGCGGCGATGGATGCGGTGTTGATGATGACGCCGCGCTCGCCGTCATCATTGGGCTGGTTGCTCTGCATGTGGAAGGCGGCCCAGCGGCATACGTCGAAGGTGCCCACGAGGTTGATATTGACGATCTTGATGAACATGTTTAGGTCGTGCGGGCCTTCCTTGCCGGCGATCTTGCCGACCCATCCGGTTCCGGCGCAGTGCACCAGGATATTGACATTCTTGAACTCTTTAAGAGCGGCCTCGAAGCCGGCCTTAACCTGGTCCGGGTTAGTTATGTCCATCTGTACGAAGATAGCCCTGGAGCCGAGCTCTTTTATCATGGCTGCTCCTGTGTCCTTGTTCATATCGGCGACCACTATGTTGGCTCCCATGCTGTGAAGCCTTTTTACTGTGGCAGCGCCTAGGCCGCTGGCGCCTCCGGTTACGAATGCGGTTTTGCCTTTGATTTGCATTGTTCCTCCCTTGTTATTGGTATGGTATATGACTTAGTCTTATCAACCCCCTAAATCCCCCATGAATGGGGGATTTTAAGAGATGAGGGACACCCCCAATTCCCCTGGCAGGAAGAATCCTGCACCTCTTTTTTTAGGGATGTCCAACCTTTAATTGAAATGAGCCATTCAGATGTTACAACATCTCAGGGGCGGAAGCAATAAAATGTTGACTTCTGAAATTGAAAATAGCGGCGGGTTATGTTAGCATGGCTTTGTAGCGGATTAGCTATGGGAGCGGATGGGTCCCGGTGGGCTTCGCGGACTTCAAATCCGTCGGTGGGCACCCTGCGGTGTCCACAGTAGGTTCGACTCCTATGCGCTCCCGCCATAAGTCATCTCAGCACCCGCCCGTCACCAACGCGGCGGGTAATTTTTTGGTTGTCGAGGTATTCCATCAGAGCCAGCGCGTATTTGCGGCTGGTTTGCAGCACATCGCGCACTTCGGCTACGGTGATCTGTTTGTGGGCTTTGATATGGTCGGTGATAGTCTGTGTCATCTTATCGTAAGCATCGGCGGTGAAGACAACGTTGTCGGCCACTTTCACAACTTTTTTCTGGCCGATAAGGATGCTCAGCAGATCTGGCTCGATGGTCGTCTCCGGCGGCGGCGAGAACGGATTGGTCGCCAGCGCCTTGATGTAGGCATCGATCTTCTTCTGCTGTTCCGGCGTCAGCTTGACCTGGTGCCCGGGCGTATGCACCGTCGGCCCGGATTCGCTGAGGATGCCTTCGGATGATAGCTGTTTAATGGCGGCGTCGAAGAACTTGGCCGGGGCCTTGATCTTATCCTTCACTTCCTCTTTGGGTATGCCCTGCCGCAGCGGGTAGTCCTTGTGGAATTTTTTCAGCGTTTGCTCGACCGATTGCTTGATGGCGTCCCACGCCTGCGCCGAGTAGATCAGGCGCTCGTTCTTCTCTCCCAGCACCGTGATATCTTTGCGTTCCGCCAGCGAAGCGATCGCGACTTCGATCTCTTTCGCAGGCAGATTGCACGTCGCCGCCAGCTTGCCGAGTTCTACAGGCTTTTGTGTGTCGAGAGATGCTAGAATGACCGACGCCGCGCTGCCTTCGTTCTTGGCCGAGAGGCGCTCGATGGTAGATGATTCGAAGCGGCGGTGCCTCTTCGCTTTTGTTTCGAGTATCTGTCCGCCGCCCAGCGTCTCCTGCGGCGATCGTATGATGAACAGGTCGTCTTTTACCGCAGCGATGGGGGTATCCAGCACAAGCTGGGCTAAGGCGCTGTCGCCGGGTTTGACCACGCTCGTATCCAGCAGCCTGACCTTGGCTTGGGCCTCGGCGGCGCCGGTGTGCAGTGTGACCTGCGCATTGTGCTCCAGCGCGCGCGGCGCGGACGCCAGCAGGCGCAGCTTTACGTCCAGCGTCCTGCTGGCCTTGAGCCATCCGGGGGTGGTCAGCACGTCGCCGCGGTTGATCTGCTCGATTGCGATGTTCGCCAGGTTGGCGGCGACGCGGCTGCCGGGGGTGGCGGTGTCGGAGGTTTGCTTATGGGTCTGCAGTCCGCGTATATGCGTTCTCACCGCTGACGGCACTACCTCGACCTCCTGCCCTTTCGTTAGACTCCCGTCGATGAGCGTTCCCGTCACCACGGTGCCGAATCCTGCTATGGTGAAGATGCGGTCGATGGGGAGCCGCGGCTTGCCGATGTCGCGCTTGGCAGGTGTGTTGTTGAGCATGGAGTCGATGGCCTTGATAAGTATCGGCAGGTTCTCGCCGGTCATCGCGGATACGGGGATGATCTGGGATTTAGCAAGGGTCGTTCCCTTCAGCGTTTCCTCTATGTCCAGCGTCACCAGCTCCAGCATCTCGCTGTCGACGAGGTCTTTTTTTGTTATAACTACGATGCCGTTCTTCATGCCCAGCAGGTCGAGTATGGCCAGGTGCTCCCGTGTCTGCGGCATTACCGCCTCGTCGGCGGCGATGATGAGCAGCGCCATATCGATCCCGCCGACGCCGGCCAGCATGTTCTTGATGAAGCGCTCGTGCCCCGGCACATCGACGATGCTGACCTCTCTGCCGCTGGGCAGCGTGAGCCAGGCGAATCCCAGGTCGATGGTCATGCCGCGTTCCTTCTCTTCCTTTAGGCGGTCCGGGTCGATACCTGTTAAGGCTTTAACAAGGAGAGATTTACCGTGGTCGACGTGTCCTGCTGTGCCTAATACAAACGGCATTTTTCACCCGCGTAAAACGATTTTGCCCTTAGGTTTATCTACTATCTGTCCGATGATGGCTGCCTCTTTGATGCCGCTGCTGCGCAGCTTTTTCAGCAGCCCTTCGGCTTTGTCTGGAGGTATGGCCATGAGCAGTCCGCCCGAGGTCTGCGGATCGAATAGTATATCCCGCATCTCATCGCTTATCTCGTGGGCCTGCTCTATATGGCTGCGATAGTATTCCATGTTGCGCCGCGCGCCTCCCGGCACGAATCCCATTGTCGCGAACTCCCTGGCGGCGGCGAAGATCGGTATGGAAGATACGTTTATCTCCATGCCCAGTTTGCTATTGGCTATCATACCGTAGCCGTGGCCCATCAGGCTGAAGCCCGTCACATCCGTGCATGCGTGAACGTCGGCAGTGCGCATGAGCTCGGCGGCCTTTTTGTTCAGTGCGGTCATGCTGTGCACCGCCGGCTCGATGTTTTTTGCGTCTGTTTCGCCGCCCTTGATCGCCGTGGCCACGATGCCGGTGCCGATGGGCTTGGTCAGGATGAGCTTGTCGCCGGCGCGCGGACTGTTTCTTTTCAGTATCTGCGAGGGGTGGATGATCCCGGTTACCGACAGGCCATATTTGAGCTCATCGTCCGATACGCTGTGCCCGCCGATGAGCGCTACGCCGGCCTCCTTCAGCTTGTCCAGCCCGCCGCGCAGTATCTCGCTCAGCGTCGAGATCTCCTGGCTGTTGATAGGAAAACAAACGATGTTCATGGCGGTAATGGGCGTACCTCCCATAGCGTAGACGTCGCTCAGGGAGTTGGCTGCGGCTATCTGGCCGAAGGCGTACGGATCGTCCACGATGGGCGTGATGAAATCGACGGTCTGGATTATAGCCAGATCATCGCTCAACCGATACACGCCGGCATCGTCGCCGGTCTCCAACCCGACCAGTACGTTCTCGTCGCGCATCATCTCAAGCCCGCACAGGGCTTTTGTCAGGTCCGACGGACCTATTTTGGCGGCTCAACCCGCACCGCGGACGGTCTCGGTAAGCCTCTTTTTTACCTTGTCGCCCATTACTACCTCCTCAATATTGTAAGGAGTGCCATTGGCCTATGATATCACCTTGAATAGGTGGGTACAATCTTAATTTAGGATGGTTCTATGAACCCCCTAATATCTCTAAATCGTGGGGGAAACAATATCCAAACCCCCTGTTAGTCCCTCATACTTTGGGGGACTTTTAAAATTAGGGGACACCCCTAGAACCCTGGCAGGAGATAAGTCTCCTGCACCTCTATATTTATTTACCGAAATAGGTCTCTCATTTTTTGGATCAATCGTGTAGGGGCGGGTTTCAAACCCGCCCCTGCGGGGCATTAAATCTTTATGACTTTTTCCGCAGACATGAGCGATTGTATCGCGTCATACATGTTGCTCATCTTTCCCGCTCTTAGAACATTACCGAGCTGGTAATAATCCACACATGTGCCGCAGGAGGATATCTCAACCCCGTTTTCCTCCAGTGACAGCAGAGCCTCCAGAACGTCGGAGCCCTCGGCAGCCAGCTTAACCGCACTGTTCATGAGTATTATTTTAGCCGGTTTGGCTTCACTATCACAGAGTGTCTCAAGAAAAGACTTCATCAGTTTCTTACAAGGTATTTCATCACCTGTGCCAAACTGGTCTCCGGTAATAAGAATCACGATATCGTTCCTCTTGGCTTCAACCTGCGTTGTTTTTGTTTTGCTGATAGCGATGCGAAATATACCTTCTTTCTGCGATACCTTAACTTTGCAGCCCTGGCTTTTGGCGAAACGCTGTACGTTGTCTCTGGCTTCAGGCCTATCCACAATGACGGTGATCGATCCCTTTTCGATCTCCCCCAGAGCCTTCTTAGTCTCGATGACCGGACGGGGGCAAGGGAGCCCTCGCGCATCAACCGTTTTAGCATTTGGCATTATATTACTCCTAAATCTTATCGTTCTAGTTACTTAGCTTTAAGGGCGGATCGGAAAGCCGATCTCAATGTTTCAAGCTTTTTTTCAGCAGTGCTTGTAGGTGTTCCGGGTTGGAGACCGACTCCGCAGAAGTAGGTTTCATTAACGGGGAAGATCATCATGGTCATTTTGGAAGCTTCAACGGTTAATTTATTCGGTGAGCCGCCGTTTAGGTTTCCAAGAGAATTACCAAGTGTCTTCATAATGGCAGTGCACTGCTGAGGAAAATAATTAGATTTTTCGTTAGGATCCGAGTCTTCATTGATCGCGGAAACGCCCTTCTGGTAGTTTATCAGCCCATGGCAGATGTATCCTTGTACTTTAGCGATCTCATCAACGGCTTGTTGCATTTCTTTGGTTATTTTCATTGTTTATCTCCTATTATTTGTATTTCAACTTTTAACTAATGTTAAAAAAAGCTTCTCCAGCGAAGCGTAGCAGGGGTTGGAGCGGACATCACCAAAAAGAATCGGACTAGGGTAGTGAAACCTCTAGCCCGATTTTCCTTAAATTCCTGTGCGGCAGATAAGCTGCCGGGGACAACCCCGATAGCCTCAAGTCTGATATATTGTAAGACGGAGGCAAAGATCAACGTACCCGGCGTCATGATCCGTGTCACACGAGTCACAACAACCTCCTTTAAATTTTGATTCCAGATAATACGGAAGCCACGCTTCCAGTCGTTTGGAGGCTCACGTTTTGCGATGGTACATTGATATCACCCCCTCTCTGTCCTCAAATTTATCCCGAAAGAATTGTAGGCTTTGTCGGGCAGAGCTGTCAATAAAGCTCGTTGACAGTCTTCGAGTGGTATGCTACATTGCATGCGAATTAAACAATTATGAAAAAGGAATTTCGCAGCCTTCCCAGTGTCGATAAGATTCTCTCCGATGTACGCGTCGTGCGCTGCGAGAAGGCGTATTCCCGCCCTACCGTATTGCAGGTCGCTCGGGAGTATCTGGACGAGGCTCGAATGAGATTAAAAGGTGGCGAGCTCGCGCCGTCGTTCGATGAAATTGTCATTTCGATCTGCAGTCGAGTTTCCTCACTAGCCAGCATCAGCCTCCGTCCCGTTATCAACGCGACGGGTGTTATCCTCCACACGAATCTTGGCAGAGCACCTCTGAGTGCAGAGACAATAGCTGCTATGCAGGAATGCTCTAGCAGTTATGTAAACCTGGAGATTGATCTCGATGACGGCAAGCGGGGCTCCAGGCAGGTGCATGTCGAATCGCTGCTATGCAGGTTGACAGGCGCCGAGGCGGCTCTAGTCGTAAACAACAACGCGGCCGCTGTGCTCCTCGCTTTGAGCGCTCTGGCCAAACGAAAAGAAGTGATCGTCTCGCGCGGTCAGGCGGTTGAGATCGGCGGCGGGTTCCGTATACCGGATGTGATGAGGCAGAGCGGCGCCAAACTTATCGAGGTCGGCACTACGAACCGAACGTATATTACGGACTACGAGGACGCGATAGCTACAAGCACCGCTGCCCTGCTCAGGGTGCACTCCAGCAATTTCAAGGTGGTTGGCTTCGCTGAATCTGTGGTGTTTGTGGATATGGTTGCTCTGGGGAAACATCATGGCATCCCCGTATTGGACGACATCGGCAGCGGATGCCTGGTTGATACAACCCGGTTCGGTCTTGAATATGAGCCTCTAGTCCAAGACAGTATTAAGGCCGGAGTCGGTTTGGTCATGTTCTCCGGCGATAAGCTGCTGGGCGGGCCGCAGGCCGGCATCATCGTCGGGCGGGAAGAGCTGGTGGCGAAGCTGCGCAAGCATCCGCTGGCGCGGGCAGTGCGCATCGACAAAGTGAGATTAGCTGGCTTAGCAGCAACCCTGATTCATTATATTAAAGGTGAAGCTGAGAGTAATATCCCGGTGTGGCGCATGATATCGATGCCGGTCGGAGATATCGATAAGCGGGCTCGGAAGTGGTGCAAGGCCATCGGCAAGGCTGCGTCGGTTATCGATGGACGATCCATGATCGGAGGCGGCAGCATCCCCGGCGGCACTCTGTCCACCCGACTGGTAAGTATCGATTGCGGAGGCAAGACTCAGAAGCTTGCTGACGAGCTTCGCAAAGGGAATCCTTCCATCATCGTCCGAATCGAAGAGAACAACCTGATCCTCGATCCTCGCACTGTATTGCCCGAAGAGGATGAGCTATTGATAAGTTGCTTATCACATATCGTGACGCAAAAGTGATTATATTAGTACCATTATTGTTGAATAGCTTATGCAGGTATTGACACGTTGCTAACTACGGTATGTTACAATTTTCACAAAGGATAATAAATTCTTTAGCGCCTTAAAATCTGATAAGCGAATCTAATATCGATTAAAGTCATAGTGTACAGGTCTCTTCGAGCTGTTTAGCCTAAATCTATATAGTTAGATATGGAGAGCAGCCGGCAGGCTGAGGCCTCGAGGGTAGGGAGAGAAATCTCCGTGCCTCCCGTGTTTGGAAAGGAGAGCATTACATTAGATATATCGTTATCTGTGGTAATGTAGGAGGTAACTGATGGAACTGACTCGAAGAGGTTTCCTCAAATTGTCCGGCGCCAGTACAGCCGGATTTGTTTTGTTAAAAGGGGGAAACTGGAAGCAGGAGCTGTCTTCATCTCCGATCCAGCTGCATAAACAGGTCATCGGTGAAACCACCACGATCTGTTGTTACTGCGGCGTCGGCTGCGGCGCCATCGCGGCCGTCGAAGATGGAAAGCTGGTCAATATGGAGGGCGATCCAGACCATCCCGTGAACCAGGGCACGCTGTGCCCCAAGGGGCAGGCGATTGGACAGATACACCAGGTCGATGGGGAGATAAACCCGTGGCGGCTCACTAAGCCCCTGCACAGAACGCCGGGAGCAAAAGACTGGACGGAGATAACCTGGGAAGATGCGATCGAAAAGATCGCTCACAAGATTAAGAGTACCAGGGACCAATACTTCGTTACCCAGGATGCGAATGGCAAGACGGTCAATCGCTGCGAGGCGATCGCCCAGCTCGGCGGCGGAGAGCTGGATAACGAGGAATGTTATCTAGCTGTTAAGATGGCTCGCGCGCTGGGGATTGTTTATGTTGAACACTGCGCCCGTCTTTGACACTCCTCCACTGTAGCGGCTCTGGCAGAGTCGTTCGGCAGAGGCTCAATGACCAACCACTGGGTCGATATCAAGAATGCGGACTGCATCATGATCATCGGCTCCAACGCGGCGGAGAACCACCCTATATCATTCAGGTGGGTGACCAGGGCCATGGAGGAGCGGGGGGCAAAACTCATCTCCGTCGACCCGCGTCAAAACCATACTACGGCAAAAGCTGATATTTATGTACGTATCAGGTCCGGCACGGATATAACGTTCATCGGCGGCATGATCCACTACATTCTCGAGGATATGAGGAAGAACCCCGAGAATTACAACACGGAATATGTCTCGCAGTATACCAATGCCGCGTATATCGTCAAGGATCAGGTGCTGCCTGCAGACAACAATGGTCTCTTCAGCGGCTGGAATGCTGATACGAAGAAATACGATAAAACAGCATGGAACTATGAAGGTGACACAAGTCCCAGCGCGGAGCAGAAGCTGCTTACAACTAACTGGAGCGGCTGGGGCAACCGGGCTAACGATGACCAGGATACAGCCTGGGGCGATCTTAATGAGAATTGCGTGCTGCGATTGCTGCACGAGCATTATAAGCGCTACGACCTGGCCACGGTCTCGAAGATCACAGGCGTACCTCAGGAAAAGCTCACCGAGGTCTATGCCGAGTACGCCAAGACCGGAGCAAGGAACAAGGCCGGCACAATGATGTATGCCATGGGAATAACTCAACATACGTATGGCTCACAAAACATCCGGGCTTTTTCCATACTGCAGAGTTTGCTGGGTAATATGGGCATCGCCGGCGGCGGCATCAACGCGCTGCGCGGTACGTCGAATGTGCAGGGCTCCACAGATTTTGCGCTGCTCTCTCATATCATCCCTGCCTACATTGGAGCGCCGAACGATACCGATACGGAGTTGGGAACCAAAAACTCCAGCGGCGTTTGGACCAGGGATAGCGGGTATCTGAAGAGAGTTACCCCTGTCGCGGTAACTAATCCAACGGGCGTCGGCGGAAGCTCCTCGAACTGGAAGCAGCACACTCCTAAATATGTAGTAAGTCTGCTTAAATCGTGGTGGAAGGATACCGACCCGGGCGTCAGCTTCCACTATCTGCCCAAGATGAAGGCCAGCGGCCAGAACTATACACATGTAGGGATGATAGAGTCTATCGGCGCAGGCACCATCAAAGGATTGATGATATGGGGCCAGAATCCGGCGTCGGGAGGGCCTACATCTCTTGGCGCGCGCAATGCCTTGGCCAAACTCGAGTGGATGGTCTGCTCCGATCTATGGGTGACAGAGACCGCCGAGTTCTGGAAGAGGCCGGGAGTTGATTCAACGACGATCGATACCGAAGTATTCCTTCTGCCGGCGGCGGGTTCTTACGAGAAAGAGGGCAGCATTGCCAACAGCAGCCGTGTGGCACAGTGGCGCTATAAGGCAGTGGATGCGCCCGGCGAGGCCATGCCCGATCTGGAAATTATGGATGAAGTCGTGAGGGCTGTGAAGGCTTTATACGAAGAAGATATCAACAGCGTGTTCCCTGACCCTATAACTAATTTAACCTGGGATTATGCTCAGCCTGTGACCGCCGACGAAGTGGCTCAGGAGATAAATGGCAAGGCCCTTCAGGCGTTCACTGCCAGCGGCAGGGCTTACACTGCTGGTGAGCTGGTAGATAGCTTCCTGCACCTGCAGGCTAATGGCAGTACCACTTGCGGCAACTGGATATACTCCCAGCAGTATTCCAAGGCCAGCGCTGCGGAGCTGGAGAACTTTACAGGGCTTCTCACCGAGGTCGCTGGAGTTAAGGTTATCAACAGATTAAGGAAGCGCGGCACGGCGGATTCAGCCACGCATCCCATCGGCCTGTATCCCAATTGGGCGTGGAGCTGGCCGGTGAACCGCCGCATCATATATAACCGTGCATCCATGGACCTGAACGGCAATGCCTGGGATCCGAGCCGTGCCGTTCTCAGCTGGGATGCGGCCAACAAGAAGTGGATCGGCGACGTGGTCGATGGCTTCGGTTCGTATGGTCCCATAGGTCTGGAGACTAACGCTACAGATCCTATAACAAAAGTTACTACGATCAAGAGGATCCTTCCTTTTATAATGAATGCGGACGGGATGTCACATCTCTGGGGTGGGGCTACCATGAACGACGGGCCGTTGCCTGAGCACTATGAGCCGTGGGAGACGCCGTTCAGCGCCAATCCCATCGGGCACGGCACATTGAATGATCCCGCGGCTTACACCGGCAAGGGCTTCCCCATCGATGGTGTGGATCAGAATCCGAAGGGCACGGCGGACCAGTACCCCTATGTGGGAACAACTTATCGCTGCACCGAACACTGGCAGACAGGTATTTTTACCAGGAACCTGCCGTGGCTTAATGA
>Ga0172380_10009266_pt1 | contig 10534 bp, 9 predicted proteins | sample Leawe162metaG_FD_119747 | JGI IMG/M metagenome (GOLD analysis project Ga0172380, IMG submission 119747) | Leachate microbial communities from a municipal landfill in Southern Ontario, Canada - Leachate well 162 metaG | ecosystem: Engineered > Solid waste > Landfill > Unclassified | place...
AACGGTCCGGCCGAACGCGTCGCTCTCGTCGACCACGAGCCCGTCAAGCAAGCTGCCGTAGTGCTCGGCGATCGAGCGCGTCGTCGCCGAGATGCCCAGCTCGCGCATGATATTGGCGGTCGGGCCCTTCACGGCTTGGCCGCCGATCAGCGGCGATACGGCGATCACGGGCACCGTGGAACGTTCGAGCGCGCGGCGCATTCCCGGCACCGACAGGACCGGATCGATGCTGAGGTAGGGATTGGAGGGGCAGATGATGATGGCAGCCAGCGTGGGATCCGCGAGGGCTCGTTCCACCGCCGGGCTGATGACGGCCGCGGCCGCCCCGTCGAAGGTCACACCGGTCACGAAAGGCTCGCACCGGTGCTTGACGAAATAGTGCTGGAACGGCAGGTTGCCGGCCGTCGTCCTGACGACCGTGCGCACCGCGTCGTCGGACATGGGGAGGATGACAGAGCGCACGCCCAGCTTCGCGGCGATCCCGGCCATCACCGAAGTGAGCGTCTCGCCAGCCTGCAGGCGCCGCGTGCGCTCCACGTGCAGCGCCAGGTCGCGGTCGCCGAGGTTGAACCACGCTTCGCCGCCGAGCTCGCCTAGCGCCGCCATGAAGTTCCATGTCTCGTCCCGCCGGCCCCAGCCGCGCTCGTAGTCGCTCAGCCCCGACAGCGTGTACAGGACGGTGTCGATGTCGGGTGATACGTTCAGCCCGAGATGGGTGAAATCGTCCCCGGTGTTGGTTATCACCGAAAGGTGGCCCGCAGGAAGTTCCGCATCGAGGCCGAAGGCGAGCTTTGCCCCGCCGACGCCACCGCACAGCGCGACCACACGGCTTCCAGGACGCAACTGTGGCATCACCTGAACATGTCCTCGTGACGGGGCCGCAGCAGCGCGTTCGCGCCGGTGGACGCCGCATCCCAATTCAGCCCGCGCAGGTGGACCAGCGGCAGGCCCTCGGCCCCCTGCCCCATCAGCAGCGACGCCGCGGCCGCGATCTCGTCCCCCATCGCGACCTGCGTGACGCGCATCGCACGGCCGAACAGGTCGGGCTCGCCGACCAGGTCGACCAGCGCAGGCAGGCCCGCCGCGCCGATGGCGACGCCGGTCACGCCGTTTCGCCATGGACGCCCGAAGCTGTCGTTCATGACGACGCCGACGTCCGCGCCGAAAGCTCTGTTGATCTGCGCCCTGAGCGCTTCACAGCTTCGGTCCGGGTCCTGCGGCAGAAGCAGCGCGCATTCGCGCCCCTCGGGATGTTCGATGTTCGACTGGTCGACCCCGGCATTCGCCATCACGAAGCCCAAGCGGTGCTCCACCACCAGCACGCCGCGCCGGTAGCGAACCACCTCCCGCGACTCGCGCAGGATGACTTCGACCAGGCGCGCATCCTTGCCGACCACCTCGGCGATCTCCAGCGCGCGCGGCGTCGGCACGACCTCGTCCAGGCCGACCCGGCGGCCTTCGGCCTTCGAGACAATCTTCTGCGCAACAACGAACACGTCGCGGTCACGTGGGGCCAGGCCGCAGGCACGGATGCGCTCGATGAGGATCGCGCCGAGGTCATCGCCAGCGGCGATCAGCGGCACTCCGGCAACCGCGGTGAGCACGACCGTCGTGGTATCCTTCATGGTGCCCTAGGACCCCGGGATTCCCGTGATGCGAATACCGGCGCCGCCGGACTTGTAGCGCCGGTTGATGCCGATGAGGATCGAGGTCAGCGCCTCGCCCGCGATCGAATTAGCGATCGGGCCGCCGTCGATGCCGCGCGTGCCGCACGCCTCCACCAGCGCGATCACCGCATCGCGCGCTTCACGTTCGTCCCCGAACACGAGCACATCGCAATCGATAGGGCCGCCCGCCGTCAGTTTCGCCGCGGCGACGTTGTGGAAGGCGGAAACGACCCGCACCCCGGGACCCAGCCGATCCTGTGCGATCTGGCCCGCCGAGCCACGTGATGGCGGCTGCACCAGGGACACCTTTGGCGGAACGAGCGGAACGACCGTGTCCACCACAATCTTGCCTGCAGCCGCTTCACTGATCTCGTCGAGCGTCGCGTCGTGGTTCGAGAAGGGGACGGCGATCACCGCGATGTCGGCGGCGCGTACGGCCGCCGCGTTGTCCTCGCCGCGCACGGCCGGCGCGCCGTTGCCCGGCGCGATCTCAAGGGCCAGCGCCTGCGCCTTCTCGCGCGAGCGCGAGCCGAGCACGACGCCATAGCCCGCGGCGGCCCATCGGCGCGCCAGGCCGGAGCCGAGGGCACCGGTGCCGCCCACGATGGCGATGACGGGAAGTGGATTGGCCATCACGCCTCTCGCGCCAGGATCGTGGCCGTGCCGAAGCCGCCGCCACAGCACATGGAGACCAAGCCGAATTCGTTGTCGCTGCGCTCGAGTTCATGAAGCATGGTGGTCATCAGACGAGCGCCTGTCGAACCCAACGGGTGACCCAGCGCGATGGCGCCCCCGTTAACGTTGACCCTGTCTTCGTCGGGCTGGAGCTCGATCATCCAGGCCCCGAGCACCGAGGCAAACGCCTCGTTCACCTCGAACAGCCCGATGTCACGCATCGACAGGCCTGTTCGCTGCAACATCTTGCGCGTGGCGGGGATCGGGCCGGTCAGCTGTCCGGCCACCGGATCAACGCCGACGACGAGTTGCGCGCCGACCCGGGCCCGGGGGCGCAGGCCGAGCGCGAGCGCCTTCTCCCGCGACGCGATCAGCACGGCCGACGCGCCGTCGGACAGCGGGCTCGAACTGCCCGCCGTGATGAGTCCCTGTTCCTTGAACGCCGGCTTCAGCGAGCCGAGCTTCTCGAGCGTCGTTTCCGGTCGGATGCATTCATCGCGCTCGAACAGGCTTCCGTTCGGCAGCCTGATCGGCACGATTTCGTCGTCGAAGCGCCCTTCGCGGGCGGCTGCGGCCGCCCGCTGATGGCTGCGCAGCGCCAGCCCGTCGAGATAGTCGCGGCTCATCTTCCATTCCGAAGCCATCATCTCGGCCGAGATGCCCATCGTCGGAATCGGGTACCTGGCCAGCATCTCGTCGGGATAGCGCTTGCCCATCCCCTCGCCACGGCCGACGCCCATAGGCACCCGTGTCATGCTCTCAACGCCCCCGGCGATGATCAGGTCGCACACGCCTGCCTCGATCATGCCGGCCGCGAAATGGACCGCCTGCTGGCTCGATCCGCAGGCGCGGTTCATCGTGGTCGCCGGTACAGTGACCGGAAAGCCGGCGGACAGCCAAGCCGCCCGCGCGATGTTGCTGTTCTGGTCGCCGACCTGGGTGACGCAGCCCATCAGGACATCGTCGACTTCGGCGGGGTCGATCCCAGTGCGCTCGACCAGCGAGGTCATGATCTGCGCCAGCAGCAGCGCCGGGTGCAGTTCCGAGAGGGCGCCTCGATTGCGGCCGATGGGGCTGCGCACTGCGCCGACGATGACGGCGTTGCCGCCTATGGACGATTTCATTATCATTCCTGGATCAAATAGTTGGTGTTCAGCCGCCGCGGCGCGTTTCCGGGCCGCCGGCGACATAGAGAATCTGGCCCGAGACGAACGAGGCGTTGTGTCCGGCGAAGAACGAAACCGCGTTCGCCACGTCTTCCGGCTGGCCGACGCGGCCCACCGCGATCGCCTTGGCGCGATCGCTCCGGTAGGCTTCCGGGTCCTTGCCCTGGCGGACCGCCGCCTGGCGCGTCATCTCCGTATCGATGAAGCCCGGCGCGACGCAATTAACGGTCACGCCGAAACGGCCGAGTTCCAGCGCCAGCGAGCGCGTGAATCCCTGCAGGCCGGCCTTGGCCGCCGAATAATTGGTCTGGCCCCGCGTGCCCAGCGACGACGTCGACGACAGGTTGACGATGCGGCCCCACGACCGCTTGACCATCTCGCGCTGGGCGGCGCGGGCGCATAGGAAGGCGCCCTTCAGGTGCACCAGCGAGACCATATCCCAGTCGGCCTCGGACATCTTGTGCACCAGGTTGTCCCGCGTGACGCCTGCGTTGTTGACTAGGATGTCGAGCGACCCGAAGGCCTGCACCGCAGCCGCGACCGCCGCTTCCACTTCGTTGCTGGACGTCACGTCGCAACGAAGCCCGAGTGCACGGGCCCCTGGGACGGTCGCGATTTCCTCGGCGGCCCGCTTGGCCGCGTCGGCGTCGATATCGCAAAGGACAACAGCCGCGCCATCGGCAGCCAGCCGCGCGGCGATGGCGGCGCCCAAGCCTCTGCCGGCGCCCGTGACGAAGGCAACCTTGCCCGCCAGCCCCTTTTTAGAATTCGCTGTAGGTTCTACTGCGCCCATTTTGCTCCTCTTCGGTGGTAAATCATTCAAGGTCGCGTCCGCCGCGCTTCAGGTTCCAGAAATCCGGCTTTCGCTTCTCCAGGAAGGCGCGCGCGCCTTCCTGCTGCTCCACCTGGTAGAAGTCCGCGTCCAGGATGTGCCGCCGCATCGCGTCGCCGGCGCCGAACAGGGGGTCGATATCCGCCGCGAAGGAAGCCTTGACGACGCGCAGGCAGGTCGGCGACAGCGCGAGGATCTCCTGGCACCAGCGGTCGACCTCGGCGTCCAGGTCGGCCAGCGGAACGACGGCGTTCACCATCCCCCACTCCAGCATCTGCGCGGCGCTGTACCGGCGGCACAGCATCCAGAGCTCTCGCGCGCGCTTGTGCCCCAGGATGCGCGAAGAATAGCTGACCGTCGCGCCGCTCGCCGGGCTGCCGACGCGCGGTCCGTTCTGCCCAAACATCGCATGGTCCGCAGCGATCGTGAAATCGCAGTAATAGGCCAGATGGTTGCCGGCGCCGACCGCATACCCGTTGACCCGCGCAATGACGGGCTTGGGGCAGCGTGTCACGCTGATATGCAGCGAGTACGGCTCGAGCACCTGGCGCTCGAGCCCGCCCTCCTTTTCCCAATGAACGTCGCCGCCCGCGCAGAACGCGCGGTCCCCCGCGCCGGTCAGGACGACCACGCCGATGTCCTCGCTCTGCCCAGCGTCCTCGAGGGCGAGCGTCAATTCCTTGAGCGTGTCGCCGGTGACCGCATTGAGCTGCTTGGGGCGATTGATGGTGATGCGCGCAACATGGTCCCGCTTTTCATAGAGGATGTCGTTGAAGACGTGATCGGGCTTGAGGAGTGCCATTGGGGTTTCTTGCGGTGCGTCAGAAGAGGGTGGGGGCACAGTAGGGCCCGAAGACGTCGCCCATGGCGCCGCAGATCTCTCCCATCGTCGCGTAGCACTCCACCGCGCGAATAATGGATGGCATCAGGTTCACCTGCGTCGCGGCCACCCGGCGCAACTCGTCGAGCGCCTTGGCGACCCGAGCGTTGTCGCGCGACTTGCGCAACGCGGCCAGCTCCCTCGCCTGCTCCTCGCCGTCGGCCGGGTTCACCACGTAGGGCTTCATGGAGTGCTGCTCCTTTTTCTCGGACACGTGCTTGTTGACGCCCACACGCACCAACTCGCCCGACTCGAACTCGCGGTGCTGGCGGTACGCGTCGTCGGAGATCTTGCGCTGCACGTAGCCCGTCTCGATGGCGCGGACCATGCCGCCCATCTCGTCGATGCGGGCCAGCTCGGCGCTGATCTGCTCTTCGATGTCGGCCGTGAGCGACTCCAGGAAGTAGGACCCGCCCAGCGGATCGACCACGCTCGCCAGCTGGGTCTCGTTTCCCACGATCAGCTGCGTGCGAATCGACGCGAGCGTCGACTCTTCGCTGGGGATGCCGAGCACTTCGTCCATCGTGCGCAGGCCAATGAACTGGGCCCCGGACAAAGCCGCGATCATGCAGGCGATGGCGTTGCGGGTCTGGTTGTCGATCGGATGCGGGCGGCACATCGTCGAGCCGCCGTTGGTGCTCATCACCCGCATCATCATAGACTCCGGGTTCTTCGCCCCGTAGCGCTCGCGCACGATCTTAGCCAGCAGCCGGCGCTGCGCGCGCAGCTTGGCGATCTCGCCGAAGAAGTCGGTGTGGTCCTGGGAAACGACGAAGGAGAAGCGCGAAGCGAAACGGTCGATGTCGCCGCCGCGGCGAACCACTTCGTCCATGTAGGCGATCGCGTTGCCCAGGCTGAACGCCGCTTCGTTGACCAGGCTGGCGCCCGCCTCGGACAGGTGGACCTGGCCGAGGTTGATCGGGAAGTAATCGGGCAGCTCCTCCATGCAGTACATGAAGCTGTCCACCGCCAGGCGCATGCCGTGCTCGACCGGGTAGATGTAGTTGCCCCGGCAGATGTATTCCTTCAGGATGTCGTTCTGTAGGCTGCCCTTCAGGGTGCGGGGGTCCAGGCCCTGCTTCCTGGCGATGCCCACGTGCATCGCCAGCGTCACGACGGCCTGCGCGTTCGACACCGAGTTGACGAAGATCGAGCCGACGTCGATGCCCTCGAACACGGTCTCCCAGTCCTGGAACGAGTTGATCGTGAGGCCGACCTTTCCGACTTCGCCGAGCGCGCGCGGGTCATCCGAATCCAGTCCGAGCTGGGTTGGCAAGTCGAACGCCAGCGAAAGGGCCGTCTGCCCCTGCTTGATCAGCGTGTGGAACAGGCGGTTCGTCTCGCTGGCCTTGGAGAAGCCCGCGTACTGGCGGATCTTCCACGGCTGCGATCGGTACATCGTCGAATTGATGCCACGCGCATAAGGAAACTCCCCGGGCATGCCGATGTCCGCGAAGTAGTCGATCTTGCGGTCGACCAGGTCCAGCGGCGTGTACAGGCGCTTGAGGGGAATCCCAGAATCGTTCAGGAACGTCGGCTTAATCTCGGTGGCGAACTCCTGCGCGTGGCGGTCTTCCCACCCCGCCATCTGTTGCCTGAGCTTCTCGATGAAATCTTCGGAATACATCGCTATTGCCCGCTGGTTGGTTGAAGGGATTGCGCGCCTGCCGTGCGCTTGCCAGCGGCCGGCGCCGCGTCTTCCTGCTGTAGCAAACGCGCTATGTCCTCCTCGAGCGCGCGCCGCAGCAGCTTGCCGCCGTCCGGCGTGGTTGGCATCTCCTTGCGCAGTTCCACGCGCTCCGGAAACTTGTACTTGGCGACGCCGCGCGAGTCGAGAAAGGCCGCCAATGTGGCGATCGAGATCTCGACGCCCGGCTCCGGGACAACATACGCGCAGCAGCGCTCGCCCATCACCGGATCGGGCATCTTCACGACCGCGACCTGGCGCACGCTCGGATGAGTCTGCAGCAGGCCTTCGACCTCCAGCGGGCTGATGTTGATGCCCCCGCGGATGATGATTTCCTTCTTGCGCCCGACGATGGACAGGTAGCCGTCCTCGTCCAGAGCGCCCAGGTCGCCGGTGCGAAACCACCCCTCCTCGTCGAGCATCGCGCGGTAGGCGTCCGGATCGCGCCAGAGGCCCAGCGACAGCCCCGGGCCGCGGTAGACGATCTCGCCGGCGGCGCCGGTCGGGACCGGCTTGCCGGCGTCATCCACGACGCGAAGCTCCATGCCCGGCATGACGCGCCCCACGGTGTTGTAGCGCTGGTGCGGCAGATCGTCCGCCGCAGTGCAGACCGGCGTGGCGCCTTCGACCGAACCGTAGGCGCTCAGCACGGTGCAGCCGAAGCGCCGTTCGGCCTCCTCGGCAATCGCCGGAGCGATCGCCGCGCCGCCATTGACGACCAGGCGCAGTGCGCTCAGGTCGTAGGAATCGAAATTGGGAAGCTGCAGTATCTTGACGATCTGCGTGGGCACCGCGACGGCCACCGTCGCCCGGCTCTGCTCCAGCCAGCGCAAGGCGCCCTCCGGCGAAAACTGCTCCAGTAGCGCCATCGTGCTGCCCGACATGACGGACGAGGCGACGCCGATGTAGTGACCCATTCCGCGCGTGATGGGCACGAGGCTGGCAACCACATCGTCGCCGGTAAAATGGCCGCGGTGCTCCACAAACTGGCGCGTCGTGGCCAGGTAGCAGTTCGGTGTGCGGACGACCAACTTCGGCGCAGCGTTGCTGCCGGAGGTCGTTGCGATCAGGTCCACCTCGTTCGCGCCGGGGCGTACCGACGCGAGCCGTTCGGCGGGCGTCCGGCGCTCGATGGGGTCCTCCAGAAGCGCGCCCATGGAAATCCACCCGGGGGGCGGCGCACCGTTGCTGCCCACCACAATCCGCGTGCGCATGGCCGCCAAGGCGGGCGCAATCTCCGCGTGCTCGGCCACGTAGTCGCGGCCGCGATAAAGCGAAGGTGCGAGAATGCCGACGGCTTCCGTGGCCACCAGGGCGTATTCGACCTCCTTCTGGCGCCAGTCGACGGGCAACGGCATCGCGACCGCGCCGATCTTGGCGAGCGCGAAACGCATCAGGATGAACTCGCGCCAGTTCGGCATCTGGACTCCGAAGCGGTCCTCCTTGCGGATGCCCAGTTCGAGCAGGTGCAACGCAAGGCGGTCGACCAGATTGCACAGCTCGCCGTAGGTGAGCGTGCCGGCGGTGTCGATCACGGCAGCGCGCTCGGGCGCAGCCTGCGCGGTCGCACTGATGTAGTCGGGCCAGATGCGGGTTCCCCACGAGCCCGAGCGCGTGTAGCCCTCGATCATGGCGGGGGTCAGAATTGTTTGAATTGGCATGGTGATGGCGTCGTGGTGGCAGAGATTCAGACCGGCCTGATCGCACTGCTTCCAGAGCGAACTTGTGCCACGGCTTTGCGCAGGAACGACACTACGTCCTCGATCCGAGTGTCGGTGTCGAACACGCCAAGCACGCCCAGCTTCTTGATCGCGACCACCTCGTCGGGATCCGGCAGGAAGCCGCCAGCGACGATGACCACGTCGCCCGCATCCTGTTCGTTCATCAGTTCGACGATCCGGGACAGCGCAGCGTACTGGCCGCCGGACAGCACGCTCACGCCGATCACATCCACGTCCTCCTGGAGCGCGGTGTTGACGATCTCTTCGCACGTACGGTGCAGGCCGGTGTAGAGGACTTCAAATCCCGCGTCGCGCAGGCCAAGCGCGAGGACCTTAACGCCACGGTCGTGGCCATCGAGGCCGGGTTTAGCAAGAAGCACGCGAATTGGCCTGTCGGCCCGCCGAGGATGTCGCACTAAGAAGTTCCCTTTCCCTTCTGATCGCCGCACAGGAATCGTGCAGTCGCGATGCAGTATCTGGCACGCACAGATTCAGTGTCAACCGTATGCAATTTCTGTTCCGCTGGGCGGAACAAGACCGTCGACTTTTTGTTAAGTGAAAGGCTTAGCTTTGGATCTCGATGATGACCGTTCCGGTCTTGCCGCCGCGCTCCACAGCGGCATGGGCGGCGGCGGTTGCGGACAGGGGAAAGCGCGCAGCGACCGACAGCAAACAGTTGCAGGATGACAGCCAGCGCGAGATATCAGCCTGGGCGCGCCGCCGGGCCTCATGCGGCGAGCCCGGCAGCGACATCGCGTGCACGGTGATGTTTCGTCGCATCAACTCGCGCACCGGCAATCGCGGCGAGTGATCGCCGTTGGTCGCGTAGACGGCGATGGTGCCGTTGTCGCGCAAGCTGCCCAGGCTGGCGGCGAGGTTCCCGCCGAAATCGACTTCGACGATGTGGTCGACCCCGCTCCCACCGGTGATCTCACGTACCCGTGCGACCACATCCTCGCGCTTGTAGTCGATCACGTAGTCGGCGATGCCCGCGCGTGCGGCCTTCGCAGCGGAGCTGACCGTGGCGATCACGGTAGCGCCCGCCCATTTGGCAAGCTGGATGGCGTAATGACCGACCGCCCCCGCGCCGCCGGTCACCAGCACGGTGCGGCCCTGCACCATGCCGGCCATGAACACGCAGCGATGCGCGGTCATGCACGGGATGCCGAGCGTCGCGCCTTCGGCGAACGGCACGTCGTGCGCCAGTTCTGTCACGAGGTCGACGGGGAGTGCGATGTATTGCGCGGCAGTGCCCTGCCACCGGCCGTTACGCTGCCCGTTGTACAGCCATACCCGCTTGCCGATCCAGCTCGGCGGGACTCCCGCGCCGGTCTGGTCGACGATGCCGGCGCCGTCGCTGTTCGGCACGATGAGCGGATAGGCCATGGCGGGCTGTGGACCGCGGCGAAGGATGGTGTCCGACGGATTGACCCCGGATGCCTCGAGCCTGACCCGCACTTCACCGGGACCGGCCTCGGGCGTGGGCAACTCGCCGCTGACCAGCACCTCATCGGGCGGTCCCTGCCTGTCGTACCACGCAGCGCGCATCGTCGGTCCCGTCATGTGTTTACCGCGCCTCGACCGGATGGGCCTAGCGCGGCGCCATCCGGATGGCCCCATCCAGCCTGATCGTTTCGCCGTTAAGCATGGGGTTCTCGATGATGTGCATGGCCAGCATCGCGAACTCATCCGGTTGACCCAGTCGGGCTGGATGCGGCACCGACTTCGCGAGCGACTCCCTCACCGGGTCCGGGAGCCGCGCCAGCATTGGCGTGTCGAACAGGCCGGGCGCGATCGTGCACACGCGTATCGCCTTGCTAGCTAGGTCGCGCGCCGCTACCAGGGTCATGCCGACAATGCCGGCCTTGGAGGACGCATAGGGAATCTGGCCGATCTGGCCTTCATA